>SXGR01272557.1_pt1 | contig 31225 bp, 34 predicted proteins | sample 3174711 | NCBI WGS metagenome assembly SXGR01 (sample SAMN11356860, study PRJNA531348) | freshwater metagenome | isolation source: freshwater sample F1-60 | place: China: Fuxian Lake, Yuxi | collected 2017-12-25 | reverse complement strand
GCTTTACACGCCGGCTGTCACAGGTTCGAATCCTGTATCGCCCATTTTTTGCGGGGTCGTAGTTCAGTTGGGTAGAACGCTGGCCTGTCACGCCAGAGGTCGCGAGTTCGAGTCTCGTCGGCCCCGCCACTTCCTTTTGTCATGACCATTCCACCACCCGTCGGTCACGCGCGCGTGCAGGCGCTGCTCCGGCAGGCGGTGGGCCACGGCCGGGTCCCGCAGACCTTGTTGTTTGCCGGGCCGGAGGGGGTGGGCAAACACACCATGGCGCGGGCCCTCGCCCAGGCGCTGAACTGTCCGTCCGCGAAAGACGGTGTTGCCTGCGGAAAATGCGGTGTCTGTGTCCGCATCGACAAGGGCCAGTTCTCTGATGTCGTGGAGGTGGACAACGGCGACATCGCCTCCATCTCGATCAAGTCCATTCGCGAGCGCGTGATCGATCTGATTGGGTATCGGCCGTTTGAAGGCCGGCGGCGGGTGTTCATCATCGACCCGGCCGACGCCCTCAGTGTGCAGGCACAGGATGCGCTGCTCAAGACACTCGAAGAGCCGCCTCCCGCAGCGATTCTCATCCTCATTTCGGCGTATCCGGACGCGTTGCGTCCGACGGCGTTATCGCGCTGTCGGAGGGTGCGTTTTGGTGTCCTGGCTGATACCGAGGTGGCCCAGGTGCTCCAGAGCCGCCATGGCATTGATGCCGCCTCTGCGCAGACGTGCGCCGCGTTGGCCGGCGGGAGTGTGTCGCGCGCACTCGCGCTCGACGGCGCCGAACTCGAGGGCGATCAGGCACTGGCGATGGACCTGGTCCGGAAATCCGCGGCCCCGTCGCTGGACGCGAAACTGAAGGCGGCCGCCGAACTGGCCAAGTCACCCACACATCGACGGGCGCGCGAATCGCTGGACATCCGGCTGGCGCTCGTGTCGTCGCTGCTGCGCGACATTGGCGCGCTCTCCGCCACGGCTGACGGCACCGCTGTGCTGTCAAACACCGAGCGAGAGGCCGACCTGCGCGCGCTCGTTCGCGCCTATCCGCCAGACCGCGTCATCACCGCGTTCGGCGTCGTCGCCCGAGGTCAGGCGGCGCTGAACCGCAACGCGAGCCCGAAGATCGTCGCCGACTGGGTGGCGGTCGAAATCTAGGGTCATCGTGTTCTCGCCCTATAATCACACTGCCATGTCTCGCACTGATACGCTGCTGGAACGAATCGCCAATCGCACCGCCAAAGTTGGCGTGGTCGGTCTGGGTTATGTCGGCCTGCCCCTCGCTGTGGAATTCGGGCAGGCAGGATTTTCGGTCACGGGGATTGACCTGGATGCGCGCAAGGTCGATCAGATCAACCGGGGCGAGTCCTACATCCAGGACGTGCCGACCGCGGCCGTGGCGGCGCTGGTCAACGCCGGCAAACTGACCGCAACGGCGGACCCGGGAGCCGTGCGGGACTTCGACACCATCAACATCTGTGTGCCCACGCCGCTCCGGAAGACCAAAGATCCGGACCTCTCGTTTGTCGTGTCGGCCGTTGAAGCGATCGCCGGCCATCTCCATCCGGGCATGCTCGTGGTCCTCGAGTCCACAACGTATCCCGGTACCAGCGAAGAGGTCGTGCAGCCGATCCTCGAACGCAGGGGGCTAAAGGCGGGGGTTGATTTTTTTCTCGCGTTTTCGCCGGAGCGCGTCGATCCCGGCAACGAACAATGGACCACCAAAAATGTGCCCAAGGTGGTGGGCGGCTTGACGCCGAATTGCGCGCGGGTCGCCGGCGCGCTCTATCGATCGTCGATCGATCACGTCGTCGAAGTGAGTTCGCCAAAAGTGGCCGAGATGGTGAAGTTGCTGGAAAATACCTTCCGCGCTGTGAATATCGGGCTGGTGAATGAGCTGGCCCTGATGTGCGATCGCCTCGGCATCAGCGTCTGGGAAGTCGTCGATGCCGCCGCGACGAAGCCGTTCGGCTTCATGCCATTTTACCCGGGGCCCGGCCTGGGAGGCCACTGCATTCCCATTGATCCGTTTTACCTGTCGTGGAAGGTGAAGGAGCTCGGCTTCGAAGCCCGGTTCATTGAACTGGCCGGCCAGGTGAATGGCGCAATGCCGCACCACGTGGTGGACAAGATTACCGACGCACTGAACGCTCAGTGCAAGGCGGTCAACGGGGCGGAGATCCTCGTAATGGGTGTGGCGTACAAACGCGACATCGATGACGTGCGCGAGTCGCCCGCGCTCGACGTGATCGCCCTGCTGATGAAAAAAGGCGCGCGCGTGACCTATCATGATCCCTTCGCGCCATTCATCGATGGTCAACACTGGCCCGGCGCGGTGGACATGTCGTCGGTGCCCCTGACGCCGGCGGCCATGACCGCGGCCGACTGCGTGGTGGTGCTGACCGATCATCGACAATTCGATTTCAAGGACGTGGTCAAATACGCGCGCCTCGTCGTGGACACGCGGCACGCTATCAAGACCGATCACCCACATGTCTTTAAACTCGGGGCACCGGTGCCGAAGCAGTGACCTCGCTGCCCGCCATCGCCGTCACCGTGGGCGACCCTGCCGGCATCGGACCGGAAATTGCCGAGGCGGCGGCGCGCGACCCGCGCGTGCTCGCGGTGTGCCGCCCGGTCATCTACGGACCGCATCTGCAGGAGGACCTGGCCATCTACCCGGCAGGGAAGATCCATGCAGACGCCGGCCGCCGCGCACATGCCGAGATTGTCCGCGCGGTGGAAGATGTCCTCGCCGGTCGTGTGCAGGCTATCGCCACCGCGCCCATCAACAAGGCCGCGTTCGCGGCCGCCGGGTTGCCGTGGCGCGGACACACGGATCTGCTGGCGCACTTGTGCGGCGTTGATGAAGCCACCATGATGTTCTGGTCGCAGCCACTCCGGGTCGTGCTGGCCACCGTGCACATTCCCCTGGCGCAGGTGCCACCGGCACTCACAGCCGCGCGCTTGCTGCAGACCATTCGCGTGACTGCTGCGGCGATGCCGCGTTTCGGTTTCTCATTGCCTCGCCTCGCTGTGGCGGGACTCAATCCGCATGCTGGCGAAGACGGCCTCCTCGGCCTCGAGGAGCTTGAGACCATCGGGCCCGCCATTAAGACCGCGCGCGCGGAGGGCATCGACGTGACCGGCCCGCTTCCCGGCGACACCGTGTTTGTGCGCGCTACACGGGGTGACTTTGATGTTGTTGTGGCCTGTTACCACGACCAGGGGTTGATACCGATCAAGCTTCTCGCCTTTGGCCACGCGGTCAACGTCACGCTGGGCCTGCCGATCATCCGGACGTCCGTCGACCACGGCACCGCGTTTGATATCGCGCGCCAGGGCCGCGCCGATGCCGGCAGCATGGTCGAAGCCATTTTTCTGGCCGCCCGCCTCGCCGCATGATCGTTGTCATCGGCGCCGGCGTCACCGGACTGGCGTGCGCGCTTTCGCTCGCGCAGAGGGGGCGGGATGTTGTGGTGCTTGAGCGGCACCGCCGCGCAGGGCTCGACACATCCACGCACAACAGCGGTGTGATGCACGCAGGCTTGTACTACCCGCCCGAATCACTGAAAGCCACCTTGTGTGTGGAGGGCCGCGATCGGCTCAGGCAGTTCTGCCGAGCGCACCAGGTGCCGCATCATGAGTCGGGCAAGTTGGTAGTGGCCACCGAGCCCTCCGAGGAATCGGACCTCGAGCCCCTCGCCGCCAATGCCCGGGCCTGTGGTGTTGAGGTGGACCTCGTTGACGCAGCGTTTGTCCGGGCGCGCGAGCCGCACGTACGCGCCACGCGGGCGTTGTGGTCCCCTCACACCGGGTGGATCGATGCCCATGCGTTTGTGTCGGCCCTGCAGCGACAGGTGGAGGCGCACGGCGGTCATGTGCTTCCCGGGTCTCTTGTGCTGGCAGTGGAACCGGCCGGCGACCGCGTTGAGGTGGTGACCCCGCTCGAACGCATCAACGCCGACACGGTCGTGAACGCGGCCGGTCTCTATGCGGATGATGTCTCTCGCGTGTGTGACGGCGAGCTGTTCACCATTTATCCGTGCCGGGGCGAGTACGCGGAATTGACGCCGAAGGCCTCGCGACTCATCAATGGCCTCGTCTATCCAGTACCGCACGGGTCGGGCCATGGACTTGGCGTTCACCTCACGCGTACCGTTGCCGGCACCGTCTGGGTCGGGCCGACGATTCGTTACCAGTCGCGCAAAGACAACTACGAGGCCGACCGCGAACCGCTCACGGCGTTTCTCGAGCCGACCCGCCGCCTGTTGCCCGCCGTCGCCTTGGACGACCTGCGCCTAGGCGGCAGCGGAATCCGGGCGAAGGCGCACCCGGCCACCGAGCAATTTGCCGACTTTCTGATCCGCGCCGACCGCAGGCACCCCTGGCTCACGCATGCCGCGGGCATCGATTCGCCTGGGCTGACCGCGAGCCTGGCCATCGGGGAGCGCGTGGCTGACATCGTCGGAATGCGCTGAGCGTTCCCGACGAGGTTGTAATATCAATGCGAATGGTGGCGTTGTGAGCAAGACCACGTCGTACCAGACCGGACAGGGGCGCCCCCCGGCGCCGGCCGGAAAAAAAGACGACGCCCCCGTCGTGATGGCGGAGAATCGCAAGGCGGCATTCGACTATCACCTGCTTGAGCACTACGAGGCCGGGATGGTGCTGGTTGGCACCGAGGTCAAGGCCATCCGTGAGGGCCTGGTTAATCTCCGCGACAGCTACGTCCGCATTGAAGGCGGCGAGGCGTTTCTCTTCAAGCTGCACATCGGCCAGTACAGCCACAGCGGTTCGGCGGCACACGATCCGGGTCGCACCAGAAAGCTGCTGCTCAACAAACACGAGCTGCGCAAGCTCATCGGCAAGACGGCCGAGAAGGGCCTAACGGTGGTGCCGACGCGGATGTACCTCAAGGGCGGCCGGATCAAGCTGTCTGTGTCTCTGGCAAAAGGCAAGAAAGCGCCGGACAAGCGTGAGACCGCCAAGAAACGTGACGCCGACCGCGAGACACGGGCAGCGGTGAAAGAGCGCGTCAGGTAAGATTTCCCATGCTCGAATCTCGCAAAGGCATCATTCTCGCCGGGGGCTCTGGCACCCGCCTGTATCCGGCAACGCGCGCGGTGTCGAAGCAGTTGCTGCCCATCTTCGACAAGCCGATGGTGTATTACCCGCTCAGCACGTTGATGCTGGCAGGCGTGCGCGACATCCTGATTATTTCGACGCCGCGGGACACCTCGATTTTTGAGTCGCTGTTGGGCGACGGCCGCGACTGGGGACTCTCACTGTCGTACGCCGTGCAGCCGGAGCCCAAGGGCCTGGCGCAGGCGTTCGTCATTGGGCGCGACTTCCTCCAGGGCGGCCCCTCGGTGCTGATCCTGGGTGACAACCTGTTTTACGGTCACGACTTGCCGGAGCGGCTCGCGTCGGCCAACGACCGCGCCACAGGTGCCACCGTGTTTGCCTACCATGTGCAGGAGCCGGAGCGGTACGGTGTGGTGGCGTTTGACGCGCAGGGACGCGCGACGTCCATCGAAGAAAAACCCGCGCGGCCGCAGTCGAATTTCGCGGTGACGGGCCTGTATTTTTATGACAGTCGGGCGCCGGAGTTTGTTGCGACGCAGCAGCTGTCTGCGCGGGGCGAACTTGAGATTACCGATCTAAACCGCCGCTACCTCGAGGCCGGCGAACTCACGGTGGAAGTGATGGGGCGTGGATATGCCTGGCTCGACACCGGCACACACACGTCGTTGCTTGAGGCGAGCCAGTTCATCGAAACGATCGAGCGGCGGCAGGGCCTGAAGATTGCCTGTCTCGAGGAGGTCGCTTTCCGGCAAGGTTGGATCGATGGCGCACAACTCGAGCGGCTGGCCGCGCCGTTTGGTCCCCACAATGAATACGGGCGATACCTGACGTCGCTCCTGGGAGGCACGTAAGCATGTGGACCATGATAGGCCGGTGGAAGTGGTTTCTGGTCGGGGCGCTACTCGGTGCTTTGGTGCTCATCGTGTGGTTCCGCTCATTTCTCTCGCTAGAGATGTTCGCCGACCTGGGAGATCGTTTCCCTCAGGCCACGCAGGCGCGGCCCCGTCCAGAGGCGTTCACGCTGGGTGACGTCACCATCAACGGTCGAACGCTGAAGTCGATCTCGGTCTCAGAAGCCTCGCGCCTCATTTGGCAGGAGCATGTGCCGCCGCACGCGTGGCTTGATGTGACGCTGGGGGTGCGCGAAGAAGTCTGGACCAAGCCTGGTGATGGCGTGCTCTTCATGGTCGGTGTCACGTCGAACGGCAAGTATGACGAACTCGTCAGCCTTGTCGTCAACCCGTCCGGGAATATGGCTGACCGGCAGTGGTATCCGCTTCTGCTCGACCTGTCGCCGTACGCGGGTCAGAAGGTCGAGATCATCTTTAACACCCGTGCAGGAGTGGGTGCGGCCACCCCCGACAACGACCTCGCCGTCTGGGGTGCACCCGCCATCGTCACCCTTCAGCGGCCGTAGCGCGCCCGGTCGGCGTCGACCATCATGGTCACGAGCCCGGCAAAGTCCACCGTAGGCGCCCAGCCCAGGTGGGCCTTGGCCTTTGACGCATCGCCAATGAGATGGTCCACCTCGGCTGGGCGGATGAATGTCGGGTCGAGGACGACGTGCTGCTGCCAGTCGAGGCCGGCATGGCTGAAGGCAATTTCCACGAGTTGCCTGACTGAGTGGCTCTCACCGGTTGCGATGACGTAGTCGTCCGGCTCGTCTTGCTGCAGCATCATCCACATCGCGCGGACGTAGTCGCCGGCGAAGCCCCAGTCGCGCTGGGCATCGAGGTTGCCGAGCCCCAGCTGTTGAGTCAGTCCGGCTTTGATGCGCGCCACTCCGTCAGTGACCTTCCGCGTGACAAACTCACACCCGCGTCGCGGCGACTCGTGGTTGAACAGGATGCCGGACACCGCGAACAGGTTGTAACTTTCGCGATAGTTCACTGTGATGTAGTGCGCAAAGACCTTCGAGACGCCGTAGGGGCTTCTCGGATAAAAAGGCGTCAGCTCGGTCTGGGGAAACTCGCGCACCTTGCCGTACATCTCGGACGAGGACGCCTGGTAGACCTTGATGTTGAGGTCAACCACGCGCACGGCTTCGAGCACGCGCGTGACGCCCTGCGAGTTGAACTCGCCGGTGAGCATCGGCTGGTCCCAGGAGGCCGGCACGAAGGACATCGCTGCCAGGTTGTAGAGTTCGTGGGGCTGGGCGCGTTCGATGGCGCGGATGAGGGAGAGCTGATCGAGCAAATCACCTGGAATCAGCGTGATGCGATCGAGCAGGTGCTCGATTCGCCAGTAGTTGGTGGCCGACAGCCGGCGGGTGAGGCCGAAGACTTCGTATCCTTCGGCCAGCAGCAGTTCGGCCAGATAGGAGCCGTCCTGACCGGTGATGCCTGTAATTAGTGCGCGACGTGATGCCATCGATTCGGGACGATAACACAGGCACGGGAGGCCGTCCGCGGCTTTTAACGCGCTAGGATAACCAGTGACATGTGGATACCCGCCACCCAAGCGTCCCAGCTGCCTGTTCCCTTGCTTGATTTGAAGGCGCAGTACGAGCCCTTGCGGGAGAAGATTCTCGAGGCGGTGACGCGCGTCTGCGATAGCCAGCGGTTTATTCTTGGCCCCGAGACACAGGCGCTCGAAGCGGAACTGGCCGCCACGTTGGGGGTGACCGACGCCATCGGCGTGTCGTCGGGCACCGACGCCCTGCTGGTGGCGCTGATGGCCCTTGGCATTGGTCCCGGGGATGAGGTCATCACGCCCACGTATTCGTTTTTTGCCACGGCAGGTTGCGTCGCACGCCTGGGTGCGCGGCCGGTGCTCGTGGATATCGACCCGGTGACCTACAACATCGATCCGGCCGGTGTGGAGCGGGCGCTGACACCGAAGACGCGCGCGATCATGCCCGTCCATCTGTACGGTCATTGCGCGGACATGGACGCACTGCTGCGCATCGCCGGCGGTGCGGGGGTTCCCGTGATCGAAGACGCCTGCCAGAGCATTGGCGCCACATGGCATGGCCGGCAGGCCGGGGCGATGGGCACGGCCGGATGTTTTTCTTTCTTCCCCTCAAAAAATCTCGGCGCGTTTGGTGACGGCGGTCTGGTCACCACGCAGGATGCTGCGCTCGGTGCCGAGATCCGGTTGCTGCGCGGCCATGGCGCCCAGCGGCGGTATTACCACGACCGGATCGGTGGCAACTTCCGGCTCGATGAATTGCAGGCCGCCGTGCTTCGTGTGAAGGCGCCGCATTTGCCCGAGTGGACGGCGGCCCGCCGCCGGAACGCGGATCAATACCGCGCGCTGTTTGCGGCCCACGGTTTGTCCCAGGTCGTATTGCCGGTAGAACTGGCCGGCGCGTTCCACATTTACAACCAGTTCGTGATTCGCCTGCCGCAGCGTGACGCCGTCAAAGACTACCTGCAGGCCAGGGGCATTGGCTGCGAGGTGTATTACCCGGTGCCGTTTCACCTGCAGCAGTGTTTTCAGGACCTCGGCTACACGCCCGGCGCGTTCCCGCACAGTGAGCGCGCGGCGGCCGAGTCTCTGGCGCTGCCCATCTACGGGGAACTCACCGAGGCGCAGCAGGGCCACGTCGTCTCGACCATCGCCAGCTTCTACGAGGCGGCTCGCGCGTGAAGGTGGTGGTGACCGGCGCGACCGGTCAATTGGGCGCGGCCACGGCTGATGCCTGGGAGGCCGCCGGCCACGACGTGATCCGCTTCACCCGATGTGACCTCGACATCACCGACTACGCGGCGGTCCGCCGTGTCATTGGTGCTGCCGCCCCGGACGTCATCATCAACTGCGCTGCGGACAATCGCGTAGATGCGGCCGAGAGTTCGCCGCTGCCGCCGCTGGCGGTGAACGCCCTGGCCGTCGGGTCCTTGGCGCGCCTGTCGGCTGACCTCGACGCCACGCTCGTTCACTACAGCACCGACTTCGTGTTTGATGGTGAGACCGACCGTCCGTATCTGGAAACAGACCTGCCGAATCCGCGCAGCGTGTATGCCATGACGAAGTCGCTCGGCGAGATGCTGGCTGTCGACGCGCCGCGTCATTATGTGTTGCGCGTGGAGAGCCTGTTCGGGGGCAAGACTGGCGGCAGTTCGATCGATCGTCTATGGGCCGCGCTGTCATCTGGCCAGCCCGTCAGGGCCTTTTCTGATCGCGTGGTGTCGCCGAGTTTCGTCGATGATGTGGTCCTCGCCACCCACAGGTTGGTCGAGCGCCAGGCGCCTGCGGGCCTGTACCACTGCGTGAACACCGGCCACGCCACGTGGTTCGAGGTCATCGATCATTTGCGGCAGCTGGGGGGATATCCCCGAAGCCTCCTCTCGGCCCTGCGCGCGGCCGACACCAACGTTCCGGCGCCGCGCCCGCTCTTTGCGGCCCTATCGAACAGCAAGCTGCTTAGGGCAGGTATCGTGATGCCGACCTGGCAGGACGCGGTTGCTCAGTTCGTGAGCAAGCGGTGGCGTGGCTGATGGCGACCACCCCTCAGAGGCTGCGCGTGATGGTGCTGAGCGGGTGTTATCTTCCCGGATTTCGGGGAGGCGGACCGGCGCGCTCGCTCGCAAATCTGGTCAAGGCGCTTGGAGCGGACATCGATTTTCGAATCGTCACGCTGGACCGGGACCCAGAGAGTGATCCTCCGTATCCGTCGGTGCGACCCGGCACATGGCAGACTGGCGTGGGAGCCGAGGTGCTCTATCTGCCACGGACCGCGGTGTCGGTCAGAAGGCTCGTACAAGAAATCAAAGCCGTATCGCCTCAGGTGATCGACCTGCAGGGTTTCTTCGACCCGGTGTTTACCATCCTTGTCCTGCTGGCTCGCAGGATTGGCTTTTTCTTCGGGGTTCCGCTGCTGCTCGCACCCCAGGGAGTATTTTCGCCTGGCGCCTTAAGTCTGAAGTTCCTCAAGAAGGCGATTTATGTTCGGCTGGCCCAAGTGGTTGGACTCTACAGCGATCTGACTTGGCAGGCGTCAAGCGAGATGGATCGTCGGGAGATTCTCAGGACAATGACGACCGTCGAGGCGGATCGCGTGAAGGTGGTCGCTGACCTGACAGATGACATCGCGTGCGCCCCCCGAGGGCAAGTGGCAGGACAACCTGGCGGACCCCTGCGGCTGTGCTTCCTGTCCCGTATTTCGCCCAAGAAGAACCTGGACTTCGCTCTTCGGGTTCTGGCCGATGTCAAGGTCTCCGTGGAGTTCGCAATTTACGGGCCAATTGAGGTGCCCTCGTATGGGGCGGCATGCCGGAATCTGATCGCCATGCTGCCCGAGAACATCCGGGTCATTTATGGGGGGGGGAATTGCACCCGGCGGATGTGAGAAAGACGCTTGCCCAGCACGATGTGCTGTTTCTGCCAACCCGCAGCGAGAACTTCGGGCACGTGATTCATGAGGCGCTGTCGGTTGGAGTCCCGGTCTTGATCAGCGATCAGACGCCGTGGAGTGATCTTGAGGCGAACGGCGCTGGCTGGAACATTGCGCTTGATGCCTCTTCGGAGTTCGTACGGGCAATCGAAGCGGCGAGCCGAATCTTGCCGGAGCAGCGCGAAGCTTTCGCGTTCCGGGCGATGGCGTATGCGGCGACACGCGCCGACAGGCAGGCGTCGATCGAAAGAATGCACGCACTATTTCGAGGGTTGCTTCCCCGATGACCACTCGGTCGCCGGCCTGGTTTGCCGTCTGGACGCGCTCACGCGCAGAAGCGCGGGTGATGGCGCAACTGCGAGAGAAGAATATTGAAGCGTTCCTCCCGACGATCACCCGTTGGAGTCGCTGGAAGGACCGCAAGAAGCAGGTCGACTGGCCGTTGTTTCCGGGCTACTGTTTCGTGAGAATCACGCGCGAGGAGGCGCTGGCCGTGCAGAAATGTACCGGCGTGGTGCAGATTCTCACGGACCGGGGCGTCCTTGCGGCCGTGCCCGACCGTGAGATCGCCGATATCCGGACGCTTGTGACAAGTGAGATGGCGTATGACCCGTGCCCCCTGATCGCCATCGGCGACCTGGTGGAGGTGGTGCGCGGGCCACTGCGCGGGGTGACAGGTCGGCTCACGCGCAAGGGCGCGAGCGCAAGGCTGGTACTGGCGATCAACCTTCTCGGGCTGGGTGTCAGCCTGCAGGTTGACGCGGCGGATGTCAGGCCGTACTGAGCGGTTGTGGGGAAGCGGCCCCAAACCGGGTCGGTGGTTCACCCCCCGGTTGTTCTGAACCACTCGACCGTTCGGGATAGCCCGTTTTCAAACGTTACGGAAGGTCGACATCCCAGCAGGCGTTCGGCCTTGCGAATATCGGCTTGTGAATTGCGGACGTCCCCGTCGCGCGGTGGGCCAAATTGAGGGGCGGTCGTGCAACCCATGATCTGGCACAATGGCGTCCAGACGTCCATCAACGCTATGTGACCTCCGGTCGCGACGTTGATGACCTCCCCCGAAGCGTCCGGCGCCGCTGCAGCTCGCAGGACGCCGTTCACAACGTTGTCAAAGTAGGTGAAGTCGCGAGTTTGGCGGCCGTCTCCGTGGATGGCGGGCGCGTAGCCCTCCAGTGCGGCCTTGATGAACAGGGAAATCACCCCCGAGTAGGGCGACGAGGGTGTTGCCTGGGACCAAAGACGTTGAAGTAACGGACAGCCACCGTTTTAAGGCCGTACAGCCGGGTGAAGGTCTATCCATACTGTTCGCCGATGTATTTCTGCAGAGCGTCGAGGAACTCAGCGCCGGCGGGGACGTTGTCCCTGCGTCCCGTCACCAGGCTGTCCACTACTCGAATCTGCTCATCCCGGCAAAGCAGAGCTTGGGCCAAGTGAGATCCGATAAACCCCGCGCCGCCTGTTACCAACCCAGGAGCCATGTCTTGCTAAACCGGGCGCAACGATATCATCGACATTCACTGGCGAAGCCATGAGGGGCGGTCAGTTCCATCGCGCCGTCGCAGGGCCGTCGTAGAGCGCTTGACACCTTGGGTCTGTTCGGCGAGGATCGAACCGTGTTCACGCCGTGAACGCCTCAGCCTCAGGGATGCCTTGTGACTGATGAGCACGGAGGGTTTTCCTGTTTCAGCTTCCCACGACGAATTCAACGCCCAGATTCTTGAAGCCCTTGAGGCCGACGAGTCGGTGTCCCAGCGCTCGCTTGCGAAGACGCTTGGAATCGCGCTGGGGCTGACGAATCTGCTACTGAAGCGTTTGGTGGTTCGCGGACTGATCTGTCTCTCACGGGTCCAACCCCACCGCGTGAAGTACTTGCTGACACCTGCGGGAATGGCTGAAAAGACCCGGATGTCGCAGCTTGCCCTCCAGCAGGCAGTGACCCGATACCGGGTCGCGCGCGGGCGTCTCGAAGTGACCTTGGCGGAGGTCGCTGCGGCTTTCCCAGCGTCTGTCCAACAGCACGGCAAGCCGGTCATGTTTCTTGGCACGGGCGAGCTCGCAGAGATTGGCTTCATCTGTTTGCAGGGGTTTGACTTACGGCTAGTCGGGGCATTCGACGACAGCGGCCGGGCACGGTTCTTTGGCGTGCCGGTCTTTTCCGTTGAGCGCCTTAGCACTGGGACGCTCGATCAATACGGTCAGGCACGGCTAATCGTGGTTTCTCTTTGGGACCGGGCAAGAGCGCGACAGACCATCGCGGCCGGGGATATCCCGGCCGATCGGGTGTACTGGGTGTGACAAGCAGGTGGATGTCGTCGTTCACCTGGCTGGACGCGTGCACGTGATGCCAACGCGCGGTAGCCCCGCCGAGGGCGGTGTTCAGCGAGCGCCGTGCTTGCCGCGGCTACGGCAGGGTTCCTCGTACGGAATTGGTCCCCGGCTCGACTCTTCATGGGCGACGTCGGTAGCGGGTACCTGGGGTTCATGGTCGCGGCATTTGCGATCCGTGCCACGAGTGCGGTTCCCGAATTGGGCTGGAGCTGGCTGATTCTGTCTGGCGTATTTGTCGTGGACGCCACAGTAACTTTGTTTCGTCGCCTGATACGCCGGGACCGCGTCTTCACTGCGCACCGTACTCATGCCTATCAGCACTTGGCGACTGCCTGGAGGTCGCATTCGGTCGTCACCATTTTTGTTCTGGCGATCAACGTGTGGTGGCTTGCCCCCATCGCAAGTGTCGCGGCCGTTGGCGGAGTTAACGGGACAATCGGCTTGACCGCCGCGTATCTGCCATTGCTCGTGGGGGCGTTCTGGCTCGGAGCTGGTCGACCGAGTCGCGGGAATCGCCGGCCGCTGCGAGGTTAAGGTTGCCATGTTAGGCTAACGTTCGTTTGATTCTTGCAAAGGGCAGAAAACCAATGAGTGAACTGAATCACGATGAGGACGCCGCTGGGGGGATCGACCTCTTTCGGCTGCCGTAGATGTGCGGCTGGGGCGGTGAGCTCTTTGTGCTGGATATGGGCGAATCTGTACTGTTGCGGGGCCTCGCCGCCGACATGATTCGGTTGTCGGGCCTGGACGTGGACGACGTGCCGATTGTGTTTACGGGTCTGCGGCCAGGTGAGAAGCTCGACGAAATTCTTTGGGAGGAGGGCGCGGTTATTGAGCCCTCGACGCGTGCCGACGTCAGGCGCGTGGTGGAACCGGCCGTCGTGACCGACGCGGCTCTCGACGACGTCGTGAACCGGCTGGCCAGTGCTGCCGTAAGAGACGACGATGCACGAATCGTGCGTCTCCTTCATGAGTGTCTGCCGTCAGCGGCCTTGATCACCAAGCCGCGATTGTCGGCGCCCGTGGCACCAGGCGTATTACTGCAGTTGCCGGGCGCCTGACAGTTCACGAGTCGGATGCAGGCCCGGCCCCTTCGTGCATCGGATCGTAAGTTCCTGCTCGCGCTGTGCGACGCCGTCAGTGCCACGACGGCTGTGGTGTTGGCGATGTGGACGTGGTCACTGACCGCGGGTGTGCCGTACTCGTTCCTGTTCATTCGCGCGCAGGCGCTTTGGTTTCTTGCCGTTCCTGTCTGGGTGATCGCGTTGTCGCCCACGCGCCATGTCAGCACCGCCTTCGACGTACGGTCGACCGTACCGGGTGTGGTGCATGCCAGCGGAGCGCTGTTTGTGGTGTACCTCGTCGGGTATTTCTCTGCCGGTCCTGACGCTCTGCCGCGGCTCATCGCGATGTATATCCTCTGGAATGCGGCCTGGCTGACACTGGGCGGACGTCTGCTGCTGCTGTGGACACTGACTCGGGAGACGTTCTCGCGTCGCCTGCTGATCGTCGGCGATGGCGTGCAGGCAGACGCGGCCCTCGCATTGGGGCGAGAGCCGGGGCTCAGGGATGCCGCCGTGCTTACACCGATGCTGCGCCCTGAGGGCGCCGGAACTGATGCCACTGAGGGCATTGACCGGGTAGCGGTCAGGCTTGGCGCCACAGAGGTCGTCGTGGCTGTGAGCGGGGCCGTGTCAGCAGAGACCATTGAACAGTTGCTGCGATGCCAGGAGGCCGGTATCGACATCGTGACGTTTGCCGGGGCGTATGAGCACGTAATGCGGCGCGTGCCGGTCAGGTACGTCGGTCAGGACTGGATGCTCAGCCAGCTCTTCTCTCGGGCCGGCACAGTCGACCAGTCGCCGGTGGCCAAGCGCCTGCTCGATCTGCTGGCCGCCGTGGTGTTGGGGGTGGCGGGCGCAGTGCCTGCGCTGCTTGCCAGTCTGGCCGTCCTGCTGGAGTCAGGCCGCCCAGTCCTGTATTCACAGTGGCGTGAGGGCCTCGGTGGCCGGCCGTTCCGGTTGACGAAGTTCAGAACGATGAGCCGAGATGCCGAGGCGGCTGGCCCCCAGTGGAGCCCGGCGAACGATCCGCGCATCACCCGCGTGGGCCGGGTGTTGCGCCGGACCCACCTAGATGAACTTCCCAATCTCTGGGCGGTGCTGCGGGGCGATCTGAGCATGGTGGGACCCCGCCCTGAGCGACCCGAGTTCATCAAAATTCTTCAGCGGGAGGTGCCGCTCTACCGCGCCCGCCTGGTCGTGACGCCTGGATTAACCGGCTGGGCCCAAGTGAACACGCCGTATGGTGATTCGATCGAGGACGCCACCACGAAGCTCGAGTACGACCTGTACTACGTGTGTCACCGCTCGTTTTGGTTCGACGCCGACATCCTCTTGCGCACCGTCGGCCGCATCCTGGGCTGGAAGGGTCGATGACCACCGGTGACGTCGCCAGGAAGAGTCCCCTGTCAGGCGCGCAGGTGGCGGCGGCTCTGGCCGCAATCCTGATGGCGACCTCCGTGTTGCCGCTAGCCGCAGCCTGGTTACTGAACGAGACCCGCATCGCTCAAACGCGCACGCGGGTTCTCCGCGCCGGTGAAGAGCTGCGAGCCAACTTCAGCCTCGTGATTGCCTCAGGCGTGTCAGGCGTCGCCTGCGGTCCTGGTCGGCCTCCAGACCTGGTGCTGCCCGTCGTGAACGCGCGCGCGGCTGCGGCTGCTCTTGCAACGCACGACGCGTGGCTTCGCGGCGCCAGAAGGGCACCAGAGTGGTTTGGCCCACGGATGCCCGCTGATGCCTGGGGACGATGCCTGCTCCTGAACCTCGGTGAAGGGAGTGCAGACGGGCCCGTGTGGCTTCTGTCGGCCGGCCCAAACGGCGTGGTTGAGACACCGCCCGACGCATCAGCGCCAGTAGGCGACGACATCGGGGACCGCATTCGATGAAGGGCCACCACCCGACTGGGCGCACAATCGCCCTGGCTGTCAGGCGGCTAGTTGCTACCATGAGTGTGCTCGCCCTCACGGGACTGCTGTGGCTCGCCACAGGAGCACCGATCGGCATAGACCGATGGCTCGATGTGACTGAGCCGCCCACGCAGGCACAGGCCATTGTGGTTCTCGGAGGGGGAACAACCGGCGATAATCTGCCGCTGCCACAGAGGCGGGAGCGCATTGCCACGGCAGCCCAGTTGTTCAGGGACGGGTTCGCGCCCTCGGTCATCTTCAGCGGCGGCGGCCCGGAGCGCGTCAGTGAGTCCGAGGTCTACACCAACGCTGCGGCATGGCTCGGTATCCCTCGCTCGGCCCTGACGAATACCGTTCCCTCCTACCAACCATCTGGTAAGCAGTACGGCGACGTGCTGTTTCGACTGGCCTATCGCACCTTCGACTTCTTCATCGGCCTTCGGGAGGTTGGGGCGGTAGTGCTTTCGTGACGTCTTTTCCCACCCACAGGCATCCGTCGCAGGGCACGAGCTCACCAGACGCACCCACGGCCTGGAAGTCGATACGCACGTAACGCGATGCGCTTTCAGGAGCGACGATGCGCACCGGCTTCCACAGGCCGATTTCAGCGACAACCGCGTCGATGAGGCGCGATCCACTGCGCAGTTCGATCGTGACGTTGGCCGAAGTCGCGCTGCGAACGGGCAAGGTCATCGTTGCCCCAGACGGAAAGAACAGCGAGAACTCCGCGCCGGTTTCGCGGTACTTTTCGCCATCGACCTCGGGCTGCCACAGCGATACGCCCACGCCGAAGTGCTCCAGGGTGACCGCACGTCGTTCCGCGACCGCGCGGAATGGCACCGACACCAGGACAGCCACGACCGCAATGAATGTCAGGTGCGTCAAAGTGGGTCGTGTGCTTGGCGTCCGTGAACTCCCAGCGAGCACGCCAACATACAGCCAGAACACCAGCGCGGCTTCGGTGACGAGCAACGGGTGACCGCTGAACCACGTCAGGATGCACGCGACGATCCCGGCGGCCAGCCAGGTGGCGGCCGGGTCGTGCCTGTGCGGACCGCGCAGCGTTGGCCACAGTGCCGATGCCAGCAGGGCCAGCAGCGCGAAGAGACCCAGCACACCCTGTTCGGCCACCGTCTGCAGGAAATAGTTGTGGGCATTGTCCTTCGACCGTCCGAGCATTGGTTGCAGGCCGGTCGCGCCGTAATGTTCTGACTCTTCGAGGAACGTTCCGGCGCCGATCCCCAGCACTGGTGCCTCCCGTGCCATGGACAGCGCCGTGTTGAACAACACCAACCGGCTCGAAATCGAGGATGGCACATTCAGGTTTCGTCCGGCCGGATAGCCGATCGCCAGCCAGGCGAAGACACCCACAGAAACCAGCACCGCGGCTGCAGCCAACCCCACCCTCCGCGCGGACCCGCGCGCACGCAGTGCCGGCACCGCCGAAAGGGTGATGAGAAGCGCGGCGATCGCCGTGCGTGATCCAGTCACCCACACCCCGACCGACACAAACGCCGCGGCCAACGCCGCTGATGTCCACGCTCGTGTACGGAACAATCCGAAGGCCGCGAGCACCACCAGGACGAATATCGACGCGGCCGCGTTGACGTCGTACTGGGTGTGCTCCCGGACTCTGAGCAGGAGGCCGGGCAGCGATCCGGGAAAATCGCCGCCTCTCAGTGACGCCCCGATCATCCGGCTGATGTTGAGCAGGGCGACCCCCGCGTGGCCCAGGAGCGCGCACCACACCACTCGAGCGGCGAGCACCGGCTGGCGCCGCACGAGGGTTTCCGCGGTCCAGGCCAGGGCGGCGCCCTCTGCCACGAGCAATCCGAAGTACCAGGGGTCGAGCGCCGGGATGCGATGGACCGCGTGCTCAAACAGCAGGCGCGCCATCGCCGGATAACTCGCCTGGTCCTGTGTGGCGGTGATCAGTCGTACAGGTAGTTCCGCGAGGCCTGATGCCACGGCGACGGCCCCCATCCAGAGGGCCGGTGTCGCCAGTCGGGTTGGCGTCGGGATCGTGTGCCGCACCACAGTGCCGGTGATGACGGCAAGCGTGGAGACTTCCAGCAACAGCGCCCCGAAGAACGGTGCGCCAGCCTGGCCTGCGATGGATGTCGTCAATGGCGCGAGTCCCGCCCACACCAGCAGCGAGAGTTCCGGCCGTGTCACCGCCAGCATCAGCAGCGCCGACGAGGCGAGTTTCAGTGTGAGAGGGACGTCAGCAATCAGCCAGGCGGCCTGAAGAAGTCCCAGCAGCATCAGGGCCGTCGTCCAGAGGGCCCTCCTGCCGATCATGCGCATCACCGCCGGGCCACCACCGCATAGTCCATAAACGTGAAGAGACGCGCGTTCAGTTTGTCGGTATTGGCATTGACGATGTTCACGATGTCGAAGATCGCCTGGTGCTGCTCGATTTCCTTACGCGACGGCGGGAGCGACACCACTTGGAGCCGTTCGGTTGTGGGCACCGGCGCACGATACTGGACCGTGACCGTGGAGAAACCGCTGGCCTGCACCAGATACTGCAGCGTATCCGGATGCAGCGGCCACCGGTGCGTGATGTCGCGCAGATAACTCTCGAAGAACGCGATCCAGCACGCGGGGTTCAGCGTCTCGAGCACCATGGGGGCGCCTGGCTTCAGCTTGTGAAAGGCGAGTTCGATGAATTTCACCAGGTAGGCTGGTTCCAGGTGCTCCACCACCTGGATGGCAATGATGCCGCCGAGCGAGCCATCGGGCAGGCGCTGCAGATAGCCAACGGCGTCATCGACCTCAGCGGACAGGCCCCGCTCGCGACAGACTTCCACCATGCTCTGGTTCGGGTCGATGCCATGGGCGTCGATGCCCGCTTCGCGGAACAGGTCCAGCAGCTCGCCGCGGCCGCAGCCGAGGTCGAGGACGTTGGAGGCGCCGGCAAACGCACGCGGATAGTCGGCCAACCGCTCTCGAATATCCTGTTGCGACCCTCGGAACCGGTCTTCGAAGCCCACGTACTTAAATGAGTCGAGGTCGGGCGCGTCGATGCTCGGGCGGTCGGCGTCACGCGCCGGAGCCGCCGAGACATGCAGTCCCTCGGCGATGAGTATGTCAACCTGTCGCTTGAGCAGGAGCGCCGATTGCTGCGCGAGCGTGACCTTGTCCTTGAGTTCTTCGTACGCCGAAGTTTGCGCGGCAAAGCGCTCTTCGCGTGCCGCCAGTGATTCCCAGTGCTTGAGCCAGTCGTCGGCCAGCGCGCTCAGGGCGGCGTTGACGACCTGCGCCTGTCCGCCGACCTGCCGATCCTTGGTGTCGACATACAGCGTGAAGCTCTGCAGCAGGCTGATGAGCGCCGCCTGGAAGTGCCCCTGCGCCTCGGTCTGCTGCCGAATTAACTCAATCGTAGTCGCCAGGGCCCGTTCTGCTTCCCGGTGGGCCGCCACGTTGCGGTTGAGGTGGTCCACCAGCGCGGCGTTGAAGGCCTTCTGCGTTACCAGTGGTGGGCCGATGAGGCGCCAGATGAAGCCGCGCAGCCGGCCCTTCAGTGATCGATCGATCGCGGGCTCGCCCTGGGGCAGGATGTCCCAGGCGAGATTCAGCGGCGTGATTTGTGATTCATCGTACGGCGGCGGCGGATGGGGAAACTCCGGCCGCTGCAGCAGCGCCTGATCGACCTGTGTCAGCCGCGCGTTGTAGTCGCGGTCGGCGTTCGCGCGCTCGAGGTCGAGGCGTGCCAGTCGATCGTCTAGTCGTTCGGGTTCCACGGTCACCTCTGGGTGATGAGCCCGTCCACCGGGCTGCTCGCTGAGGCATACATCTTCTTCGGAATCCGTCCGGCCAGATAGGCGAGGCGGCCGGCGATGACCGCATGTTTCATCGCGGTGGCCATCTGCACGGAGTGTGTGGCGCCAGCGATCGCCGTGTTCATCAACACGCCATCGGCACCCAATTCCATCGCGAAGGCGGCATCGGACGCCGTTCCAACGCCGGCGTCGACGATGACGGGGACGCGCGCCTGTTCCCGGCTGATGCGCAGGTTGTTAGGATTCTGGATGCCCAGCCCCTACCCGATCGGCGCGCCCAGCGGCATCACTGCGGCCGCGCCGGCGTCTTCGAGCTTCCGACACGCGATGGGATCGTCGTTGGTATACGGCAGCACCACGAAGCCCTCGCGTACCAGGATGCGCGTCGCCTCGATCAACGCCTCGTTGTCGGGAAACAGCGTGCGCTCGTCTCCGATCACCTCGAGCTTGACCCACTCCGAGAGCCCGGCCTCGCGTCCGAGGCGCGCCGTCCGCACGGCGTCGTCAACGGTGTAGCACCCGGCGGTGGTGGGCAGCAGGAAGATCGTGTCGCGGTTGATCCAGTGGAGCAGCGCCCCTTCGCCCTTGCCCGCCAAGTCCACCCGGCGCACCGCCACGGTGACCATATCGACGCCGGCGGCCAGGTGGGCGGCCTGCATGACATCGTGCGACGAGTACTTTCCGGTGCCCACCACCAGGCGGGATGAAAACGTTCGCCCAGCAATCACCAATCCCGAGTCGTCAAATTCAGCGGTCACGATTCAGTTCTCCTGACGGCGGCCGCCTGCGCGACCGGCATAAAATCCGGATAGTCACGGTCACGCTCGTGCATGGTCCGATACGAGGCCGGCGGCCATGGGATGCCGAACGCCGGATCATCCCACCGCACGCCATGGGAGTGAGCCGGCGAGTACGCGGCCGAGACCGTATAGAGCACCTCAGTGTCGTTCACGAGGGTCTGGAATCCGTGGGCCACGCCCTCCGGGATATACAACGCCCGTCGGTTGTCGGCCGTCAGTTCAACGCCGAACCACTGGCAGTATGTGGGTGAGTCTGGCCGCAGGTCCACGACCACGTCGTATGCCGATCCGCGGACACACCGCACGACCTTGGTCTCCGCAAACGGGGGCCGCTGGTAGTGCATCCCACGGAGCGTGCCCTTCGCGGCGTTGTACGAAAGATTGGCCTGTTCCACATGCGGATTCAGCCCGTGCGCGGTGAAGAACTCGCGCGACAGCCACACCGCAAAGAATCCCCGGGTGTCTGCCACGGGAGCCAGCTCAATCACCAGCACACCAGGCACCGGGGTCGGGGTCAGGACCATGCCATATCAGTGTAATGGTGAACGACCCGGATCAGCCGCCGCCCACAAATGAAACGATCTCGACTTCGTCGCCTTCCCGCACGAGCATGTCGCCATAGCGGCCGCGTTTGACGACGAGCCGATTGAGTTCGACGGCCACCACGCGCGAGTCCAGTCCGAGATCCTGGAGCAGGTGCTCGATGGTCTGTTCGCGAGGCCACGCGCGGCAATCGCCATTCAACGTGATCTCGGCGGGTGTGCTCATCCGGTGACCCTCGCGAGCGTGAGCTGGAAACTGCCCACGGTGAGTTCGGCGGCAAACTTGAGCGGCAGCTTCCGGGCGTCATCGGAGATCCAAACCGTCAGGCTCTCGGCTGCGGCCTTTCCACCGGCGTCGCTGGTGGTCATGGCCACTTTCCACGCGGGCAGCGTGCCAAGGCGACTTTTCACCGACTCCCGCCCGATCACCCGGACGCGCATGGTGTAGGCCTTGCCGCCGTCGGTCACTGGAATCGGCACGGACAGGCCCGCCTTCAGGGGCAGCGCACGGAGAATATACAGGGCACCCAGCGGATCCTGTGCCGTCGTGGGCATCTTCAGGGTCGATGTGGCGGTGGTCGCGGTGCGAATTTCGTACTGCACCGCGCCGTTGCCCTTGAACGTCGTCGTCTCGTACAGCTTGCGTCCGCCTTCGTCGCTGTAGCTGGTGGCCATCGACGGCAGGAGCGTCCGCGTGTCCATCATCGATTCCGCTTTGTAATAGAACTGATACAGCTTGCTGATGACTGCTGACGGCTTGAGTTCAGCCACTAGGTAATAGGCGGCGCGCCCGAGTCCGGCCGGGCGGCGCTCCTTGACCGAGAAGGTGGCGGTGCCCGCCGAGACGAAACTTGTCCACGAGATGTCGAACGTGAGCGTTTCTCCAACTTTGAACGGCACCGCCCGATCGGCGCCAGCGGTCTGGAGTTCCGGCCGCGCCACCAGAACCGTGAACAACCCCGCACTGATGAGCAGTGCGCACCAGCGGAGGGGGAATCGTGACTCTGACATCGGCGGTTCCTTCTAGAACAGAGGTCGATCCAGCATCTCACGGACCAGGTGTCGCGCGTGACCTTCCGGATCCGGCCGAAGGTGGGCCGGAAGATCCGCGACCGGCGGTGCAATGTTCCTGGCGCGCGCGATCGCCCGCTCGTAATCGGCCACCATGCGTGGCACTGAGTGATTGGATGCCCAGTGCGCGCGGGCGGCCGCCCCCAGGCGCCGGCGCAACTCGGCGTCAGAGCCGAGGCGCCGAAGCGCCAGCCTCAGCGAATGGCCTTCGTCCAGGATATCCACGCTCACTGCCACGGCCCGCAATTCCGAGTGCGGCGCCAGATCCGACGTCGGGGCAGGGCAGAGCCAGGTGCGAGGATCGAGAGTGACCACGTCAACGTGATGTCTGGCGTCGATGATGACGGTGGGCAGGCCGAGCGACAACATCCGGAGCCAGGGGCCCGAGACCTCTCGCGCCGTGGGCCACCGAAGGTTCAGCCCGACGTCGCAGGCGGCGGCCGCGTGATCGAAATCGGCGTCGTCGAGGCGCCCTGCCAGATGCGTCACGTCCCCAATGCCGAAGGACTGCACCAGCTCATTAAGCGGCAGGTGTGGTGACATCTGCCCGGCGAACAGCAGCCGGGCGTGGGGCATCCACGGGCGCGCGCCGGCGAATTCCCGAATGATTTGCGCTATGCGTTTTTCCGGCGCGGCCGTGCCGAGCACTCCGAAGACCAGGGCTTCGTCTGGAATCCCGTTGCGGGCGCGAAACGCGCGGCGCGCCGAGGCCTTGTCGAACTCTGCGACCCCATGGCCGAGGGCGATATGGTCAATCGTCCGGCCAGGGTGTTCCTGGCGCAGCACGGTCATCTCACCAACCGAATGCGTCGCGACCATACGGGCCGAATCGACAACGGCGCGGCGCATGGGCCATTGGTAGTAATAGGCGCCGTCAAATCCCTGCACCGCCAGTTCGGCGGCGTCGGGTGAGACGTCCGGGTGGTTGTAGGCGAACTCATTCCGGTAGTCAGCGGGCCGCTGCCGCCGCAGCAGGGCGCCCGCGCGGGCGTGATGCAGCCGCGTGTCATGTATGACCACCAGCCCCGGAAACTGGAACAGGTATGGCCAGATGAACTCGTGGGCCCACGAATTACCGACCTGATAGATGGGCAGGTCGTAGGCCTGCCGCGCCTGCCGCCAGACAAAATCGTGTGCACTGAGGACGCGAACCTCCCCTAGCTCGGGACCACGGTCCACGCCCCGGGATACCTCCACCAGGCCCTCGTCCACGTAGACATCCAGGCCGTGCCCGGCCGCAGCTAGGCCCGAAACGACGTCGGCCGAGCACGTGGCGACGCCGCTCGGCTGCGGCGGCCATGGGGAGAAGAAGGCAAGGCGCGACATGGGGATTAGATGGTCTTAGTTATCAGCCACTACCTCATTGGCCCATTGCCCAATGGGCTCATTCCACGTTAGCATCTTACCTTGATCATGCGAGGTACAAGCTCGCACGGGTGGCTCGGCCACTGAAGGAGATTCTGGACCCGTGGACGGTTTTTTACCCATCCTCATCATGATCGGCCTGGGCGCTGGATTTGCCGGCGGTTCCGTGCTGCTGTCGCAGTTTTTGGGGCCGTCCAAGCCGACCCCTGAAAAAAGTGCCCCGTACGAGTGCGGCATGCCGCCCGTGGGTGACGCCAGGGAGCGTCAGTCGGTCAAATTTTACCTCGTGGCCATGATCTTCCTGCTATTCGACATTGAAGTGGCGTTCCTCTACCCGTGGGCGATGGCGTTCCGGGAACTGGGGGCGGTGGCCTACTTCCAGATCGTCGCGTTTTTTGCGTTGCTGGTGACCGGCTACATTTACGTGTGGCGCAAGGGGATCTTTGACTGGAGTTCTGAGGTAGATCGATGACGATCGAAGAACCTCAAGGGTCGATCCTCACCACGTCGGTCGAAAAGATGGTGCAGTGGGCGCGGCGGTCGGCCATCTGGCCGGTGACGTTTGGCCTGGCGTGTTGCGCCATCGAGATGATGGCGATGGCCGCTGGACGATACGACGTGGCCCGGTTTGGCGCCGAGGTGTTCCGCGGATCGCCCCGCCAGTCCGATCTCATGATCGTCGCAGGACGCCTGTCGCGAAAAATGGCGCCGGTGCTGCGCAGAATCTACGACCAGATGCCCGAGCCCAAGTGGGTGATCTCCATGGGCGCGTGCGCGAGTTGCGGCGGCGTGTTTGATAACTACGCCATCGTGCAGGGCGTGGATCAGATTGTGCCCGTTGATGTGTTTGTGCCCGGGTGCCCGCCGCGTCCCGAAGCCCTGATTTACGGCATTGTGCAGCTGCAGCGCAAGATCGACAAACAGCGGATGAGCGCCTAGGAGAGTAGCGTGGAGACGCCAGTGCAGATTCCGTTCGACGCGCAGGTGCTGGACCTGGTCCGAGAGAAGGTGCCCGCCGACGCCATTGAGCCGGCCCCCGCCGTGGACATGCCGACCGCGTATGTGGCGCGCGAGCACATGCTGGCGGTTTGCGAGACGCTGCGTGATCATCCCGCGCTGCAGTTTTCCTTTCTTGTCGAGATCACCGCGGCCGACTATCATCCCGCCACGCCGCGTTTCGAAGTCGTGTATCACTTCGCCTGCCTTGGTGAAGCCTTCGCACAGCCGGCTGGCGCGGCCGTCCCGAGGCGCTTGCGCCTGAAGGTGCGCGTGCCCGACAACGATCTGGGTGAGCAGAGCCTGCCGTGGGCGCACAGCCTCACGCCGCTCTGGCCCGCGGCCAACTGGCTCGAGCGCGAAGTCTTCGATTTGTTCGGTGTGGCCTTTACCGGGCACCCCGACCTGCGGCGGATCCTGACGCCTGACGACTGGACGGGGTACCCGCTGCGCAAAGACTATCCGGTCCAGGTGCGCAAGGACGCAGCATCGTGGTCGCCAATGCAGTTGACCGTGGAGGAGTTTGCCGCCAACGTGCGGGCGACGCGTGCAGCGTCCGCCGCGGCGGCCAGAACCCGTGTTGATGAGCCCGTTCCAATGCGGACTGACAAGGACTGATGGTGGCTGGTGCGTTTGGCCCGCGACTGGCGCAGGCGGTTGACGCTGCCATCTCGACGCACCAGGCCTTTGTGGCGGGGTCGGGGCGCGAGGCCGACGCCGCTGCGGTGCTCATTCGCGACGCGGCGGTCGCCGGGCGATTGATTCTGGTGTTTGGCAACGGGGGCAGCGCCACCGATGCGCAACACTTTGCCGCTGAACTGGTCGTGCGGTTCGTGCGGTCGCGACGGGCGGTGGCCGCTCTGGCGCTGACGAGTGATGGCGCGGTCATGACGGCCGCGGCCAATGACCTGGGGGTCGCGGCGATATTTGCCCGGCAGATCGAAGCGCTCGGCAGGCCGGGAGATGTGGCGGTGGCCATCTCGACCAGTGGGCACTCCCCAAATGTGCTTGAGGCGTTGAAGGTGGCGAAGGCGCGGGGACTGTCCACCATTGCCTTGACCGGGCGCGATGGCGGAGAGGCGGGGCGGCTGGCGGACGTGCACGTGAACGTGCCCTCTGATGTCACCGCGAGGATTCAGGAAGTGCACGGCACGTGGATTCACGCGGTGTGCGCGTGGGTGGAAGAGGACTTGTGACGCGAACCGAGACAATGACCGTCAACATGGGGCCCCAGCATCCCAGCACCCATGGCGTGCTGCGGCTGGTCCTTGAACTCGACGGAGAGACTATCGTCGGTGCCGAGCCCACCATCGGGTTTCTGCACACGGGGATCGAAAAAACTGCGGAGCAGAAGAAGTGGCAGCAGGTGATCCCGCTGGTGGAGCGCATGGATTATCTGGGCGCCCAGTCCAACAGCCTGTCGTTCTGCCTCTCGGCCGAGAAGCTGCTGGGCCTTGAGATGCCCGACCGCGTCACCTACATTCGCGTGCTAATCGCGGAGTTGCAGCGGCTCAACAGTCATCTGGTATGGCTGGCGACACACGCGATGGAAATCGGTGCCATCTCGGTAATGATGTACGCCTTCCGAGAGCGGGAACAGTTGCTCAATCTCAACGAGATGATCGCCGGCTTCCGCCTGTTCCCCAGCTACATCCGAATCGGCGGCTTGCGCGAAGACCTACCGCGCGACTACAAGAAGGCCGTCAAAGAGCTGCTCGACAAGATGCCGGCCGCCATCGACAACTACGAGCTGATGCTCACCAAGAACCAGGTGTGGACCAAGCGCACCAAAGGTGTCGCGGTCCTGTCAAAGGAAATGACACTGGCCCTGGGCCTCGTTGGTCCCATGGCGCGCGCCGTGGGCATCAACTACGACGTCCGGCGCATGTGGCCGTATCTGAAGTACGACACGTTTGATTTTGTGGTGCCAACGCGTACCGCCGGCGACGTGTTCGCCCGTTACCAGGTCAAGGTCGAGGAAATGCGGCAGAGCGTCCGGATCTGCCAGCAGGCGCTTGAGCGCATTTCGCCGACCGGCGTGTACGACTGCGGCGACTACCGCGTGGTGCCGCCGCCCAAGGATCGCGTCTACACCGAGATGGAGGCGCTGATTCAGCACTTCCTGATCTACTCGCAGGGCTTTACCGTATTGAAAGGCGAGGCCTACGTCCCGGTCGAAGGCGCCCGCGGCGAACACGGCTTCTATATTGTGTCGGACGGCGGTAATCGCCCTGTGCGGGTGAAGTCGCGCGCTCCGTCGTTTCTGGCCTGCCAGGCCTTGCCGCACATGATCAAAGGCGGCCTGATTGCGGATGTGATTGCCGCGATCGGGTCCACCGATGTGGTCATGGGAGATGTGGATCGATGACACCATGAGTTTTCATCCCCTGATGGATTACGGGCGGGCCCACCACCAGTCATCCCGATCGATGGCTGACGAAGGTCCTGCGTTCGAATACACGGCCGAGGCGCTGGCCAAACTCGAAGACATCTGCTCGCGATACCCGGCCGACCAGCGCAAGTCCGCCATCCTGGCGGCGATCTATCTCGCGCAGCGGCAGCAGGGCTACATCTCGCGCAACGCGATGAAGGCGGTGGCGACCGCCATTCGGTGCAGCGCCGCGGACGTCGAAGACGTCGTGTCGTTTTACACGATGTTCTACCAGCGTCCGGTGGGGCGCCATGTGATTCAGGTCTGCCGGACGCTCTCGTGTGCATTAAATGGCGCCGAACGGGTGACGGCCGAACTGCAGGCCGTGCTGGGCATCGCCCCCGGCCAGACCACCGCCGACGGCGAATTCTCCCTCTTTGAAGTCGAGTGCCTGGGCGCGTGCGACCGCGCGCCTGTGGTGGGCGTAAACGATCACTGGCACGAATGCCAGAAGCCCGAGGATGCACGCGCGCTGGTGGATGGGCTCAAGGCGCACGGCGCGGCCGGCCTCACCGGGTGTCACTTACACGTGGAGAAAGCGTAAAACCATGGATCTAATTCTCACGCCCCACGTCAAGACGCCGAATGGCTTCACGCTGGATTTTTATACGAAGCAGGGTGGCTATGAGGCGTTGCGCCAGGCGCTTGCTATGACGCCCGATGCTGTCGTCGACATCGTCAAGGCGTCGGGACTCCGCGGCCGAGGCGGCGCAGGATTTCCGACGGGCATGAAGTGGCAGTTTGTGGACAAGAAGTCACCGAAGCCGAAGTACCTCTGCTGCAACGCCGACGAGAGCGAGCCTGGCACGTTCAAAGACCACATGCTGATGGAGCGCAACCCGCACCTGTTGTTTGAGGGATGCCTGATCGCCTGCCACGCCATTGGGGCGAAGGTGGCGTACATCTACATCCGCGGTGAATTCTTCCACGTGCAGGAAGTGCTGGAGGCGGAACTCGCCAAGGCGCGCGCGGCGGGATTCATCGGAAGGAACATCCTCGGCACCGGCTTCGACTGCGAGATCTATGTGCATCGTGGCGCCGGCGCATATGAGGCTGGCGAAGAGACCGCGCTCATCGAATCGCTGGAGGGTAAGCGGGCCCAGCCGCGATTGAAGCCGCCGTTTCCCGCCGTCGCCGGCCTCTATGGCTGCCCGACGGCGGTCAACAACGTCGAGACCCTCTGCAACGTGCCGCCGATTATCACCAACGGGCCCGAGTGGTTTTCCGCGTTGGGCCCCGAAAAAAACGGCGGGCCGAAACTCTACTGTCTGAGCGGACACGTCAAGAATCCGGGGACGTATGAAGCGCCCATGCACGTCACGATGCGCGAACTCATTTACGACCCGCAATATGGCGGCGGCATTCGCGGCGACCGCAAATTGAAAGCCGTCATTCCAGGCGGGTCCTCTGTGCCCATCCTGCTGCCGCATCAACTCGACATTCCCGCCAGCTTTGACGGCGTGGCGTCGGCCGGATCGCTGCTGGGGTCGGCGGGCATCATCGTGATGGACGAGACCACCTGCATGGTGTGGGCGGCCGAAAATCTCCTCTACTTCTATAAACACGAGTCGTGCGGCAAGTGCACGCCATGTCGCGAGGGTGGCGCCTGGTTGCACAACCTGCTCGGCCGGATTGAACGCGGCGAAGGCCAGATGAAGGACATCGACCTGCTGCTGTCGGTTGCCAATAACATCATGGGCAAGACGCTGTGTGCGTTCGGCGACGCGGCGGCCACACCCGTGTTGACCACCGTGCAGTTGTTTCGCGAGGAGTATGAGGCCCACGTGCGCCTAGGGCGTTGCACGTTGTCGGCTGACTGGCGCGCGGCGTCGCGGACGCTGGCGGCCCACTGACTTCGATCATGTCAGCCGCCCTCATCGCCCAACTCGTCGTCATCGGATTCACGTTCTTCATGCTGCTGAACTCAGCGGCCGTCCTGGTGCTCATGGAGCGCAAGGTCGCCGCGTTCATCCAGCAGCGCCTGGGGCCATATCGTGTCGGCCCGTGGGGCGCCATGCAGCCGCTGGCTGACATCATCAAGCTGATGATGAAGGAGGAACTGCGGCCCAAGAGCGCTGACACGTTCCTGTTCTATCTGGCGCCAATTCTGTGCGCGACGGCGGCCTTTGCCGCCTTCGCGGTTGTCCCGTTTGGCGCCGACACCACGTTCTTCGGCCTGCTCGACGAACCCGTGAAGCTGATGGCGACCGACGTCAATGTCGGACTGCTTGTGATCTTTGCTATCACGTCGATGGGCGTGTACGGCATTGTGCTGGCCGGGTGGGCCTCCAACAGCAAATACTCCCTGCTCGGCGGTCTGCGTTCGTCGGCGCAGATGATCAGCTACGAGCTGTCCTACGGACTGTCGCTCGCGGCCGTCATCATGCTGGCCGGCACCTTGTCGCTGCGCGAAGTGGTGGACGCTCAGGCGGGGTACTGGCACCTGTTCGGCGTGCTCCCGATTCCGAAGTGGTACATCTTTCTGCAGCCGCTCGGGTTCTTCATTTTCATGACGGCCGGCGTGGCCGAAACCAACCGCGCCCCGTTCGACTTCCCGGAAGCCGAGCAGGAACTGGTGGCCGGGTATCACACCGAATACAGTTCGATGACGTTCGCCCTGTTCTTCATGGCGGAGTACATCAACATGGTCACGGTCTCGGCCGTATCCGTCAACCTGTTCCTCGGGGGCTGGCACGGGCCATTCCTGCCTGAATACCTGGGCTGGATGTGGTTCCTCCTGAAGGTGTTTGCGCTCGTGTTCTTCTACATCTGGATGCGCTGGACGCTGCCGCGCTACCGCTACGACCACCTGATGGAGTTCGGGTGGAAGTGGCTGCTGCCTGCGGCAACGCTGAATCTGCTGGTCACCGCGGGCGTGGTGATCTGGATGGGGTGGTAACGGACCATGGACGCAGTATTCTTCTGGATGTTTGCGGCGGTCATGGTCGTGGCGTCGCTGCTGGTAGTGGGGCAGCGCAACCCCATGTACAGCGTGCTGCTGCTTATTGTGTCGTTCGCCGCGTTGTCGGGGCTCTATGTCCTGCTGAACGCGCCGTTCATGGCGGTGGTGCAGATCATCATCTACGCCGGCGCCATCATGGTGTTGTTCCTCTTCGTGGTCATGCTGCTCAACGTGCGGACCGAGGAGGACGGAGCGGAGACACACCGCCCGTTTGACATCGGCCCCGGGCCGCGCAGATTCGGCGCGGGGCTCGCCGTGGTGCTGGCCGTGCAACTCATCTGGGCGCTCCGGCGGATTGCTGAGGCGCCGTTTGTGCCCGCCGGCCCTGATGCGGCCGCGCAGACATCGGTCTATGCCATCGGCCTGCGCCTCTTCCGCGAATACGCGTTCGCGTTTGAAGCCACGTCGGTGCTGATTCTCGTGGCTATGGTTGGCGCCGTGATCCTGGCACGCCGGGACCCGCATCTGCCCACTCGAAAGGAACAGTAGCTGTGTTGCCCGAGCCCACTCTCAATACCTACCTCGCGCTGTCGGCCATCTTGTTTTCGATCGGCACCGCCGGGGTGTTCCTCCGCCGCAACCTGATCACCATCCTGCTGTCGGTGGAGGTCATGCTGAATGCGGTCAACCTGACGTTTGTGGCCGTGGATCGTTTCCTCGGAACGGTCGACGGCCAGATCATCGCGTTCTTCGTCATGACCGTGGCGGCCGCCGAGGCGGCGGTCGGGCTGGCCATCATCATCGCGCTGTTCCGACACCGGGAATCCCTGTCTCCGGACGCGTTCATATCGTTGAAGTGGTAACACCGTGCTGCTGTTGATTCTCCTCCTGCCGTTTCTGGGTTTTCTGGTCAATGCGACCATTGGCCGCCGCTGGCCGAAGGGTCTGACGGGCGGTCTCGCCACGGCCGCCATGGCCGGGTCGTTCGGCGTGTCGGTGTACGCCGTGTGGACGATGCTTGGCTTGGAACCGGTGGGCGGCGTTCGGGCCATCAACGAGGTCGTGTTCACGTGGTTGTCGTCCGACACCGTGCAGATTCCGTTCGCCCTCAGGCTCGACCCACTGTCGGCGCTGATGATTCTCGTCGTGACTGGCATCGGGACGCTGATTCACCTGTATTCGACCGCGTACATGCACGACGAAACCGACGCGGACTTCGCGCGGTTCTTCTCGTACCTGAATTTGTTTGCGGCCTTCATGCTCGTGCTCGTGCTGGGCGCAAACTTCCCCGTGATGTTCATCGGGTGGGAAGGCGTGGGCCTCTGTTCCGACCTGCTGATTGGCTTCTACTTCACGAAGCCGGCCGCCGCCGACGCCGGCAAGAAGGCGTTTGTCGTCAACCGCATCGGTGACTTCGGCTTCATCCTGGGGATACTGATCCTCTTTACGCAGTTCGGCACGCTCGACTTCCAGCAACTGGCGATGCAGGTCTCGCACCTGAGCGTGGAACCGGCCACCATGGCCGGCGCCGGCGTGCTGACGATCGCAACGCTGCTCCTGTTCCTTGGAGCCACGGGCAAGTCCGCCCAGATCCCCCTGTTTGTCTGGTTGCCGGACGCGATGGAAGGC
>SXGR01278075.1_pt1 | contig 31281 bp, 20 predicted proteins | sample 3174711 | NCBI WGS metagenome assembly SXGR01 (sample SAMN11356860, study PRJNA531348) | freshwater metagenome | isolation source: freshwater sample F1-60 | place: China: Fuxian Lake, Yuxi | collected 2017-12-25 | reverse complement strand
GGCTGCGAGTACATGACCGGCGGTCGGGTGGTCGTGCTCGGTCCGACGGGTCGCAACTTCGGTGCGGGCATGTCGGGAGGAGTGGCCTACGTGCACGACCCCGACGGAACCTTCCCGTCCCGGGTGAACTTCGAGATGCTCTCGCTGGAGACACCGGACGCCGAGGACCTCGCCGAGGTGCGCGAGCTCGTGGAGCGCCACGCCGGTGCGACCGAGTCGTCGTTGGCCACGGCGATGCTGGCGGACTGGGACCGGGCCGCGGGGTCCTTCGTGAAGGTCATGCCGAACGACCTGCGGCGGGTGCTGGACGCCGTGGCTCTCGCCGAGGCCGAGGGTCTCGACGTGGTGGAGACGATCATGGCCTCGAGCCAGAAGTGAGGTCGGTGCAGCATGGGTGACGCCCGAGGGTTCCTGAAGCACGATCGACGCCTCCCCAGTCGTCGTCCTGTCCCGGTCCGCCTCCTCGACTGGCGCGAGGTCTACGAGGAGACCGAGCCGGGGGCGATCGAGCAGCAGGCCAGCCGCTGCATGGACTGCGGCATCCCGTTCTGCAACAACGGCTGCCCGCTCGGCAACATCATCCCGGACTGGAACGACATGGTCTACCGGGACGAGTGGCGCCGGGCCATCGACCGGCTCCACGCGACGAACAACTTCCCCGAGTTCACCGGGCGCCTGTGCCCGGCCCCCTGCGAGGCGGCCTGCGTGCTCGGGATCAACGCCGACCCGGTGACGATCAAGCAGGTGGAGGTCTCGATCATCGACCGGGCCTGGGCCGAGGGCTGGGTCGTGCCCGTCCGGCCGTCCACCCAGACGGGTCGCAGCGTCGCCGTGGTGGGTTCGGGGCCGGCGGGTCTCGCCGTGGCCCAACAGCTCACCCGGGCCGGGCACCACGTCGTGGTGTTCGAACGAGCCGACCGGATCGGCGGCCTGCTCCGCTACGGGATCCCCGAGTTCAAGATGGAGAAGCGGGTCCTCGACCGCCGACTGGCGCAGATGCGGGCCGAGGGGACCGAGTTCCGGACCGGCATCGAGGTGGGCGTCGACGTTCAGGCCCAGGACCTCCGGGAGCAGTTCGACGCCGTGGTCGTGGCCACCGGTGCCACCTCCTGGCGTGACCTCCCGATCCCGGGCCGTGATCTGCTCGGTGTGCACCAGGCGATGGAGTACCTGCCGTGGGCCAACCGGGCCCAGGAGGGCGATCTCGGGGTGGACGACGTGCCCATCCACGCCGGTGGCAAGCGGGTCGTCATCATCGGTGGCGGCGACACCGGTGCCGACTGCCTGGGTACGGCACACCGTCAGGGTGCGGCGCAGGTGTCGCAGTTCGAGATCATGCCCCGACCGCCCGAGGACCGGCCCGACGCCAACCCGTGGCCCACCTGGCCGTTCATCTACCGGACGTCCTCGGCGCACGAGGAGGGTGGTGACCGCGTCTACTCGGTCAACACCGTGGAGTTCGTCGACGCCGGTGACGGCACCCTCGGTGGTCTGCGCGTCGTCGACGTGGAACCCGGCGAGGTGGACGGCCGTCCCGGGTTCGTGACCGTCGAGGGCTCCGAGCGCGTCCTCGAGGCCGACCTGGTCTTCCTCGCCATGGGTTTCGTCGGGCCGGAGCGCCCCGGCCTGCTCGAGCAGCTCGGGGTCGAGCTCGACGAGCGGGGCAACGTCGCCCGTGACGACGACTGGTCGACGAACGTCGACGGCGTGTTCGTCTGCGGCGACGCCGGTCGGGGTCAGAGCCTCATCGTCTGGGCGATCGCCGAGGGGCGGGCATGCGCGGCGTCGGTCGACGAACTGCTGATGGGTGAGTCCGACCTGCCCCGGCCGGTGGCGCCCACCGATCGTCCGCTCGTCTGAGCGCGAGGTGCCGACCACGGGCGGGGGAGCCGACCGGGAGGGACCACTCAGGTTCGTCGTGGTGCACTGGAACCAGGCCGAGCGCTGTGCGGCCACGGTCCGGCGCATCCTCGGCGACGAGGTGCCGACCGTCGTGACGATCGTCGACAACGACTCCCGTGCGGCCGAGATCGCACTGCTCCGCTCGGCGCTGTGCGACGAGGTGGACCGGGGCGAGGTGGAGATCGTCCCGTCCGGACGCAACGCCGGGTTCGGTCCGGGCGCCAACGTGGGCCTGCAACGGTTCCTCGACCGCGCCACCGACGGCGACTGGGTCGCCCTCTGCCCGCACGACGTCGATCTGCTCGACGGCTGCGTCCGGGGCCTGCTCGACGTCGTCCGCTCCGTGCCGGCCGCCGGTCTGGCCTGTGCCGACGTCGGCGACGGGATGGTGCCGGTGATCGACCCGTACTTCGGTGGGATGACGGTTCCGGCCCCCGTGCCGTCGTCCGACGGGAGCCCGCGATGGGAGGAGGTCGACTACCCGCACGGCACCCTCATGCTCCTGCGCCGGGCGTGCATCGCCGAGGTCGGCCTGTTCGACGAGCGGTACTTCTCCTACTGCGAGGAGGCGGACCTGGCCCTGCGTGCCCGGGCCCGGGGTTGGCGGGTCGGCCTCGTGCGCCATGCGGGCGTCCGGAACCTGCACCTGGGTTCGTCCGTGGCGCTCGTGGACTACCTGCAGACGCGCAACACGGTGCTGCTCGTCCGGGAGATGAGCGGGCGCTACCACGCCACGATCCGGGCGCTGATCACCCTGTTCCAGGTGGTCCTCGGAGTGCTGCGTCCCGGGCGACGGCCACTGGTCTTCGACGCGCGGGCCCGGCTGCTCGGCCTGCGTGACGTCGTGCTGGGACGCTTCGGCCCGCCACCGGCCGCGGTCCTGCCCCGGGACCTCTGATCAGACGCTGATCGGGACCTGCTCGTTGTCCGGCTCCGGGTCGGAGCCCGGTCGGGGGGTCACCACCCGGTCGTGGACACCCCGGAGCTGCCAGAGCGCCGCCCCGGCGAACAGGTAGATCACCATGGCGAGGAGTTGGACGGTCCGGAAGCCGAAGCTCATGGACAGGATGGTCGTGAGCACGGACCCGATCACCGAGAAGACCCCGTTGATGGCCCAGCCCCAGGCGACGTACTCGTCGGCGTGGTTCGTCATGCCGCCCACGGTCCGCAGGCCGAGGGGCATGAACATGCCGAGGCACAGCCCGAGCGGTGCGAGGACGAGGAACGAGATCAGCACCCGCAGGGTGAACGGGGCCGACAGGGTGGCGTCGGTGAGCGGGGTGAGCCCGAACCGGTAGAGCAGCGTGAGCGCCACGAGGACCCCGAGCAGCGGGCCGATCACGGCGCGGGGTCGGTCGGCGAACCGGTTCGACAGGAGGGCGCCCAGTCCGGTGAAGACCAGGATCGACGCGAGCGTCACGGTCAGCGAGTAGGTCGGGAACCCGAGGTACTCGGTGAGGCGCTGGATCATCGTGATCTCGTAGAGCATGAAGGCCAGGCCGAGCGCCGCGAAGTACACCGCCGAGAGCCCCTTCGCCGGCAGGGCCCGCCACTCCCGGCGGATCACGAGGAACGGAAGGACCAGGAACACCACGGCGAACACCGCTGCGATCGCCAGGAGCAGCAGCAGGACCCGCTCGCCGACGGCGTTCTCCCGGTCGGCGGGGTCGATCGACTCCGTGATGGAGCGCAGCACGTCGTCGAAGGGCACGAAGTGCCAGAAGAACGGTGCGTCGTCGGTGATCGCGCTCACGTCGAAGGGGTAGTCGGCCAGCAGGGCGTCGAGCGCCGCCTGGTCGGCGACCGGGATCGACGAGACGAGTCCCGGAGGGTTGGCGGCCCCGGGTGCGTAGACGAGCGTCCCGCTACTGGCCTCGGGCACGCTGGCCACGAACCGGTCGACCTCGTCCTGGGTGAACGGGGTGCGCTTGACGACGATCGTCGACAGTCCCCCCGAGTACGGATCGGTGGAGGTGGCCACCAGCACGTGCTGGCTGATGTCGTCGATGCCCAGCCGGGCGAACGCCTCCCGGACGGTCAGGAGGTAGCGCGAGGTCCGGTTCGGCCGGTCGGCGAAGGACACCTCGCCGAACTGCGCCACGGAGATGCCCCGGTCGGACAGGTGCTCGAGGGTCGTCTCCACCATGTCGGCGGTGTAGAGGTACGACTCGGACAGCACGAACGCCCCGGAGGAGGCCGCGTTGTTCGCGGCGTAGCTGTCGGGGGCGACGAACCAGACCAGGTCGTAGAGGTCGTTGGAGCGGGCCAGGAACGAGCGGCCGTCGCCCTGGGTGAGGTTGACCTGGGGGAAGTCCGTGAGGTTCCCGGTGAAGTCCGCGAAGGTGTCCTCGACGAGGCCGACCGTCACGGGGTTCAACTCGACGGCGTCGATGCGCGCCGCATCACGCGACAGCGAGGCCACGATCTCGTTGCCGCCGGCCGAGCCGATGATGAGTTCGCGGTCCGGTGGCGTCCCCAGGATGTCGAAGGGCCAGGCCCGCGGGTCGGCATCGAAGCGGGTCACGCTCGCCGGGTCGCCGCCGAACCGGTTCAGTCCGGAGCCCGGCGTGCCGTCGTGGGTGAGGACCTTGATCTCCTCGTTCGGCGGCTGGTCCTCGGCCGGCACGATCTCGTCGACGTCGACGCGGAACACGGGACCCCAGGACGAGAAGACCCGGCCGGGGCCGGGCTGCACCTTGGTGTCCTCGGGCCGGATGTCGGGCACGAGTGCGGGCAGGAACGCCGGGATGGCCAGCAGGACGGCCAGTCCGAGGGCGCTGCCCCGTTGGGCGCGCCGGGTGCCGGGGGTGACCCAGGCGGCGAGCGCCGCCAGCGAGGCGGCGGAGACGGCGACCACCGAGGGCGGGCCGATCCACGAGATCAGGAAGACGACCACGAGCGCGGCGATCCCGGCGCCCAGCAGGTCGGCGAAGTAGAGCCGGCCGATGTCGTCGCCGCCACGGCCCAGCAGGACGGCGATCATCACCCCGATGGCGATGAACGTGGCGAAGAGCGCCAGGCAGATGACCAGGAGGGTGGCGAGCGACCTGAACGAGGCGCCCGTCCCGTAGCTCCACAGCGCCAGGGTGTTGATCGGGACCTGGCTGACCACGAGGTAGCCGAGGACGATGCTCACCGCACCCCAGAGGCTGGCGAGGCCGAGGACCTTCCGGGTGCCCGCCGAGCGGATCGACGCCGACAGGACCACGATCGTGGCACCGCTGCCGATGCCGAGCAGCGCCAGACCGATGACCAGGTAGGTGTAGTAGTACCAGAGCTTGTAGGAGATGATCCGGGTGTACGCCACCTCCAGCAGGAGACCGGCCAGACTCACCACGAAGATCGCCACCAGCGCCGACGTCCGGCTCAGTCGCTCCTCGGGCGACGAGGGACCTCCGGTGCTCGGTGCGCTCCCCTCCGGCCCGGTCGTACCGGTCGTGCTCGTCTCGGTCGCCTCGTCGGGGCTGCTCACAGGACTCCTCGCTCGTGGTCACACGACGCTAACGCGCCGGTCGCCGGCGTGGGCTCACCCCCGGCCGTCGAGCCGCCCGCCCGCGGCGTCGAGGCCATCGAGCGGCAGCGGCGCCGGGAACGGGCGGCCCGATGCCACCACGGCCTCGGTCACGAGCGCCTCGACCTCGGCCCAGGTGGCGGCCCGGGGGCCGTCCAGATGCCGGTTGTAGGGCTGGTCGAAGACGATCACCCGGTTGCCCGTCCCCCGGAGCGCCTCCACGTTGTGGGGGGCGTCCTCGACGTACATGTCGGCGCCGACCTGCGGCTTGGCTCCCAGGAAGCACAGGTCGCGGTACGGGATCCGCTGCTCGTCGAGCCAGCGGACCGTGTCGGCGACGGCCGTGGCGTGCGACCAGTTGGACACGAGCCGGTGCGTGATGATCCGGATCCACACGCCGGCGTCGGAGAGCCGCCACATGCTCTCGGACGCCCCCGGTATCGACGGCATGGTCGCGAACAGGTGGTCCTCGGTGACCGCCCGCCGGTGGTGGGCCAGGAAGGTGGCCCGGTCGAGGCCCCACTCCCCGAAGTCCCAGGACACCTCGGTGGTGAGCTCGGCCGGGTCGACCCCCCGATACCGGGCGACCGCGTCCCGGTAGCCGGAGGTGTAGTCGGCGCAGACGTTGTCGAGGTCGACGCCGAGGACGAACGAGTTCGCCGGGTCCGGCTCGCTCACGTGGTCGACACCAGGGCCGCGCCACGGCTGGATCGCGCCCGACCCCCCTTGCGCTCGGCGGCATCGGTGGCGAGCACCTCGAAGTTGGCCAGGGCTGCGTGCTCCCAGGTCAGGGTGGCCGCTCGCCGGAGTGCGCCCGCCCCCAGCCGGTCACGCTCGGCCACGTCGCCGAGGACCCGCACCAGTCCGTCGACGAGGGCCTGTTCGTCGACGGCCAGCAGGCCGGAGCTGCCGTCGACGACGGCATCCGCATGGCCGGCGATGTCGGTGACGACCGCCGGCGTGCCGCAGGAGCCCGCCTCGGTGATGGTCATGCCCCAGCCCTCCCGGATGGAGGCCGAGGTCACCACCCAGGCGGAGCGGTAGAGGTCGAGCAGCTCGGCGTCCGAGGTGCGGCCGCGCAGCCGGACGAACTCACCGGCACCGGCCCGGGCGATGGCCGCTTCGATCGTGGGGCGCTCGTAGCCCTCGCCGACGATCTCGAGCCGGGCCCCGGGGACGGCTGCGTGGACCTTGGCGAAGGCGGCCACGAGCCGCGGGAAGTCCTTCACGGGGACGAGCCGGCCGACGGCCACGGCGAGCGGGGTGGACGACCGTTCGCCACCCGGGGTGAACCCGGGGTCGACCCCGGGCGGGATGACCTCGACCAGGCCCGGATCGAACCCGTGCTCGATGAGCTCGGCCTGCGAGGAGCTGGAGAGGGTCACCACGTGCTGTCGCCGGTAGAGGCGCGGGGCGATCCGCTCCTCGAGCGCCACGCCTGCGGCGGCGATCGGACCTGGTTGGCTCATCGCCCACATCGGACCGTGGATGTGGTGCAGCCAGATCATCCGGGGGCCACGACGCCACAGGGGCGACAGGAACGGCATGCCGTTCCAGATCTCGACGAGGCCGTCGCAGGGGCCCAGGCGGCCGGTGAGCTCGGCGGCCGCCGAGCGTGGGAACACCGTGTAGCGGTTGCCCCGGCGGCTGACGGCATAGCCGTCCCGGGTCGCCCGGGCGGGCCGGCCGGCCGAGGAGGAGGTCCGCATGGTGACGGCCAGCCCGGCCTGGGTCCAGATGGAGGCGATGTTGTGGGCGTGGATCTCGCTGCCGCCCGCCTCGGCGTCGTCGAGGTCGCGCCACCCGAGCAGGTGCACGGTCCCGATCCCGCTGTCGGCGGCGAGGTCGGCGATCCGACGGCGAGTCTCCTCGCTGGCGACTGGCGTGTTCACGGCCCACCTACACTACGCGGCGTCACCGGCCCCGAGGAGGACCGTGAAGCTCACTGGTGAACGACCGATGCAGGGGGAGACCCCCGATTCGCTGCTGGCCCTGCACGCTGCGGGCTACCGCGAGGTGCGGGCCCGGCTGGGGCCCGGCCGGCTCCTCGACGTCGGCTGCGGGCTGGGAGACGAGAGCGTCGGATTCACCGCCCCGGACCGCTCCGTCGTCGGCGTGGACTACGACCCGGCGACCGCCGCCGCTGCCGTGGCGGTCCACGGATCCGCGGGGATGGAGGCGATCTGCGGCGACGGGTCGAGGATCGGGGTCCGCGACGGCGCGTTCGACCACGTCTGCTCCTCGCACCTCATCGAGCACTTCGTCGACCCGGAGCTTCACGTGCGGGAGGTCTCCCGCGTGCTCGCCGACGACGGCGTCGCGTTCTTCCTGACCCCCAACGCCCCGGCGGACTTCGAGAACCCGTACCACGTGTACCTGTTCACCCCCGAGGACCTCCGGGCCACCCTCGGCCGGCACTTCGCCGAGGTCGAGATCCACGGCCTCGACGCGAACGAGTTCGCCAAGGCCGACTTCGACCAGCGCCGGGCCATGGCCGACAAGCTCCTCCGGCTCGACCCGTTGGGCCTGCGCCACCGGCTGCCCCGGGGGGCGTTCGTCTGGTTGCACGCGACCGGTCGTCGGCTGGCCTACCGGTACACCTCGTCGTCGCAGACCGGAGGCGAGTCGGGCATCACCGCCGATGACTTCGCGCTCACCGACTCGATCGATCCGACGACCCTGGTGCTGTTCGCGGTGTGTCGTCGTCCCCTCGACTGACCCGGCCCCGAACGAGCACGACGACCGGGTCCAGCACCAACAGGAGCACGACGAGCAGCGTCCAGGCGTGCGTGGTCTCGAACTGGTTCATCCAGTTGAAGTCGACCAGGTAGCCGTTGCGGGCCTGTTTGAGGATGACGAATCCGGCCGCCGCGGCCCATGCGCCCAGGAGCGTGATCCGGATCGCCGGTTGGCCGCGTCGCACGCCCACGCCGACCGCAGCGAGCCCGGCCACCACGGCCCCGACCGCCGGTCCGGCGAGGACCCACGCGACGAGTCCGGCGGCGATCCCGGTGAGCGCCGCCGCACCCGGGGCGAGGTTGTCGCCGGTCCCGCGCCACGGTCCGACCAGCACGGGGCGGGTGGCCGGCCGGAGGTCCCGGACCGGTCGTCGTCCCCGACCGACCACGAGCAGGACGAGACAGGCCACGATGCCCACCGCCGAGAGGGCCAGGCCGAACCAGACGAAGCGCTGCGGCGCCCAGGTGACCCGGATGGTGGCATCGGCGCCGACGACGGCCGGGTCCACCTCCCAGCCGTTGGCGTAGCCGTTGATCAAGGTCGGCGGTCCCAGATCGGTGCCGTCGGAGGTCACGGCCCGGAATCCGGGACTGAGCGACTGCCCGAGCACCACCCAGTAGGGCTCCGAGGCGCCGGTGACGTCGAACGACCAGTCGAGTCCGCCGGAACGGGCGACGGAGGTGGCGGGGCCGGGCGGTGACGGCGCCGGACCGTCGACGAGCGTCATCCGTCCCGGTGCGCCCCCGGCGGCCGAGGACAGGGAGACCGTCTCGACGTCGAGCCCCGTCAGGGACCCGGGCTCGGACTCGAGCAGGTTCCGGCCGGCATCGAGGCCCACGCCGTCGGTCGACCCGGCGCAGGGCCGGAACACGAGGGGTTCCCGGCCGAGGAGCTGACCGACCGTGCCGCTCGCTTCGACGACGATCGGCTCGTCGTCGAGGACCAACAGGTCGTCACGGCAGCCCGACCGCCACGGTGCGGCGGCCTCGGGTGCGGGGACGGTCCGACCGACGCCCAGCTCGGCGATGGCCACGGGCAGGGTGGTCGGGGTGCCCGAGAACCAGTCCGCCGATCGGGCCTCCGCCACCTCGTCGATGGTGAGCCGGACCCGCTCGGCGAGCGTGGCCGGCACCGGGATCCGCACCGTGGCGAGGCCGCCGTCGGCGCGCTCGCCCACGCCGCCCACGTCGACGGGCAGGCTGACCGGGGCTCCGTCGTCGAGGGTCACCGACACCCGGGTGGGCACCGAGTGCCGGCCGTCCCGCCGGACGACCAGGTCCAGGCCGTCGACCACGAACGGCTCGGCCGCGTTCAGTTCGATCCACTGGCCCCGCTGATCGCCGATCGGGGCCTGCCACGCCGTGGTGGCGTCGCCATCGGCCGCCGAGGTGGCACGGCTCCAGGCGTCACCGGCCAGCGACGCGCTGGCCGTCAACTCGGTCCCGCCGTCCCGCAACGAGGGGAGGCCGAGCAGGGCATCGATCGATCGGGGGTCCCGGTCGGGATCGAGGCGGACCGTGCCGGAGACGTGGGCCCGGCGGGGCGCCGGCCCCTCGACCCAGCGACGCAGCTGCAGCTCCTCGTCGCCGACGACCACCTCGGCGGGGTTGGCGGCGCGTCGCTGGAACAGGTAGGTGAGCGGTCGGGCGAGGCTGTCGGCGGGGGAGAGGGCGTCGAGCAGGTCGGTCGGGGGTCGGACCACCTCGGTGACCGGCTCCACCCCGGGGATCGTCAGCTCGGCGACGCCCACGTCCGAGACGCCGACGTACCGGTCGAGGACGCCGACGTTGGTCTCGGTGATGGTCAAGCGGACGCGGTCGAGCGGTTGAGCGGGGAAGTCGATGCGCTGGCCCGGGAGGCTCCGGGAGCGCTCATCGAGGGGGACGCTGAGGGTCCCGCCCTCGCCGAGGGCGAGGTCGATCCGGGTGATCCACCGGTTGGCGGGCCGCTGCGACTGGAGCACCACCACGTGGTCCGCCACGACCGGGCCGTCCGTGACGGTCACCTGCAGGTACTCGCCCCGGGGTTCGCCGAACGCCGCCACCCGCCAGGCGGTGGCCGGGTCGCCGTCGATCGCCCGGACGGCCCGGTCCGCAGGCGTGTAGGAGACCGGGTTGCCGTACCCGGAGGCCTGGGCGACGGCGCCGCCGGTCTGCTCCGTCACGGTCGAGGCGTCGTCGGCGGCACCCGGGAACAGGTCGAGGCGATTGTCCGTGGGATCGTCCTCGAGCGCCGTCTCCCCGGCGAACTCGGTGACCCCCTCGTTCTCGCGGACCGACCCCCAGCGCCGGGCCGCCCGGCGGTTCGTGTCGGTCACCACGAGCTGGGATCCGGGTCGCTGCGCCTGGTCGACCAGCGACTCCCGGTCGGTGGCGAACGAGGCGCTGTAGAAGATGGGGTTCCCCGGATCCAGCCCGCCGGCCGCGGCCCAACCGACGATGCCCGCACCGTCCCCGGCGAGGAGCGTCGGCGCGGCCGCACTCACGGTCCGCTCGGGCAGGTCGGGGTCGGCGACCTCGAAGAGGCTCACGGCGGGAGCCCGTGGGGTGCCGGGCGGGGCGCCGAGCGCCACCTCGTCGTCGAGCGGAAGGAGGGGACTGGCGTCGTTGCGGACCTCGGTTCCGAACCGTTCACCGGGGACCAGTCCGGGTGCAGCCCCCAGGGCCGCGGCGGTGGTGTCCGGACGTGGCGTTCGGAAGCGCTCGAACTGGAGGTCACCGCGGTGGGCGACGGTGCCCACCCCCATCAGCCGGGCGACGGGAGCGAGTGCCCGCAGGTCGGCGGTGCCCTGCTGCAGGGGGAGGTCGAGTGCGTTCAGGAGGTTCGCCGAGGGGGGCGTCCCGTAGGGGATCAACTCCCGGGCCACGTACGGACGGTCGATCAGCCCCGGCGTGATCGGGTCGACGGTCTCGCCCCAGCGGTACGACGCGAAGTCGGTTCCGGGAACCTCCAGCACCCGGGTCCCGGTGCGATCGGCATCGAGTGCGGCGGCCGCCTCGCTCCAGTGGGCGGGCAGTTCCTCGGGACGACGCAGGTTCCGGTCCACGAACTCGCCGCCGAACAGCGCCCACTGGTTGAGGCAGATGAGCAACAGCGCCGCCACGGCGACGGGTCGCTGCCAGGACGGGCGGGCCCGGCCGATGGCGGCGACGCCGGCGCCGAGCAGGACGGCGAGGCCCAGCGCCACGAGCGGAACCGCTCGCGGCGTCGACCGGAACGCCAGGCCGGCGTCGGTGCCCGTCCAGGCCTGGAAGACCGACCCGGCCGGGGTCGGCGCATCCCACGGGTGCGAGCCGACGCCGATCAGGACGCCCACGGCGACCAGGAGCGCAAAGAAGCCCCGGTTGCGGAACCGGGTGACGGTCGCGCCCACCAGCGCCAGACCCGGCAGCAGGAACGAGAGCGTCAGGGCGGGGATGGACTGGGTCAGGCGCTCCGCCGCCGAGATCCAGGAGCCCAGCGCGTCACGCCCGTAGAAGAACCAGTAGCCGAGTCCCCGCAGGAGCTCGGTGGACAGGGCGGCGTTCGCGACCGTGGCGTAGGTCTCGGTGTAGCGCAGGATCGGGATGCCGTACGTGCCCTGGAGGGCGAGGCCGACGATCCACCACAGGGACGTCACGAGCGTCAGCACGCAGATCCGCATCCCGGCGAGGAGGGTGTCGCGCCAGGACGCGGTCCGTCCGACGGTCACCCCGTGGAGCAGCCAGAGCAGCGGTGCCGCCATCACGAGCAGGAGGGAGGTTGCGTTCACCCCGCCGACGGTGAGGGTGACGAGGGCGAAGGCCGCGGGCCAACGCCAACCACCCGAGCGCACCGACCGTGAGGCCAGGGCGACGAGCCAGGGCAGGCCGGCGAAGGGCAGCAGGATCACCGAGATCCGGGCGCCGTAGTGGAGCAGGTAGGGGCTCAGCGCGTAGGCGAACGAGGCCACCGTGACCCCGGCGCCGTCCCAGCGCAGCTCCCGCAGCAGGAACCGGACGCCCAGGCCGGCCGCGGCGATGATGGTGCCCAGCCAGAGCCGCTGTGCCACCCAGTCGGGCAGTCCGAGCTGTTCGGCGACCCAGTAGTACGGGCCCATCGGCCACAGGTAGCCGATGTTCTGGTGGGTCACCGTGCCCAGACCGATGCTGGTGTCCCACATCCACGGGGCCCGGCTCAGCAGTCGTGACGGGTCCAGGTAGAGGTAGGTCTTGGTGTCGGCGCCCACCTGCCCGGGTCGGGTGAGCAGCAGCGGCAGGTAGGCGACCGCCAGCAGGGCCAGCACCCCGGGCGATGGCAGGCGCAGACGGCGGTCCGGGGCGGTGGGGTCGGGGACGGCCATGCGCATCCGCACGCTAGCTGCGACCGTCAGGGGCCGAGCGGCAGGATCAGTCCCCGCCCGGCAGGGTCGGGATCCGGACCTCGAGCGGGGCCAGCAGCCAGAGGCTCAGCGCCGGGGCATCCTCGGGTCGGGACCCGTCGACGAGGAAGGTGGCCATGGCTCGCGAGTCGAGGCGGTGGCGCCAGACGCTGGTCCCGGTGGAGAACCCGGCCGGGATCATCGCTGAGATGACGAGGGCGACTGCGGCGGCCCACGGCCCGAGCCGCTCCGGGAGCCGGGCCACGAACCACGCGATCGCCGCCAGGGCGGGCGCGGTCAGCACGGCGAACACCCGGGTCTCGTCGAGCGTGAGGAACGTGGGGACCAGGGCGGCAACGGCGACGGCGAGTCCGCTGAGGGCGAGGCGTCCGCCACCCGGTCGCCAGCGCGTCCACGCCGCCGCGGCCCCGAGTCCGGCGACGAGCAGCCAGAGCGCGCCCAGGAGGTTCCACACGAGCGCCGCAGGCGCAGCGGCGTGGTGCTCGGCGAAGGCGGGGAGGCCCAGCTCCAGGAACTCCACCCGGGAGCGGCTGATCGTGATGCCGGCGGCAGCGAGCCAGATCCGGGCGGTGACCGCCGCGAACAGCACCGATCCGATGGCGGCCGTGGCGTCGAGGGCCAGACGGCGTCGCGCCTCGGCCGGGCCGCTCCCGGTGAGGTCGGGCTCCGGCCAGGCCCACCGGATGAGGACCACACCGGCGAACGCCAGGAGCGCCTGTTCCGGATGGGTCCAGCCGGCCACGAGACCCAGCACGACGATCCAGCGGCGTCGTCGGACGAGGACGGCGGCCAGAGCGGAACCGCCCGTCACCATGTCCGGTTGGCCGAGCCACTGCAGGGACACGCTCACCAGCGGTGAGGCCGTCAGGACCACGGCGAGCCCGCGCGCGAGCACCAGGCCACCGCGATGCCACGCCAGGGCCACGAGTCCCGCCGTGACCGTCACCACGAGCAGCAGGTGGAGCCGGGCGAACTCGTGCGGGTCGGTCCACCCGGTCAGGTGGCCGAGGCCGATCGTCGACAGCGTGGCCAGCACGTAGTCGCCGGGCCCGCCGGCCGCCGGTGGCGCCCCCGGGAACGCGACGGCCGCCGACGCGAAGGTCTCCAGGTTCGGCGTCGCCCACAGCCCGGCGTGGAGGAGGGCTGCGACGAGTCCGGCCGCCCACCAGAGGGCGGCCAGTCCGGCGGCCCGGCCGGACCGCGTCCCCCGGACGGGGGGCGCGACCACGGCGGCCGACCAGGATCCGCTCGCACCGGGCACGCCCGGACGGTAGCGGGGGACACGCGAACGGGTCGGGACCGACGGGTACGATGCCGACGTCGTGCAGATCGAGACCACCGTCCGGCCGACCCGGATCCCCTACGTGCCGGGGCTCGACGGCCTCCGGGGTCTGCTGGTGTTCCCGGTCCTGTTGTTCCACTACTCGATCACGGCCGGGTGGGTTCCCCAGCGTGTCCTGGCGCCCGGTTCGTTCTTCGCCCCGTCCACCTTCTTCACGCTGTCGGGCTTCCTCATCACTGCGCTCCTGCTCGCCGAGCACGAGCGCACCGGTCGGATCGACGGCCGGGGCTTCTGGAGTCGCCGGTTCCGACGTCTGCTCCCGGCCTCGGTGCTGGTCGTCGTGGTGGTCGCCGTGGCGCCGCTCGTCTGGCCCACGACCCTCTACGACCTCCCCGGGAGCGACCTGCTGGGCCCGCTGTTCAGCGTGGCCAACTGGCAGGCGATCATCTGGGCCGACCAGGGAGAGGCGGGCCGGCTGCTCGGGCCGCTCGGGATCTTCTGGTCGCTGTCCCTGGAGGAGCAGTTCTACCTGGGGCTGTTCCTGGTCGTCCTCGCCGTCACGGCCCTGCGCCGTCACCTGGCGACCTGGCTGACGGCCGCGCTGGTGCTGATCGGTGTGACCTCACTGGTCAGCACCCTGCTCGTCGACTCGACCCCCCAGCGGGAGTTCTTCGGCACCGACTCGAGGGCCGCCGAGCTCGTGGCCGGATGTCTGCTCGCCGTGTGGATCCACCATCGCGGCGTGCCCCGGGGCTGGTGGTGGACCTGGGTCGGGGCGGCTGCGCTCGTGGTGTCGGTCATCGCCTGGACCACCGTGTCGGAGTCCGATCCGTGGGTCCTGCGGGGCGGTCTCCCGCTGTTCTCGTTCGTCAGCATCGGGCTCATCCTCGGCGCACTCAGCGAGGGACCGACGGCCCGGATCCTGGGGTTCGCACCGGCGGTGTGGCTCGGCCGGATCAGCTATCCCGTCTATCTCATCCACTGGCCGCTGGTGTTCTTCATCCGGCCGTCGGGCACCTGGTTCGTCGGTTGGCCGGTGATCCTGGTGCGATCCGTCGTGGCGGTGCTGTTGGCATGGGCGGTGTTCCACTGGGTGGAGCGCCCCCTGCGGACGGCCCCCTGGGCGGCCGCCCCCCGGGGCACGCTGCTCTGGGCCGGCGCCGCGCTCGGCGCGCTGCTGGCGGCGACCTGGGCGGCCGGGTGGAGCTGAGCGAGGTGGCGTCCGACGGGCCCGCTCGCGAGCTCGGGCCGACCCCGGCCCTCGACGGGCTCCGGGGCGTGGCGATCCTGGCGGTGCTGGCCACCCACATCGCCTTCCTCGACGACGGCTCCTCACGCTTCGCGCTCCGGGGTGGCTACCTCGGCGTGGACGTGTTCATCGTGTTGTCCTCGTTCCTGATCGGCACGGTGCTGCTGCGGTCGTTGGCGCGCGGCCGACTCGACGGCGCCGCGTTCGCCGGCCGGCGGCTGCGCCGGCTGTGGCCGGCGCTCCTCGTGTTCCTGGTGGTCGAGACCCCGATCGCGCTCGGGTTCGGCGAGACGCTGTCCCGTCAGGCGACCCAGGTCGCCATGGCCCTGACGTTCACGTTCAACTGGCAGTGGACGCTGGGCGACGTCCCGCCGTTCGCGCTGGTGCACCTCTGGTCGCTCGCCGTGGAGGCGCAGTTCTACGTCCTGTTGGCCGTCGGACTGGTCCTGGCGCGACGGCACCTGCACCGGGCCCGTCTCGTGGTGGTGGTCCTCGTGCTGGCAGCGTTGCTGGTGGCCCTGTGGCGGTGGTGGCTGGCGCAGCGGGGGGTGCCCGAGGCCGAGCTGTACGTGCGGACCGACACCCGGGCCGACTCCATGCTGCTGGGGTTGGCGGCCGCCGTCGCCTGGCGCCACCGTCTGGTCCCGGAACGGGTCCTCGTCGTGCTGGCGGCCGTGGCCGGGGGTTTCCTCGGCCTGTGCTTCCTGGTCGTCCCCGTCGGTGCGGCCTGGCTCTACCGCGGGGGGTTCACCCTGGTGGCGGCCGCGGCGGCGATCGTCGTGGTCGCCGTGGCCACCGGCGGAACCTGGGCGGCGCGGATCGCTGGGGCCCGCTGGCTCCGCTGGGTCGGGGCCCGGTCCTACAGCCTCTACCTCTGGCACCTGCCGATCTACATCTGGTTCGTCGAGGTGGTGCCCGATGCCCCCGTGCAGCTGACTGCGCCGCTCGCCGTGGCGTGCTCGATCGCCGTGGCCATGGCGTCGTTCCGGTGGATCGAGGCCCGCTCGCTGGCCTCGTGGCGCGCCGCCGAGTGACCGTCAGCCGGTCGAGCAGGTGGACCCCGCCGGCGGACTGAGCCGGTACGGGGCGATCAGGTCGGCGGGAACCGGATCATCGACCGGGAGGGTGATCGCCCGGGCCGCGGGCCCCGGTTCCACGGAGAACACCGGCGACGAACCGAACCGGCGCACCAGCACCGGAGCGGACCCGTCGGTGCCGACCGTGACGGTGGCGCCTGGGACGACGAGCAGTTCGGCCGGACAGGGTCCCAGCGGTTCGCCGGTGGCCGGCCCCAGGCCGGGCCGGAGTGAGGAGCGCACCAGGTCGTCGGCGGCGTCGAGCTGGTCGGGGCGACCACCGAACTCCGCGGCGCGGGCCCCGTCGATCGGCGAGCCGAGCTGGGCGACGGCCGACAGGTAGCGGCCGGTGGTGACGGGCACGAAGGAGAGGGGCATGACGATCTCCGGGTCCAGGCGGTCCGGGCCGACCGCCTCGGCGGCGAACAGGTTGGTGCGCACACCGGGCGTGTTCGTCCGGACGTCGCCGACCCACCGCTCGAGATCGACCCGGAGCACGAGGGCGCTCAGCGTCACCACGACCGCGCCGGCGGCCCAGGCGTACCGGGCCATCGGGGCGAGGCGGGCGCGGTCCTCGGGCGTGGGCCGCCAGCAGGCCAGCGCGGCCAGGACGAGGTAGGCGCTGACCGTCCAGCCGTAGCGCAGCTCGTCGGGCGGGATGGTCGGGACGATGTCGATGCGGCTCACCGCCGTGAGTCCGATGAACGCGGCCGGGGCCGCCAACGACCCCCAGATCCGGGCGTCGTCCCGGCGTGTCCCGGTCTGCCAGCGCAGGAGGGACACGACCACCAATCCGCCGAAGGCCAACGCGAGCAGCACCCCACCGACGGTCGAACCCGCAGCGAGCGAGGTCGTGCCGCCGAGGAACATGCGCGCCGAGTAGCGAGCGACCCGCAGGACGTCCCGGGACACCGCCGCCGCGTCGCGGTTCGTCAGCCACCAGGTGAACCAGAGCACGGCCCCCGGAGCGACGACGGTGACCCAACGTCGCCATCCGGCCCGGGCCACCAGCAGTTCGACGCCCACGGCGAACAGGGCCACGACCCCGAGGCCGCTGCAGGCGAGCGCCACTGCGAGCGCCACCCCGGCGCCGACGTCGGACCGGCTGCGGTTCCGGTCGAGGCACCACCAGACCACGACCAGGAGCGCGATGGGGAGGGAGAAGTTGAGCAGGAACGGGAACAGCAGGTTGGTCGATCCGGAGCTGTTCCAGAGCACGGCGGCCAGGGCCAGCACGGCGGCCCAGGCCCCCACCCGGGAGCGGCCGTAGACCACCACGACGACGGCGAGCAGCGCCAGCGCTGCGAGTCCGAGCAGCCGGTAGGGCAGGTGGTCGACGACTCCGGTCGTGTGGAACAGGACCTGGTACAGGGCCACGGGGACCGCCGACAGGTGGCCGTTGAACGGGACGAGCAGGTGGCCCGAGGGGTACTCGGTCATGATGTTCCACTCGTCGCTGGCGAACCAGAGGTCCCGTCCGAGTATCGCCAGCGCCAGGAGCGTGCCGGCACCGACGACCGCAGCGGCGACCACCGGGAGCGGTCGACCCGGCTCGGTGGCGTCCCGAGGTCCGGGTTCCGGGGCCGTCACGTCGGCGAAACTACCCGCCCCGGTTCGCAGCGGTGTCGATCCCGGCCGTTGGGGCGCCGGTAACGTCGTTCCGGTGGCGGATCCGACCAGTCAGCAGGACACGGTGTCACCGGTCGAGGTGTCACCTGTCGGGGCGTCACCGCGGGGACGCTCCCCGTCCCCGGATCCGGGCCGTGTCCACGTGGGCCGGGGAGTCTGGACCGTCGCCGGAATCGGAGTGCTCGTCCGCATCGCCTGGGTGCTGGCCGTGGCCCGGACACCGACCGGTCTCTCGGATCCCTTCCTCTACCGGAGCTACGGGATCGCGATCGCCGCCGGCTCGGGCTACGAGAGCCTGGCCGGTGACCCCACGGCCTACTACCCGCCGGGCTACCCGTACCTGCTCGGGGTGGTCTACCGGGCGGCCGAGCAGGTCGGGATCGACGGGTTCCCCACCTGGCCGGTGGGCCTCGTCCAGTCCCTCTGGTGGGGTGTGGCCATCGTGGCCGTCGGCGCGACGGCGCGGATCCTGTGGGGTCCGCGCGCCGGGGTGCTCGCCGCAGTGGTCCTCGCCTGCTGGCCCAACCTGGTGGCGTACGCCGCCGCGCTGTTGTCGGAGTCGGCATTCGTGGCCTCCGCCGCCTGTGCCGTCTGGGGGCTCACGGTGCTGGCCCGGCGCCCGGGCCGACCGGTGCCGTGGTCCTGGGTGGCGCTGTCCGCAGTGGCCACGGTGGTCGCCAGCTCGCTCCGCCCGCAGTTCCTGCTGGTCGTGGCGATCGTCCTCGGGGTCTGGGCCATCTGGCGGGTGCCGGGGGTGACGCTGGGAGCCACGGCGGCGGCCACCCTCGTGGTGCTGGCCGCGGCGGTGGTGCCGTGGACGATCCGCAACGAGGTGGCGCTCGGTGCCTTCGTGCCCGTGTCCACCAACACGGGCGACAACCTGTGCATCGGCGCGTATCCCGACGCCCGCGGCGGATTCGCGATCGCCACCCCCTGTCAGGGTGGGACCACCTGGTTCGACGGTGCCGCCGGGGAGGTGGCCCAGGACCGCTTCGCCCGCCGGGCGGCCGCCGGGTTCGTGGCGGACGACCCCTGGGGCTGGATCCGCCTCATCCCGGCCAAGCTCTACTTCACCTACGTCAGCGACGACGACGGCCTCGACGCCGTCGAGGCCTACGGGGCGGACCCCCTGGGGGCGAGCTGGTTCCGGACGCTGTTCGTGGTCGTGGCGAACGTGGCGTACGGGGTCGTGGCCCTGCTGGGGGTCGTCGGGCTCGTGGTGGCCGCCCGGGGCTCCTGGCGACGACGCGACGCCGCCCGTGCGGGACTGGTCGCCGCCACCTGCGTGTCGCTGCTGGTCCCGGTGCTGTTCTTCGGGGATCCCCGGTTCAAGGTCTCGGCGGCCCCCATGGTCGCTGTGCTCGCCGGCGGCGGGGCGGTCGTGCTGCTCGATCGGCTCAGACCGCGGGCCACCGCCGGGTCAAGCCACGGGCTGCCGGCCGGCGATCCGTAGGAGTTCCGGTCCGATCCACGCCGCGGCCGTGTCCGTGGTCGCCTCCGAGAAGTGGACGCCGTCCGGTCGGAGTTCCTTGCCGGTGTCGCCCCCCGGTTGGGACCGCACCCACCCCTGGAGGTCGAGGACCGTGGTGGCGGGCCGACCGGCGACCGTCGCGGTGAGGAGCGCATTGAACGAATCGACCCGGGAACGCTCCGACTCCACGTAGGGCGGGTCGCCCATGAAGAACGCCGTCCCCTCCACCGGGTCCCAGTAGGGGGAGTTCGCCCACACGACGGTGGCGCCACCGTTCGACACGATCTGGGTCACGTGGCCCAGCTCATCGACGAGGAAGCGGTCGTAGTCGGGATCGCCGATGCTCGTGTACGAGGGGAAGTTGTCCGGTCGACGGTCGGTGATGTCCCAGAAGCTGCCGGCGAGCAGGACCACGTCCGGTGCGAAGTCGCGGACGGCGGCCTCCAGCGTGGCGTCGCGCTCGGCGCAGATCTCCGGGATCTCACGGGCGACGTTCAGGGCCCGGGCCGAACCGCTCCGGCCGAAGGGGCAGTTGGGGACGCCCTGGTCCATGACGGCCATCGTGCCGGTCTGGACCCCCCACCGCTGGAGGCCGATCACGACTGACTCGGCGAAGGAGTCGCCCACGACCATCACCCGCAGCGGTGGGGGAGGGAGGGTCGTCGGTGGCGCCGTCACCGGTGCCGGATCCCCGGCGATGCCCGGCGGCGACGGATCCCCGCTGTCGCCCACCTGCGACGTCGTCGGGGCCGGCGGGGCCGTGGTGCTCGGGAACACCACCTGTTCGGTCGGGCCGAGGGCCAGGAGCTCCCTCGGGTCGGCCTCCGGGAGCCTGCTCACCCCGAACGCGATCAGCGCGACGGCGACGCCGAGCGCCACGAACGCCCACCGACCGCGCAGCGCCCGGCCGCGTCGGACCGGCAGCTCCACGAAGCGTTCGGACAGGAGCGCCAGGGCCACGGTGATCGCCAGCTGGATGACCAGGGCCAGCGATGCGTCGACGCCCAGTCGGTCCGGGGTCAACCACAGCATCACGGGCCAGTGGGCCAGGTACAGGCCGTAGGAGATGCGTCCGGCGAACGTGAGCAGGCCGACCCCGAACCAGACGCTGGCGACCCCACGGGGCTGCACCGCCGCCACGATCACGAGGGCGACCAGGACGGCATGGAGGGTGAACCCGCCCCGGTAGAGGGCCGGCAGCTCGAACGGGGTGACGACCCAGGCCACGGCGAGCACGGCCATGGCCACGGGTGCGGCGCGCAGCACCCATCGCCGGACCGACGTCGGGGAACGGAACCCGCGGGCGAGGAACGCTGCGGCCGCAGCTCCGACGACCATCTCGGCGAGGCGGGTGTCGGTGCCCATGTAGGCCCGGTTGGTGTACTCGCCGCCGGAGACGAACCACATCCACGCCGTTCCCGCCACCGCCGCACCGACCAGCCCCCAGGCCAGACGGGTCAGCGCAGCCTCGCGATCGAGGCGACGACGGCTCCGGCGGTACCAGACCACGGCCGCTGCGGCGAGCGGGACCAGCACGTACCACTGCTCCTCGACGGCCAGGCTCCACAGGTGCTGGAGGGGTGAGGGCGACGAGACGAACATGGCCGCGTAGTCGGTCTCGGCGAGGATGAGGTCCCAGTTGACGACGTAGAAGATGGACGCCCAGACCTGGTTGCCGAGGCCGTCGAGCTGGGTCGGGAACGCCAGCACGGGAGCGAGGAACACCACGGCGGCGAGCAGCACGTAGACCGCCGGGAGCAGGCGTCGGGCCCGGCGCACCCAGAAGGACCCGAGGTCGACGTGGCCCGATCCGGACTCCTCGTGGAGCAGAAGGCTGCAGATCAGGAACCCGGACAGGGTGAAGAACGCCGACAGGCTGAGGAACAGGCCACCGGTCCAGCGTTCCAACCAGCCGATCCGGTCGAGTCCGGCACCGTGGTACAGCATGATGCTGAGGATCGCGATGCCGCGGATCCCGTCGAGTGGCGGACGGTGCGGCAGCGCCAGTTGGGGCCTCGGGACGACGGCGTCCTCACGGACGAGCGTGCTGGTGGAGCCGGGCTTGGGTGCCGTCCCGTCCCGGCCGACGACACGGAAGCCGAGGACCCGGTCCGGACCCGGCTCGCCTCCGGTCCCACCGAGGTCCTCGGTGGTCCGGTAGCCCCTGATGTTCCAGGCGGAACCTCGGACAGCCACGCCGGAAAGGGTAGTGGGCGGGTTGGCCGGGACCCGGGCAGACCCGCAACCTGCCGACCCGGGCGCTCCCGCCTGTGCCGACCCGGGCGCTCCCGCCCTGTGCGAGACTGCCCCTCCGATGGACGCTGCTGGTCGCCGGTCGGGCCGGACACTGGCCGCAGAGGTGGCGTCGGTGGGTGTCGTCGTGGCGGTGGTCGCACTCGCCGTGCCGGGCCTGTGGGGGGCCTCGGGGGCGCCGATGGAGGAGGGCTTCATGCTCGTCTTCCCGGAGCTCGTCGCCGAGGGCTGGGTCCCACACCGGGACTTCCTCCACCTGTACGGGCCCGGATCCCTCTGGTTCCTCGGTCTCGTGTACCGGTTCCTCGGCGCCACGATCCAGGTCGAACGGGCCGTCGGCGCCTCCCAGATCCTGGTGGCCGCGCTCGCGGTCTGGGTCCTGGGCCGGAGTCGCGGTCGGGTACCGGCGGCAGTGGCCGGGGCCACGACCGCCGTCATCCTGTTGCCCCTGGGGCTGGTCGCCCTGGCCTGGGTGGGCGGTCTGGCCGCAGCCTTGGCGGCCCTCGCCGCGTGGTCGCTGGGCGACCTGGTCCAGCGCCGGAGTCCTGACCGGCCCGGCCGGGTGACCACCCTCGACCTGGTGGGTGGCGCCGCAGCGGCGGTCGCCGTCCTCTATCGGCCCGATCTCGTCCTGGCGGTCGGTGCCGGGCTGGTCCTCTGGTGCCTTCAGGTCGACCGGCGGCGCCGGCTGACGATCATCTCGTCGACGGCAGCGGTCTCGTTGCTGTGGTTCGTCCACCTCATCAGGAGCGGGCCAGCCGCGGCCTTCCGCGGCATGGTGCTCGAACCCGTGTTCGAGCTCCGGGCCGGCCGGTCGCTCCCGGTCCCCCCGTCCTGGGACCGGGTCGATGCGTTCCTCCAGCGGGCCGGCACGCTCGGCCGGGAGGACTGGCCGATCCCGACGCTCCCGGAGTCGGTGCAGATCCATCTCTGGTTCTGGCTCGTACCGCTGAGCGTGGTCGTTGCTCTGGTCGGCGGCTGGCTGCTCCGCCGGAACGCCCCCGCTTCCTGGGCGGCACGGACCCTGGTGCCCTTCGCTGTCCTCGCCGGGCTCTTGTTGCCCCAGGCGCTCCAGCGTCCCGACGTGACCCACCTGTCGTGGGTGAGCGCCGCCACCTTCCCGGCGGCGCTGCTCCTCGGGCCCGAGCTCCTCCGTGGGCTGCTCCCGGCCGGTTCGCTCCGGGCCGCCCGGGTGATCGCCGCGGTCGCGCTCGCCGCCGTGGCGCTGCTCGTGATCCCATCGTTCCCGGTGCGCGGGTGGGTGGAGGCGGTGGGCCGCACGTTCAGCGGCGAGGACTCAGGGTTCCCGGTCGTCCGGGGTGACCGCCGGTTCCCGTACGGCTCGGCGGCCGACGCCGCCGCGGCCCAGGAGGTCGTCGACGAGCTCGCTCGGTCCGCTCGGCCGGGGGAACGCCTGGTCGTGGGACCCGCGGAGCTGTCCCGCACGGTCTACAGCGACGCCTGGTTGTACTCGCTCTTCGACGAGCTCGACCCGGGGACCCGTTTCATCGAGATGGACCCCGGGATCGCCGACGCACCCGACGGCGGCCTCGCCGCCGAGCTCGGACGGGCCGACTGGGTGGTGCTCTCGCAGGTGTGGCGGGACTGGGACGAGCCGAATGCCAGTGTCCGGACCGGGTCGACCCTCGCCGACGATGTCCTCGAGGCGGACTTCTGCGAGGTCGTCGACAACGGTCGGTTCCGCCTCCTGCGCCGATGCGAGGGCCTCGGCGGCCGCCCCGAGGCCGCAGGGGGCACCAACTAGCCTGATCCGGTGGATCCGGTGCTGGTCGTCCCGACCTACCAGGAGGCGGACAACGTCGAGGCGCTGCTCCGGAGCGTACGAGCGCACGCCCCCGAGCTGGCGGTCCTGATCGTGGACGACGGCAGCCCCGACGGCACCGGCGCGATCGCCGAGCGGGTCGGGGCGGAACTGGGTCGGGTCCGGGTGCTCCACCGGGCGGCCAAGGAGGGTCTGGGGGCGGCGTACCGCCACGGGTTCCGGGTGGCCCTGGACGCCGGGCACGACGTGGTCGTGCAGATGGACGCCGATTTCTCCCACGATCCGGCGGTGCTGCCGGTCCTGCTCGCCGCCATCGCCGACGGCGCCGATGTCGCTGTCGGCTCCCGTTACGTCCCGGGCGGGTCCATCCCGAACTGGACCCGATCCCGCCGGGCGCTCTCACGCTGGGGGAACGCCTATGCCCGGACGATGCTCGACCTGCGGATCCGGGACGCGACGACGGCCTTCCGGGCATACCGGTCCGAGGTCCTCGAGCGGATCGACATCGACGGGACCCGGGCCAACGGCTACCTGTTCCAGATCGAGACCGCCTACCGCCTCTCCGCCGCTGGGGTGAGCGTCGTCGAGGTCCCGATCACCTTCGTGGACCGGGTCGCCGGCGAGTCCAAGATGGCGGTCGTCCGCACCATGGTGGAGACCGAGCTCCGGGTGACGTGGTGGGGTCTGGCCCGTCGTGCGCCGGCGGTCAGCCGCTGGTTCCGCCAGTCGGTGAGCGGGCGATACCTGGCATCGAAGGTCGCTCCGAGTGCGCTCCCCGTCGGGGAGCAGGACCACAGGTGAGCCCGGGTCCCTCGGCCCTGTCCGGGGTGGATCCGGTCGCGGCTCCGGCCGGGTCGGCGGCGCTGCGCGTGGTCCGCCGTCGGCAGCCCCCCGCGGACCTGGGCTACGAGCCGTCGCTCGACGGACTCCGGGCGGTCGCCGTGCTGGCGGTCTGCCTCTACCACGCCAGGTTCCCGTGGATCCCCGGAGGCTTCCTCGGGGTGTCGACGTTCTTCACGCTCTCGGGGTTCCTCATCACCACGCTGCTGCTCGCCGAGTGGCGACGATCAGGCGGACTGGACCTCCGGCGGTTCACCACCCGGCGATTCCGGCGGCTGCTCCCGGCGGCATGGATGACGCTCCTCGTGGTCCTCGCCATGGGTGCTCTCGGCGTCTGGGACGGCTCGCAGCTGCGATCGCTGCGGGGCGACGTCCCGGCGGCCCTCGCCGAGGTCAGCAACTTGTGGTTCATCCTCCAGGACCGCAGCTACGGGGCGCTCTTCGAGGCCCCCTCGCCGACCGAGCACTTCTGGTCGCTCGCCGTGGAGCAGCAGTTCTACCTGGTCTTCCCGGCGCTCCTGCTCGGCGTCCTGGTGGGGGCCCGGCGGCTCCGTCGGATCGACCCGGTGCGCATTCTGGTCGGTGTGCTGGCGATGCTGGCCGTCGCCTCGGCCTGGTGGAACTGGAGATCCGCCCAGTCGTCGATCCCACGGGCGTACTTCGGCACCGACACCCGACTCGCCGAGCTGGTGGCCGGTGCGCTGCTGGCGACGGTGGGGGTGCAGCGGCTCCGAACCCGGTCCGCCCGGGTCGGTGCTCTCATCCGATCGCTGGGAGTGCTCGGCCTCATCGGGACGCTGGTGCTCTGGAACCGAGCGGAGGTGAGCAGCGGGTGGATGTACCCGCTGGGGTTCCTGGTGACCGCCGGGTGTTCCGTGGCGATCATCGCCGCCTCCATGCGGACGGGCCTGCTGCGGAGCGCGCTCGGCCAGCGCCCGCTCGTGGCGCTCGGGCGCATCAGCTACGGCGTGTACCTGCTCCACTGGCCGGTGTTCCTCTGGCTCACCCCGACCCGGACCGGATGGGCACCGTGGCCGTTGTTCCTGCTCCGGATGGCCGTCACCATCGGCGCTGCGGTGGTGATGTACCGACTGCTCGAGCGACCGGTACGTGACGGTGGGGGGCTGGCCGCCCGGTGGGCGCCCCGGGCGGCGGTGCCGCTCGCAGTCGTGGTGTTGTTGTCGACCGTTCTGGTCACCCGGGACGCGCCGCCGGCCACGAGCCTGGAAGCGGCCGCGGCTGCGACGACGACCCTCCCGCCTCCGGCGCCCTTGCGGACGCTCGTGATCGGTGACGAGACCGCGGCGGCGTGGGGTCCGGCGTCCACGGGCACTGTCGACGATCCCCTGGCGCCGAGCACCTTGGCGATACCGGGGTGCGGTCTCGTGGCGCTCGGGTTCGTCGCCATGCCGGACGGGACCGCGGAGCGCAACACGGACCGTTGCGGCGATGCTCGGGCGCAGTGGGTGGCGGCCGTCGAGGCCCAGCGACCCGAGCTGGTCCTCGTGAGCGGTGGCCTGCGGGACGTGGCGGACCGCCGGGTCGAGGCGGACACACCGTGGCGTTCGATCGGTGACCCTGCGCTCGACGACCTGCTCGCGCTCGAGCTCCGCGAGCTGCTCGGCGACCTCGTCCAGACCGGTGTCCCGGTGGCGGTCGCCACGGTGCCGGCGGTACAGAACAGCACCCTGCCGCCGCCCGCCCCGCCGCCACGGGGACTGCCCGAGGGCGAGCGGGAACGTGAGCTCTACCTGGCGTCGATGAGTTCCGCCGTATCGGGTGGGCCCGGGCCGGGGTTCCCCGAGAACGACCCGGCCCGGATCGCCCGCTGGAACGTGCTGCTCCGAGAAGCCGCCGGCGCCCTGGACATCCCTGTGGTGGACGTCGCCGCTGCGACCGACGCCTGGCCGGGCGGCAGCTTCGATCCGGCGCTCCGCGCCCCCGACGGCGTCGGGTTCACCGCCGCCGGCCAGGGGGCGATCTCCTCGGCCCTGGCACCGGCGCTCCGGGATGCCCGCCCGCCCATCCCTGCTCCCGATCCGGTCGCAGGCCTGGCGGCGTCGGTTCCCCTGCCTCCCGCTCCGCCGGTGACGCCCCGTCGCACCGTCGCCGCCGGCGCGCCCGCCGGTGTGCTGGTGGTGGGCGACTCGGTGGCCCTCGACGTCGGCCTCGGCCTGCGCGACACCGACGACGACGGCGCACTGCTCGACGTCGCACTCGGGGCCAAGCTGGGCTGTCCGATCGCCCGCGGGGGCGAGTACAAGTTCCTCCGGGACGTGATCCGCTTCGAGGACGAGTGCGACTGGGCCACGTTCTTCCCCGGCCTCCTCGAGTCCTACGACCCGACGGTCGTGGTCCTCGGGACCGGGATCTGGGAGGTCGTGGACCGGCGGCTCCCGGGCGACGACCGGCTGCGGTCGATCGGCGAGCCGACCTCGGACCGCTACTTCCTCGCCGAGTTGCTGTCGGCGATCGACGTGCTGGCCTCCCGGGGCGCCACCGTGGTGCTGTTGACCTACCCGCACATCGAGTCGGGTCGGGGGCAGGGGTTCACCGGACTTCCCGAGTCGGACCCGGCCCGCATCGATCGCCTCAACGAGTTGATCCTGGAAGCGGCGTCGCTCCGTCCCGGAGTGGCGACCGTCGTCGATTTCGGGGCGTTCGTGGCGGCTCAACCGGGGGGCGAGCTCGACCCGTCGATCAGGTCCGACGGCGTCCACCTCACCGAGGAGTTCATCCCGGTGGTCGGCAACTGGCTGGCACCCCAGGTGGACGCCATCGCCCGCAACGGACCGCCCGCCGCCTAGCCGCCCCGGTCGGGCTGCGTCAGCGGGAGGGGACGACGGGAGCGCCGCGGCCGGTGCCTCCGGCGTCGCCGGCGGTGCCGATCCAGTCGGCGGCGACCGACGGACGGCTGGCGTCCACCTCGTGGTAGTCGGCCTCGACGTTGACCGACCAGATGTCGTGCGTGGACCCCGTGACGATGTTCTCGACCGTCAGCATGGCGGTCAGCATGGAGTGGTCCTGGTTGTTGTACGTGTGCATGCCGTTGCGGCCGACCGGATGCACGTTCGGCACCTCGGCCTGCAACCAGTCGCGGAGCACGGTGACCTTCTGCTGGTACCCCTCGTCGTACACGGGGTAGGCCCGGGGCATCCGCACCACGTACCCCGTCTCGACCGAGGAGGCCTGCACGAGGCCGAGCCGCTCGAGCTCCAGGGTCGCCTGGGCGACGAGCTCGTCATCGGGCTTCGTCCACATCCCGTCGCCCTCGAACACGAAGTACTCGAGGCCCAGGCAGGTCCGGCCGTCCTTCACGAGGTACGGCGACCACGAGCCGAAGTTCTGGATCCGGCCGACCATGACGTCCGGCGAGTGGATGTAGATCCAGTTGTCGGGGAATCCGTCACGCTCCGGCACGACCAACGCCACGGTGAGGAAGTCCCGGAAGCCGAGTCCGCGGGCCGCCTCGAGGACCGGCTCCGGCGGGGCGGGGTCCATCGACTCGACCAGGTAGGGGAGCGGCATGGTGGAGATGACCTCGTCCGCCTCGTGCTCGGTGCGTCGGCCGTCGGCATCGACCGATACGACCACCGTGGCACCGCCCTCGCCCCGCCGCACCGATTCCACCCGCTGGCCGAACACGATGGTGCAGCCCGAGGCCTCGACCAACTCGGCGCAGCGTTCCCACATCATGCCGGGCCCGTACTTGGGGTACTGGAACTCCTCGATGAGGCTGGTGACCTGGCGCGACTTGTCGGCCCGTCGACCGAACAAACGCGACCTGATCGGTTCCCAGACGGCGTGCCAGAGCGACATGCCCTTGATCCGCTGGGCCCCGAAGTCCGCCGACAGCTGCGAGGGGTCGACACCCCACACCTTGACGTTGTAGGTCCGGAAGAAGTGCTCGTAGAGCCGGCGGCCGTAGTCGGCCACGACGTAGCCCTCCAGGGTGCTCTGATCGGTCGGCGGGCGAACCTTGGCGACCAGGTACGAGACGACACAGCGGACGGCCTCCACGAACCCCAGGTTGCGGAGCGCGTTCAGGGGCTTGATCGGGTAGTCGTAGTACTTGCCCTGGTAGTAGATCCGGCTCATCCGCGGACGCTGCAGGAACTCGTCGTCGTCGAGGATCTCGTGCCAGAGCTCCTCCACGGGCTGCACCTTGGTGAAGAAGCGGTGCCCGCCGATGTCGAAGCGCCAGCCGTCACGTTCGGCGGTCTGCGAGATCCCGCCGACCACGTCCGTCGCCTCGAGGATCGTGCTCGGGATGCCGGCCTTGGTGAGCTGGTAGGCAGCGGTCAGGCCGGCGGGGCCGGCGCCGATGACGACCACTCGTGGGGTCGGGCCGTCGGAGGTTCGGGGTGCGGGGGTCTGGGTCGCCATGTCGGTCTCACCGGCGCTCGCCGGACCCGGTCAACCTAGTCCCTCCGGGGTCGGACTCCCGGGACAGCCCTACGGGTGCGGATCTCCCGACCGTCGACGGATGGTGAGGATCTCGTCGGTGCGGAAGCTGGCCATCCGGACGGACCAGCAGTCGATGCCCCGCCGACCATCGGTCCGGAAGAACGTCGTCATGCTCTGCTCCTGCTGGTACGCGTCCGCGCCCGTCACCACCTCCCGGGTCCCGTCCCGCAGGACGAGCTCGTAGTCGACCTCGGCGGGGATCGGGCGGCGCTGCTCCTGACGGTCCAGGTAGGTGATGACCATGGCTGGTTCCCTTCGGTGTGTCGGCTCCGATCGACCGTACGACGGGTCCGCTGTGGAACGGAAGGGGCGCAACCCTGTGGGTTCGTGTCGTCATCCTGTGCGTCGACCTGTGTGTCGACCGTGGACGGATGGTGGACCGGTCCGTCGGTCACCGCTCCAGCCGGGCGGACGCGCGAGCATGCACGTGTGGACCACGAGCCGCTCACCATGCACGAGTTCGACTGCCCCCGTTGCCACCGGGCCACCCGGTCGGAGTTCCACGGACCCTGCGACGACTGTCGGGATCAGCTGCGCGGTGCGGTCCGGGCGGAGGCCCGTGACCTCGAGGCCGCCGCCTATGAACCGAAGATGAACGTCACCCCGAACGCCGTGGCGACGAAGGACTGACACCGGCACGTTCGGCCACCGTTCGGGCCCAGCGGTAGTCCGCCTTCCCGGACGGCGACCGCACCACCTCGTCCACCCGGATGAACGCCTTGGGCAGCTTGTAGCCGGCGATCGAACCCGCGGCGGCGTCACGCAGTGCGGCATCGTCCGGACTGCGACCGGCCCGGAGCTCGACGACGGCCACGACCTCCTCGCCCCACCTGGGTGACGGTCGGCCGCACACCACCACGTCGGCGACGTCGGGGTGCAGGCGCACGGCCTGCTCGACCTCCTCGACGAAGACCTTCTCGCCGCCGGTGTTGACGCACACCGAGTCCCGCCCGAGCAGCCTCACGGTGCCGTCGGCGTTCCAGTGGGCCCGATCGCCGGGAACGACGTGGCGTACGCCGTCGATCATCGGGAACGTCCGGCCGGTGCCCTCGGGGTCACCGAGGTACCCGAGCGGGACGCGGCCGGTCCGTGCCAGCCAACCCTCCCGGTCCGAGTCCGACGGCACCAGGGCGGTGCGGTCGTCGTCCACCACCACGGTCCCGATGGACGGGCTGAACGCGGTGTCGGCCGGGCGGGTCCGGTCGACGGTGGCCACCGCCTGGCGACCGGCCTCGGTGGAGCCGAGCACGTCGACGATGGTGAGCCCGGGCAGCAGCTCGAGGAGCTCGGCCCGGGTGGCCGCAGACAGCACGGCGCCGCCGGAGATCACGTGTCGCAGGGCCGGCAGCTCCGCCCCCGTTCGCCGGAGCTCGTCGACGAACGGAACGGCCATCGGGTCACCGACGAGGAGCAGGGAGCTCACCCGTTCCCGCTCGGCGACCGTCACCAGGTCGGCGGGGTCCGCACGGTCCCCGCGGTCCTGGATCACCACCGTCCCGCCACCGGCCCAGCAGGCGAGCGCGTTCCAGTGGGCGGCGCCGTGCATGACGGGCGGCGCCGGGAGCGCCCGGAGGCGGCCGGGTGCCGCCGCCGCGAGCTCCTCGAACGATGCGAACTCGGCTCCGTCGCGGCGGCGGACACCGAGGGCGGCCACCAGGAAGTCGGCCTGGCGCCAGGCCACCCCCTTCGGTCGCCCCGTGGTGCCGCCCGTGTAGCAGAGGTAGAGGTCGTCGCCGCTCCACGCAGCGCGAACCGACCCCGGCAGCGACCCGGACGCCTCGTCCAACGCCGCGCCGTACCAACGGGCGCCGGGGAGCAGGGGGTTCTCGGAGCCGTCGGGCACCTGCAGGATCAGTTCCGGTGGTTGCGACAACCGCTCCAGCACGGCCCCGAGCGTCGGTGCGTACCGACTGTGGACGACCACGGCCCGGGCCGAGGCGTCATCGAGCAGGTACCGCAACTCGTCGGCGACGTAGCGGTAGTTGACGTTCACCGGCACCGCGCCCGCCGACCAGGCGCCCACCATGGACTCCAGGTACTCCGGGCCGTTGTGCATCAGCAGGGCCACGTGGTCGTGGGCCGAACCCCAGCGCTCGACCCCGGCGGTCCCACCCCTCCGCCCGAGCCCTGCGGACAGGAGCACGTTGGCCAGCCGACGGCTGCGGTCGCCGAACTCCGAACGGGTCCGGGTCCGGCCCCGGTGGACGAGCGCCGGGTGGTCGGGGCCGACCTGCTCGAGGGCCTCGAGCAGGCCCGGTACGTGGAGCTCCACGGGGTGGGGCTCAGTGCATCCCGGGGGCGGCCACCGGCGTCACGAGCGGTGCATGGCAGGCCACGTAGTGGTCGTCGCCGACCTTCTGCATCTGGGGTTCGACCTGGGCGCAGACCTCGTGGGCCCGCGGACACCTGGTGCGGAACCGGCAGCCCGACGGGGGTGCCAGCGGTGAGGGGAGCTCGCCGCCGAGGTGCTCGGTCGCCGCCGGATCGATGTCGGGGTCCGGGAGCGGGATCGCTGCCAGCAGGGCCGCGGTGTACGGGTGGGCCGGGGCCCGGTACATGGTGTCCGGCGGGCCGATCTCGCACATCTTGCCCAGGTACATCACGGCGACCCGGTCCGAGACGTTCTTGACGACTGCCAGGTCGTGGGCGACGAACACCATGGTCAGCCGGTACCGCTCCTTCATGTCCTCGAGGAGGTTCAGGCTCTGGGCCGGCACCG
>SXGR01233959.1_pt1 | contig 31282 bp, 31 predicted proteins | sample 3174711 | NCBI WGS metagenome assembly SXGR01 (sample SAMN11356860, study PRJNA531348) | freshwater metagenome | isolation source: freshwater sample F1-60 | place: China: Fuxian Lake, Yuxi | collected 2017-12-25 | reverse complement strand
CCGCTGGACCCGGTGCCGGGGGCGAAGGGGCTCTTCGGCCTCCTCCACGTCCGGCCGAAGGGCGCGCCGCGGCCCGCGGCCGAGCACCACGTCGTCCTGCACGCGCTGCTGCCCGGCATCACCGGCCTCTGGCAGGTCGAGGCCCGCGACAACCCCTCCTTCGCCGCCTACCGCCGGTTCGACCTCTTCTACATCGAGAACTGGTCGATCACCCTCGACTTCAAGATCATGTGGCTCACCGTCATGCGGGGTATCCACCGTGCGGCGTACTAATTCACGTCCACCACTTATCGATTTTTTCCAGGAGTATTTGTGCGAGTAGTCATCACCGGTGCCGCCGGCTTTATCGGTTCTCATCTGAGTGAGACCCTGCTGGACCGGGGCCACAGCGTTGTCGGCATCGACAACCTGCTGACCGGCGACCTCAACAACATCGCGCACCTGCGCGACCGCGACTTCGAGTTCATTCGCCACGATGTCACGCGTTACATCGACGTCAGCGGATCCGTGGATCTCGTGCTGCATTGGGCGAGCCCGGCCAGCCCGATTGACTACCTGGAACTGCCCATTCAGACCCTAAAGGTGGGGTCGCTCGGCACCCACAACGCGCTGGGCCTTGCCAAAGCGAAGGACGCGCGATTTGTGATCGCCTCCACTTCCGAGGTTTATGGCGACCCGCTTGAACACCCGCAGAAGGAAACCTACTGGGGCAACGTCAACCCCGTGGGTCCGCGCGGTGTGTACGACGAAGCCAAACGGTTTGCGGAAGCCATCACCATGGCGTATCACCGGCACCACGGCCTGGACGCGAAGATCATTCGCATCTTCAACACCTACGGCCCCCGGATGCGGATTCATGACGGCCGCGCCGTGCCCACGTTCATCGGACAGGCCCTCCGCGGCGAAGATGTCACGATCTTCGGCAGCGGCACCCAGACGCGCAGCTTCTGCTACGTCACGGATCTTGTGGATGGCATCCTGAGACTGGCTGAGTCGAATACCAACGACCCGGTCAACGTCGGCAACCCGCACGAGATGTCGATTGAAGAAATCGCGCGGACGATCATTCAGATGACGGGCTCTTCGAGCCAAATCGTGTTCAAGCCCCTGCCCACCGACGACCCCAAGGTCCGTCGCCCCGACATCACGCGCGCACGCACCATCCTGGGCTGGGAACCGAAGGTCGCGCTTGAGCAAGGACTCACGAGCACGATCGAGTACTTCCGCACGAAGGTGTGAACCTTCCGCAGGCCGCCTCGCACTACGCCTGCTTGGTGTCGCCGGGGACTCGCGTGACGCGGCGCAGGTAGTCGGCCGCCGACAGCAGCGTGATCGCGAGCGAGAGGTACACAAATACCGACAATACGCCGCCGGGCAGGCCGCGGTAGTTGCCCCAGAGCGTGACCACGCCGGTCAGGATGTAAATGCCCGTGGCGGCCTTGCCGAGGAGCGACGGCTTGAAGGTGCGCGGCGCCACCGCGAGGTTGATGACGGCCGCCGTCAGCACAATGGCCACGTCGCGGCTGATGACGAGCACGGTGAGCCACAGCGGCAAGCGGTACGGCATCCCCATCCCCGGCAGCGTCAACATCACGAACATCGTCAGCAGCAGCAGTTTGTCGGCCATCGGGTCCAGCCACGCCCCGAGCGTGGTCTGTTGGTTAGTCCAGCGGGCGATCGCGCCGTCGAGCAGGTCCGTGATGCCCGCCACCACGAACGTAACCAGCGCCCAGCCCGGGTAGCCGTACAACATGCACAGCGTGAAGACCGGCACCAGGACCATTCGCGAAATCGTGAGGAGGTTCGCAGGGGTGAACAACGTCATGGCCAGGCTTATTATTTCGCCAATTGCTCAAGGCGCGCGACGGCGGCTACGACCTCCGAACCGGCGGCGAAACGATTGGCCTCGAACCGGCCAGTGGCCGACAGGCTCATCGCACCGGTCGCGAGGGCGCCGGCGATGGCGGAGTACGCCAGATGGGCCCGCGACACGTCTGGCACGACCGGGCGCGATGCCCGCCACCAGGCTACTTCAGACGGCTGCCGCGCGGCCAGATCCTGCGCCACGCGCCAGACGACCTGCGCGAGATCAGCGCGGCGGACCGGCGCCGAGGGCTGGAAGGTGTGATTAGGGAACGCGTCCATCCAGCCCACACGAATGGCCGGCAGGATCCACGACGCCGCCCAATGCGACCGCACGTCAGTGACAACCACCGCGACCCGCCGCGGCGCGCGTCCGAGGGCGCTCTGAAGCCGGATGCCCAGCATGGCCGCCAATTGGCCGCGGGTAATACTTGTCGCCGACGGGATGGCGCGATACTCCGCCGGCAACGCGTCGAAGTCGGCGCGGGCCGTCAGCGCGGCGGCGCGATCCCGCCACTCCTGCCGCGGGTCTATGCGAATGGCGCGCGCCAGGGCGGCCGCCGCCTCGCGCGGCCGGCCGTGCGCTTCGAGCGTACTCGCCATCACGGCGTGCGCCTCGGCATCGCCGTTGTCAAGCTCCAGTGATCGGCGCACGTGGGCCTCGGCCTCGTCGAGGCGACCGCGAGCAATTTCCACCTGCGCCAGATCCCGAAACACGACGGCGCTGTCGGGCACCAACACCAGCGCCTGATCGAGCGCGGCCTGTGCCTCGTCCCACTGCCCCGCTGCGCGCGCAGTCGACGCGCGCGTCAACTGGGCCTGCACCACACGCAGTCGCAGCACGTCCTGCCGTTCGCGCACATCGTCACGGCCAGGATCCACGGTGAGGATGAGGTCGGACATGGTCACGGCCACCACATCCTCCCCGCGCGCCAGGGCCACATCCATGCGGCCCTGAAGAGCGGGCAAATATGTCCGGTCCATGGCGACCACCCCGTCGAAGCGCTTCGCTGCGTCGTCGTACTTGCGATCGATGGAGGCGAGGTATCCCAGTCCGGCGGCGGCCGGATAAAAATCCGGCGAGTGTCGGAGGATGTCGGTAAAGTCGCGGTGCGCGCCGCGCAAGTCACCCGACTGGAGCCGGCGCCACGCTTGGTCATGGCGCGCCCTGATCTGGGGCGTGGTCTGCAGGCCGTCGGGCACCGTCAGCGGCGGCACCTCGCGATAGGTCGGGGGGGCCGGCAACACGGGTGTCGCGGTTGGCCCCGACGCACACGCCCCCGCTGTGGCCAGCAGCGACACAACCAGCGCCGTGCGCAGCCAGTCCCGCCGCATCCGGCGGATCATGCGATCTCCTGCAGGCGCAAGAGACGGTTGTGCAGGCGGCGTGGCACGTCAGCCTCCACCGTCACCTGCGAGCCTACGGTGATCTGGCTGGTGACTCTGGCATGGCGATGCAATTCCACAAGCACCTGCCGGTCAGCGTCGTTCGTAAAGTCGAGATGGAAGGTGACGCGCTCGGTGTCCATGGCCACTCTGGACGCGACCGCGTCCACCAGATCACGCACCCCTTCGCCGGTCAGGGCCGAGACACACACGGCGCCAGGCGCCGTCGTCACCAGCCGGTCCCGATCCATCGGCGACAATTGGTCGCACTTGTTGAACACGTCAAGCATGGGCACCAGGCCCGCGCCAATCTCGGTCAACACGTCCCGAACGGCGCGCTCGCGGCGCTCCCGATCGAGCGCAGCGGCATCGATGACGTGCAGCAGGAGATCTGCGTGAATCACTTCCTCGAGCGTGGCGCGGAACGCGGCTACGAGCTGGTGCGGTAGTCGATCGATAAACCCGACCGTGTCCGACACCATGATCTGCCGCGCGTCGGGCAACTTCACCCGGCGCACCAACGGATCGAGCGTGACGAACAACGCGTCCGACACCACCGCATCACCGCCGGTCAGCGCGTTGAAGAGCGTGGTCTTTCCCGCGTTGGTGTACCCAACGAGCGCCACGGTCGGCACCTCGCCGCGCTTGCGCCTGGCGCGCACATACCCCCGGCGTTCGCTGACTTCGGAAATTTCCTGCTTGAGGGCCGACACCCGCTGTCGAATGCGCCTGCGGTCGGTTTCAAGTTTGGTTTCACCGGGTCCGCGCGTGCCGATGCCACCGCCCAGTCGCGAGAGCGCTTCGGCCGACCCCACCAGCCTCGGCAGCATGTACTGCAGCTGGGCCAGTTCCACCTGGAGCTTGCCCTCGCGCGTACGCGCCCTTCGCGCGAAGATGTCGAGAATCAGCTCGGTTCGGTCGATCACTCTGCGGTGAAACACCGCTTCGAGATTGCGGGCCTGCGCAGGGCTGAGCACATGGTCGACGATCACCACGTCGACGTCTGCGGCCTCACACGCCGTCGCCATCTCCTCGGCTCTGCCTTTGCCAAACAATGTAGCGGGATCAGGTGAGGCACGCTCCTGCATCGCCCGCAGGACAACCGTGGCGCCAGCCGCGCTAGCCAACCCACCTAGTTCATCGATCGCGGTCTCGTGATCCACACCCCGCGTGGCACGAGTCATCAGCGTCAGCAGTGCCGCACGCTCTGTGCTCATCGGTTTATGAATTCTAGCACGCGGTCCCAGGGGATCGCGCCTTCGCGCAACAGCACGGGACGCGCCGCGCGCACATCCACGAGTGTCGACGGCAGTCCTCCCGGTGTCACACCGGCATCAACAACCATTACATGCGGGTCATCTGCAATCACATCCAGTACGTCTGCGCGATCGGCCGGCGGTGCGCCTGTGACATTCGCGCTGGTCGCCGCGAGCGGCTCACCCCACGCTTCGCACATTCGGCGCGCCACGAGATTATCCGGCACTCGTATCGCCACGGTGCGGTGCCCGCCATGCACTTCGGGAGCCACCCAGGCGGGTGCGTCGCGAATAATCGAGAGCGGGCCTGGCCAGAACGCCGCGGCGAGCGCGGCTTCCCGCGCATCTAGAAGACCGCCGCAGGCCACCACCTGCGCGATATTCGCAGCAATCAGGGGCAACGCCGCGCGCGCCGGCCGGCCTTTGACTGCGAACAACCGACGTACGGCGAGCGAACTCTTGATGTCCGCCGCCAAGCCATACAAAGTGTCGGTCGGGAACGCGACGATGCCTCCGTCACGGAGCCAGGCCACGGCCGGAGCCAAGTCCTCGACGGTGCACTCAGCCGGGTTGATACGGAGGACGCGCGGACCGGCGGTCATCGCATCCTCCGAACGGCCCAGGCCACTGCGGCTAGGCCCATGGCATCCACCACAAACACGCTGCGCATACTGACCGCGCCCAACAACCCCGACACGACCGGACTGAGCGCCAGCCCCGAGAGCGACGCGGTGGTCAAATATCCGAAGGCCACCCCACGCGACCGTTCAGGCACGCGCTGCCCGGCCACCGTGTAGATCGTCGTGAACGCCACGCCGATGCCCAATCCAAAAATCACCGCTGCGGCGACGAGCGCGCTGAAGCCGGGACCAAGGCTGAACACCACCGCGCCAACGGCCGCCAACGCCGAGGCACCCATCACCAGATGCGCCGGGCCGGCGTGCCGCAGGAGCGCCGCGCACATATAGTTGCCAATGGCCGCTGCGCTGGCCGCCACCGTGAACACCAACCCCGCCACGACAGGAACTCTCGCCAACGGCGTCCCAATCTCCCGTAGGTACAGGGGAAGCACCGGACCAAAACTGCGATCGACCATTTGTAGACTGAAAACCATCACAAGAAATAAACCAAAATGCGGCACCACCATCAACGATCGCAACGTCACGCGGGGTGTTGCCACCACCGACGAATCTCGCCGCAGCCTGCGGGCTTCGCGATACCCCACCAGCACCAGGACGAACGCGCCAAAAAACAACACCGCAGCACCAATAAACGCCATCCGCAAGCCGAACGCCTGTGCCAGACTCCCGCCCACAATCGGCCCCAGCGCCGGCCCCAGCCGCTGCGCCGTCTGCACCCAGCCGATGGCGCTCGCCATCTGTGCCGCGGGCGCCGACTGCGCGGCCATCGTCAGCGCCAGCATGCCGTAGCCGGCAAACAGCCCCTGTACTGCGCGCAACGCCAACACCTGCCACGGTGCGGTGACGAAGGCCATGGCGGCCATGATCACCACAAAGCTGAAGAGCGACCAAGCCACCATCAGTTTGTATCCGTAGCGCTCACCCACTCGCGCCCAGACCGGCGCCATGACGGCCGCGACCGCCGGCGTGATACCCAGGCTCACGCCAGACCATACGGCAATCGCCCCCACATCCGATACGCCGAGGTGCTCGAAGTACAGCGGCAGGAACGGCATCACCAGCGTGAAGCCGGTGAACCCGATGAAGGTGGCGACCGTTACGGCCCCGAGATTTCGGCGCCAGTCAGGCGCGCCCTCGTCAGAACCGGATGTGGAGGTCTGAGCCACGATCGGTCACGTGGATGGTGTCGATAAAACGAATCTGGCGGGGTTGGTTCTGCATCACGATGGAACTGGTCCGTGTCCCGTGACCGAAAAACCGAACGCCTTTCATCAGTGCGCCGTCGGTTACGCCGGTCGCCACGAATGTGATCGCCTCGCCAGATGCGAGGTCACCCGCCGAATAAATTCGCCGGAAGTCGGTGATGTCCATCTTCAGGCACCGCTCCTCGTCTTCGGGCTTCGCCACCACCAGCCGCGCGTAGATTTCGCCCCCGAGGCAGCGCATCGCCGCCGCCGTCAGCACACCTTCTGGCGCGCCACCAGTACCCATCACCGCATGAACTCCCGACCCATCCACGGCCGCGGCAATGCCCGCCGAGAGATCACCATCACCGATCAGCCGGATGCGCGCGCCGGCCGCGCGGATGTCGGCGATCAACTTCTCGTGCCTCGGCCGATCGAGCACCATGATGACCAGGTCATTCACATCCCGTTCGAGCGCTTTGGCAATCGACTTCAGGTTGTCTTTCACTGGCCGGTCCAGGCTCACCGCGTGTTTCGCGCGCGGACCCACCACTAGTTTTTCCATATAGAGATCGGGCGCGTGCAGCAGGCCGCCCTTGGACGCGGCTGCAAGCACCGCGATGGCGTCGTACTCGCCGAGCGCACACAGGTTCGTCCCCTCGAGTGGGTCGACCGCAATATCCACTTCCGGCAGTCCCTTCACCCCCGTGGCGCCCTGCCCAACTTTCTCACCGATAAACAACATCGGCGCTTCGTCGCGTTCGCCTTCCCCGATCACAATGGTCCCGTCGATGGGAACCGAGTCCAGCGTGGCCCGCATGGCTTCCACAGCCACACGGTCCGACCCGTGCCGGTCGCCCTGCCCCATGGTGTGCGCACACGCGATAGCGGCCTGTTCAACGACCCGCAGCAACTGAAGGGAAAGATCAAACGCCATGCGCGACGAATCCTGCCATGTGTATTCCTACCTGCTATCGGCGACGGACCGACACCGGCGCACCGACGCTCACACCCACCACGTCGGCGGCGCTCGCGGCCTTCGCCGCGAACTCCAGGTGATCGGTGCTGCCAAACAACGCCCCGATCTCTCCCACCGCGATCTCCGAAAAAGTGGACACCACGCGACTCACATCCCGACCGCCAATCTCGATATGCAGCGCCACGTCAGCCCCGCCGAGTTTCTCACAGACTCGCCGGCTGATATTGGTCACGACGTTGCCAAATCGATCTACCCGCACCACCTGGCCTCGAATCCCTGCCTCGTCCACCACGGGCTGCACCAGATCCACCAGCATATAGTCGCTGATCGCGCGACCGAGCGCGGGCAGCTGAATACCCTTGGCCAGCCAGGCCGCAGCCGGGGCGAACCGATCCCGTCCCTCGAACGTGCGCGACATCGTGGGCCGCGCATACCGCCGCTCGGTCAACTCCACCACTTTTTTCGGCGGCGCATCCTGGAACACGCCGGTGAGCACACCGTTGTCGGGCGCCACAAACCGCCAGTCCCCCACATCGGCCGCAATGCCCCGCCTCGCCGACCCGACGCCGGGATCCACCACCACGAGGAAGATCGTGCCGTGGGGAAAGTACTTGTAGGTGGCTGCAAGTTCGCGCGCGGCAAATGGGATGTCGTGCGCCGGCAGGTCGTGCGACACGTCCACGAGCACGGCATCAGGGCAGATACTGAGCACCACGCCTTTCATGACACCGGCATAGTGGTCGCGCGTGCCGAAGTCGCTCAGGAACCCAATGGTCGGCTTGTTTGCCATACCGCCGACGATATCGCACTTTAGGCAGGACGACGGAACAGGGTTTCGCGGGTGCCGGACTTGCGCAGGACGGAATCGGCCGACATCAACCCTTCGAACATCATGCTGATCTCGCGGGTGACCAGCACACGCCGCTTGACCGGTGTGGCAGGCACGGGCCGGAGCTCGAAGCGGTCCTCCCGCTTCACGATAAAACGCGTGTAGTGATTCAGGTCGATAGCCGTGGTACCGAAGAACCCGTAGAGGGCCCCGCCTCGGCGCAGCAGCGTCTCGAGATGGCTCGCGAGAGCCACGCCGGCGGTGCGATCGAGAAAATCAAACACGTCCCAGCAGAGAATGCCGTCCACAGATTCAGGCCCCTGGCCCAGCCTCTTGAACAGCGCAGCCTCAAGCCCGTGCCGGACACGCATTCGGGCCGCCGCCTCGATCTCCTGAAACAAATCCTCAATATGAAGCTTGCAGGTCAGCCGCTCGGTGAAGAACTGGACGTTCGACCCGATCACCGGCCCGAGGTCAAGCAGCACGGGCCGCTCGCGCCGGCCAACGGCCGAAAGAAATTTGGGGAACACCAGTGACGTGACAAGGGTGCAGTCAGGCGCAGGCAGCGCAACAACACCAGTGTCAGGCGCCCGCTGCTTCTGCCCCCAATTCAGCACGGGCGTCAGCGAACCGGGGCTCTCGCCGTGGCACTCGCCGGCCCGGTCAGCGTGGGCGCCTTGTCCGGAGCCACCCGATCGTCAGACTTCGGTTCGGTCCCCGAACGCTGCATATCGATGGCGCCTCGGAAGTGCGCGCCTTCGGAAATGGCGATCCGCGGTGCCGTCAAGTCGCCATCCACAGACCCCGTGTCGCGAATCTCCACCTTGTCGGTGGCGGTGATGTTGCCATGAACTTCGCCCTGCACGATCACGGCCTTCGCGACGATTTGTGCCTTGATCTTGCCGCTCGAGCCAATCGTGAGCACATTCTGCCTGAGCTCGATGGTGCCTTCGATGGTGCCTTCGATGGTCAGGTCTTCACTGCCGGTCAGTTGGCCTTTAACGACGACGCTCTTGCCGATATGCACCTCGTGTCTCCCTGCTGGGGGTGCGGCACCGCCGCCCATGGCCGAGAGCGCCGACGGTGCCGCCGGCGCCGGTATAGGTGGAGCGGGCGCCGACGACGGCGACCGTTGTCCCTCATCTCGCTTCCACATGGGCTTGAGTATACAGCGGGAGTGCTACGATGAATGCACCGCGTGCAGATCCATGCAGATCTACCTTGATCACAACGCCACTACCCCGCCAGCCCCTGGTGTGGTGGATGCCGTCTGTCGCGTCCTTCGCGACACGCAGGGCAACCCGTCATCGATTCACGCGCCCGGTCAGCAGGCCCGTGCAGTCCTCGATGACGCCCGCCGCCGCGTGGCCACACTCATCGGCGCGCGGGCCAGCGATCTCGTGCTCACCGGCAGTGGCACCGAGGCCGACAACCTGGCTATCCGGGGCGCGGTCGAGGCCCTCCACACCAGCGGTCGCCGCCATCTCATGACGACGGCTATCGAGCACGAGGCCGTGCTCGCCACCTGCGGGGCGATGGAGGCCCGAGGATGGCGCGTGACGCGCCTGCCTGTCGACTGCTCGGGCATCGTCACTCCCGCCGCGCTCGCCGCCGCTCTGCACGAGAATCCGGATACGGGACTCGTCAGCGTCATGCACGCCAACAACGAGGTGGGCACGCTCCAGCCCATCGCCGAACTTGCCGCGCTGGCGCGCACCCACGGCGCATGGTTCCACACCGACGCCGTACAGACCGTGGGTAAGGTACCCGTGTCGGTGGACGCGCTTGGCGTGGACATGCTTTCGCTCTCGGGCCACAAGTTCGGCGGCCCCAAGGGCACGGGCGCCCTGTGGGTGCGCCGAGGGATCCGACTCGTTGCCCAGCAGACGGGCGGGAAACAGGAACGCTTGCGACGAGCCGGCACCGAGAACGTCGCCGGGCTGGCAGGCCTCGGTGTCGCGGCCGCGTATGCGCGCGCCACGCTGCAGGTGCATGCCCCTGCGGTCGCCGCCCGCCGCGACCGGCTTGAGCGCACACTGCTTGACGGGGTGCCTGGTGCGCATGTCAACGGCGCCACCGAGTCACGTGTGCCCAACACGACCAACATCAGCTTCGACGGCGTCGAGGCCGAGTTGCTGGTGATTGCCCTCGACCTCGAAGGCATCGGCGTGTCCACCGGGTCGGCCTGCTCGTCAGGCTCCCTCGAACCGTCCCATGTCCTGACCGCCATGGGACTCTCGGCCGCTCGCGCACGGACGTCGTTGCGATTCAGCCTGGGTGCGGACACGACCGACGCCGACCTCGACGCGGTCATCGGGCGGATCCCGGCGCTTGTCGACAAACTGCGTCGTCTGAATCAGACCGCTGCAGCTGTGGGAGGCAGAAGATGACGCGCGTCGTGGTCGCCATGTCCGGAGGTGTGGATTCGTCGGTGGCCGCAGCGCTGATGGTGGAAGAAGGCTACGACGTCGTAGGCCTCTCGATGCAGCTGTATGACCAGCGTGAGACCGAGGACGGCGCACCGAAGTTCGGCTCGTGCTGCAGCATCGACGACCTCTACGATGCGAAGCGAGTGGCCCAGCACCTGGGATTCCCCCACTACATCGTGAACTTCGAACGCGAGTTCAAAGCCACCGTTGTTGACAACTTCGTGCGGGAGTACTCAGCCGGACGGACACCGATTCCGTGTGTCCATTGCAATGCCGACTTGAAGTTTTCCACGCTGGCCGAACGCGCTGCGGGCCTAGACGCTTCGGTGGTGGCCACAGGGCACTACGCGCGAGTGGTGTTTAATAAGGATGACCGGCGTTACCGTCTCTTGCGAGGCGTCGACCCCGGCAAGGACCAGTCGTATTTCCTGTTCACGCTGACGCAGGATCAGCTGGCGCACGCGCGCTTCCCCGTCGGGCACCTGAACAAGATCGAAGTGCGGGCCCATGCCGAGCGACTGGGTCTGTCGGTGGCCGACAAGCCCGACAGTCACGAAATTTGTTTCGTGCCTGACGGCAACACCGCACGGTTCGTTGAACGCCATGCGACGCAGGCACCCGCCCCCGGCGAAATCGTCGACACCGAGGGACACGTCCTGGGTGAACATCAGGGCGTGCACCACTTTACGGTGGGCCAGCGCAAGGGTCTTGGCCTTAGTATGGGCTCGCCACTGTATGTGTTAAAACTCGAGCCCGTTGGCGAGCGCGTGGTCGTCGGCGCGCGCGAGGCGCTGGGCAGCCACGAACTCACGGCCACGGGCGTAAACTGGATTTCGGGTACGGCACCCGAGGGGCCGACCAGAGTGACCGCCCGCATCCGCCACCGCCACCATGACGCGGCCGCGAGGGTCGTGTCGACTGGAGACGGCACGGCGCACCTGCGGTTCGACGACCCGCAAGTGGCCATCACGCCGGGCCAGGCCGTGGTGTTCTACGACGCTGCGGACGCCGCCTCCGTGATGGGTGGTGGCTGGATCGACTCGAGATAACGTTCGGCATCAAGCGCTGCCATGCAGCCCGATCCCGCGGCGGTGATCGCCTGGCGGTAGACGTGGTCCTGCACGTCACCACACGCGAAGACGCCTTCGACACTCGTGCGCGATCCGTCGTGCGTGATCAGATAGCCACCAGCGTCGGCGGCCAGTTGGCCCTTGAACACGCTGGTATTGGGGGTGTGGCCGATCGCGACAAACACACCATCCACGGCCAGCGTCTTCTGCACACCCGTCTTTAGGTTGCGCAGGACAATGCCGTTGACCGCGCTCGCAGCCGGATCCAGCATCTCGAGTACTTCGCTGTTCCACTCGACCACAATCTTCGGGTTGGCCAGCGCCTTGTCCTGCATGATCTTCGATGCGCGAAACGCGTCGCGCCGATGCACCAGCGTCACTTGTGACGCGAAGCGCGTCAGGAAGATTGCTTCCTCAAGGGCGGAGTCGCCCCCGCCGACCACCGCGATGGGTTTACCCCGAAAAAAGAAACCGTCGCACGTGGCGCACGTGGACACGCCGTGCCCCATCAACGCGCGCTCGGACGGCAGCCCCAGCAACTTGGCCGACGCGCCCGTCGCGATAATGAGCGTCTGGGTCTCGATGCGATCGTCGCCGACGGTAAGCACAAACGGCCGCGACGAGAAGTCCACCGCATGCACATGGCCGCGGACGATCTCGGCACCAAACCGCTCTGCCTGCTCACGCATGGCCGCCATCAGGTCAGGCCCCATGATGCCGTCGCGAAAGCCGGGGAAATTCTCGACGGCGGTGGTCAACATCAACTGACCTCCGGCCTCCAGGCCTTCAATCACCAGAGGCTTCAAATTGGCGCGAGCCGAATACAACGCGGCCGTCAGGCCCGCGGGGCCCGACCCGATGATCGTGACCTCCCTCCTCTGCGCGGCCATCAAAGGTGCTTGTCCAGGGCCTTCTTGAACTCGGCCTTGTCGGCCACCCCCACGATCTGCTCCACCACCTGGCCACCCTTGAACAGCATGACCGTGGGGATGCCCCGCACCATGTATTTCACGGTGACGCCTGGGTTCTCGTCCACATTGAGCTTGCCCACTGAGACGCGACCGGCGTAATCGCCCGCAAGCGCGTCAATTGTCGGTCCGAGCGCGCGGCACGGGCCGCACCACTCCGCCCAGAAATCCACCAGCACAGGAGTGCCCGCCTGCAGCACGCTAGTGTCGAAGTTGTCATCCGTAAACGTAATTACCTTGTCAGAAGCCATGAATCGCTCGTCCTCTCGACCGGTCTCACTCGGCCCATCGCTGGGCGGCCGCATACCGCGCCTGCCGATACACTTTGACATACTCCCGGGCCGATGGACCCCATGAGTGATCATCGCTCATCCCTTCCCGCATCAGTGCGGCCCACCGATCTGGTCTGTGATAAACACGCAGCGCCTGCCGCATCGCGCGCAGCAACGCATCCGGCGTGGCTTCATGGAATTTGAAACCGTTCGCGCGTCGCGCGCGTGGTCCGTATCCACGGACTGTGTCGTCAAGTCCCCCGACCGCCCGCACCACCGGCACGGTGCCGTAGCGCAGGCTGTACATCTGATTGAGCCCGCACGGTTCAAACCGCGAGGGCATCAGGAACAGGTCAGCGCCGGCCTCAATCACGTGAGCCACGCCTTCGTCGAACCCGATCTGCACCCCCATCCGCGAGGGGAATCGTGCGGCCAGCGCCTTGAATGCCGTTTCGTAGTGCGATTCGCCAGTGCCGAGCACCACCCAGGTGGCGTCGAGAGCCATCAGTGGCTCTGCCGACGCCAACACCAGGTCGCACCCCTTCTGGTTCACCAGGCGCGACACGATCCCGATAACCGGCCGGGACAGCGCGTCGTCGCCAACCGGCAGACCGAAGTGCTCAAGCAACGCGCGCTTGTTGTGGCGCTTGCCCGTCACATCACCTGCTGAATAGCGGGCCGGCAGGAAGGGATCGGAGGCCGGATCCCAGACCGACGTGTCGATGCCGTTCAGGATGCCGACATACCGATCGCCCACAGCATGCAACACGCCGTCAAAAGCGAACCCGAACTCGGGCTGCACCGTCTCTCGCGCATACGACGGGCTCACGGTGGTCACCATGTCGCTCGACGCGATACCGCACTTCAGGTAACTCAACTGATCCCAGAACTCGCCGACGGCCAGCGTGAACATGTCCCCGCCCAATCCCAGGCGGCTCACCACATCTTTGGGAAACAACCCCTGATACGCCAGATTGTGAATGGTCATCACCAGCCCGGCACGGGCCACCCGCGTCCAGCGGGAGGGCTGCTGCCTGATGAGGGCCGGTACAAGCCCCGCCTGCCAGTCGTGCGCATGCACGATGTCGATGCGGCCTGCGTCCCCATCGTCCTGCGTGAAGTTCAGGGCCGCTTGCGCGAGGCCTGCGAAGCGTTCAGCGTTGTCGGGATGATCGCGGCCACCCTGCGCGTAGAGGCCGTCGCGGTCGTACCACTCCGGCACATCGACGGCGACGACGCGGCGCGTGGCGCCTTGCGCCAGCACATGAAGGCTGCCCCGCCATCGTCTGGTGCCCAGCGTGATTTCGAGCGGGCGGATCTCGGCGCCCGGCAGCGCCATGCCGCGATACAGCGGCAGCACGGTGGTCACGCGGTGCCCGAGCGTTTCAAGCGCCACTGGCAAGGCCCCGACGACGTCGGCGAGGCCGCCGGTTTTGGCCCAGGGTGCGGCTTCCGACGCAATGTGGAGAACGCCAAGCCGAGGGGTACGGCCGGCGAGGGACTTGCGGGGACGACTACCGTTCAACGATATCGCCGCCGCCTACCAATCCGTTCGAGCGCCCCACGACCCAATTGAAGAGGTGTCTCGCCTCGGCGAACCGAAGAGTACTGTTAGTGGCGCCGAGTACAACGACCGCCACCTGACTGCCGTGCGGAATCTGAAGCAACGTGGCGAAGCAGTAGCCGGCCTTCCTGATGAAGCCCGTCTTGCCCGCGACGATGTCCATGCCGGTGCCCAGCAACTTGTTGGTGCTGTGAATCTTGATGACGCGCCGACTGGTGCGCACCTGGTATTGTGCCGCACTCATGACCGAGGCCAGCTGCGGGTTGGCGCTGGCAAACGCAATCAGATGCGACACGTCGTACGCCGACGACACGTTCCGATCGTCAAGGCCGGAAGGGTCGGCGTAGTGGCTGTTGGTCAAGCCCAACTGCCGCGCCATGTCATTCATGCGCCCTATGAATGCCGACGTTCCGCCCTCAGAGGTTCGCGCGAGGATCCGGGCGGCCGCATTGTCGGACGCAATCAGCGTCAAATTGAGCACGTCGCGAAGGGCCAGGGTTTCCCCGGCGCGCAGATAGGTGACGTTAGCGCCGCGGACATCGGCGGTGACCACGGTGACCTGACGGCTCAAATCCGGCTCGTCGGCGATGAACACCACTCCCGTCATCAACTTTGTCAGACTGGCAATCGAACGCCGGTCGTGTGAATTTGCTTCCCACAGCACTTCGTTTGTCTGAGGGTTGAAAACGATCGCCGCAGCAGCGCGCACGTCGGGGACGATGTTGCCGAGCGCGTCTTTTTTGTAGCGCGGCGTATTGGCCTCGCGCGCCATGCGGGCGGATGCGGCGGCGCGCGCAAGGGCGGCGGCACGGGCACGCGCCGCGCGGGTGCGGGTCGCGGCGCTTTGGGTTGTCGTCGGGCGCGCCTTCTGATCGCGGGCCGGGGTCGCCGCGGGCCTTGCCGTTTTTGTGGTGGTAACAGCCTTTGCGGGTGGACGCGTCTGCGCCCCGGCCTGACCGACGAACGAAGCGCAGTAGACGACCGCCATCGCTGCAATGGAAACCGTTCGATTCAGTCGGCCGTGCATATTCACGTGAAAACCTCCGGCGACCCCTAAATGAGCCTTACTGCCTAGTTTGATGCCCAATGCCTGCGGACGGCGACGATGGTACTATCCCGATTCAGAATTACGCAACCCCGCTGGGGTAGTATCGGCATCGTAGGAGTTTCTCTGCACCCTCCCGAATACAGCGCTCAACCCTCCGAGTCCGAAGTCCTCCGGGTCGAGGAATTCCGGGCTCTGCGTGCCACGATCCGCGAGCGAGGCACCCTGCGCCTCGGCCTGGCGGCGATCGGATTGACCGCCTGGGCCGTTCTGCACCTGGCTGCCCAGGCCTGGCTGTCCTCCCCGGTCGCCCTGCTTGTCCCGCTTCTGGTGCTGGCAGGCGTCTTTGAGGCGATCTTCGCGCTGCACGTCGGCGTGGAACGCATCGGCCGCTACTTGCAGGTCGCCTATGAGGCGCACTCAGACAACGGGCCGCGATGGGAGCACACCGCCGAGGCGTTTGGCCGCGCCGCGACAGACCCGGCCGGCAAGCTCGACGCACTCTTCGCCGTGGTCTTCGTTTCGGCCACGCTCCTCAACCTTGTCCCGGTTGTGCTCCTGACGGCCGGCTCTGGCCTGACCGACCCGGACCTGGCTGCCGAGGGGGCACTCTATGGCGGACTCCACCTGGTCTTTATCATCCGGGTAGCCCGCGCCCGGCGCTTCGCCACTCGACAACGGGCCCAGGAACTGGCCCTGTTCGAGCGATTCGGCCGCCCCAACTGAATCCAAACGATTGTTTCGATCAATCCAATAGCCGTGGTCAGGTTGACACAGGCTGGACGCCCTCGTCGGTGCTAGTACTGCAGTCCAGGCCGGGACCAGCCGATTATTCTGCCAGGAGGCCCCATGCAGTCATCACTGACGGTTGGGACGGATTCGGGCACGTTGCTTGCATTGTCGAGCATCCAGAGAGGATTGGAGGAAGTCCCTGCCATGAGCCTGGTTCGTTTGATGGGGTTCGCAACGCTGACATGTGGGTGCGTGACGGGTCGATACCGGGAAGAGGGATCGAAGCGGGAAATCACCTATATCGAGGAGAAGAGCACGGCGTGCGTCTCTTCGGGCCACCTCCAGAATCAGCCTGTGAGCGCCGACCGCGTTGCGCACGGGTTTACGTCGACGGCGGCAGTTCGGGCGTAGTTTTTTTACCGGGGTCTGTACTTCAAGCCCCGAACAGCCGAGAAGCCTAGTAATATGGCTTTCGCGCTTCACTCGACACGCCCGGTCCGGCGCCCACGCTCCCTGCGGCCGCCGGTTCCGCGACCCCGTCTCCAGCACACAGCCCCCCGATACGAATTCTGCATTGGGGCGTCCACTTTTCGCTTTTACCACGGCGACTGTCTCTCGGTGATGCCGGCGTTGGAACGCGCCTCGATCGACGCGATCGTGACGTCACCTCCCTACAACCTGGGCATCAAGTATCGCTCCTACGAGGACGACCTGCCTCGCGGCGAGTACCTGGCCTGGACGGACCAGTGGCTCCGTGCCGCCTCCAAGGTGTGCGGGCCGCAGGCATCGCTCTTCCTCAACGTGGGTGCCAAACCGACCGACCCGTGGATTCCACTGGAAGTGGCACAGGTTGCGCGCCGCTACTTCAAACTCCAGAACACCATTCACTGGGTGAAGTCAATCGCCATCGACCGCGAATCCACAAGCGAGGCGCTCGGCCTTGAGCGCGACATGGCCGTGGGTCACTACAAACCGATCAACAGCGAGCGGTTCGTCAACGACTGCCACGAATTCATCTTTCACTTTACGCCCGACGGCCGGACCAAGCTCGACCGCCGTGCGGTGGGTGTGCCCTACCAGGATAAGTCCAACGCCGCCCGTTGGGCCGCCGGTGGCGACGGCAAACGCTGCCGCGGCAACACCTGGTTCATCCCGTACGAGACCATCCAGAGTCGCGACCGCGACAGGCCCCACCCGGCGTCATTCCCGCCGAAAGTGCCCGAGCAGTGCCTGCTGCTGCACGGCATCTCTCGCCTCACCACGGTCATGGACCCCTTCCTCGGCCTGGGCAACACCGCAATTGCGGCCGGCCGCCTCGGCCTCAATGTCGTCGGCATCGAAATGGATGCGCACTATTTGACCGAAGCCGTGGCTAGGGTCAAGAGCGCGCTCCGTCCGTAGCTCGGGCGACGTTCACACCACAAAAAAAACCCCGGCCAGCAATGCTGACCGGGGCGTTCACGTCTTTAGCCGTGTGCGGCGTTAGAACCGGAGCCGTCCGCCGAGCTGCATCTGCCAGCGCGAGCGCAGGTCGTCGCGCTGCCACTTGCGGAAGCTTGACCCCGTCAGGAACGCGATGTTGTATCCGGTGACCTGTCCCGAAGTCAGCACCGGCGTGACCGGAGCGATCGCGTTGAACGTGGCGTACTCCTGGATGCCGCGCTTGGAGTCGATGAGGTTCAGCACGTTGATGATGTCGAGCGAGACCTCCGCCTTGACGCGCTGGAACGGCAGCGCGACGCTGTAGCGGAAATCGAGCTGGTTCGACCATGGCGCGCGGCAGGCGTTGCGCGGAATGATCTTGCCGATGAAATCGGCCAGGCAGCTGTCCTCTTGGAGGAAGTTCACCAACTGCTGGTAGGTGCCGCCGGTGAATGCCACTTCCGACGCTGAGGCCGGGATGTAGAGCAGGTCATTGCTGGTGCGGCCATCACCGTTCACGTCGCCGAAGTACGTCAACGTGAAGGGCCGGCCCGACTGGCCCGAGTAATACACCGACGCCGTGCCGGTGGCGCCACCGAGCAGTCCCATCTCGTACGACGCCGAGAAGTTGACGCGATGACCAGGGTCGTAGACCGAAGTGCCCACCGGTGGATTGTTCGGGTCGCCCGGGTTGAGCACGTTGCCCCAGTTGGAGGCGGCCTGGCTCGACGTGCCTTCCATCGTCGCCTTCGACTCGCCGTAGAGGTACGACGAGTTGAAGAAGAACCCGTTGCGGAACGGCTTGCGCAGTTCCACGATGCCGCTCCACGTGTGTCCCTTACTCGAGTTCGTGAGGAAGATGACGTCGCTCAGCGTCGTGATGTCGCGCGTGAAGATCGGGCGACCGTCGAGGCTCTGCGAGCCCGACTGCAGGTCGCGATTCAGGTTCTGGTACTTGACGTCCTGGATGTTCTTGGTGAACAGGAACTCGCCCGACGCCACCAGGCCGCCCGGCAGCTTGGTCTCGTAGGCGAGGTTGCCGCGCAGCAACGTCGGGTATTTGTAGTTGGGATCGATCAGATCGATCTCGTTTGTGAACGACGAGCCCGATGCGCCAACAACCGTCGTGGGCTGCCCCGACGCATTGGCGACGAAGGGGATGCGGCTGGCACTGTTGTTCGACGCACCGATGCGCTGGAACTCGATGCCGGTGTTGCCGTACTGGTTCGACAGCCACACATACGGTGTGCGACCGGAGAACATGCCCACACCGCCCCGAATTTGCCTGGAACCGTCGCCTTCGAGATCCCAGTTGAAACCGATGCGCGGCGAGTAGCGCACGCCCGACGGCGTGGTGTCGGTCGCGAACCCGAAGTTCGCCACAGCCACCGGGTTGGCCGTCGGCTTGTCGGGGAACATCGGCACATCCACACGCGCCCCCATGGTCAAAGTCACGTTCGGGCGCCAGCGCCACTGGTCGCCGACGTAGAAGCCCAGCGTGCGCACGCCGAACTCGGAGGCGGCCTTTCCCGGGTTGGTCGGGTAGCTGTGGTCGAACTGCTGCGCCAGCCCCTGGTCGAAGAAGGCGAGACTGTTGAAGGTGTAGGTGCCGAAGTTGTCGCGGATGAACAGGTTCCTGAACTGGAAGAACTCGTTGTGGGTGCCGAGCGTAATCGTGTGGCGCCCCTTTAGGACTGTGTAGTCATCGTGCAGTTCGATGATGTCCTGATCCAGCTCGTTGGCCGTTGAGAAGTTCTCGCGGCCCACCGTGATCTGGATGCCGCTCGCCAGCCGTACGGTGACGCGCGGAAACGGCTTGCTCTCAAAATTCTGTCCTGCCCGGCGGTCGCGCACACGCGTGTAGGCGATCCGGAACTCGTTGACGGCGTTGCCGAACGTCGAATTCAGCTGGGCCACCAGTCCGTTCGACTGGTTGCGAATCCGGTAGAACCCGTCCGGCGTGACGTAGCTCGTTGTGCCCGTGCCCCCGATGTCATTAAGCGCGTTCACGTAGTTGTTGCGCAGCGTGAGGCGGTGATTGGACGAGAGGTTGATGTCCATCTTCCCCAAATACTTGTCCGAGTTGGTGGTGCGGCTGAATTCGTCAGAAGCGCCGTCAATCGCATAGCCGTACTTCGTGTTCAGGATGCTGAAAAACGACGCGACGTCCGCCTCCGCTCCTCGGAAAGGCTGCCCGCAGCCCGAAATACAAAACCCGGTGGGCGTCGTCTTGCGGCCCCAGTCGGCGTTGGCGAAGAAGAAGGCCTTGCCCCGCTTGATGGGACCGCCGGCGCTGAAGCCGCCCTGCTTGTCGCTGAACGTGGCGATCTTGGTATCGGTGATGCCCTTGCCCACCCAGTCCTGGTCGCGGCCGAAGAAGAAGCCGGTGCCGCTGAAGTTGTTGGCGCCGCTCTTGGTCACCGCGTTGATGCCGCCACCCGAGAAGCCGCCCTGCCGCACATCGTACGGCGACACGACGAGCTGAATCTGAGCAATGGCGTCGATGCTGATGGGCTGCGCCTCCGTCTGGCCGCCCGGCGTGCCCGTGTCGGCCAGGCCGAATAGGTCGTTGAACACCGCGCCGTCAATCTGAATGCTGTTGTAGCGCGCGTTGCGGCCGGCCACCGACACCGCGGTCACGGAGTTGTTGGTGGTGATGGCCGAGAAGTAGGGATTGATGCGGACGATATCCAGCAGGCTGCGCGAAATCGTCGGCAGCGCTTCCTTAACTTCCCCCGCGATATTCGCAGCGGCGCCGGCGCGCGTGACGTCGATGGACGCCGCTTCACCAACAACCGTCACGGCCTCAGACACGGACCCCAGGTCGAGCTTGAAGGGCACCCGACGCTCTTCGCCGAGATTCACGACGATGCCGCTTTCTTCCTTCTTGCGGAAGCCCGACATGGTCACGGTGACGGTGTATGGACCGCCCACCTGCACGTTCTGCAGAATGTACTTGCCGTCCGACATGGTGACGCCTTCGTACGTCCTGCCGGTCGGCCGGTAGATGGCCACGACGGTGGCGCCCGGCAACACTCCGCCCTGCGCGTCCACAACCGAGCCTGACAGAGCACCGGTCGTCACGGTCTGCGCCGAAGCAGATTCCGCAACGACAAGCGCCGCACACAGCGCAACGCCGAGAAACAGCGTCGACTTCCTCACAAACTTCATCTTTGATCTCCAGTCCATAGAACCGTCCCCACGACCTCAGGCGCTCGAATTATACCAGTACGGCCTGTGACGCCGGACGCACGGGCGCGTTACAGGACCGTTAAATCAGGTAAATCAAGCAGACTTTGCTATTTCCGCCGCGAGAACGGCAGCGTCCAATCCGACCGGTGGGTGACGTCGACGCCCTCGCGCTTCACTTTGATCTCAATTTTCCGGACCCGGCGCATCGGGTCAGGGTTCTTCGAGTAGTAGCTGAGGATGTAGTAATCGGAGGTTTCGGCGTCGATTCTCGCCAGCCCCTTCTTGAAATCGTTGGAGTTGCAGATGCAGAACCCGCCCGTCAGGTCCGCGATGGTCCGCAGGGAATCCACCGACGTGGTGACGTAGTTGCGCCACTCGGTGGTGGTGAAGTTCTGGTTAATATCGGGACCGGCGATCAGCCCGCGCGGGTCGATGGTGTAGAACGTGGCATTCGCCCGGTTGGCGGCCCGTGTCAGTTCGGCCAACTGCGACACCAGATCCGCCACGGCAAATGCCTGGCTCCCCGTTTCGAAGGGGTTCATCCCGTCGCGCTCACGCGACGTGATGCCGGTCTCGAGCGGCACACTGCCGCCCGCATCGCGCTGCGGGACGGCGTAGCGCTCCTGCTCCTGTTTCCAGCGCGACTCGGTGAACGGGTTGAAGTCGTATCCGGAGCTCAGGTAGATAAACGCCTTCCGGCGGTTATTGACCCGCTCGAGCTGTTTCAGCAGATCATACGCGGTGGAAAATGCCACGTGCACGCGATGCCGCAGTTCCTGCGGCCCTGCGGTCGACGACGGCGCCAGCAGGATGTCTTCGGGCGACATGCCGGCGCCCATGACTTTCTTGATGGACTCGGTCAGGCGACCGCGGTCGTAGGTCTGCTGCACTTCGATCGAAGACGGGCCCGTGGACACGACCGAAAATAAGTCGCCATCGTGCACCAGGGTGTTGGTGATCTGGGTCAGAAGGCTGCGCACGCGCGGCGAGTCCCCAGCCTGCAGGTGCAGGTCGTCAATAAAAATGATGAAAACCCGGCCCGCGACGTCTGAGGGGGGCATGGTGGGCGGCAGGATCATGCCTTCGGGCGCGGCCGTCGGCGCACTGAGCACTTCCACTGACAGTTCGCGCCCGCCGTAGACCAAACGATAGTCACCGACCGACTGTTCGACCCCGTCTTCCAGGACCACGAAGTCCTTCATCTTCAAGTCGGGAATGAACTGGCCGCGTTTGTCGCGCGGAATCACGTCGAGCGTGACAAGGTCGACCTGGCTAACGAATGTCGGCCTCCGAGTCGTGGGCTGCGGCGACGCCGTCTGAGGCGGTGGCTGCTGGCCGCTGATCGTCACTGCGGTCAGAAGGGCTGGAAAGATCAGCCAGACCCGGAGGGTCTTGGGTCTCTGGTTCATGGGAGTCATCTTGTTGCCTAAGTATGACATCGGCGGCGTCCGTCTGGTTTGCTCCGGTGCCCGGCTCGGCGTCTTCGCGGGGTTTTCCGCCGCGCCGGCCGCGACGGCGCCTGGGAAGCTCCGCGGCCACCGCCTCCCACCTGGCATCGATGTCGGTCGTGCTGGCACGAATCGCGGCCTCGTCGGCCCACTGGTCCGGGTTCAGACGCTGCGCGGTCTCAAGCAAACGGTCGCGCTCCTCCGGGGTGCGCGACCGGCGCGCGATCCGATGGGTGAGGTCGGCAAACCGAGCCCGAAGAACCGACGCCGCGGCCGCGCCCAGTGTCTGGCCCAGCACCGACTCATCCAGGATTTCCATCGGTGGCGCAGCCACCGGCGCGGCGTCTTCGCGCTCGCGGCCGGCCGGACGACCGCGGCGATTCTGTGACCGCTGTCGTGGACCACGGTCGCGCGGATCAGGACGCGCGGGTGGCATCGGCTCGCGCAACAACCCCACCCAATCAAACGAAATATCTGGATGGGTGTGCTCCAGCGCCTCGCGCACCTCGGCATCAAGCGACTTGCGGCCGATTTGCACATTAGGCGGCGACCGGAAGAGGTACAGCACACGGGCCCGGCCCGCACTCTGCCCTGCGCGATACCCGTGCATCACATAGGTGTGTTCGTAGCCGCGTTTGTCGCGGGCGTAGCGAATAAACGGCAGCCGACTTACCTCTTCTTCCTGCCAGCGGCCTTCGAGGCGGTCTTCGAGGCGGTCTTCGGCTTGGCTGCCGCGGGCGCCTTCTTGGCCTTCTGCAGCTTCGCGACAGCTTTCCTAGCGGACTTAGCCGTCGGCTTCGGCTTCGGGACCTTGGCGGCAGGTTTAGCGGCCTTCGTGGTCGCCGACTTGGCGGCAGGCTTCATGGCCGCTGGCCCGCGTGCTGGTGCCTTGGTCAACGGCCCTGGAGCCTTGGTCGCGGGAGTCCCGGCCCCGACTGGTTTGACCGGCGCTGCGATGACCAAGTTCGGCGCGACCACGGCGGCTACAACCGGTGCGGCTTTGGCTGCGGAAGCGGCCTTGGCCGCCGCCTTGTTGGCCGCACGGGCTTGCGCCGCTGCCGCCTTGGCGGCCGCCGCGGCGGCCGCAGACTTGCCCGCAGCCGCCTTGAACGTGCGGTTGGCCAATTCCACAAGGTTGGCCATCTCCTGCGTCTGGTCGCGTTCGGGCTCCACTCGCGTAGAGACCACCGGGGGCAGCAACTTGCCCACGACCGATGAGTTCTTCGGAGCGTGGGCTACCGCCGACGGATTGTGGAACACGCGCACCAAATCAAAACCGTCGTAGAGCGACCGGTACGTCCAGATTTCAGTGACGCTCACTTTGTGGGCATCGCAAAAACGACGTGCCGCATCAAACATCAGCACCGGCACATACAGATGGAACGGCACCCGCGCGCGGCCAAAATGTTGCCACTGCGCCAGAGCCTCCAGATTGTTGGTGGACTCGCCCGTCTCCACCTCTACCAACCCGGCAATCTTCGACGCTGACAGCAGAACTAGATCCGGGAAGAACGGGGCTGGACCGGCCAGCTTCACCGGCGCCGCTTGGCCCTCGCCGGCATTGATCAGCACTTCAAATTTTTTCTGATACTTCAGCTGCAGGAATCGGATCAGACGATCATGTTCTAGTTGCTCTCGAACGGGACGGATCAGAATGGGCGACACGCGGCCTCCGAGGTAAGTTAGGTCGCATGCCAGAGCGAGCCAAGTGCTCGCCCGGCAGGGGGATAACGGCGTTCGTATCGTAACACCAGTCGGGGTAGAATCCCTGATCGCATGCTGTTTTTTCCGTGCAGACCAGCACTGACGTTCGCAGTGCTGGCCCAGATCTGCCTGGCGGCCGCCTCGTGTGGCCCCCCTGCCCCCTCGGCTCAGCCACCCCAGGCGCCCTCGGCCACGGCCCCCACAGACCTGACCGCGTTGCTCGCGGAGATCAAGGCCAACGACGCCGGACAGCTCGCCGTGTCCGAAGAAGACGGGCGTTTTTTGCGCGTGCTGGTGGCGACGCGCGGCACCCGGCGTGCCCTAGAAATCGGCGGCGCGAGTGGCTATTCCGGACTCTGGATTGGCCAGGGCCTGCGCCAGACTGGCGGCCGGCTTGTGACCATCGAGTACGACCCGGTGCGTGCCCGGGAGGCGGCCGCCAATATCGCCCGCGCCGGCCTGTCGGACATCGTGCAGGTGATTGCCGGCGACGCGTTTGTCGAAATCCCGAAGCTGCAGGGCACGTTTGACATAGTCTTCCTCGACGCATGGAAAAAGGACTACAAGGCGTTTTTTGATCTCACGTTCCCCTCACTTGAAACAGGCGGCGTGTTCCTGGCACACAACGTGGTGAATAAACGCGAAGAGATGGGCGATTTTTTCGATGCAATTGGCGCCGCACCCGGCGCCTGGTCCACCATCATTTCGCCGTCGGGCGAAGGCATTTCGCTCACCTACAAAGGCCGGTAATCACCGTGGCTCCACGACACGTACACATCATTGGCGTCCCACTCGACCTGGGCGGCGGCCGCCGCGGCGTGGACATGGGGCCCTCGGCTGTCCGCATCGCCGGCCTGGGCGAACGTCTGGCCGCTATGGGCTGCACAGTGACCGACAAGGGCGATCTGACGACGCCGATCCCGGAGACGCAGGTGGCGCGCGACCCGAGCAAGCGCTACATCAATAACATCGCCAAGGTGTGCCAGCGCGTCTACCAGCAGACGCGGCAGTCGCTCGCCGATGGCGCGCTGCCGATTGTGATCGGCGGCGACCATTCCGTGGCCGCCGGGTCGGTTGGCGCCTCCGCGGACTTCGCGGTGGAGGGCGGCGGCCAGTTGGGCGTGTTGTGGATCGATGCTCATGGCGACATGAACACACCAGCCACGACCTCGTCGGGCAACGTGCACGGTATGCCACTGGCCGCGCTCGTCGGCACCGAACCGGCGGAACTGGCCGGAATCGGTCTGCGCTCGCCCAAGGTCAAGGCCGAGCACGTGGTGCTGATTGGCATCCGCAACCTGGACGAGGCCGAAAAGGCACAAATCCGTGCTGCGAAAGTGCATGTCTTCACGATGAAGGACATCGATCAGCACGGCATCGCCGTGGTCATGAAACGCGCGCTCGACCTCGCCACCGCCGGCACCACGGGCCTGCACGTGTCGTTCGATCTTGACGCGTGCGATCCGGCCATCGCTCCGGGTGTGGGCACGCCGGTCAAGGGCGGCCTGTCCTACCGCGAGGCCCACATGGTGATGGAGATGATCGCCGACTCGGGCAAGATGACGGCCCTCGACCTAGTCGAGGTCAACCCCATTCTCGACACGCAGAACCAGACGGCCAGACTCGCCGTCGAACTCGCGTTGTCCGCACTCGGCATGGGAATTCTCTGAATCAGCGATACAATCACGGTCTGTGGGGGCCGCTAGCTCAGGGGTAGAGCACCTGGCTTTTAACCAGAGGGTCGCTGGTTCGATTCCAGCGCGGCCCACCACATTTTGTCCGTTTAGCCGCCGACCATCACGGCACTGCCACCGTCAGCGGACGCCAATCCGCTGCAGGCCCCGTAGATTGTCGAGTGCTGGGCCGTGGCTGGGGTCCAGGTCGAGCGCGCGCCTGACCTCGACCATCGCTTCGGAATAGCGCCCGGCGGAAGCCAGCGCGCCACCCAGATTGCTGTGCATCCCTGCCGAGTCCGGGCTGAGCGCCACCGCCCGCTCGAAGTGCGGAATCGCCTCTTTAGTGCGGCCTCCTGCAAGCAGCAGCGCCGCGAGATTCACGTGCGCATCTCCGTAGTCGGGATTCACCGCGATTGAACGCCGGAATGCGGCTTCTGCTTCCGCCACTCGATTGAGGGCACCGAGCGCGGTCCCGAGGTTGAAGTGCATCACTTCGTCTGTAGGCGCGAGCGCAGCCGCCTGGCGGAAGTGCTCGACCGCAGCAGCGGTCCGGCCCTGAGCCATCATCGCCGCGCCGAGGTAGTTGCGAGTGGACGCCGTGCGGTCGCCCAGACGAACCGCCGCGTCGAGCCGCGCCACGCCCTCGGCAAACCGCTCAACCTCTACGTAGGCTCCTCCCAGAAGCCCGAGATAATCGACGTTGGCGGGCTCGGCGCGCACGCGGATTTCTCCCAGATCCACCTCGGCCTGCTTGTACCGCCGCTCGAACTCCTGCACCAGACGCACCGCATCGGCCGGAGACTGCGTCAGCACTTGCAGCCCCAGTTTGGCCATTTCATCGGTGGCTCTCGATCCCCCCTGCACTCGTTTGGGCGGGACGTTCGGATTGTGTGTGTTCGTCGCAGAGTTGTCGAAGGTAAACCGCATGCTGACCTTCGTGCCACGCGGCAGCGAAATGGGCGAGACATAGCGATATTCCTGCTGCCAGTGAAAGTCCCAATCTTCGATGTGCAGCAGCGACTTGACCGAACCGTCGGGCAGCGTGGCGAACGCCCGCACCTCCTTGCCGAGGAAATGGGCATGCGGATAGACACCCAACAGGTCCACAGCCACCGGAAGTTCATAGGTATCGGTCACGAGGTAGTTGCTCTGGCCAGCGGGAATATCGATGATTTGTGATTCCAACCGAACGGTCACCGGCCGCTGCACGGGCGGCGTGGGGGTCAGGAACAGGCCGATCGTGGGCTGCAACATCGACGCCTTATCCGACTTGATGACGTGCAGTTCCACCACGACGTCGGCACCGCGCTCCAGCCGCCAGGGCATGGTGGCGGGCGACACGATCGGCCCCCGCCCCGGGGACCAGCCGATGAACTGCCCGTCGGGGTCAAGCACGCTGAGGGCCATGCCATCAAACCCTGGCCGGCCGTCCGCGCCGTCACGCCGCCGCGAGGCAGACGTGCGGTCCACACGAATCACCGCGTGGTGCACGGTCGCATTGTTTGTCTTCAGCTCCACGGCGCGAACGTACACGCCTTCGGTGATCGAGGTCCGGAACACCAGGTTGCGATAGACGTCGTCGGCCCCAACGCGAATCTCGAACGGCTTGTCGGTGGTCAGGACCAGATCGGGCGTTCCCTGTTCCCAACCATCAGCAAAAGCCGGCGTCGCCGGTCTGTCCGCTGCGCGGCCCTCGGTCGCGCCCTCCTTCACCCAACGCTGAATGACCGCCACCTGCTCCGCCCGCAGTCGCCGGTCGCCGACGATGGGATACTGCCCCGGCGCCGGCAACCAGGGTGGCATGTGTCCTTCGCGCGTCGCCTTCGCTATGACATCGGCATGTTCCGCCGCCTCGGCATAGGTCAGGAGTGAAAACGGCGCCACGCCGCCCGGGCGATGACAGGACGCGCAGTTCGTAAACATAATCGGCGCGATGTCTTTATTAAACGTCACCGCGTCGGGCGCGGGCGTGGCAGTGCCACAGGCGGCGGTGAGTGCCACCAGGGCAACAACGGCGAGAGCGCTACAGAGAGTACGCATCGTATGTGGCCAGCGCGCGCTATGAGGACGCCCGAAACCGGTCAAGCGCGCGACCCGCCTCGGCAAGGCCCCTCGCAAACATATCGGGGCGCTGGCCGATGCCCAGCCGCAGGTGCTGCTCGTAGCCGAAGGCGGACCCTGGCGCCAGCATCACGCTGTACTCGGTGGCCAGCGTGTCAGCGAGCGTCAACGAATCCACCGGCAGGTTGTATTTAAGCAACCCGAGCAGGCCGCCGCGGGGTGCAGTCCACGACAACATGTCCTGGCGCGACTCAATCCAGGCCGATGCCGCTGCCAAGTTAGCCGTGATGATGACACGATTCCGCTCGACGATCTTGTCGTGATGGCGCAGAGCCAGGCACGCTAGGGCATCGTTGAGTTTGCCGGGACTGAGCGTGATGTAGTCGCGCATCCCCCAGCATCGTTCGATGACGTCGCGCGGTCCCGCCATCCAGCCAATGCGCAGGCCGGGTAGGCCGTACGGCTTCGACAACGTACCGACGCTGATGCCGCGCGCGCCCATATCCACCGCGGGCGGCGCGAACGGATCGCCCCCCGGTACGCTCAACCACCGATACGCCTCATCGCCAATCACCCACGCGCCCACGGATTCGGCGAGCGCGTAGACACGCGCGGCGTCAGCAGGCGACAACATCGCGCCTGTCGGGTTGTGCGGCGTGTTGACGACGATCAGCTTGGTCCTGGGTGTCAGCAGTCGCTCGAGCGCATCAACGTCGTAGCGATAGTCGGTTTCAGGCCCCACCTCCCACAATGACACCTCACACCCGATGGCCCGCGGCACGGAGTAGAGCTGCTGATACGCGGGATACGGTGCGATGACGTGGTCGCCGGCGTCGAGCAGTACCTGAAAGAGAAGATAGTTGGCTTCGATCGCGCCTGTCGTGACCAAAATCTGGTCAGCCGCTACCAACTGGTAGGTCGCCGCAAGCGCCGACCGCAGCGCTACCGTGCCGCACGCTTCGCTGTATCCGAGCGGCAATTGCAGCAGGGCTTCGAGCGTGGCCGCCCGCGTGCCCTCCGGCTCAAATTGCAGGAGGTCGTGTGTGGAGAGCGGCAGGATCCCGCTTTCTGCAATGTCGTACTTGACGTGGGTCTCGTGCCGCGTCATCCACCGTTCGAGCAAAAAAGGTTCAATTTTCATACAAACAACGCCGCCAGGTTGAAGTAAATCAGCACCGCGCACACATCCGCGACGGCCAGCACGATTGGTCCGGCCGCAATCTTCGGGTCAAGTTTACCAGCGTGCAGCATCGTCGGCAGCAGCAGCCCCCCCCGGTCACATTGGTGAGCAGCCAAGGGAAGCGGTCGTGGAATCCCAGCCACACCGTGCGGCCCTGCGTGGCGTGGACGCCGATGATCTGAGAGATGTCGTCAAACGAACGCTTTGCGTGCCCCACGACTTCGTCGGTGAACACGCGCACGTCCACCTGGCCTATCAGCTCGCCACTCGACGACACGACCGGGAACGCCAGAAATTGCTGGGTGACGAAATAGTTGGCGACAACAAGCACCGTGGCCCAGTCGGGGATGACCACCGCCGTTCGAGTCGCGAGGCGAGGAGTGCGCGCGTCGGCACAACACCGGTCAGCCGTTTCGCACTGTCGATTACGTAGATGTAGACGATGTCGTGATCGGCTCCGTGCGTGCGCAGGGCATCACGTGCGTCGGCCACTGCCTGCTCGGGCAGGAGTCGGACGACGTCGGCCTAGATATGCTGGAGCACGGAATCGTACAGATATCTTCATGCGGCACTAAGAATGCCACACGCAGCGGCTGTGTTGGCAGCGACACTCTCTATGAAACCGGCAGCATCGCCAGCCCGAGGGAATCAAAATACGCCAGACGATTGGGGATGAACTGCTGGATGGTGGCGGCCAGCGCCGGCGTGATCCGGCTCGCCCGGTAACGCACGGCGAGCCAGGGCAGGACGCTCTCGGCCACGTCTTCACGCGTGGGGTTATCGCGGGCATACGTAGAGATGAAGTTGACATCTTTGGCCTGGGCCGAGAGCCATCCGGCCGAAACGGCGTGGGCCGCATCGAGCGAGGTGTGTGCGGCTTCATGCACAAACGTCTCTTCGAGGATCCCGGCGGCAATATAGAGGTCGCCCTGTCCTACGTGGATCAGCAGGTTGTTGTTGCCGCCGCCGAAGGGCTGCACGCCCTGATGGATCCAGACGGTGGCCACCCACACCCGCAGCGCCCGTGGCAGGCGTCCGATCACGATCGCGTACTTCTCGGCCTGTATGCGCGCGGCGTCAACACTTCCGAATTCCGGATTGACCTGAACTTCGGTGGCCAGACCGTCGCTGAAGACCACGTTAAACAGGTAGGCCTGGACTTGGATGAATGCCGCCACGCGACGGTCGAACATGGAGCGCAGTCCCTGGCCGCTGGGCGTGATCGACGCGAAAGTCGTCGGGTCTGCCGCCGTGATGATGTCAGCATCGATAAAGATCGTGCCCGAGAACGGCGGCGCCTGGGGCGTGGGCGTCGTCGGAGTGGGTGTGGTGGACGCGGCAGCCGCGCCTCCCCCGGTGCAGGCGACTGCGTTGAGGGCCAGGTTGAGGGCCAGAAGGACCAACGAGACTATTCGCCACATGCTGCGCATCGACATCGTGGTACAGTATGGCGCTGAGATGTGCCTCTTGGGTCCCCATCGTCCAGAGGCCTAGGACGTGGCCCTTTCAAGGCCAAGACCCGGGTTCGAATCCCGGTGGGGACGCCACTCCTCTCTTTTTTGTCGAAGAATCCAGCTGACTGGTTGAAAGCCAAACAGGTTACAGCGGTTCCAAATCGGCCGTCGGTGACACTGATCTTTTCGGCGACCAGAATCGATTGCAGCCTTTGTTTCTGTTCGTGTTGAGCTACCCTGCTAGGCGTTTTCCAGACTAGTTGAGACCTGACAAAATAGCGCCCCCGGGAAATGAGAGAGTCAGGAAGAAGTCACGATTTACCGAAGACCAGATGGTGCGAATTCTCCGGGAGGCCGATCAGAAGCCCGCTCTGAAGGTGGCGAAGACACACGGCGTGCACGACAAATCCATCTACGGGTAGCTCAAACGTTTTGGGACGCTCGAGGCGGTCGACGTCACACCTCTGCGTCAGCTCGAGCACGAAAATGGACCCTCAAGAAGCTCGTCGCTGACTTAACGGTGGACCCAGACGTCCTGAAAAAGGTGTTCCGAAAACAATGGTGAGCGCACGGGCGCGTCGGGACCTGGTCGCGCACATCGTGTCGCGGGGCTGGTCCGCGCGTCGCGCATGCGCGTTGCTGTCGATCGCCCCGTCCACGGTGGGCTATCAGTCTCGCCTGATGGTGAAGGACGCGCTGGCGCTGGCCGTGATGTGCGCGCTGGCACACCAGTAGCCGCGGTGTGGGTATCGGCGCATTTACGTGTTTCTGGAGCGGTGTGCCATGTGATGAGTCCGGACCGCGCGCATCGGCTGTGGCGGCCGGCGGGCTTGCAGGTGCCCCGCCGCCGCCCTCGCAAGCGCGTGGCGACGGGCCGGCCACGTCCGGTAGCCGCGCAGGTCGCGACTCAGGTGTGCGCGTACGACT
>SXGR01081396.1_pt1 | contig 31297 bp, 42 predicted proteins | sample 3174711 | NCBI WGS metagenome assembly SXGR01 (sample SAMN11356860, study PRJNA531348) | freshwater metagenome | isolation source: freshwater sample F1-60 | place: China: Fuxian Lake, Yuxi | collected 2017-12-25 | reverse complement strand
CCGCACGGTGGTGGTGAAGGCCGTTCCAAGGGCGGCCAGGAGCCGACCAACGCATCAGGCACGCAGTCCAAGGGCGGTCGTACCCGCCGCTATGGCAAGTCCAGCGACAAGCGCATCCTGCGCCGTCGTGTCAGCCGCCGCTACGGCCAGCTCAAGATCTGAACCACAGGACTCTGAACCATGTCACGATCACTGAAGAAGGGCCCGTTCGTCGACGAGAAGCTCTACCGCAAGGTGGAGAAGGCCTCGGGCAGCACCAAGCGCACCGCGATCAAGACCTGGTCGCGCGCGTGCACCATCGTCCCCGAGTTCGTCGGGTTTACGTTCCAGGTCCACAACGGCCGCAAGTTCATCGACGTGTATTGCACCGAGGACATGGTCGGCCACAAGCTGGGCGAGTTCTCGCTCACGAAGACCTTCAAGGGACACACCAACAAGAAGGAAGGCATCGCGGAAGGCAGCAAGGGCTGATCGCGGTCCGCCGAGGACACCACCATGGCATACAAGGCATCACACAAGTTCTGCCGCATCGCGCCGCGCAAGGCCCGTCTGGTCGCTGACCTGATCCGTGGCCGCGGCGTCGCCGATGCGCTGACCGAACTCGAGTTCTCGAAGCGTCGCGGCGCCTACTTCGTGCAGGGCGTGCTCAAGAGCGCCATCGCGAACGCCGAGCAGGCCAGCGCCGACGTTGCGCGCCTGATCGTGGTCGAGAGCCGTGTCGACGAAGGCCCGACCATCAAGCGGTTCCAGCAGAAGGACCGCGGTCGTGCACACCCGATCATGAAGCGCACCAGCCACATCATCGTGGCGGTGGACATCAAGTAACCGGAGCAACACATGGGACAGAAAGTTCATCCGTTCGGCTTCCGCGTCGGCGTCACCGAAGCCCACAAGAGCCGCTGGTTCGCCCCCAAGGCGCTCTTCGGCGAGCTGTTGGTCGAGGACCACAAGATCCGCGCGTACATCGACAAGCGCCTCAACCGCACGCCGCCCTTCGCCGCGGTGAGCGACATTCACATCGAGCGCACCCGCGAGGAGCTGACGGTCATCATCAAGACCGCGCGTCCCGGCCAGGTGCTGGGCCAGAAGGGCGCCAGCCGTGAGCAGCTCGTCAACGAGCTCCAAGTGCTCACCGGCCGCAAGGTCGCCGTGCAGGTCGTCGAAGTCCGCAACCCGGAAATCGATGCCAAGCTGATCGCCGAGACCATGGGCGAGCAGCTCAAGAAGCGAGCGAACTTCCGTCGCGTGCTGAAGATGCGCTGCGAGAACGCCATCCAGAACGGCGCGAAGGGGATCCGCATCCTCCTGTCGGGCCGCCTCGGCGGCGCCGAAATGAGCCGCCAGCTCGACTCGCGCCTGGGCAGCATCCCGCTGACCACCTTGCAGGCACATGTCGATTACGCCGTCGCCCACTCATCCACCCCCTACGGCGTCATCGGCGTCAAGGTGTGGGTGTTCAAGGGCCTGTACTCGAGCAACCAGGAAGAGGAATACCAGTCGAAGGCTGCCGGCGGCCGTGCGCGCGCCCGCGGACGTCGCTGAGTTTTCCAACGATCAACGGACCTAGAGAGGACTGAACCATGGCCTTGATGCCAAAACGAGTCAAGCACCGCAAGATGCAGCGCGGCAAGATGAAGGGCAACGCCACGCGCGGCAACTACGTCGCCTATGGCGACTACGGCCTTCAGGCCCTCGACACCCACTGGGTGAGCGGGCGCCAGATCGAAGCCGGCCGTATCGCCGCCCAGCACTTCCTGCGTCGCCAAGGCAAGCTGTACATCCGCGTCTTCCCGCACAAGTCCATCTCGAAGAAGCCGCTGGAAACCCGAATGGGTACCGGCAAGGCCGACGTCGACTATTGGGCGGCCTGCGTGAAGCCCGGCACAATGCTGTTCGAGATCGCCGGCGTGTCCGAGGAGCTTGCCAAGCAGGCCCTCGCCCGCGTCGCCCACAAGATGCCCATCCGCTGCCGCTTCGTCGGCCGCCGGCTGGCCGTCTGACCCAGGACCAACCGAGGAACCAGACATGGAAGCCAAGGACATCCGCAAGCTGACCGACGAGCAGATCTCCGCCGAGGTGCAGGGGCTCAAGCGCCGCCTGTACGACCTCCGCGTGCAGACCATGGTCGAGAAGGTCAACGATCACTCGCAGTTCGGCAAGATCAAGCGTGACGTGGCCCGCCTGCTCACCGAGCAGAACACCCGTGCCACCCAGAAGGAGACCGCCCGATGAGCCTGAAGAAGCCCCTGGTGCTGCCTGAGAACAGCCCCCGCGTGGTGGGCGTGGTCGAGAGCGACCGCACCAGCAAGACGCGCAAGGTCGTCGTGGCGTACGTCGCCAAGCACCCGCGCTACAACAAGTTCGTCCAGCGCCGGACGGTGCTGCACGTGCACGACGAGAACAACGAGAGCCGCCGCGGCGACCGCGTCGAGGTCGCTGAGTGCCGCCCCGTGTCCAAGACGAAGTCGTGGGCGCTCGTCCGCATCGTCGAGCGTGCGCCGACCGGACTCGAATACAAGCCAGAGGAGGCGGGCGCCTGACGCCCGGCAACTGACATGATCCAAAAAGAATCCAGGCTCGATGTCGCTGACAACAGCGGCGCCAAGGAAGTGATGGTCATCGGCGTGCTCGGCGCGAGCACCGCCCGCGGCCGCTTCCGCCGTCTCACCATGACCGTCGGCGACAAGGTCGTCGTGGCCGTCAAGAGCGCGATCCCCAACGGCGACGTGAAGAGCGGCGACAAGGCCAAGGCCGTGATCGTGCGTGCTTCCTATCCGGTCCGCCGCGACGATGGCAGCTATGTTCGTTTCGACACGAACGCCTGCGTGCTCATCGACGATGATGGCAACCCCCGCGGCACTCGCATCTTCGGTGCGGTCGCCCGCGAGCTGCGCGAGAAGAACTACATGAAGATCGTCAGCCTTGCGACGGAGGTGGTCTGATGCCAGCGCACGTGAAGAAGGGTGACGTGGTCATCGTCACCGCCGGTGACGACAAGGGCAAGACCGGCGAGATCGTCTCGGTCGACACCAAGGCCAGCCGGGTCGTGGTGCGCGGCGTGAACATCCACAAGCGCCATCTGAAGCCCACCCAGGGCCGACCGCAGGGCGCGATCGTCGAGATGGAACTGCCCATCCATATGAGCAACGTGAGCCCGGTCGTCGATGGCAAGCCCACCCGCGTGCGCTTTGCCTCGAAGGCCGACGGCTCGAAGGTGCGCGTGGCGGCCCGCAACGGTGCCGAACTCTCCACGCTGCACGGTCCCCGCACCGCCAAGAAGGCCAAGTGAGCCCCGGAGCTACCACCATGCCTCACGCCGTCCCATCCACCCCGACCCCCCGGCTTCAGCAGCTGTTCGCTGAGACCGTCACGCCGAAGCTCTTGAAGGAGTTCGGCCTGAGCAACGTCAACCAAGCGCCCACGATCGAGAAGGTCGTGATCAACGTGGGCGTCGGCAAGCAGCTCGAGAACCAGAAGCTCAAGCCCGAGTACCGCGACACGGTCATCGGCACGCTGAAGACCATCAGCGGCCAGAAGCCGATCATGGTGCTCGCGAAGAAGAGCGTGAGCAACTTCAAGGTGCGCGAAGGCGCCCCGAGCGGCTTCATGGTCACCCTGCGCCGCGAGCGCATGTGGTCCTTCATGGATCGCTTCATCAACCTGGCCACGCCCCGCATCAAGGACTTCCGCGGTCTTGGCGACCGCGCCTTCGACAAGGGCGGCTCGTACTCCTGCGGCCTGACCGAGCAGTCGGTGTGGCCCGAGATCAACATGGCGAACGTCAACTTCAGCCATGGCATGAACATCAACATCGTGTTCCGCAACAGCAACCCCAAGATGAGCCGCTTTGCCCTCGGTGAGCTCGGCATGCCCTTCGAACGGCGTGACGAGAACGGCAAGCGCATCGCCTGACCAACGAAGGACCAACCATGGCAAGCAAGCGCACCTTCGCTCGAATGAAGCAGACCCCCAAGTTCAGCACCCGCAAGCGCAATCGCTGCGAGCTGACCGGCCGCGCGCGCGGCTATTACCGCAAGTTCCGCATCAGTCGCATCATGCTCCGCGAGCTGGCCCTCCAGGGCCTCATCCCGGGCATGCGCAAGGCGAGCTGGTGATCGACACCGAACCCAGGAGCAACACATGAGCCTCCAAGACCTGACTGCCGACATGCTCACCCGCATCCGCAATGCGGTGAAGCAGAACCGCAAGAGTGTGACCTGCCTGAACAACAAGCTGAACCGCGGCATCCTCCAGGTGCTCGTGGACGAGGGTTACCTCAGCAGCTTCGAGGTCGTCGACGACGGCCGGCAGGGCGTGCTTCGCGTCGCCCTCAAGTACGGCGACCGCGGCGAAAGCCTGATCCACCGCCTCGAGCGCGTCTCGAGCGTGGGTTGCCGTATCTACAGGGGCTGTGACTCGCTGCCGCGTCCGCAGCAGGGTCTCGGCATCGCCATCGTGAGCACGAGCCGTGGCGTCATGAGCGACCGCAAGGCGCGCGAGATGCGCGTTGGCGGCGAAGTCGTGGCCACCGTCAGCTGAACCACCGGAACAACAGGAGCGAACCATGTCACGCATCGGAAAGAAGTCGATCCCGGTCCCCGGCGGGGTGAAGGTCGCGGTCAACGCCGCCAGCCGCACCGTCAGCATCGAAGGGCCCAAGGGCAAGACCAGCTTCGTCCACCGCCCCGAGGTGAAGGTCTCCTTCAGCGAGGCTGACAAGTCCATCACCTGCACGGTCGATGATCCGGCCAAGCTCGAGATGGGCAACCGCCGCGCCTACTGGGGTACCACCCGCGCGACCCTGAACAACATGGTCGCTGGCGTGACCAAGGGCTACGAGCGCAAGCTCGAGATCGTCGGCGTCGGCTGGGATGCCAAGGTCGCCGGCAAGAAGATCACCCTCAAGCTCGGCTATGCCGACGCGATCGAGCTCGCCATTCCCGATGGCCTGACCGTGGCCGTCGAGCAGGGCGTGAACGTGACCATCACCGGCATCGACCGTCAGAAGGTCGGCGCCTTCGCTTCGCTCATCCGCAGCAAGCGCAAGCCTGAGCCGTACAACGGCAAGGGCGTCAAGTACTCCGACGAAGTCATCCAGCGCAAGCAGGGCAAGGCCTTCGGCGCCTGATCCCAAGGCCTGACCCAACGCCCTGATCCAAACTTTAGGAAACGACCATGGACAAGTGCACCAAGAAGCTCGCCGCGCGTACCCGTCGCAAGAAGGGTCTGCGCAAGCGCATTCAGGGGACGCCGGACCGTCCGCGCCTCACCGTCTTCCGCTCGCTCAAGCACATCTATGTGCAGGTGATCGACGACTATGCGGGCCGCACGCTCGCGAGCGCCAGCACCCGCGACGTCGATGTCGCGGCGCCAGGCGGCAACTCCGCCGCCGCAGCGACGATCGGCAAGGCCGTCGCCGAGCGCGCCATGAAGGTTGGCGTGCAGAAGGTCGTGTTCGACCGCAACGGTTTCCGATTCCACGGCCGCATCAAGGCCCTCGCCGAAGCGGCTCGCACCGCCGGCCTGCAGTTCTGAGCCAACCACCAAGGACCACCAATGGCAGAGATGCTTGAAGACAACGGAACCGACGCCATCACCGTGGGCGTCTACCGCACCAGCTCCACGGTCGCCGGCGGCCGTCGCTTCAGCTTCGCCGCACTCGTCGTCGTCGGCAATCGCCGCGGCGAGGTCGGCGTGGGCTACGCGAAGAGCAACCAGGTCCCGCAGGCGGTCGAGAAGGCCACCCGCGAGGCGCGTCGCAAGACCAAGCGCTACCCGGTGCAGGCCACGACCGTGCCGCACACCGTCGAAGGCCGCTTCGGTGCCTCGAAGGTCGTGCTGGTGCCCGCGAGCCCGGGAACGGGCATCAAGGCCGGCGCCGCTGTGCGCGCGGTGCTCGAACTGCTCGGCGTGAAGGATTGCCTCAGCAAGTGCTACGGCAGCAGCAACCCGAAGAACCTGGTCAAGGCCACCTTCGAGGCGCTGGCCATGCTTCAGACCCGCGAGCGCATCGAAGCCCTGCGTGGCGTCACCCTCGGCACGACCGCCGTGGAAGATGCCATCGCGCGCGGCATGGCGTTCATGCCCAAGTCGTCGGGCGGCCCGCGCGCCCAAGCCCCGGTCAATACGGTCGGCGACGAACGTCGTCGCGGTGGCCAGCGTGGCGGTCCCCGTGGTGGTGGTCGCCGCTTCGACGGTGGCGGCGAAGCCCCGGCGCCGGCTCCAGCCCCGGCTGCGGCTCCTGCCGCACCAGCCACTCCAGCCCCGGCGGCCGATGCCCCCTCGGCGGGCTGATCCAAGCCATTCCCACACGAACACGAACACGAACGAACACTGAGCACAGTAGAGGAGCGCAGCTCACATGATGATCCATGACGTTACGAAGAAGGCCGGCGCGCACACCAAGCGCATGCGTCGCGGCCGCGGTGAAGGCTCCGGCATCGGCGGCACCAGCCGTCGTGGCCACAATGGTGCCAAGAGCCGTGCAGGCTGGACCAGCCGCCCCGGCTACATGGGCGGTTCGACGCCGCTCATGCGCCGCTTCCCCAAGATCGGCTTCAAGAACGCCTTCGCCACCACCTACGCGGTCGTGAATGTTTCGGACCTCCAGAAGTACTTCGACGCTGGCGCGCACGTCGACCTCGATGCCATGGTGAAGGTCGGCCTCGTTCGCAACCGCAAGCTCCCGGTCAAGGTGCTCGGCACTGGCGATCTCGCCAAGAAGCTGTCGGTCACTGCCGGCAAGTTCTCGGAGACTGCCAAGGCCAAGATCGAGAAGGCCGGCGGCAGCGTCACCGTCGCGTGATGCCCATCCCATGCTGAGCGCCTTCCTGAACATCTTCCGCATCCCTGACCTGCGCAACCGCGTGCTGTTCACGCTGGGCATGCTGGTCATCTACCGCGTCGGCTTCTGGATCCCCCTCATCGGGGTCGACCAGGCCGCGCTGTCGAATCTGGCCGAGAAGGCCACGGAAGATGCCACGGGCTTCGGTCGCCTGCTCCAGTTCGCCAGCATCTTCTCGGGCGGCAGCCTGCAGCAGAGCACGGTGTTCGGCCTTGGCATCGCGCCGTACATCACGGCGTCGATCATCTTCCAGCTGCTCCAGACGGTCTACCCGCCGCTCGCTGCATTGAAGAAGGAAGGCATGTCGGGCCAGCAGAAGGTGATGGAGTACACCCGCTACGCCACCGTGGCGCTCTGCTTCGTGCAGGGCTTCATGTGGCTGGGGTACCTCTACAGCCAGAACCTGGTCGAGCCCCAGTACGTGTCGGGTGGCGGCCGCATGGTGTTCTACGTGTCGGGCGTGACGGCGCTGGTCGCCGGCAGCCTGTTCCTCATGTGGCTGGGCGAGCAGATCGATAAGTTCGGCATCGGCAACGGCATCTCGATCATCCTGACCGCGGGCATCCTGGCGCGCATGCCGGCCGCGATCCAGTGGTTGTTCGACAACTTCAACCCAAGCGTCCAGGCATCCGACGGCAAGGTCGGCGCGCTTGGATTGGTGCTCCTGGTCGCCTGCTTTGTGGCGGTGGTCATGGGCGCGGTCATCATGACCGTGGCGACGCGACGCATCCCGATCCAGCAGGCCAAGCATGTTTCCGGCCGACGCATGTACGGTGGGGGCCGTCACTACCTGCCGCTGCGTCTGAACCACGCTGGCGTCATGCCCATCATCTTCGCCAGCAGCCTCATGATCTTCCCGAGCATGATCCTGGGCTGGCTCGCCGGCCTGGCCACCTCGGGCGGCTGGGCTCAGTGGCTCATCGAGTCGACCGCGTTCCTCGCGCAGAACTTCCAGATGGGTGCGTACCCGTACGTGCTCGTTGAGATCGTCCTGATCTACGTCTTCAGCTACTTCTGGGTGACCATCCAGATGTCGCCTGAGGAGATGAGCAAGCAGCTCAAGGAGCACGGCAGCTTCATCCCCAACGTGCGCCCGGGGCCGCGCACTGCCGAGTACCTCGAGGACGTCATCGGCCGCATCACCTATGTCGGCGCGGGCTTCCTCTGCGTGATCGCGATCATCCCCACGCTCGTCTCCGAGTCCTTCGGTGTGCCGCCGTACGTGAGCCAGTTCCTTGGCGGCACGGGCCTGCTCATCGTGGTCAGCGTCGCCCTCGACATCGTCCAGCGCTTGGAGGCGAACCTCCTCATGCGCAACTACTCGGGCTTCCTCAGCGACGGCGCCCAGGACGGCCCGCGCATCCGAAGCGCACGGGCGACCTGAGCCCCGCATCGTCACACCGCACCACCACAAAGGAGCCCATGCCCAAGGAAGACAAGATCTCTCTCGAAGCCGAGGTTACGGAAGCGCTCCCGGACAGCAAGTTCCGGGTCAAGCTGCCGAACAACCAGGAGATCATCGCCTACGTGAGCGGCAAGATGAGGAAGTTCTTCATCCGCATCACCCCCGGCGATCGGGTCACCGTCGAACTCAGCCCGTACGACATGACCAAGGGTCGGATCGTCTTCCGTCAGCAGTGAGCCCTCAGGGAACCATCAGGAACCACACGGAGCACACCATGAAAGTCCGAAGCAGCATCAAGCGCCGCACCAAGGATTGCCAGATCGTCATCCGCAAGGGCAAGCGCATCGTCATCAACAAGAAGAATCCCCGCCTGAAGCAGCGGCAGGGCTGAACGATCGAACCGAAAGGAACAGACCATGCCACGTATTGCAGGCGTTGACATCCCCGAGAAGAAGAAGATCATCGTGGCCATCCAGTATGTCCACGGCATCGGCCTCAAGGTCGCCACCGACATCTTGGGCAAGTGCGGCATCGATCCTGATCGTCGCGCACACACGCTGAATGACCAGGAGCTCGCGGCCATCGCCGCCGAGATCGACGAGAGCCATCTCGTCGAGGGCGCCTTGCGCCGCCAGGTGCAGACGCAGATCCAGCGCCTCAAGGAAATCCACTCGTACCGTGGCGACCGCCACCGCAAGGGCCTCCCAGCCCGCGGCCAGCGCACCCGAACCAACTCCCGTACCCGCAAGGGCCGCAAGAAGACGGTCGCCGGCAAGAAGGGCGTGAAGGGCTGATCCGGCCCCGAGCCCCCCAAGGAACACACCATGGCTACCAAGAAGAAGGTCCGCAAAAGCGTCGTCAAGGGCATCGTGCACGTGCACGCGTCCTTCAACAACACCATCGTCACCATCACCGACCTCAACGGCGAGACGGTGGCGTGGGACTCGGCCGGAACGGCCGGTTTCAAGGGCGCCCGCAAGGCGACCCCGTTCGCAGCAAGCCGCGCCAGCGAGCGAGCTGCGAGCAAGGCCAAGCGCGTGGGCATGCGTGAATGCGATGTCCGCGTGAAGGGCCCCGGCCCGGGCCGCGAGAGTGCCGTCACCGCCCTGGGCGCTGCCGGCCTGCGCGTGCTCACCATCGAGGACCACACCGGCGTGCCGCACAACGGCTGCCGGGCGGCCAAGAAGCGCCGCATGTGATCCGCCCGGTGCTTTCGCTACACTGATTGTCCAACTTTTTCCTGCCTCACCGAAGGGGCCCGGACCGCCCGGCAGCGGCCTGGAGCATCCGATCGAGGCAGGGCGACCGGTCCCGAAGAACCTGTCCTGCCGGACCCTGGAGACTCACCATGCATATCCGTTGGCGCGGCCTTGAACTTCCTGCCGCCGTCCTCGTTGATCCCGCTTCGCGTACCGACACCTTCGGCCGTTTCGTGGCCGAGCCGTTCGAACGTGGCTTCGGCACCACCATCGGCAACAGCATCCGCCGCATCCTGCTCTCGAGCCTCGAGGGCGCTGCGGTCACCAGCGTGCAGATCGGCGGCGTGTCGCATGAGTTCAGCACCATCCCGGGCGTCCTCGAGGACGTGACCGAGATCCTGCTGAACTGCAAGGACCTGATCATCGACATGGATGGCGATGAGTCTCAGGTGCTGCGTCTGCGCGCCAAGGGCAAGGGCGCCGTCACGGCCGAGCACGTGGAGTGCCCGGCTGGCGTCATGATCGTCAACAAGGATCGCCACATCGCCACGCTCACCGGCGATGCGTCGCTCGAGATGCAGCTCACCATCGAGCGCGGCCGTGGCTACCAGCCCGCCAGCGAGCAGTACACCAACGGCCAGGAACAGGTCGTCGGCGTGATCCCGATCGATGCGATCTTCAGCCCCGTCCAGCGCGTGCGGTATCGCGTCGAGGCCACCCGCGTCGGTCAACGCACGAACTACGACAAGCTCATCCTCGACGTCTGGACCAACGGCACCGTCACCCCGGAATTGGCCGTGGTCGAGGCCGCCAAGATCATGCGCAAGCACCTCAACCCGTTCGTGCAGTACGCGACGGCCGGGGAAACGCTGGCTGTCCAAGGCATCGGCGCTGAGACCGCGAGTGAGGAAGAACTCTTCCGCAAGCTCTCGATGCCGGTGACCGGCCTCGAACTCGGTGTTCGATCGAGCAACTGCCTCGAGAGCGCGCAGGTCCGTTTCGTGCACGACCTCGTCACTCGCACCATCGACGATCTGCTCCAGATCCGCGCCTTCGGCAAGACCAGCCTGCGCGAGGTCGAGGACAAGCTCGCCGAGCATGGCCTGAGCCTCGGCATGCGCCTGCCCGAGGGCTTCACCCCCACGGTCCAGGCCTGAAGCACAGCACACCCTAAGGAGTCATCATGCGTCACCGCGTTTCAGGAAAGCAGCTGAGCATCAAGGCGGATCACCGCCGGGCCATGCTGCGCAACCTCGCTGCCGGCCTCTTCGAGCACGGCCAGATCGAGACCACCGTGGCCAAGGCCAAGGCCGTCCAGCCGTTCGTCGAGAAGCTGATCACGACCGCCCGCAAGCGTTCGCTCGCCGCGCGTCGCACACTCAATTCGCGCCTCACGGATCGCAACGTGTTCCGTTGGATCGCCGACGGCCAGGTCAAGAACCCGCAGAAGCTCACGAGCGACTTCTGGGATCTGCCGAAGGAAGACGAGATCGTGTTTGATGAGTCGACTGGCGAGATCAAGCGCGGTCCGCGCCTGGTCGAGCACCTCATCAAGCGCGTCGCACCGCTCTTCGAAGGTCGAGCCGGCGGCTACACCCGCATCATTCGCCTGGGCAAGCACCGTCAGGGTGACGCCAGCGACTTGGTGCTGCTCCAGCTCGTCGGCCGCGAAAGCGGCTCGCAGGTGTCTGGCGCTGCCAGCCGCCGTCGCGAGAAGGCGGACAACCGCACCAAGTTCGCTGCCGCCCGTCGCAAGGCGAAGCCGGCCGCAGCCTGAGCACACTCGATCAGAGCGCGTTGCGCAACGATCAAGGATCACCACCAACGACCCGGCCCCGTGCCGGGTCGTTGTGCTTTGGGGGGGGATGTGGGCGCCGAGCCACGGCAGGCCCAACAGCACCCGGTGGGGATCCGGCCGGACGCACTATCACGAAGGTGTTGGTGTAGCCTCGCCCGGCCATGCTTGCCGAGCTTGACGCCCTCCAGGCCACTGCGTTGAACGCTCTCGCTGCGACGAGCGCGCCCGCTGCGCTCGAGGCGTGGCGAGTGGAGTGGCTCGGGGCGTCGGGCCGCCTCAAGGATGCCATGGCTGCGCTGAAGGCCTTGTCGGGCGCGGAGAAGCCTGCCGCGGGCAAGCGACTCAACGAACTCAAGGCCGCGCTCGAAGCGGCCTTTGCCGAACGCAAGGCGATCGTCGGTGCACGACCGGCTGGACCGATCGTCGATGTCACCGAGTCCGGCGCACCCTGCGGACTTGGTCGCCAGCATGTGCTCACCCGCACCATCGACGGCATCGTCGATGTCTTCGGCCGCATGGGCTTCAGCGTGGTCGAGGGGCCCGAGGTCGAAGACGAGTGGCACAACTTCAACGCCCTCAACATCCCCGATGGCCACCCGGCACGCGAGCCGACGGACAACTTCTACATGGGCGCGCAGGGCGGCGCGCTGCGCTTGCTGCGCACGCAGACGAGCACGGTGCAGATCCGCGCGATGGAAACCACACCGCCACCCTTGAAGGTGTGTGCGGTGGGGCGCGTGTACCGCCCGGATACGCATGATGCCACGCACTACAGCATGTTCCACCAGGTCGAGGGCCTGTACGTGGATCGCCACGTGAGCATGGCTGACCTGAAGACGACGCTGATCCAGTTCGCGCGCGCCTATTTCGGTGCCGACGCCGAGGTGCGCATGCGGCCGAGTTTCTTTCCGTTCACCGAGCCCAGTGCCGAGGTGGACATCATGATGCATGTCCGCGGTCAGCGGCAGTGGGTCGAGATCGGTGGATGCGGCATGGTGGACCCTGCAGTTTTCGCGGCCGTGGGGATTGACCCCGAGCACTGGAGCGGATTCGCCTTTGGCTTGGGCGTGGAACGCATCTGCATGCGCCGCTACGGCATTTCGGACATTCGTTGGCTGTTCGAGAACGACGCCCGATTCCTGCGCCAGTTCTGAGTTCGGCGCGGACAGGCCGTCAACGCGCGGACGGGTCGCAACGCGCGGACAGCCCCCCCAATGGGAGGAGAACCGGGATCGCGCGATCGGACCAGCGTCGGCAGCCCCGGAAAACTGCCGACACGTGAAGGAGTCATGACTCGTGGGGGCGTCGCGGGGCGAGTGGGAATCCTTCGCAGATTCAGAACATCGATGTCACATCCGCAGTAGGGAACCGTTCTACCTACGATCCTTGCATGCCGTCGCCCATCAGCGATTCCTTCCCACCGTCGGCCCGTTCGTGGCTGGCCGTGGCGCGCGACGGCTCGCCTGAGCAGCGCCGCGAACTCGCGGCCAACCTCACGTCCATTTATCGCGAACCGCTGCTGCGCTACCTGCATGCCTTTGGTGCGCGTCTCGACGTCGAGGACGTGGTGCAGGATCTCTGTGCTCGGATCCTCGATCCTGCCTTCCTCGATGCTTGGCAGCGCGCCGAGCGACCGTTCCGTCTCTGGCTGCGCACCGCCGCGCGGTTCGAGCTCATGAATCGCATCCGGGCGGAGCGTCGTCGATCAGGCACCGCCGATGAAGCGCTCGCGGAGCTGGTCGAGTCCGACAACGCCCAGGCCGCCTTTGAACGCGCCTACGCGGCATCGCTGATCCAGACGGCATCGGATGCCGCGCAGCGAGCGCTCGATGCACAAGGTCGCAGCCACGAGTGGATTCTCTTCATCGAGCACTTCGTGCATGGCAAGCCCTATGCAGAGTGTGCGCCACCCCTGGGCATTCCCATCGATGCTGCACGCCACGCCACGGCGCGTGTCCGGGGCTTGGTGCTCGATGCACTGCGTGGCGTGCTCTCGGCAGAGCAGGTTGCCGAGGCTGACGTCGAGCGTGAACTCGTGGCTCTGCTCTCGCATCTGGAGCCATGAGTCTTGGAACCACGATGCTTGGAGTCAGGAGTTCCTGAGCCATGAGCGCACTGCCTCCAGCTGATGCTGCCCCCGACGGCGCCGATCGCCGCGATGCTCCCGTGTTCCATGAACGCGGAGTGCGTGAGCCCGCGATCCGCACGAGCGATGCGGCAAGCAGCGAGCGCACCCGCTGCGCTGCGCTGTACGCGGCACTGCTTGGCGAACGGTTGCCCGCCGATGTCCTTGTCCGTCAGTGGCTTGCCGGATCCGGCGCAGGCACGTTGGCCATCGATCTCTTGGAGGTATTGCCGCAACCGGGCACCCTTGCATCGCTGGATCGCATCGACGCTGCGCGCCACGGTCCCGATGGGCCTGTCCGGGCGGACTGGCCGCCCTTGCTGCGCGTGGCTGGCATCGTGCGATATGTGGCGATGGTGGCGCTCGCCTTCCACGAGCACGGCGTGTGGCGCAGCTCGCGCCCCGCGAGCGAGCTTGATCCTGTTGCTGCCGCCATGCTGCCGATCGTGCCGGAGGCCTGGCGACCGGCACTCATGGCACTGCGCACGCGTGCTCAGGTGGTGTAGTCGGCGTTGATCTCGACGTAGCGCTTGGTCAGGCCGCAACTGTAGAAGACATCGCTGCATGCACCTTGGCCCAGGTCGATCGTGATGTGCACGATGTCGGCGGTGAACGCCGCGCGGCGGCTGGTGATGGCGCTGTCGGCAGGGGCACCACCCTCGAAGAGCGGCACGCCGTTGGCGCCTACACGAAGTTCCTCGACATTGAACGGCACGCCGGCGCGACCCGCCGCGGCCAGGATGCGGCCCCAGTTGGGATCACCACCGGTCACTGCAGTACGCACGAGCAGGCTCATGGCCACGGTGCGCGCAACCTGCAGCGCAGCCGCGGGCGTGGCAGCGCCGGTCACCGTGACTTTGATGCCTCGCTCGAAGCCCTCGCCATCCTGCACGACCTTCAGGGCGAGGTCGGTGCAGACCTCATCGAAGGCGGTCTGCAGCAGCGCTTCGTCGCAGGCGCCGGCCTGGCCGCTGGCGAGAGCGAAGACGCTGTCGTTGGTGCTCGTATCGCCGTCGACGCTGATGCGGTGGAAGCTGCGATCGACGCTGCGGCGCAGGATTCGATCGAGCGTGGGGGCATCGACGGCTGCGTCGGTGGTGATGGCCACGATCATGGTGGCCATATCGGGGTGGATCATGCCCGCGCCCTTGGCCACACCGGTCACGCGGACGTTGCCGACGGTCCGCGTGCATGCCTTGGCGCGGGTATCGGTCGTCATGATCGCCGTGGCGAAGGGCGCGCACGACTCGGTCGTGAGACCCGCCAACAGCGCAGGCAGCGCCGAGACGATCCGATCGCTTGGGAGCAGCACACCGATCACTCCGGTGGAGTTCACGAGCACGGCCTCGGGGGCGCAGTCACTGAGTCGCGCGAGGGCGTCGATCGTCTCCTGGCAGGCTGCCAATCCGTGTGGGCCAGTGGCGGCATTGGCGCAGCCGGAGTTGACCAGCAGGGCGGTGCAATGTCCTCGGCTGCGCGCCAGGTTCGTGCGGGACACCTGGATGGGTGCGGCGGCCACGAGGTTGCGCGTGAACATGGCCGCGGCCACGGCGCCCTTGGCGCACAACAGCAAGCCCAGGTCGGGCGCACCCGACTTCTTGATGCCAACCGCGATCCCTGCGCAGGCAAAGCCCAAGGGCAGGGGGAGGTCGGCTGGGCCGGCCGATGATCGACGCGGTGCGCTTGCGGTGGTGGTCATGGCAGGGAACTCCGCAGGGTTCAGGTGTTGGCGGTGGCGGGAGCGGCGAGCTCGAACACCATCGCGATCTCGTCGCACTGTTCCTTCTTCGGGCAGTTGGCGCAGTCCTTGAGCACCTTCTCAGGAAGGCTGTTCACGCTCACTTGCCGGAAGCCGCAGCGCTCGAAGAACCGTGGCGTACGGGTGAGCACGAAGACCTTCTGCAGCCCGAGCTTCGCTGCCCAGTCGAGGAAGTACTGCACGAGCTTCTGGCCGATGCCGTGCCCGAGCATGGATGGGTCGATGCCCAGGCTGCGGATCTCGGCCAGCTGTGGCGTGTACACCCAGAGCGAGCCGCACCCGACGACCTTGTCGGTTGATCCATCGGCCAGTTGGGCAACGGCGAACTCCTGCACGCATTCCATGATCTCGTCGCGGGAGCGCGGCAGATTTTCGCCTTCGCGGGCCCAGTGCTCCACGAGCGACACGATGCCGTCAAGATCCGCCATGCGTGCCTTGCGGATCGTGACACCGCCCATGGGCGTGCGTACGCGTCGATGGCCCAACCGCGCCTTGCGTGCACCCAGGAGCTCGGCGACGCGGCTGGGTGCCGTGCCACCGGGCACATCACGCTTGCGCAGGGCACTGTCGACCGTGAGCGCCGTGTACACGTCGGAGCCGATGCGCGAGTCCTCGCTCGACATCTGCTCGACGCTCAGGCCCTCGAGCGGCTTCTGCTCGATGATCGCCTTGCGCACGAGCCGCCCGGCGACGTGATGGGCATCACGGAAGGGGAGCCCCTTGGCGACGAGGTAGTCGGCGAGTTCGGTGGCGTTGGAGTAGCCGCCGAGTGCGGCAGCGCGGCAGCGCTCGCGATTGATGGTCATGCCATCGAGGACGATGGCTGTCATGCGCAGGCACATGGAGAGGTGCTCCATGCAGTCGAAGAGCGGCTCCTTGTCCTCCTGCTGATCCTCGTTGTAGGCCAGCGGCAGCCCCGTGAGGACCGTGAGGATCGTGACGAGGTTGCCGATCTGGCGGCCGGTCTTGCCGCGGATGAGTTCGAGCGCGTCGGGGTTCTTCTTCTGCGGCATCAGGCTGCTGCCGCTGGTGACGGCATCACTGAGCTCCACGAAGCCTGCCTCGGCGCTGGCATAGAAGATCACGTCCTCGGCAAAGCGCGAGAGATGCACCGCGCAGAGCGTGCACGCAGCGATCGTCTCGACGACGAAGTCGCGGTCGCTGACCGCATCGAGGCTGTTGGCGCTGGCGGCTTGGAAACCAAGGCTCTCGGCCAGACGCACGCGATCGATCGGGTAGGTGGTCCCCGCGAGCGCACCCGAGCCGAGCGGACAGACCGCCGTGCGGCGCGCGGCATCGGCGAGGCGATCACTGTCGCGCGAAAGCTTCTCGACGTAGGCCAGGCACCAGTGGGCGAAGAGGAGCGGCTGCGCACGCTGCAGGTGCGTGTAGCCGGGGAAGACCGTCTCCTTCTCGCGCTCGGCCAGCCGCAGCAGCGCCTCGATGGCGCCGTCGATCTCAATGCGGCGCTGCTCGATCTCGGCGAGCGTCCAGAGGCGAAGGTCGGTTGCTACCTGATCGTTGAGGCTGCGGCCCTTGTGGAGCTTCTTGCCCAGATCACCGATGCGGGCGACGAGCTCGCGCTCGACGAACGAGTGCACATCCTCGTCCTGCGCGGACTCGATCGACGAGGGATCGGACTCCACGAGCTCGAGGACCGCTTCGAGACCCTCGGTCACACGCGTGAGCTCGGTCGCATCGAGGACGCCACCATGCTTGAGTGCGCGAGCCCAGGCGATGCTGCCCTCGATGTCCTCGCGCACGAGCCTGCGGTCGAAAGGCAGGCTGTCGTTGAAGCGCTTGAAGAGAGGATCCACTTCGCCGCTGGCGCGGCCGGCCCAGAGCGCTGTCATCGGGCGAGGTCCTGCGTGGCGGCGTTCTGCTTCAGGGCGCGGATGCGGGACGGCAGGCTGAAGAGCCTGATGAAGCCATCCGCGTCCTTGTGGTCGTAGACCTCATCCTGGCCGAAGGTCGCGAAGTTCTGGCTGAAGAGGCTGTTGGGGCTGCGACGGCGCACCGCCGCGGCCGTGCCCTTGTAGCAGCGCACGACCACGTCGCCATCCATGACCTCGGCGACGGACTGCGCGGCGGCCCACATGGCGGCGCGCACCGGCGTGAACCACGTCCCGTTGTAGACATGGTCACCGAACTCGAGGGCGAGGCGCTGCTTCCAGTGGAGCGTGTCGCGGTCGAGTACGAGCTGCTCAAGGCCGCGCAGCGCTTCCATGAGGATCGTGCCGCCTGGGGTCTCGTAGGCACCGCGGCTCTTCATGCCGACAAGACGGTTCTCGACCAGGTCGATGCGACCAACGCCGTGGCGACCCGCGATCGCGTTGAGCGTGTTCATGATGCTGACGCTGTCCATGGCTCGGCCATCGACCGCGGTGGGGAAGCCGCCCTTGAATGAGATCGTCACGTCCTGGTGCTGGTCGGGGGCTTGTGCAGGGCTCGTGGTGAGCATCCACACATCGTCCGGCGGAGCCTTCCAGGGATCCTCGAGATCGCCGCCCTCGTGCGAGATGTGCCAGAGGTTCGCATCGCGCGAGTACAGCTTTTCCCTGCTCGCGGCGCAGGGAATGTTGCGTACGGCGAGATAGTCGAGCATCGCTTCGCGTGAGCGAAGGTTCCAGGTCGGCAGACGCCAAGGTGCGATCACCGCAAGCTGCGGGGCCAGCGCCGCGTAGGTGCTCTCGAAGCGGACCTGATCGTTGCCCTTGCCGGTGCAGCCGTGGGCCAGTGCATCACAGCCGGTCTGCAGGGCCGCGGTGACCTGTGCGCGGGCGATGCAGGGGCGGGCAATGCTCGTACCCATCAGGTAGCGGCCCTCGTAGACCGAGCCCATGATCGCCATGGGGAAGGCAAACTCCTCGAGGAACTCCTGCTTGAGGTCCATGACCACGCACTCGCTCGCGCCCGTCGAGCGCGCCTTCTGCTCGATGCCATCGAGTTCGCGATCGCCCTGCCCGACGTCGGCGACGACCGCGACGACCTCGGCGTCGTAGTGCTCCTTGAGCCAGGGGATGATGCAGCTGGTGTCGAGGCCACCGGAGTAGGCGACGGCGATCTTGGTGGGTGAGGTGGGCATGGTCGGTGCTTTCCTTGGAAGGTACGGGTCAGGGATGGCGGTCGGTTGGGAAACGGTTCAGGCCGAGAGATTGCTGGGCACGAATGCGGTGGGCAGCTCGACGAGGTCAGGGCGCAGCAGTGCAAGCAGGATGGCGCACTGCACGTGCATGCGATTCTCGGCTTGGTCGAAGACGACCGAGGTGGGGGCATCGATCACATCGTCGGAGACTTCTTCGCCGCGGTGGGCGGGGAGGCAGTGCATGAACGCCGCACCGGGCGCCGCCTTGGCCATCAGTGCGGCATTCACCTGATACGGCCGAAGCGCAGCACGCTTGGGTTCCGCATCGGCTTCCCCCATGCTGATCCAGGTGTCCGTGTAGATGGCGCTCGCGCCCGACACCGCATCGAGGTCGTGCGTGAACCGGATCGATGCGCCGGTACGCATGCATCGAGCCTGCACCGCACGCACGATGTCGGCCGATGGGGCGAGGCCCCGCGGCGTGATGACCGTGAGCCTGCCGCCGACGGTCGCGATGCCTTCCATCAGCGAGTGACAGACGTTGTTGCCATCGCCCACCCAAGCCACATGGGGAATCGCCGCCGAGCCGAATCGCTCGGCCAGGGTGAGCAGGTCAGCCATGGCCTGGCACGGGTGATGCAGATTGCTGAGGGCATTGACGACCGGGATCGAGGACCATGCCGTGAGGGCCTCGACCGTGCTGTGCAACATCGTGCGCACCACGAGAGCATCGAACCAGCGCTCCATGCTGCGGGCCCAGTCGCTCAGCGCCTCGCGCTGGCCGATGGGCGAATCGCGCTGGTCCATGAAGACCACGCTGCCCCCCATGAGCTGGAAACCGACTTCGAACGACGCGCGGGTGCGCAGCGAGGGCTTCTCGAACGCGAGCGCAAGCGCCATGCCACGAAAGGCCGTCGACCAGGCAGCAGGATTGCGCTTGATGCGCGCGGCAAGTGCGAGCAGGCCGTGGACCTCGTGCTGGGCAAGGTCGTGCACGCAGGTGAGGTGGCGCGTGGCCAAGGGGCGCTGCGTGGAAGCGGTGGCCGGGTGTGCCGCCGGCGTGGTGGCAAGCTTGGTCATGGGCAGGGCAGCTCGGATGGTGCGGCGATGCGGGTCCCGGCGACGCCACCGGAGAGCAAGTTCGACAGGATGGCGGGGTCGGCCCAGCCGGCGATCGTGACCGCCACGCCAGTGGCTGCGGCGGTTTCGAGCGCACCGCGGACCTTGGGAATCATGCCGCCGGTGATCGTGCCATCGGTGACGAGCCGATCGATCGTTGCGGCATCGAGCTCCGGGATGATGCCGTGGCCGGCAGCAAGCACGCCTGGCACATCGGTGAGGAACACCAGCCCGCGAGCACGGAGGATCGAGGCGACCGCGGCGGCGGCATCGTCGGCGTTGACGTTGAGCAGTTCGCCCGCTGCACTCGTGCCGATGCTGCTGACGACCGGCAGCACGCCCGCGCCCAGCAGTGCACGAATGCCGCTTGGGTCACCGGCGTGGACCGAGCCGACGCAGCCGGGATCGAAGCCCAGGTGCGTGGCCCGGGTGCACGCTGCAAGACCGGCATCGGAGAGTCGAAGCCCGCAGGCGCGCACCCCGGCGGCGATCATGCTGGCGACGAGCTGGGCATTGACCTGGCCGCTCAGGACGCCACTGATCTGCAGCACCTGTTCGGGCGGCGTGATGCGGATGCCATCGCGCCGCTCGGTCGGCATGCCAAGTGCGGCGAGCTGGCGATCGACGGCCTTGCCCCCACCATGCACGACGACCACGCAGCCGGGCTGCGACGCGTGCATGGCGGCAATCTGCTGGCAGATCGGCGTGAGCGCGGAGGGGCTGTCCATCAGCGCGCCGCCGAGCTTGATGACGAAGGGTGCGCTCACGCCAAGGCTCCGGCGTTGGTGCTTGCGTTGGCGTGACGGGAAAGGCCAAGGCCCATGGACTCGGGGAAGCCGAAGCGGAGGTTCATGCACTGCAGCGCCTGGCCAGCCGCGCCCTTGACCAGGTTGTCGATGGCACTCACGATGACCAGGTGGCCGCGGCGATCGCAGCCACCAAGCCCGATGTCGCAGAAGTTCGTCCGCTCGACGCCCGCCACGCTGGGCCACGACCCCTCGGGCAGCACTCGCACAAAGGCACTGGCCGCGTAGCGATCGGTGAGCGCTTGGCGGCAGGCATCGACGGTGGTGCCCGGCGCAAGGTCCGCATGGATCGTGGAGAGGATGCCGCGGTCCCAGCAGCCCAGATGGGGCGTGAACAGCACATCGGCGCCGGTTTCCTGCGCCATCTCAGGTTGGTGGCGGTGCGAGAGCACGCCGTAGGGTTGCATCGAGACCTCGCAGAACAGGCTCTTGACGGCGGCGGTTCGGCCTGCACCGCTGACACCGCTGGCGCTGTCGACGATCACACGATCGGGCAGGACGAGACCAGCATCGACGAGCGGTCGCACCGGGAGGATGACGCTGGTCGGATAGCAGCCGGGCACGGCGATGAGCTGCGCACCGATCAGATCATTCCGTCTGAGCTCCGCGAGGCCATAGACCGCAGTCGCCAGCAAGTCAGGATGGCGATGCTCGAAGCCGTAGTGCGCGGGGTAGAGCGCGGGATCGCGCAGGCGGAAGGATGCCGAGAGATCCAGCACAGCGAGGCCAGCATCGAGCAGCGCCGGGGCCAAGGCCTCGCTTGCTTCGTGTGGAGTGCAGAGAAAAACCGCCTTGGCGCCCGAGGCGATGATGGCGGACGGATCGGCCGCCTCGATGGGCAGGTCGGCCACACCGCGGAGGCGTGGATGCACGCTCGACAGCGCTTCGTTGCCGGCGCGCGAGCCCGAGCCATAGACCCCAACGACCGACACCTCGGGGTGCGCAGCCAGCATGGCGACGAGCTCGGCTCCGCTGTAGCCAGCGGCACCGACAACGGCAACGGGAAGGGTGGGCGTGGTCATGGTGGTGGGGGAAGGCGCGGCCGGCCGCTCAGGCCGTGGCCTTGCGGCGGGCGGGCGAGGCGGCGACGGTCAGCCGACGTACGAGTTCCTTGGCGTTCGATGCCGTGCGCGTGGCCACGAAGACGCAGTCATCGCCGGCGATGGTGCCGACGACGCCGCGCATGCTCGATCGGTCAAGTTGGAGCGCCAGCGCGCTGGCTTGGCCCGGCGGCGTGTGGAGCACCACGAGGTTCCCGGCCTGTTCGACGCCGGCCAGGAGCCGCCGCGCAAGGGCATCGAGCGCATCGACCGAGGGCTCGGGGGCGCCACCCTGCAGCCGATAGCCGCCGGCGCCCTTGAGCACCCCGAGTTCCGCAAGGTCACGCGAGAGCGTGGCTTGCGTGGTGCGAATGCCCTGGGCAGCGAGCTCGCGCTGCAGCTCGTGCTGGCTGTGCAGCTCGGCGCCGGCGATGAGGCGGGCGATGGCACGATGACGTTGGACCTTGGTGGCAGCCATGGGGAAGTGGATGAATATACAGCCTTCTGCATACTATGCAAGCGATTGCATGAAAAAACCGCGCCGAGTCGGCGCGGTCGTGCGGTGCTCGCGTGCGAGCGATGCTGCGGATCACTCGGCGTGATCGCTGCCCTCGTCAGGCCCGTCGTCAGCGCTTTCGGGTTCCTGCGGCGGGAGCTCCTTGGAGCCCTCGATCTTCTGGCCGGCAGCAGCCATCTTGCGCTTGTAGGTGTCGATCTTGGTGCGGTCGGGCGAGAGGATCGCCGACTGCCGGCGACCAGCCATGCGGGGCGACATGTCGAGGCGCGCCACCTCAAGCAGGGCGTTGATGACCTGCCTGATGAGCTGGTCACCGATCTCGCGGTGCGCGAGTTCACGCGCGCCGCGGAAGCTCTGCACGATCTGGACCTTGTTGCCTTCGATGAGGAATGCCCGGGCCTGTCGCACGCGAAGCTCGACGTCGTGCACGCCGATCTTCATGCTGCGCCCGAGCCGGACTTCCTTGAGTTCGCCGCCCTTGGAGTTCTGGCGGTTCTTCTTCTCGGTCTTGGCCTGCTCGTACTTGAACTTGCCGAAGTCCATGATCTTGCAAACCGGTGGGCGCACATCGGCGGCGATCTCGACCAAGTCGAGGCCGGCCTCCTGGGCCATGCGCTTGGCCTCGTCGGTCTCGACGACGCCGATCATGGTGCCGTGCTCGTCGATCAGGCGGATCGGGCTGATGCGGATGCGGTCATTGATGCGCGGGCCGGCGGGGGCGAAGTCGCGCTGGAAGGGAGGACGGCGAGGCGGGAACTGGCTGATGGGAGGCTCCTGGGCGTCAGCTCGGACGGGAATGGCCACGGCGCGCTGACAGCAACCGTGAACCTGATGTCAGGTTTCCACTGCGTGGGTGGAGGATGTCCATGCTCGCTCGCGACGGCCTCATGGGAGGACGCGAGTGGGGGAAGTCATCATTCGGCGATGGTCCGCTGCATGGGGAAGCGACGCCACGAGGCGCCGTGCGGACACTAGCCCAAGATCCGGCCCGGCACAAGCAGACACCGTGAATTCCGCGGTTGCGGCGGGAGAAACACACCCGGTGCGCGGACCGGGGGTGATCGCTGCTCCGGGCGTCGGCTCGACCGGCATCAGGCTGGCCGCGCGGCGAACGAAGCCTGGACCGAGCCAGGCGCACCCGAGAGCATGCGCGCTTCCGCCTCGCGCGCGATGCCGTCGACGAAGGCGTCAAAGGGCATCTCGCCGAGGTTGGCCTCAGTGCCGCGGGCGCGCACGCTGACGGCGCGGCTCTCGGCGTCGCGCGGGCCCACGACGGCCATGTAGGGGATCTTCTCCTCGGCGGCGATCTTGATCTTCGCCTGCACGCGCTCGTTCGAATGGTCGGCCTCGGCGCGAATGCCGCGGGCCTTGAGGGCGGCGCAGAGCTCGTCGGCGTAGGCCGCGCTCTTCTCGGAGATCGGCAGCACACGCACCTGCTCAGGGCTCAGCCAGAGCGGGAACGCCCCGGCGAAGTGCTCGATGAGGCAGCCGATGAAGCGTTCCATGCTGCCGAACGGCGCGCGGTGGATCATGACCGGCCGGTGGGGCTGGTTGTCTGCACCTGCGTACGAGAGATCGAATCGGATCGGCAGGTTGTAGTCGACCTGCACGGTGCCGAGCTGCCACGAGCGGCCGATCACATCCTTCACGACGAAGTCGATCTTCGGGCCGTAGAAGGCGGCCTCGCCGGGATCTTCACTGAACGGGACGCCCAGCGAGCGCGCCGCGTCGCGGCAGGCCTGCTCGGCCTTGTCCCAGTTCGACGGGTCACCCACGTACTTCGCGCTGTCAGGATCACGCAGGCCCACGCGCACGCGGTACTCGTTCATACCGAGCGTGGCGAAGATGATCTTCACGAGCGAGAGGCAGCCGAGCACTTCCTGCGCGATCTGGTCCTCGCGCACGAAGAGGTGGGCATCGTCCTGCGTGAAGCCGCGTACGCGCGTCATGCCGCCGATCTCCCCGGACTGTTCCCAGCGGTACACGGTGCCGAACTCCGCCAGGCGCACGGGCAGGTCACGGTAGCTGTGCGGCTCACTCGCGAAGATGCGGATGTGGTGCGGGCAATTCATCGGCTTGAGCATGTAGCCGTCGACCTCGCCCTTGGCCATGCGGTTGCTCAGGTCTGCACAGGTGCAGCCTTCGGAGGCCAAGCGCGCCATCTCGTCGTGCTCGATGATCGGCGGGTACTGGCTCTCGCGGTAGTAGGGGAAATGTCCGCTTGTGCGGTAGAGATCGAGCTTGCCGATGTGCGGCGTATAGACCTGCTGGTAGCCCTGCTTGCGCAGTTCGGCCCCGATGAAGTTCTGGAGTTCGTTGCGGACGATCGAACCCTTGGGCGTCCAGAGGATCAGCCCCTGGCCGACCATCTCGTCGATGTGGAAGAGGCGAAGCTGCTTGCCGAGCACGCGGTGATCGCGCTTGCGGGCCTCTTCAAGCTGGACCATGTGGGCATCGAGCTCGGCCTTGGTGGCGAACGCCGTGCCGTAGACGCGCGTGAGGCGGTCGCTGGTCTCGTCGCCCTTCCAGTAGCTGCTGGCCAGGCTCATGACCTTGAAGGCACCGATACGGCCCGTGCTCGGCACGTGCGGGCCCCGGCAGAGGTCCTCCCAGTCCTTGCCAGGCGTACCGGTGGCGTACCAGCTCAGCGTGGTGCTGCCCGCTTCGGCGGCGCGCTCGGCATTGTCGAGCTTGTACTTGCTGCCCTCGCCGCGCAGCTTGGTCATGCCCTCCGCCAGCGGCAGGTCATAGCGCGTGAAGCGGCGATCCTCGGCCACGATCTTCGCCATCTCAGCCTCGATGCGCGCGAAGTCATCGCTGCTCGGCACCTTGTCATCGGAGAAGGCCATGTCGTAGTAGAAGCCCGTGTCGAGCGACGGCCCGTAGACGAGCCGCACGAGGGGGAAGAGCCGCTGGATCGCCTCGGCCATCACGTGCGCCGCACTGTGCCGCAGGAGCGCGATGGCTTCGGGATCGATGCCTCCGTCACGGCGCTTCATGGTGACGATGGCCAGCGCGCAGTCGCGGTCGAGCGTGGTGGCGAGGTCGGTGAGGATGCCGTCGACCTTGGCGCCCAGAGCGGCTTTCGCGAGGCCGGCGCCGATGTCGGCGGCGACCTGCGCGGCGGTCACGGGGGCGTCGTAGGACTTGACGGTTCCGTCAGGAAGCGTGATGCGAGGCATGGGGGCGGAAGGTACCGCGCCACGGCCTGATCAGGACTTGGGCTTGCCGTCGTTGAAGAGGGTCGGGTGGTCGCCGACGGGAGGCCGCTCCTGGAGCGCGGTGATCTCTGCGGCGAAGTCCTCGACCGAACGGAAGGCGTAGTAGACGCTCGCATAACGGATGTAGGCGACCGGATCCACTTCCCGCAGCCTCACGGCGACCGATCGGCCGATCTCGGGGCTGTCGACCTCGCGGGTGAATCGCCGGTGCAGCTCGTCCTCGACCTGCGTGGCGATGCGTTCCATGATCGCGGCCTCAATGGGCCGTTTGGAGCACGCGCGCTGGATGCCGGCGAGTACGCGCTCGCCATCGAAGGCCACACGCGAGCCATCGCGCTTGACCACCATGAGCCGTTCAGCGCGCTCGATGCGTTCGAAGGTCGTGAAGCGCCGGCCGCAGGCCTTGCATTCGCGTCGCCGCCGGACTGCGCCGCCTTCTTCGGCGGGGCGACTGTCGACGACGTTGGTGTCAGGGGCGGTGCAGTCGGGATTTGGGCAGCGCATGCTCAGGCCTCCCTGCGGTGGATGGGCGGATGGCCGATCGGCATCCGCATGACGGTCAGATCTCCTCGATCTCGGCGACCTTCTTCGCGGCCATCTCGTCGATGCGCGTGGTGTACTGCTTGGTCAGGTCGTCGACGGATTCCTTGGCGCCCTTGGCCTGGTCCTCGCTGACCTTGATCTTTGGGTCGGCCTTGGCCGCGTCGATCGACTTGTTCGCGTCGCGGCGCTCGTTGCGGATCGACACGCGCGACTCCTCGGCAAGCTTCTTCACCTGGCCGGCAAGCTGCTTGCGGCGATCGGCCGATGGGGGCGGCACGTTGATGCGGATCTGGTTGCCCTCAGCCTGCGGGTTGAGGCCCAGGCCGCTGGTCTCGATCGCACGGATGATCGCGGCCTTCGCGCTGGGATCGAAGGGCTTGCAGAGCAGCTGCGATGCTTCGGGCACGCTGATCGCCGCCAGCTCTCGCAGGTCGGTCATGCTGCCGTAGTACTCGACCTTCACGTACTCGAGCAGGGCCGTGCTGGCCCGGCCGGTGCGGAGGCCGCGCAGCTCGCGCTGCAGGTAGTCGACCGACTTCTGCATGCGTTCCTCGCACTCGAGCAGGATGGTGTCCAGATCCATGGTGTTCCTCGTGGTCCTTGGTGGTGATCCGTTGGATCAGGCCGTGGCGCTAGGCCCTGACCAGCGTGCCGATCGGCTCGCCGCGCACGGCGCGCGTGATGTTGCCGGGCACCTTGTAGTCGAAGACGATCAGCGGCAGCTTGTGCTCCATGCACATGGTCAGCGCCGTGAGATCCATCACGCCGAGCTGCTTCTCGACGGCTTCGCCGAAGGTCAGCGATTCGTAGCGCCGCGCGGATGGGTCCTTGCGCGGGTCGGCCGTGTAGACGCCATCGACCTTGGTGGCCTTGAGCAGGACATCGGCATTCAGTTCGATGGCGCGCAGGCTCGCGCAGGTGTCGGTGGTGAAGTACGGATTGCCCGTGCCTGCGGTCAGGATGACCACTCGGTCCTTCTCGAAGTGGCGCAGCGCCCGAGGGCGAATGAACGACTCAGCCACGGAAGGCAGCAGGATCGCGCTCATGACGCGGCTCTCGACGCCGACAGCCGCCAGGGCTTCCTTGAGCGCCAGGCCATTGATGACGGTGCCCAGCATCCCCATGTAGTCGGCGGTGCTCTGGTCGAACTTGCCCGCGGCGGCAAGCTTCGCGCCCCGGATGATGTTGCCGCCACCGACGACGACGGCGAGGTCGAAGGTCGCGGACTGCTTGGCTGCGGCGATTTCGCCGGCGATGACCGCGAGTTCGCCCGCCGAGATCCCGAACTGGCCTTGCTCGGCCAACGACTCGCCGCTGATCTTCAGGAGGATGCGCTTGTAGGGGCTCGCCATGGGTGGGGATCCGTTCGGAGCGTACTACAATCCACGGTGTCCAACGGACGAGGAGGAAGCGCGTGCAGTCGGCTGCAGGAGCACGGCAGGAGAGTGGCGCGCCGAATGTGCGTGCGCCCCGGCTGTTGCGTGCCATCCTGCTCGGGATCGCCTTCAGCGTGCCGTTCCACCTGCTGCTGGTCGGCGTGCTGGCGCTCATCCCGATCCTTCGTCCCGTCGCGACGGAGCCCGAGTTCAAGGTCTTCGACGTGGTGCTCGCGGCGCCCACTCCGCTTGAGCGGCCTGCCGAGCCATCGACCCAGTCGGCCGACGACATGCCGGCGCTCGAGTCCTCCGGCACAGCCGAGCCCGTGAGTGCCGAGGCGATGCCGCTGCCCACCCAGGGCTCGCCGGTCCCGATCGAGAGCGGATTCGGCACGGGGACCGGCATGGGCGCTGGCGGTGGTGATGGTTTCGGCGGCGGTGGCGGAGGTGGCACCACGTTCTTCGGTGTGCAGGGGACGGGTCGCCGCGTGGCCTTCATCGTGGACAAGAGCGGATCGATGTCCCGCGGCAATCGCATGGATCGGGCGCGGGCAGAAGTGACGGCGGCCGTCTGGGGCCTGCCCGACTACGCCAAGGCGTGCGTGCTGTTCTATGACACGACCATCATCTCGCCACCGGGCTTCGATGCGTTCACCCGGCTGCGTGGCGCCTCGCGTGATGACTTCGTGGCGTTCCTCGCGGGCATGCGTCCATCCGGAGACACGTCGCCGATCGGCGCGTTCCGCCGCGCCTTCGGGCAGGGCGAGCGGCCGGATCTCGTGTACTTCCTCAGCGACGGCGAGATCAATCCCGAGGAAGTCGATGCGATCCTGGCGCTGAACGCCTCGGGGCGACCCGCGGTCATCCACTGCATTGCGCTCGGCAGCGACGCTGGCAAGGTGCAGCTGCAGCGGGTGGCCGCCGTAAGCGGGGGCAGCTTCACCTTCGTGCCTGAGGGGCCGCAGTGATGGTGCTCGTGCCCATCATGCTTGCGGCAGCAATGCTCGTCGCCGACCCGATCGAGTGCACGCCGTGGGGCGGCGCCCCCATGCGCGGCACCGTATCTCGCGCCGATGCCTGCGGCATCGTCATCGTGCTCGAGGGAGGCAAGGCCAACATCTCGCTGGCGTGGTCCGATGTCCGGGCGATCGCGCCCGCCGATCCAGCGTGGTCGTCATGGATCGAAGCGGGCGATGCCGCCCGTCGCGGCGACCAGCGGCTGGCCCGTGGTGATGCCGCACTCGCGGCCGAGGCGTTCGAGCGCGCGACCACGCTGCTGGCCGGCGCGCGCGGCGAGTGCGTGCAGTCGGTGTGGCTGCAGTGGGCTCGCTCGTTGCAGGCCTGCGGCCGAGCGACCGCAGCATCGCTTGCGTTGATGAGGGGGAACGATCTCTCGTCCGATGATGCGATCGCGATGTGGCCCGCAGATCTGTGCCCGGCCTATGCCGATCCGAAGGAAGCACGCGAAGCGTGGGCTGCGTTTGATGGCGCGCCCTTCGCTGCTCCTCGGGCGGTGGCGTGGTGCGCGCTCTTGCGCGAGGTCGCGGCCCGGCAGGCGAGCGTGGCACCGAAGGCCCCGCCCAAGCCGCCACGCGGAGCCGCAAAGGACGACGTCATGCGCCGCGAGCGGCTGGTGCTCGAGCAGTGGATCGAGGCGCTTGCCGAAGCATCGAGCGCACGACAGCGGGCGCGCGAAGCACTTGCGGACATGCTCACGCGCACCGAGACGCCCGTCCGTCACTGGTGCCGCGTGGCCATCGGCCAGTCGCTGATGGCCGAGGCCCGGGATGCGAAGCCGGGTTCGGCCGACGCGCGCCGGCTGGCCCTGGATGCTGCCGAGCAATTCCTGACCGTCGTTGCCTGCGACGACGCCGCGATTCCCATGCTTTCCGCGACCTGCGCCGCACTCGGTGCGCAGGCTCTCGATGCTGCGGGCGATGCTCGCGGCGCTACGACCGTACGGACCCGATTGCTCCAGGAAGGACCCTCACCGTGATGCATGCGCTCCTTGGCCTCGACTTCATGCCGTTCCTCGCCCAGGAGGCTTCGGCCACCTACCTGCGCTACATCACCGGCGGTGGTGTGGTTGGCTACGTGATCGTCGGCCTGAGCGTCATCGCCGTCGCCCTTGGGTTGGCGCAGCTCGTGCATGTGCGCGCAGCGTCCCTGGCCCCCTCGTCGCTGATGGATGACATCAACACGATGGCATCGCAGGGGCAGTTTGGCAGGGCGCTCGAGCGCCTCAAGCTCGCCGATGCCGATTGCTTCGCCGGTCGCGTGCTGCGGGCCGGGCTCAAGCGTGCCAGCCAGGGACCGCTCGGTCCGCTCGAAGCCCGCAGCGCCATGGAAGATGCCGGCGGCGAGGAATCGATGCAGCTCGAACAGCGCCTCGACTGGCTCGCTGCGATCGCCAACATCGCCACGCTGCTTGGCCTGCTGGGCACGGTGCAGGGCATGATCGGTGCCTTCGAGACGGTGGCCTCGAGCGCCGTCAATGATTCGGGCTACTACCAGCGGCTCGCCGAGAACATCTCGATCGCGCTCATCACCACCTTCCAGGGACTCTGCGTGGCCATTCCTTGCATCGCGCTGCACACGTTCCTCCGCACGCGGCTCACTCGGATCGTGGCGCTCGTGGGTGATGAGTGCGACCGCGTCGTGGCCGAGCTCGAGCGTCATGCTGCCAAGGGGCGCGGAGGCCGTGCATGAGGTTCGCACGTCGGATGGCGACCGAGGGCGGCATCGACATGACGCCGATGATCGACATCGTCTTCCAATTGCTCATCTTCTTCCTGACCACCGCAGCGATCGCGCAGGCCAACCGCGTGCAGCTCGATCTGCCGCGCGAGGCCGGTGCTCCCGATCCAACGCCGACAGGGCCAGGGCTCGTCGTTTCGATCCGCGCTGACGGGAGCTGCGAACTCGCGGGGCGCACGGTGACGATGGACGAGCTGACAACGGCCGGGCGCGCATCGCTTGCCGAACGGGGCCGCCACGTGCCCGTGGTGCGCGCCGATCGCAGCGCGCCCGGTGCCCGGCTGAATGACGTGATCGATGCGTGCCGGCAAGCAGGCTTCGATGGCATCCGCCTGGCGACCACGCCCGGAGGCGGCGGATGAGGTTCGCTCGGGGTGGGCGCCGCGGCGGTCGCATCGTGCTGAGCATGACCAGCATGATCGATGCCACGTTCCTGCTCCTGGCCTACTTCATCTTCACCACCGGCGTCGAACGACGCGAGGAGCAGCTCGCTGCTGCGCTGGCCGCGCGCGCCGCCTCGACGGCCACCGAACTGCGACCACAGGTGATCGAGGTCCGTGGTGGCACGGCCGCAGCCTTCACCGTGGGCAGCAATGCTGTCGCCACGCGTGATGAACTTCGGTCCATCCTGGAGCGGCTGCCCAAGGAGGCCGGCCTGCTCGTGCGGGGCCACGACAGCGCGTCGGTGGCCTCGGTGGCGGCGGCGATGCAGGCTGCGAGCGATGCAGGGTTCGGGGAGGTGGCGTATGCGCCCGCGCGGTGACGACGCGGGCACGCTGGCTGGCTCGCGTGTGCGTCGGATCACCGGTGCCGTGCGGGGCTTGGGCGCGGCACTCATCGCTTTGATGGCGATGATCTCACCCGCGGCGCATGCCGATCAGGAGCGCCTGGATGCCGACGCGGCGGCGCTCGAGCGATTGTCGGGATCGCTCCGGCTCGATCGGCTCTCTTGGCATGTGGCCGAACGCCGGTTCGACGAGGCCACAACGCCTGAGGAGCGCGAGGCGGTGGCGCGTGACCTCGTACGGGTCGTCGAGCCCATGGCCGAAGCGGCTGATCCTGAGCTCGCCGAAGCGCTTGCGCAGCGGCTGGAGCGCATCCTCGACCAGTTCGCTGCCGTGCACGTGGATGCGCCCGGCATGGCCTGTGTGGGGCGACTGCTCGATGCCAGCAGCCAGGTGATCGGTCGGTTGCGTGCAGGCGATGAGGTTCCCGCAACCGAGGTGGCCACGGCGATTGGCTGGGCGAGCAGGGCGGAATCGCTCTCGCGCGCCATGGTCGAGGACCTTGGCTCGCGCACGCCGCCTGGGTTTGAACAACTGCTCCGGTCGCGCCTGGCTTGGTCCAGGCTGCAGGGTGCATGGCTTCGGTTGCAGGGCGAAGGTCGCGGTGCCGAGGACCTCGCCGAATCGGCCATCCGCCCGTTGGCCGAGGTCCTCGAGATCGATGGTCGCACGCCGAAACCCGAGGAGGTCAGCGTGGACCTGCGGTCGAACGAGGTCTATGCGTGGGCGATCGTCGGCATGGCGCAGGCGCGTGCGCTCCTGCCTCGGGGCGGTGCGAGCGATGCGATGCGTTGGCTGGAGCTCTGCGACGATCCGGTCACCGCTCCGGCCGTTCGCTCCGCTGCCATGGAGTGGCGGCTGCAGGTGTGCCTCGACGCGCAGGACTGGACACGCGCGCGTGTGCTGCTCACCGGCGCT
>SXGR01023061.1_pt1 | contig 31305 bp, 29 predicted proteins | sample 3174711 | NCBI WGS metagenome assembly SXGR01 (sample SAMN11356860, study PRJNA531348) | freshwater metagenome | isolation source: freshwater sample F1-60 | place: China: Fuxian Lake, Yuxi | collected 2017-12-25 | reverse complement strand
CGTGCTCTTCGCGGGCTTCACGCACGAGCCCGCCCTCGAGGTCATCGCGCGACTCCGCCCCCGCTTGCCCGCGGGCCTCACGCGGTGCTTCTTCTCGGACGACGGGTCGACCGCCGTCGAGGTCGCGCTGAAGATGACGTTCCAGGCGCAGGCTCAGCGCGGGCGCGGCGAACGGACGCGCATCGGCGCGCTCGAAGGCGCGTACCACGGCGACACGCTCGGCGCGGTGGGCGTGGGCGATCTCGAGAACTTCATGACGCGCATCTTCCAGCCGCTGTTGCTCGCGTGCGACCGCGTGGCCGTTCCCCGTGATCCCCGCCGCGACGTCGACCCAGGGGCGGAGGCCCTCGACCTCACGGGGGCGCGCGGGGCCCTCGGGAGATGGTTCGACGCCCACGGCCCGCACCTCGCGGCCTTCGTGGCCGAGCCCCTGGTGCAGGGCGCAGGCGGCATGCTCATGTGGCCCGCCGAGCTGCTCGTGGAGCTCCGCGCGCTGTGCGACGAGCACGGCGTGTACCTGATCCTCGACGAGGTGATGACGGGCTTCGGCCGCACGGGACGCTTCCTCGCGTGTGACGAGGCCGGCGTCATGCCGGACGTCCTGTGTCTGTCGAAGGGCCTCACCGGCGGCACGCTACCCCTGGCGCTCACGTGCGCGACGGAGGCGCTCTACGAGGTGTTCCTCGGCGACGTCGCATCCGGGCGCGCCTTCCTGCACGGCCACAGCTACACGGCGAACCCGATCGCGTGCGCGGCGGCCGCGGCGAGCCTCGCGCTGTTCGACGAGACGCCCGCCCTCGCGCGCGGGCAGGCGCTCGGCGAGAAGCTGCGCGCCGCGTGGGGCCGCGTCTCGGCACACCCCTCGGTCAGGCGAGCGCGGACGGCGGGAGGGATCGCCGCGTGCGATCTGGTCGATCGCGCGACGGCAGCACCGCGGAGGGATCCGGCTCGCGACGCCCTCGCGATCCACCGCGCGGCGCTCGATCGGGGGCTCCTCGTGCGACCGATCGGGGGCTGCCTGTACCTGATGCCCCCGCTCGCGACGCCCCTCGACCGCGTGGACGCGGCCGTCGATGCCATCGTGGAGTGCCTGGACGAGGTCCTGTAGGCGTACCTGGTCGCCTGCCGCGCCAACCGAACGGCATGGGCCCTGACCTCAGCCGGGACCGCGACGGAGCGCCTCCCAGGCGCGCGCGGCCGATCGCGCGCTGTCCGGGGCGGTCCACTCGGTGCGTGGGAACAGCGACGCCACCGGATGCCCGATCCGCCCGAGCTCCGCGGCGTTCCCCCCCGTGGACGCGTCCCCGATCGCGGGTGCGGACAGCACGATCGCGTCGATCCCCACGCCACAGGCCGCCCCACCCGTCGTGCACGCGCCCACGTCGTGCAGCACCCCGAGCCGATCGGGCGCGACGAGCAACACCCGCGCCGGCATCAGCGCCAGCAGCAGATCCACGTTCGTCCGCGCGTCGTCGAGCGGGGTGAACAGGCCCCCCGCCGTCTCCACGACGACGACGTCCACCCCGACCTCCAGCTCCTCGACCCGCCGGCGGATCGCGCCGACATCGATCACCCTCCCCTCCTCCCGCGCCGCGAGGTGCGGCGACACCGGCCGCCGGAACACGTACGCCGGCTGCACCGCCACGCCCGCCCGCATCGCCTCGGCGTGTAGCCTCGCGTCCTCGCACGTCCCCTCCACGCCCGTCGCGATCGGCTTGTACGCGGCGGGCCTAATCCCGGCCGCCGCGAGGTAGGCCAGGAGGGCGCACGTCACATGCGTCTTCCCCACGTCCGTCCCCGTCCCGACGACCACGATCCGGAACGTCATCCGTGGCCGAAGATCCTCTGCAGCTCGTACGCCGGCGTCACCTCGAGCTGGTCGTACCGGCACGCGCGCACGGGCTTGTCGTCGCGCCAGCGCACGAGGTGGGTCGCGTGGCGGAAGCGTGTACCCTGCATATGATCGTACTTGACCTCGCAGACCCGCTCCAGCCGGAGCGGCTCCCACGACAGGTCCTTGTTCTGGGTCCACCGCGACTTCGACGGCTTCCGTTGCGCACCCCCCTCGAAGTCGCGCCAGTCGGCCCAGGGGTGGCCCTCGAGGGCGCGCTCGCGCAGCGGCTGGAGCTTCGCCACGAGGTCCTTCCGCGCCTGCATGGTGAAGGACGACGCGATGCCGACGTGGTGCAGCGTGTCCGCGTCGTCGTAGAGGCCGAGGAGGAGCGAGCCGAGGAGCTGGTCCTTGCCCCCCTTGAACCAGCGGAAGCCGGCGACGACGCAGTCCGCCGTGCGCGCGTGCTTGATCTTGAGCATGGCGCGCTTCCCCGGCGAGTACGGGAGATCGTCGGCCTTCGCCATCACCCCGTCGAGCCCCGCTCCCTCGAAGCGGCCGAACCAGTCGGCGGCGACCGCGCGATCCCGGGTCATCGGCGTGATGTGGAGAGGTGGCTCCGGTGAAGGGAGGATCTCCACCAGGCGAGCCCGGCGCGCCGCCTGGCCGGCGCTCCGGAGATCCTCGTCGCCGAGCGCGAGCAGGTCGAAGGCCACGTACGAGGCCGGCGTCACCCGGGCAAGCTCGGCGACCCGGGACGCCGCGGGGTGGATCCGCTGGAGCAGCGCGTAGAAGTCGAGGGCCGATCCCGTGGCGATGACGATCTCCCCGTCGAGGACGCACCGCTCCGGGAGCCCCGCGCGAAGCGGACCCATGAGCTCGGGGAAGTACCGCTCCAGCGGCTTCTCGTCGCGGCTCTGGATGCGCACCTCCTCTCCGTCCTTGAACACGAGCGCGCGGAAGCCGTCCCACTTGGGCTCGAACAGCCAGCCGTCGCCGGCAGGGAGGTCGCCGGACAGCTTCGCGAGCATCGGGGGCACGGGGAACGCCACGGGGAGCGCCACGCGACGCAGCATACGCTATCCTCGGGGCAGGAAGGCCCCCGCGTGGGAAAGAAGCTCGACTTTGCGATCGGGATCCTGAACGGCGCCATCGGCGATCACCTCGTGCGCACCGACAACGGGCTCGCGATCGAGATGGCGTTCATGAAGGACGGCGCGCAGGTCGCCCCTGCGGACGCGGCGATCGGGCCACGGGTCGTGGTGCTCGTGCACGGGCTCATGTGCACGGAGAGCATCTGGGAGTTCCCCGACGGAGACGACTACGGCGCACGCCTCGCGCGGGATCACGGCTACACCCCCCTCTACGTGCGGTACAACACGGGGCGCGCGATCTTCGAGAACGGCGAAGCGCTGTCGACGCTCCTCGCGCGCCTCGTCGCCGCCCACCCCGGCGTCCTCGACGAGGTCCTGCTGCTCGGGTACAGCATGGGCGGCCTCGTTGCCCGGAGCGCGTGCCACGCGGCGGCGACGAGCGGCGCGCCGTGGCTCCCGCTCGTGAGGCGCGCGATCTACGTGGGCACACCGCACCAGGGCGCGCCGCTCGAGCGCGTCGGCCGGGCGGTGTCGAGGGTGCTGCGCGAGATCCCGGATCCGTACACGCGGCTCATCGCGGAGATCGCGGACCTCCGCAGCGAGGGCGTGAAGGACCTCGGCGAGTCGCCGATCCGCGGCGAGGATCGCGTCGACGCCGATCGCGCCGCGTTTTCGCTGCGCGAACCCACCCACCCCGTGCCGCTCCTGCCCCAGATCCGGCACCGCCTCATCGCGGGCGCCGTCGGGGAGGAGCCCTGGATGGAGGCCCTCTTCGGCGACGCGATGGTCCCGGTGACGAGCGCGCTCGGGCGGCGGACGTCGGCGCCACCCTGCGAGGTCACCATCCTGCGCGGGCAGACGCACGCGACCCTGCCCCACGCGGACGCCGTGTACGAGGTCATCACGGAAGAGCTGAGCGGAGGAGAGAGGCCATGAAGAAGGAGCTCCGGGGCGTGAAGGCCCTGCTGCGCGACGCCGTCCACCACGGCAGCGTGGCGGTCGAGCGCGTCCAGCTCGAGACGGCGCGACGGCCGTTCGCGATCCTCGAGGCCATCCCCGGCGTGAAGGTTCCCGCGGCCATCGTCCACGTCATCCACGACGCCTCCGTCACGGGGACACACGCCGTGATCCGGGCCGTGAACGGCGCGGTCCACGGGCTCGCCGACAAGGCCCTCGTCGAGGTGGAGACCGTCGTCCCCCCGACCGCTCCCCGCGAGGATCCCCCCTGACGCGGGCGGGGCCCGTGCACCTGACCGCGACCGCAAACGGGCTCTCTTCTTGGCCGCCCGGCGAGGATCCCGGTACCTTGGACGGTCGATATGGATCCGGAAGCCGACGAGACCCCCAAGCTGCCGACGGCGACCAAGGTCCGCCGGGCGATCATCGTGCTCGCCGTCCTCGCGACCGTGGTCTTCTGGATCTACACGCGCTTCATCATGCAGAAATCCCAGCTCGGCGGGCCGTGCAAGTGGGCCATCCAGTGCGCGCCCGACGTGCCGCGCTGCATGAAGGAGACGGCCGAGGGCCAGGGTGCCTGCAGCCGCCCGTGCGACATCAACGAGGGTGACTGCGACGTCGGGATCCGCTGCGTCGAGGTCGAGCTCGAGGAGCGCGACGATCGCGGGATGCCGCTCAAGCGTGGTTACTGCGTGCCCGAGAGCATGCTCCCGGCCTCGAAGAAGGCGGCCGTGGCGTCCTCGCGCGGCGACTCCTGGATCGACGTCCCCGAGGTGGCACGCCAGCTCGAGGGCGAGATCACGTACCAGCACGAGCGCCACGGCGTGGTCGGCGATAAGCAGACCTGGGGCGTCAAGGGCTCGCTCGTCCGGACGCTCCCCGAGACGCGAACCCCGCGGCTCGTCGTCGACACCTCCGCGCTCCGCCTCTTCACCATCGACGACGCCCACCAGTCGTTCTTCGCCAGCGCGCTCTCGTCGAGGGGCGGCAACGTCAACACGACGAAGAGCGACAAGAAGGACACCGTCGTCGATCGCGAGTGCGAGATCTGGCGGGTGGAGGAGGACCGTGTGACGCGCGAGGTCTGCGTGATCCTCGGCGCCGCCTGGGTCGATCCGACCGCGCAGCGCGTGCCCCTGTGGCAACGTGAGCTCGCGGTGCGCTCGGCGCTCCCGCTCCGCGTCATCGAGCAGGACGCCACCGGGCACGAGGTCTCGCGGATCGTGGCGACACGGCTCTTCCTCAAGCCGATGGAGCGCGCGCTCTTCGCGATCCCGAAGAGCTACCGCAACCAGGCGCTCAACCAGAAGGACGCAGGATCTCCCGGAAAGTGAGGTTCAGCCGCGACGTCTGGACGTGCGCCGCACGGGGGACGGCGTGGAGCCAGGTGCGCTGGGTGTCCCCCTTCATCACGAGCAGGCTCCCATGCCGCAGCAGGAGCTCTCGGCGGGCCATGTCGTTCGCGCGCTTCGGCTTCATCACGAACCTCCGGGCCGCGCCGAACGAGACCGACGCGATCACCGGCCGCGGGCCGAGCTCCGGCTCGTCGTCCGCGTGCATGCCCATCGCGTCGCGGCCGTCGCGGTAGAGGTTCACGAGCACGCTGTTGAAGCGACAGCCCGCGCGCTCCTCCACACGCTGGCGGAGCTCGCGGACGGCGGGCGTCCACGGCTCGGGCTCGAACCTGCGACCGCTGTACCGGTACGCGGCGTCCCCCATCCAGAGGCTCAGCCGCGGCTGCAGGACCTGCCTCCCGAAGAGCACGATCGACTCCTGACGGGGCGTGATCTCGGCGAGGATCGCGCGCTCCATGGCGGTCGCCTCGGCGTCGGCGAGCCAGGGATCGAGGAGCACGAGCTCCCCGCCGAGCAGAATCGCGGGGTCGACCACGGGGCCAGTATAGTATCCTGAGGGCAGTGTCCTCCGGTCGTCTGGCCGCTTCCTTGCTCGTCGCGCTCGCCTGCGTCCTCTGCCCGCGCACCGTTCGGGCGTGCGGCGTCTCGTCGCCGGGTGGCCCGATGATGTGCAGCTTCGACGACGCGCCGAAGCGCCGCGCGCCGGGCGGGGGATCGTTCCGCCTCGGCGCGAGCTACGGCTACGCCACGACGACGATCCTCTTCGGCGAGGGCCGCAGGGCCGCGAGCGAGCGTCACACGGCGTTCGCGCTCCTCGAGGCGAGGCTCGCGCCGATCGCGACGTTCTACGCGGGCGTCGGACCCGTCCTCGGCGGCACGCTCACGACCCCGAACACGCGGCACAGGGTCAACCCGGGCCTCGTCGCAGCCCTCGGCGCGGGCGTCCGCGCCGTGGACGGGCGGGGCGCCAAGCCGCTCGTCACGATCTCGGCGACGATGTCGTACCTCGCCGCGACCACCCACGACGAGCGGGACAACCACCCCATCGGCTACCGGGCCGGCGATCTCCGGCTGGGGGTCCTCTGCGGGAAGACGCTCTTCGACGCGGTCACGCCCTACGCGGTCGGGCGCGTGTTCGGTGGCCCGATCTGGTGGCGCTACGAGGGCCAGAACGCGCGCGGGACCGATCTCTACAAGTACCAGCTCGGCGCGGGCTTCTCCGTCGCGCCCGGGCGCGGGGTCGACGCCTTCGCGGAGGGCGTCTTCGTGGGCGAGCGCGGGATCGTCGTCGGCGCAGGGGTTCGCCTGTGATCCGCCGTCTCCGCGGCGGGATCGCGTGGGCGATCGTCCTCGGCCTCGCGGCTCTCGCGCCCGCTTGCAAGAAGAAGGACGAGCCGCCGCCGAGGGTCGGGCTCACCCCGGTCGAGCACGGGAAGGAGCTCTACGGCCGCATCTGCGCGGTCTGCCACGGCGCGTCCGGCGAAGGGTACAAGGCGGACGAGGCGACCTCCCTCGCGCAGCCGGACTTCCTCGCCAGCGTGACGGACGCGTACCTCAAGGCCGCGATCGTCGATGGCCGGCAGGGCTCCACCATGTCCGCGTGGTCCGTCGCGCGGGGCGGCCCGCTCACACCTGCCGACGTGGACGCGGTCATCGCGTACATGCGCACCTGGGACAGGAAGCCCCACGTCCCCGGCGACGACTCCCCGACCCTCGGTGATCCGGCCCGCGGCCTCGAGGTCTACACGCGCGAGTGTGTGAAGTGCCACGGCGAACGGGGCACCGGCGGCCCGCACGTACGCCTCGGCAACCCGGGCCTCCTCGTCACCGCGTCGAACGGGTTCCTCCGCCGCGCGATCAAGGACGGCCGCGCGGGCACCCCCATGCCCGCCTTCGCGCACCTCGGCAACGACCGGGTGGAGGATCTGCTCGCGCTCTTGCGAACCTGGGAGTCGCCAGCCTCCCCGGCGCCGACGCTCCCGTCCCGGCCGCCACCGCTCCCGCTCGGCCCGGTCCCGCTCAACCCGAGGGGCCCCGAGCCCGTCGGCTTCAAGGCGGAGCCCGAGCACACCGGCATCGACCTCCTGAAGGCCGCCCTCGATCGGGGCGCGCGGGTGGCCATCCTCGACGCGCGCGCGCCGTCGGACTACATCGAGAACCACATCACCGGGGCGGTGAGCGTTCCCTTCTACGACGTCAAGAGCTACGTCGCGAAGCTCCCGAGGAACGCGTGGATCGTCTGCTACTGCATGTGCCCGCACGCGGAGTCCGGTCAGCTGGCGAAGGAGCTCGTCCAGGAGGGTTTCAAGAAGGTCACGGTCCTCGACGAGGGCCTCCGGGGCTGGCTCGCGAAGGGCTACCCGGTGAAGAAGGGCGAGAAGCCGTGAGCGCGTCAACGGGCTGACGCCGATCCCCTGAAAAAATAGGCAAAAAACGCCTCAACCTCGCGCGCCTCCGGCCGTCCCGGGAAGGCATGAAGCTCCTCGCCGCGCGATCCGCCGTCCTCATCCCGCAGGTCCTCCTCCTCGCCGCGTGCGCCGCGGGTGGCTCGGACGTGGACCGTCCGCAGGCGCCGGCAGAGCCTCCGACCCCGACCGCGGACGGAGATCGGGGCCCCACGTTCGGCGCCGGCTCGCCGGATCGGTCCGTCGGCGAGGGCTCGACATCCCTGCCGCCGCCCGCCGACGACGGGTCGTGGACGGTCTTCACGCTCGTCTTCGAGAACCACGACTACGCCGAGGTCATCGGCTCCGACGACGCACCCTTCTTCAACGAGCTGGCGCGCACGTACGCGGTCGCCGCGAACTACTCCGACTGCAACATCCACCCGTCCTTGCCCAACTACCTCTGCATGGTGAGCGGCGATCCGCAGGTACCCCATGGCACGAGCGTGGAGCCGACGACGGCGTTCGCGGGCGGCGCCTTCCCGATCGCCCGCGAGAACCTGGCCAGCCAGCTCGTGCGCGCCGGGGTCTTCTGGCGCTCGTACCAGGAGGACATGCGCGAGCCTTGCTTCCTCGCGAACGATGGCTCGTACGCGCCGAAGCACAATCCCTTCCTGTACTTCTCGGACGTGCAGCGCGATCCCGGCGGCCTCTGCGCGCGCACGAACGTGCCCTACACCGAGCTCGCCGCCGACATGGAGCTCGCACGGAACCGCTACTACTTCATCACCCCGAACCTCATCCACGGCGGGCACCATCCGTCGGACGATTCCCGCGCGGCGCTCCGCACGTCGGACGCCTGGGCGAGGGCGGAGATCGGGAAGATCATGTCCTCGAAGGCCTTCACGCGTGGGCGCTCGGTCCTGTTCGTCACGTGGGACGAGGGCGCGGGCCGGGTCGGCGAGTCCGAGGATCGCGTCCCCATGATCATCGTGTCGCAGCACCTCGCCCAGTTCGGCGTGAGGATCAGGACCGCCTACTCCCACCGGAGCTACCTCGCGACGGTGGAAGATCTCCTCGGTCTGCCACGCCTCGCGACGGTCCGGAACGAGCCGAGCATGCGGGGCCTGCTCCGACCGTAGGCGCCTCGGTCAGGGCGCGACGACGTCCGCGAGGGCGATGTCGACGGAGTAGCGGCTCGCCTTCTCCTGGCGGTACGCGCGTCTCATCCCCCGCTTCGCGGCGGCGCGGACGCCGTCGTCCGCGCGCAGGCCGAGCGCGCTGCGGTACGCCCCGACCGCGGCGTCCCGCCGCCCGTCGACGTCGAGGGCGCGCGCGTGCCACAGGTGCATCGACGACCTGCGCTCCTCGTCCTCGTGACCGAGCGCGAGCGCCGCCTCGAAGGCGCGGATCGCGGTCCGGGCGTCGCCCGCTTGCAGCGCGAGCAACCCGAGCGTGAGGTGGTAGAGCGGCTGGCGCGGGGCGAGCTCCGCAGCCTGGGCCACGTGGCGCAGGGCCTTCTTCGTGTCGCAGTCGTCCACGTAGCCGATGTACGCCCGCCGGTAGTGCTCGTAAGCCGCGACGGCGGCGGGATCGTCGTGGTTCGCCACGCCGAGCTCGCCGTGCTCGGGCGCGTGCGCCGCGCGGCCGAGCTCGAACGGCACCCACGTACCCTGGCTGGTCGGAGCCACGCCGGAGCCGACCCAGAACACGCCGTCCTCGGGCCGGAACACGGTCGAGCCGACCGTGAGCACGAACGCGATCGCCGTCCGGACGCGGCACGACGACGGCCCCTCGTCGGCGAGGATGGCGGCCATCGACCGCGCGTCGTGTCCCTGCGCGGCGCCCGCGCGGAGCAGCTCGTTCGCGCGCGTGTGACGCCCGTGGTTGTGACGCCAGTACGAGGGGTACAGGTCCTCCTCGGTGCGCCCGAGCTCGGGGTCGAGGTAGATGTTCGCGTAGCCGAACGTCGTGTCGTCCGGGGTCGTGCGGCGGGGGGCCTGGCGATCGGGGTTCTCCTCCCACGCGAGCACCCCCTTCTCGTGGCCGCTCGTGACGAGGTACGTCCAGCACCCGATGGGCCTCTGCGCGGCGAGGATGCGCTCCGCGTCCGCGAGTGTACGCGCCTCGCGCATCACGACGTCGCCCATGGTGCCGATCGGCGTCCCGCCGAGCCGCGACTTCTGCGTGAACATGTGCTGGTGCACCGTCAGCGAGAGGCCCGCCTCGTTCATGGCGGTCGCCCCGCCGAGCCCGACGCCCGCGGCCGCGATCGACACGTACCGCATGCCCTGCGCAGGCTTGTGGAAGATCACCGTCTGCGTGGAGGGCCAGGCCTCGACGCCGTGGTAATCGAAGTTGCGTGCATGATACAGCTTTCCGTCGGCCGTGGCCTTGCCCCACGCGATCGCGCTCGTGCAGCCGAGCCCGAGGGACATCCGGTGGATCACCGCGGGGCCCGGCGCCTTCGCCTGCATCATGCGCGACGCGACCCAGAGCAGCGAGTCCGGCATGGTGCAGCCCTCGAGGACCGTCTCGTAGGGGATGCCGCTGCCCTCGGAGAGGCCCCGGATGGTGTCGACGGCGAAGGCTGGCATCGCCTTCGCGACGCGGCCGCCGATGGTCTTCTGGAGGAGCGTGACCGCGAGGGGCCCGAGGCTCGTCTTGCGACCGGCCCCGAGGAGCTTCTCGAGGAAGCCACGGTAGTAGACGATCGGGCCGCGGGCGATCTCGTCCCGCAGGAGTGCGCCGTGCTGGCGGCCCATCTCGCGGAAGTCGCCCTCGACGCACAGGACGTTCAGGTCGCGCACGCGCGAGAGCGTGGCCGGCCCCTCGCGACGGAGGAGCTTCGCCTGGACCGGGGGCTTCGACGTCATGGGGGCGGGGGACGTTGTGCCGTTCGTGAGCGTGGTCTGCATGGGTCCTCTGGATCGGGGGTCGGCGGGTGGGGGTCGGTGTGCGGGGGTTTGGGGGTCGGCGCCGCGCTCGGCGCTCGGAGTCGGGGGCGGACGGCCGCTAGCCGCGGATCTCCTCGATCGGGTCGCCGTTTGCGAGGCGCGCCGTCGCGAGGAGGCGGGGGCTCGCCCACGCGTGGAAGCTCGCGACGAGCTGGCGCGCGGCGGGCTCGTCGCCGTCGGCGATGGCGCGCACGAACATCTCCATGCCGGAGACCCAGGGGCCGGTGGCCGCGCGGATCGTCGCGAACACATGGTCGAGGTCGCGGACCACCGCCTGGTTCCAGTGCACGAGCATCTGGTACAGCGGGTTCTTCGTCGCGCGCGCGATCGTCAGCGCGAGGCGGTACGTCTCCTCCTGGAAGCGCGCAGGCTCGGCGAGCGTGCCGCGGACGATCGCGAACTGCCGCTGGATCGCCACGACGTCCGCCCGTGTGCGGTGCCGGGCGGCGAGGCCGGCCATCTCCACGTCCAGAAGCTCGCGCATGGCGAGCACGCCCCGGAAGAAGGCGGTGTCGATGCGCCCGGGCTCCGGCTGCATCAGCGCGCGGAGCACGTCGGGGCTCAGCGAGGCGAGGGGATCCTTCACGAGCGTCCCGCGGCGACGCACCGGATGGACGATGCCCTGCATCTCGAGCAGCTTCATCGCCTCGCGCACGACACCGCGGTTCACGCCGAAGGAGAGCGCGAGATCCGCCTCCTTCGGGAGCACGCTGCCGATGGGGAAGTCGCCCTGGATCACGCGCCGGAGGATCTCCTTCGCCACGCGATCGGCCTTGCGGTTCTCGTGGCCGGGCGCGACGGGCTCCTGCACCCGGGGCGCGCGGCCGGGCTTCACGACCCGGAGGAGGGGCTTCGAGGGGGTGGCGGCGGCGCGGGTCACCCCGTCGTAATAGATCATACTTATTCGTTGTCAACGTACTTTTATCCAGCGAAGGTCCGACGCGGGATCCGCGTACACTGGTCCACGATGCAGCCACCTCCGCCAGGGGCGCCGTGGGAGCGCGCGCCGTCGGGGCCCGCGCCCGCGCCGGGGTACGGGGCGCCACCGCTCGCGAGCCCACCGCCCTACACGGCGTACGGCGCTCCGGTCGCCACGACCGATACGGTGCGGCTCCCCCTGAGACTCCTCACCGCGGGCTGGGCCGTGCTGATCGTGACCTCGCTCCTCAGCCTCGCCGTGACGGAGGCGCTCCTCGCGCACGGAGCCTCGAGCGCCCTGTTCGGCGTCGCGTCCACGATCCGCAGCCTCACCTCGGCCGCGGGCGAGGCGCTCCTCGTCGCCGGGGCCGCGCTGCTCGCGAAGGCGCGTCGGCCCGGTCACGTTCCCGCGCTCGTCGCGGCGGTCGCGTACGCGGTGAGCCTCGCGTTCACCGGCGTCTGGATCCTCGTGGGCGCGTCCGGCGTGTCCGTCACCGTGTTCCGCGCCTTCATGCTCGCGCACGGCGTCGTCGACATGGTCGCCCTCGGTTCGCTGGTCGTGGGGCTCGGGAGCCTCGGCCGGAGCCGCGAGCGGCGCATCGACGTCGTCGTCGTCGCCGTCCTCGTGTGGCTCGTGCTGTCCTTCGGACTGTCGGTCGTGACGAACGTCGCCGAGGTGCGCTTCCCTCGACAGCTCCACTACGTCATCCTGCTCGTCCACATCGGGACGCGCGTCGCGCTCATGGCGTCCGCGTGGCGGCTCGTGAGCTTCGTGCCGTTGCCCGATCCCGCGATGGCCCGGGGCTCCGCCTACCGGGGCCCGATGGAGGCGTGGCCGTCCCCGCCCGCGGACGAGGGCAACCTCCCGCTCGGGTTCATGGCCGGCTTCTTCGGGGGCTGCGTCGGCGCGGGGCTCGTGTTGGCGCTCGCGAAGGGGCCCGCCACGAAGCGCGGCGCCGCCATCGGCTTCGCGTGCCAGGCCGTGGTCGGGATCCTCCTCCGGCTGGCGCTGTCAGGGCGGTGAGCTTCAGAACAGCCGCGCGCGCGCGAGGCCCTCGGTCGCGGTCGCGACGATCCGGCCGCGAGGGTCGAGGATGCGCGAGCCCCCCTGCCCCCACACTGTGACGTCGCCCCCTTCCCCCCAGTTGGCGTGCGCGATCGCGAGACCGTGGCGGCGCGTCAGGGTCGAGAAGTGGCGTGCGCGCGAGTCGGCGCCGTCCTCGACCCACGCGCTCGGGAAGAGGAGCAGCTCGGCCTCGTCCAGCGCGGCGCGCGACTCGGCGGCGAGGAAGTGGATGTCGTAGCAGATCGCGATCGTGACCGGGTGACCGCACACGTGGAAGACGGGAAGGGGCGACCCGCCGGGGCTGGCCCACGTCTCGGGGATCCAGGGGTGCCGCTTGCGGTAGACCGTGACGAGCGAGCCCGCGTCGTCCAGGACGCAGGCGGCGTTGAACACGGCGCCCGCCTCGGCGAGCACGAGCGGGCCCACGAGCCACGTCCCGTGCTTCCGCGCCAGCGCCGCCAGCGCACGCGCCGAGCGTCCGTCGATCGGCTCCGCGAAGCGAGAGAGGTCGAAGTCACCCGCGGGGGAGACGTACCCCGTGAGGCACGCCTCCGGCAGGAGCACGAGATCCGCGCCGCGCGCACGCGTCATGAGCGCATCCACCCGGGACAGCACCTCGTCCGGCGCGCCATGGCGCGCGGGGAGCTCGAGGACGGCGACCTCGAGCGTCCTGGCGCGGTCCTCGGTCACGGCGTCGCGTCGCGGCGCCGGAGGCCGGTGGAGGCGTCGACCTTGGCGTCGACCGCCGGTCGGGACGGGTCCGGCGAGCCGTCGGCGGTCACCTTTCGATCTCGTCCAGCGCGAACGCGTACTCGTCCGCCAGCTTCTCGACCCACGCCTTCACCAGATCGGCGCCGCCATGGCCCGCGTTTCGCTCGATCCGCAGCAACACCGGGCCCCCCTGCGACGACGCCTGGAGGAGCGCTGCGAACTTCCGCGCGTGCATCGGATCCACGCGATCGTCCGAGTCCGCAGACAGGAGCAGCACCGACGGGTACTTCGTCCCTGGCTTCACTCGGTGGTAGGGCGAGTACGCGTGGAGCGCCGCGAGCTCCGCCGGGTCCTCGGCCGATCCGTACTCCTCGATCCACGTCTTCCCCGAGCCGAACCGGTGGTAGCGCACCATGTCGAGGAGCGGCACGTCGCAGAGCACCACGCGGAACAGCTCCGGCCGCTGCGTCATCGCGGCCCCGACGAGGAGGCCACCGTTCGATCCCCCGAAGATCACCGTCCGCGCGGGCTTCGAGTACCCGTCGGCGTGCAGCTTCTCCGCGGCCGCCGCGAAGTCGTCGAACACGTTCTGCTTCCTCGTCTTCATGCCGGCGCGGTGCCACTCCTCGCCGAACTCCGCGCCGCCGCGCAGGTTCACGACCGCGTACGTGCCGCCCCGCTCGAGCCACGGGTAGATCGACGCCCGGAACGACGGCGCCTCCACGCCCCGGAAGCCCCCGTACCCGTACAGGAGGAGCGGCGCGGTCCCGTCCTTCGGCCGGTCCTTCCCGCGCACCACGAACATGGGCACGCGCGTACCGTCCTTCGATCGCGCGAAGATCTGCTCGACGGCGTATCCCTCCGGTTGTACCGGCACCTTCTGCCGGAACCACAGGGTCGAGGTCCCCGTCTTCATCGAGACCTCGTAGATCTCGTTCGGATACGTGAACGAGTTGAACGTGAAGTATCCCACGTCCTCGTCCTCCCGCCCGTAGACCCCGCCCGCGCTCCCGATCGCCGGCAGCGCCACCTCCCGCACCGGCTGCCCGTCGAGCTCCGCCACCTCGAGGTGGCTCACGACATCCTTCAGGTAAAGGAGGGACAGCCGACCGCCGACGATCCCCGAGCTCCGCAGGGTCGCGTCCGCGCGCTCCTTCACGATCTCGGTCCACGCCGCGCGCGCGGGCTTCGCCGGATCGGCGCGCATCATCCGGTAGCGGGGCGCCCCGTCGTTCGTCTTGATGTAGAATACATCTTTGTGGGCGTCGACGTCGAAGTCCGCGTCCACCCCCCGCACGAGTTCCTTCCACGCCGTGTCCTTCGCGCGCGTGTCGCGGAACGAGATGTCCGTGCGCGTCCACCCGTGGCTCTCGTACGCGAACAGCCACCGCCCGTCGAGCGAGAGGCCCACGCCGAGGAACGTCTTCGGATCACCCGTCTTCTCGTGGACGATCGCGTCCTTCTCGGGCTTGTTTCCCAGCTTGTGGAAGCGGATCTCCGCGTACCCGGGGCGCTCGGGCGTGGGGATCTTCGGATCGATGGGAAGCCACACGTAGTAGAAGCCGTCCCCCCGCGGCGTCCACGCGACCGTCGCGTACTTCGCGCCGACGATCGTGTCGACCTCGCTCTTCTTGCCGGTGGCGACGTCCATGACGAAGAGCGTGGCCTCGTCGGAGTTGTTGACCTTCGTCTTGTAGGCCACCGTCTTCCCGTCCCACGTCACCCAGTAGCCGCCGAGCGATATCGAGCCGTCGGCCGCCCACGACAAGGGATCGAGGAGGACCTTCTCCTTGCCGGTCTTGCCCTCCTTCCAGTACACGATCGCCTTCTCGGCCGTGGCCTCGCGCCGCGTCCAGAAGTACCGGTTCCCTCGGTGCTGCGGCACGCCGACCGACTCCGTGTAGAAGAGGTCCTTGAGACGCACGGCGAGCTTCTCGCGCTCGGGGAGCTTTCCGAGCCGCGCGCGCGCGAACGTGTCCTGGGTCGTCATCCAGTCCTTCACGGCCGGCTGCGTCGCGTCCTCGAGCCAGCGGTACGGGTCGTGGACGGTGACGCCGTGCAGGGTCTCGACGATGTCCTCCACCCGCGTCTTCGGGTAGGGGAAGCGGGGCTCGATCGGCGGAGGCGGCGCCGACGCGGACGCGGGGGGCGCCGTGACCGTGGGCACCGGCGGCGGCGACGCCGGGGGCACCGGCGGCGCGGCGGGAGGACCGCAGGAGACGACCAGGGCGACCAGGGAGCCGAGCCACGCGCCGTTCGCGCGCATACGGGTAGGATACATGGACCTCACCTGTGGTGCACCACGGGGAACGCCCGGCTGAAATCCCGCATGCAGTCCGCCTCCGACATCCGGTGGCGGTACCCCGTCGCCTTGCGGAACGCGGAGTCGTCGATCGTGACCGGGTACTTGATGTGCGCGAGGGCTCCCCTCGGCAGCTTCGGCAGCCCGAAGCGCCCGAGGGCGGCGGCGAACAGCGCCTCCGGGATCGGCAGCAGCGTCCGCCCCGTCGCGCGGATCACCACGCCGAGCGGCACGGGCTGCGGGCCCGCGACGTTGAACACGCCGCGCACGCGCTTCTCGAGCGCCGTCGCGAGCGCGTGCACCACGTCGGTCTCGTGCATGAACTGGAACAGCGGATCGAACCCGAGGATCGTCGGCACGCGACCGCCCCGCAGGAACATCGCCAGCGTCCCGTGCCCCGTCGGTCCGAGCGTGTAGCACATGCGCATGACCGTCGTGACCAGCTCCGGGTGCCGCCAGAGCGCAGAGCCCGCGTACAGGTCCGCGGCGACGAGGTCGGCCAGCTCCGGAAAGTGCTGGAGCGCCATCGGGGGCTCGTCCTCGCCGTGGTACATCGCCGAGTCCGCGTCGGCGCCGTAGTACGTGTGGCGCCCCACGAAGATGACGTGCTTCACGCCGTGCGCGCGCGAGCAGTCGAACACCGCGCGCGTGCCGCCCAGGTTGATCCGGTAGCGGTCCTCGCTCTGCACGAGGAGGTGCGTCACGGTGGCCATGTGGATCACGGCCTCGGGACGCACCTTGCGGAAGATCTCCTCGGCGCCGCGTTTGCGGAGGTCGACCTCGTGCACGTCGACGCCCGGCGGCGCGTCCTTCCACACGCGGCGGTCGATGCCCGCGACCTCGTGGCCGTCCGCCGCGAGCCGCGTCGCGACCATCTGCCCGAGGCGGCCGGAGATACCGGGAATGAGGATCCTCATATCTCGCCCCTCCGACGCCTCGCGCCGAAGTCCAGCATCGACGCGATGGTGTTCTTCACCCTGCCCACATTCGCGGCGATGACCTCGTCGTCCTCGTCGCCCGTCCCCTCGAAGCGCAGGGGCGCGCCGTAGTGGACCTCGAGGTGCACGGGCAGCGGGATCGCGAGGAGGTACGGCGTGACGGGGATGTAGGGCACGCCGAGGAGCTTGCCGAGCGTGTACGCGTTCGAGATCGTGGGTATGGCCTCCCCCCCGCCGAGGAACGCGAGCGGCACGATGGGCGTCCGCGTCTTCATCGCGAGTCGCATGAAGCCTGTGCCGAAGTGGACCAGCGAGTACCGCTCCTTGTAGAGCTTGGCCGTCCCCCGCGCCCCCTCCGGGAACACCATGAGCAGGCGCTCGTCCTCGAGCAGCCGGATCGCGTGCTCGGGGAGCCCCGTGAACTGCCCGCAGCGGTTCGACCACTGCGAGGCGAAGGGGACGCGGTTCATGAACTTCTCGACCATGCCCTGCGCGAGGCGGGGCGGATCCATCTCGAACATCATGGACGCGAGCACCATCGCGCCGTCGATCGCGATCCCGCCCGAGTGGTTGCCGATGAGCATGGCCCGCCCTCGCGCGGGCACGTTCTCGATGCCGCGCACCTCCACGGTGAAGTAGTTCCTGTAGAAGAACCGGAGCGCCGAGAAGGCGATGCAGATGTGCCTCCGGGAGATCCCGTACGGGTCGACGCCGTTGGCGTTGAACGGGATCTCGAGCCGGTGGATGCGCGCCTCCACCTCGGGATCGGTCGGGACCTGCACGGGGGCCGATGGTACCCGAGTTTCTCCGCCCGCGCTTGACGCCGCATGCCCCGGAAAGTACGGCTGCTTCCCCATGAGACGCCCGCTCGCCGCACTCGTCCCTCTCCCCGCGCTCGCCCTCGCCGCCTGCGGCACCCCACCCGAGGCCACGGTCGCGCCCGCCCCACCGATGGCCTCGGCCTCGGCCTCGGCGCCTCCGTCCGCCTCCGTGGCGACCGCGCCGCCGGCCGCGCCACCGCAGAAGCTCGACACGCTGAAGCGGGCCGACTTCAACCGCCTCGCGGGCGCGCTCTTCCTCCCCCTCTACTGGACGGCCGACACGAACAAGAACGACACCCTCGATCCGCCCGAGCTCGCCGTCCTGTGGGGTTTCCGCGGCGGCCCCTACGCGGCGGAGGACGCGGCGTGGGTGGACCGCGACAAGGGGCAATTCAGCAGCACGTTCCTCTTCTCGTACGCGAAGATGGTCGAAGCGCAGGGCGCGAAGATCGATGGCCCCGACGCGGCGCGCCGCAACCTCGTCCTCTCGGAGCTGGGCCAGGGCCGTCCGACGCTCGTCGAGACGGACCTCCGCGCGTTCACGCCCGGCGAGAAGCGCTTCGTCGAGATCATCCTCGAGGTCGCCGAGCTCACCGAGCGCATCTTCCAGAAGCAGAAGGGAACGTGGGACATGCGCCTGCGCGTCCCGAAAGGCTCGCCGGAGAGCCAGACCCTCTTCTTCCGTAACCAGGGCCCGCGCTGCGAGGCCCCGCTCACGCAGAACGAGGCCGCGTGCAGCGCCATCCCCGACGCGCCGAAGGGGCGGATCTCGGGGCTCTACCCGCTCGACATGCTCTCGGACGCGAAGTTCTGCGACGCCCTCAGCGGCCACGCCGACAAGAAGACGCTCACGGACCCGTTCACGGTGGTGCGCCGCTCGCCCGAGGGCAAACCCATCGGCGTGCCCGACACGACGGCGTATGCCGACGAGATGAAGCCGATCGCGGGCCTCCTCGCGAAGGCGGCCGAGGTCATCGCGCCGGATCCGAAGGAGAAGGCGCTCGAGAAGTACCTCCTCGCCGCCTCGAAGGCGTTCACGGACAACGACTGGGCACCCGCCGACGAGGCGTGGACCAAGATGGGCGTCGACAACTCGAGGTGGTACCTACGCGTCGGACCCGACGAGACCTACGAGGAGCCGTGCAACACGAAGGCGCTCTTCCACGTGTCGTTCGCGCTCATCAACCAGAAGTCGCTCAAGTGGCAGAAGAAGCTCGATCCCCTCAAGATCGAGATGGAGAAGGAGCTCGCCGGCCTCGCGGGCCCGCCCTACACGGCGCGCAACGTGTCCTTCAAGCTGCCCGACTTCATCGACATCGTGGTCAACGCGGGCGATTCGCGCTCCCCCTTCGGCGGCACGATCGGCCAGAGCCTCCCCAACTTCGGCGCCGTCGCGAACGAAGGCCGCGGTCGCACCGTCGCGATGACGAACTTCTACACGGATCCGGACAGCATGGCCGCCCTGCGCGAGACGACCGAGTCGCTCTTCTGCAAGGTCACCATGGCCACGTACACGACCGATCCCGAGCCGCAGCTCATGAGCACGGTCCTCCACGAGGCCGCACACAACCTCGGCCCAGCGCACCAGTACAAGGTCGCCGGCAAGATCGATCGCGAGGTCTTCGGCGGCCCCCTCGCCAGCACGTTCGAGGAGCTCAAGGCGCAGACGGCCGCCCTGTACCTCACCGACTGGCTCGCCGGGCGGAAGGAGATCACGAAGGAGGACGCCGACCGCGCCCACGTCCGCGACGTCGTGTGGAGCTTCGGCCACATCTCGCGCGGGATGTACACCGAGACGCACGCGCCGAAGAGCTACAGCCACCTCGCGGCGATCCAGCTCGGACACCTCATGAAGGAGGGCGTGGTCACGTGGAACGGCGGCGAGACCGCCGCGAACGGCAAGGATCAGGGCTGCTTCACCGTCGACCTCGCGAAGTTCGCCGGCGCGGCTCGCTCGCTGATGAAGGAGGTGGCCGGCATCAAGGGACGCGGGGACAAGAAGGCCGCGGAGGCGCTCGTCAAGCGGTACGTCGACTGCGAGGCCGACGGCAAGCCCCACGAGGCGTGCCAGAAGGCGCAGAAGGTGATCACCGAGCGCGTGCTGCGCCAGCCGAAGCCGAGCTTCTTCTACTCGATCCGGTTCAAGTGAGCGTCGAGCGAGAGCACGCCAGCGTGCGACCTGGGCGCCGTCCGTTGAAGGTCGATCGCGCCCTCTTTCTCTCGCTGACCGCGAGCCTCTCCGCGGCGGCGTGCGCGGCGGGCCATCCGCAACCACCGGCCGACACGGTGACGATCCCGCCGCAGCCCGTGGCGCCGCTCGCCACCGCCTCGGTGGCCTCCGCGGAGCCAACGCGGCCGCCGCGGATCGAGGACGCGGGACGGCCAGAGGAGGTCACCGAGCGGAGACCGCCCGCGACCGCGCTCGCCGCGTGCGGCCCCGAGGGCCCTCCCCCCGAGCCGTGCACGAGGATCACGCTCCCGGCGCCCACCTGCGAGCAGGGCATGGACCTCCTCCGCGACTGCGAGCGCCTGAGGCGCCTCTTGCGCAACGACGTGGCCCAGTCCGTCGTCGCGTGCATGCAGGACAGGCATCCATCATGCACGTACTTCGCGTTCGGCGAATCCGCGTGCGCGAAGCGGGCCCTCGGCGAGTCCGCGTGCGTCGCGCCCGAGGCCGAGGCCGCGTGCCAGCAGATCTTCGAGCGCTGCTCGACCCGCAAGCGTCGGACGACCGATCCGCGGAACACCGTCGACGTGGAGGTGTGCCGCGCGGCCTGGTCCGCCGTGCGCCCCGCCTCGCAGCCGCGGTTCGTCGCGTGCATGCTCGAGTCCTGTGCGCCCGAGGCATGCTTTCACGTCGAGGCCAAGGATCCCGCCCCCCCTGCGGGTCCAAGGCGCCCACCCTCGCCGAGCCCGAAGACCGCGTGGAAAGGACCGCCCGAACCCGTGCCCCCACCGTGGAGGACGTGCAAGCTCGCGTCGGACTGCGTCCTCAGCGAGGAGTGCTGCCAGGTCACGCTCACCAACTGGGCCGGCGTGGAGGAGGTCCGGGGCGTCCTCGCGGCGCAGTCGAAGAAGGGCCCGTGCAATCGATCGTGCGGGGTCCGTGTGCCCCAGGTGCCGGACTGCGTCGCCGGGCAGTGCGTCGTCAAGTAGGGGTCGCCCTGGCGATCGGCCTCGCGCCGCTCTCCGCCTGCAAGGAGACGACACCCGGACCTCAGATCGTCCACGCGCAGGTCGAGGTCCAGCCCGCACGCAAGGCGGATCGGCTCGCCTGCAGCGACGACCTCGCCGAGCCGCTCTCGTGCGCGTACCTGCCCGCGCGAACGCGCGCATGCGCGACCTCCAGCGACGCGCTACCCGGCTGCCGACGGCTCGCGATGACACTCCACCCGCGCGCGCGGGAGGCGGCGATGCGGTGCCTCTACAACAGGTCGCTCGACCCTTGCGACGTCTACGAGCTCGACGCGATGGGCGACTGCTTCCTCGCCGCGCTCAGCAGCGCCTGCCCCGATCCGCGCGCGAGCATGGCGTGCGCGGGCGTCGTCGCGACCTGCGAGGGGCAGATAGGCAACGAGCTCACCCTGCCGGTGTGCGTCGCGGCGTACTCCGCGGTGATCGAATCGCAGCGCGAGGAGCTGCTCTCCTGCGCCGCGTCTCGCTGCAACGTCAGCTGCTTCGATCACCTCACGCCCACCGCGGACGACGCCCTGCGCCGTCCGGCCCCCCCGCGCGAGCGCCACGCCCCCGAGCCCATGGCCAAGTGGCCAGACGCGAAGCAACCCATGCCGCCCGCATGGACGGCCTGCAGGATCGACACGGACTGCACCGTCGCGGTCGGCGCGTGCTGCGACGAGCTCGCCGTGGGCCGCATGTACGCGCCCTTCGTGTACCAGACGCTCGACCGGACGGTGGACACCGGCTGCCCGGAGACGTGCACCTACCACCCGCGCGCGGCGTGCGAGGCGGGGCGATGCGTGCTCGTGGCGTCGGAGTTCCCTCCGGCGACGGGCGCTCAGGGGCAGCCGTAGCGCTCGCGCCCGAGCTCCAGCGTCTTGAGGAGCGTCGAGAACCCTGCGCGCGCCGGCTCCGCGCAGACCTCCTGCGCCTTCACGCGCGCGCGCTCCATGCCGTCGACGTACTCGACGTGGAACACCGCCTTGTTGGCCTCCACGAAGGGCGCGAGCTTCTGGCACTCCTTGTACTCGAGGCACTGCTCGCTGAGCGCCCAGTCGAAGCTCGGCTCGAGCGCTTTCGCGAGGCTGGTCGCGTTCTTCAGTCCGACCGAGAGACCCCTCGCGTGTGCCGCGTCCGCGAGGAAGCGGGCGTACGCGAGCTCGTCGTCCATCGTGATCGGGAACCCGGAGTCGTTCTGGTACGCGTCGACGTTGTCGGGCTCCACGGCGTCGCACCGCCGGCTCACGGCGAGATCGAGTCGGGCGAGCATGACCTTGCGGACGATCTCCGAGCGGATGTCGAGCCAGCGCTCGGCTCGCCAGGAGGGTAGCTCCTTGCCACGGACCACGGGGTCGAGCTTCGAGGCGTCCGGCCGCACGACCTCGTACGTACCTGCGGAGAAGTAGCAGACGACCGCGCGCCCGGACTTGCGGAGCGCGTCGATGGTCGACTGCCGCGCGTCGAAGAGGTCGAGATCGTACATCGCGACGTCGTACGAGGTGTCGACGCTGCCGGACACCTGCCAGTCCCACGTGGTGCCCGGGGTGGGCTGCCAGCGCGCGACACGCGGCGCCGACGGGGAGTCGGACGGCGCCTCCTCCCCGATGGGATACCCGCATCCGGTGACCAGAGCGACCGCAAGGGCCGCGGTTGGCAGAAGGGAGCGCATGTCATTCGATTAGAGCACAAGGTATACCAATGTAGGCAGAATGTTTTGCCACGATCTGAGCTGAAATTTTGGTGCAAGTGGCCCGACGTGGCCGGCGGCGGATCCACCCTCGGGATCCACGTGCCTCTACCTTGACACTTATAACTGTCACGCTTATAAGTGTCTCACTAGCCGGCACGCCTCGTGCGGACCCCCGGCGACGCCAGGCCGCCCGTAGCGCGCGCCGGTGATCCCCAACACCTTCGTTCCAAGGAGGACGCGATGGAGAAGACCTTCGCGACGGAAGAGCTGCGCCTCGAGAGTTTCGGGCGCGCGATCGATGCCATCAAGCAGGACGTGGAGGCCAGGGTCGGCGACGACGACCTCCGCTACGTGAGGCGCATGCGTCTGTTCTCGCGCACCATGGAGGTCGTCGGGCGCGGCCTCATCCACGTCAGCTTCGAGCCCGTGCTGTTCTCGTTCGGCGTGCTCGCGCTCTTCCTGCACAAACAGGTGGAGGCGACCGAGATCGGCCACACCGCGCTGCACGGCGCGTACGACCGCTTCGGCGAGGAGACCGGCTTCCACTCGTCGACGTTCCGCTGGCGCGTGCCCATCGACGAGGAGTCGTGGAGGACCGGGCACAACGTCAAGCACCACGGGCACACCAACGTGACCGGCCGCGATCCCGACATCCACTTCGGCCCCGTCCGGCTCACCGAGCACACGCCCTGGAACCGCGGCCACCGCTTCCAGCTCTGGATCGCGCTCTTCCACATCTTCCCCAACTTCACGATGGGGATGAACACGCACTTCACCGGCCTGAGCGATCTCTGGTGGGGCAACGGTCGCGGCTCGCTGGACGTTCTGAAGGACCGCTCGCCGGCCTCCGTCCGCCTCGCCTACTGGAAGACCTTCCGGAAGTGGATCCCCTACTACGCTTACGAATACGTCCTCTTCCCCGCCCTCGCCGGGCCCATGTTCTGGAAGGTGCTGCTCGGCAACTGGCTCTCCGAGGTGATGCGCGACGTGTACTCCGCGTGCACGATCTTCTGTGGTCACGTCGGCAGCGGGGTGAAGGCCTACCCCGAGGGCGATCGCGCCTCCTCGCGCGGCGCGTGGTACGCGCGCCAGGTCGAGGCCACGAACGACTTCGGCGTGCGGTGGTGGTGGGTCAGCGTCCTCTGCGGCGGCCTCGATCTCCAGATCGAGCACCACCTGTTCCCCAGGCTCGCGCCGCAGCGCCTCCGCGAGGTGGCCCCGCTCGTCCGGAGGACGTGCAAGGAGCACGGCGTCGCCTACCGGACCGCGCCGTGGGGCAAGGTGCTGAGGGACGCGCTGTCGTGGATCTCCGAGCTGTCGCGGAAGACGCCCTCCGCCGCCGCCCTCGTCAGGACCAGCGTCGCGGAGATGACGTGATGGGTGCGCCCGTCCTGCTCACCGTGGTAGATGGCGAGGCGATGGCCAGCGCGGAGGACGCACGCACCGGCGAAGCGACGCTCACGATCGACGAGCTCGCCAGCGTGTCAGGCGTGCCGAGCCGCACGATCCGCTTCTACCAGTCCAAGGGCGTGCTCCCCGGGCCGGTCATCAAGGGCCGCGTCGCCTACTACGGGCCCGGCCACAAGGAGCGGCTCGAGCTCATCGCGTCGCTCCAGGATCGCGGCCTCCGCATCGAGGCGATCCGCGATCTCGTGGCGCGCATCGACAAGGGCGAGCTCGACCTCGCGGCGTGGCTCGGCCTCGACGCGCAGCTCCAGGTCCCGTGGGCCGAGGACCGCCCGGTCACCGTGACCGAGGACGAGCTGTACGAGCTCTGCGGCCGCCGCCGCGCCGGCCTCGTCGCCACGCTCGTGCGCGGCAAGCTCGCCGAGCGCCGCGGCAGCGTGTTCTTCGTGCCTAGCCCGACCTTGCTCCGGATCGCCTCGCGCCTCGAGGGCGCCGGCGTCGACGTCGAGGCGGCCGTGAAGGCCGGGGAGGTTCTCCGCAAGCACCTCGATCGCGCCGCGAAGGACCTCGTCGAGCTGATCGAGAAGCAGGCCGCCACCGACCAGGTCGAGACCGACTGGGGCCACGCCCTCGAGGAGGCGCGCCCGCTGGTGATGGACGTGATCCGGCTGTTCTTCGGGCAGGCGATGGAGCGCGAACTCCGCACGCTCGTCGAGTCGGGGAGGCTCGCGAAGGTCGCGAAGCGGCGGCACCCCACCCCGGGGGGCGGATAGGGCCCCCTCTCGAGGTCTGCCAGGCTACTTCGCCTTCACCGCCGGCGGCGGCTGCGAGGTCACGAGCAGGATGTCCCCGTACAGCTCCCTGAGCCGCGTCTTCAGGAACTTCCCGGTGCTCGTGCGCGGGATCTGATCCATGAACACGTACGCGTCCGGCAGCCAGTAGCTCGCGAACTGGTCCTTGATGTGGCCCGCGAGCTCCTCCTCGCTCACGTCGCTCCCCGGCCGCTGGACGATGGCGGCGACGGGGCGCTCGTCCCATTTCGGATGGGCGGCCGCGAACACCGCCGCCTCCAGCACGGCCGGGTGGCTCATGAGCGCGTTCTCGAGCGCCACGCTGCTGATCCACTCGCCGCCCGACTTCACGACGTCCGTCGCGCGGTCGGTGATCGTCACGTACCCCTCCGGGTCGATCGTGACCACGTCCCCTGTCTTGAACCAGCCGGTCTCCGTGAAGCGATCCTTCCCCTCGTCGGCGAAGTACGACGACGCCACCCACGGGCCGCGCACCTCGAGCTCGCCCATGGTCTTGCCGTCCCAGGGGAGCGCCTTCCCGGACTCGTCCATCAGGCGGTGCTCCACGAACATCACGGGGAAGCCCTGCGTCGCGCGCACCGGGAGCTCCGTGTCCCACGCCTGTCCCACCATGTCGGGCTTGAGGCGCGCGACGGTGCCGAGCGGGTTCATCTCCGTCATGCCCCACGCGTGCGTGACCTCCAGCCCGTGCCGTGTCTTGAAGCCGTCGATCATCGCCGGGGGCGCGGCGGCGCCGCCGATCACCATCGTGCGAACGCGCGACAGGTCGTGCGCCTTCTCCGCCTTGCGATCCCGGTCCAGTAGATCGAGGATCCCGAGCCAGATCGTCGGTACGCCCGCCGCGAGCGTGACCTCCTCGCCCTCCATCAGCTCGACGATCGACGCCGGATCCAGGTGGGGCCCCGGGAACACGAGCTTCGCGCCCGTGGCGATGGCCGCGTACGGGATCCCCCACGCGGCGGCGTGGAACATGGGCACCACCGGCATCGCCGTGTCCATCGAGGCGAGTCCGAGCGAATCGCGCAGGCACACGGCCATCGCGTGGAGGCACGTGGAGCGGTGCGTGTAGAGCACGCCCTTCGGGTTCCCCGTCGTCCCCGACGTGTAGCAGAGCATCGCCGCCGCGCGCTCGTCGAGCTGAGGAAGCTCGGCGCGCGGCTCGGCCCCCTCGAGGAGCTTCTCGTAGTCGAGGTACCCGCCCTTCACCTCCGTGGTGCCGTCCGCGATGACGACCACGTGGCGGATCCAGGGCACCTTGTCGATGAACTTCTCGAGGAGCGGCACGAGCGACGCGTCCACCACCACCACCGAGTCCTCCGCGTGGTCCGCGATGTACGCGATCTCGTTCGGGTGCAGGCGCAGGTTGAGCGTGTGGACGATGGCCCCCATGAGCGGAACTGCGAAGTACACCTCGAGGTGCTGGGCGTGGTTCCACGCCAGGGTGGCGACCCGCGTGCCGGGCTGCACGCCGAGCCCCTCGAGTGCGCTCATGAGCCGCCGCGTCCGCACGCCGAAGTCCTTGACCGTCGCCCGCGCGAGACTCCGATCCGCCTTGCGTGATACGATAGGCCTCCCTGGGAACAGGCGTTCGGCCCGCTCGAAGAGGTGGGTCAACGTGAGCGGGAAGTCCATCATCCGTCCGAGCATGGCTCGGCCACTCTACCCGAGAACAAACCCATGAAGCGCCCAAACACTCGCCGTTGCCTCGCCCCCCTGGGACTCGGTCTGCTCGTTCCGACCCTCGCCTGCGGCTGCAGCCACATCCCCGTGACGATGCACACGGACACCCGCATCCAGCACGCCGACGGCAAGGTCGAGCACAAGCACACCGAGTGGCACGGAACGCTCGACCAGCTCCCCGATCAGCTCGGGAAGGCCGGCGCCGAGCTGGGCGCGGTCACGGGCGAGATGGTCAAGGTCCTCACGGACGTCCCCCCACCCGGGGAGGTGAAGCTCGGAGACCTGTCTCCCTCCCTCAGGAAATACGAGGGCAAGCCCAAGGCCGACTTCCTCGTCCGGGCCAAGGACAAGGACGGCAAGCCCATCAAGTTCACCCACGTGCGCCTCGGCGTCGAGCAGATCGACGGCTTCTTCAAGACGACGCAGGTGATCTACGCCATCCTCTACCAGGCCACGCAGACCCTCGCGAACCTCCGCGGCCTGGCGAGCACCGTCCTCGACGCGAAGGTCGACGCCAAGGGTCAGCTCCACGCCGAGGTCAACAAGGCCATGGGCACGGCCGGCGCGGACGTCGAGCTCGTCGCGAACATGAAGCTCCTCTACGAGGTCGCGGGCTCGCTCGCGGTGCTCGTGCCCGAGCTGGCGAAGCAGGTCAGCAAGCTCATCGGGCAGGGCGAACAGCTCGTCGCCAGCGCGAGCACGCTGATCACGAACCCGAAGGTCCTCACGCACCTCTCTCTCGTGAAGAAGGGGCTGGGCGACAGCGTCTCGGTCATCAAGTCCTCGGGCTCGCTGCTCGTCGACTTCTCGGGCGAGCTGAAGGGCTTCGCGTCGTCGGCCGCCCTCGAGCCGCCGGAAGAGCTGCGCCAGGATCGCACCCGCCGCGCGCCCGCGTCGCACGCCGCCCTCGCCCCCGCGCTCGCGCGGCGTCGTCACGACGAGGGGTGACGGTGGCCTCGCCGCCGGTCGAGCCGCCTCCGACGAACGTGCGCTTTCCCGATCCGCGCTCCCTCCGCGGGGACGTCGTGGCGATCGGCTGCGACTTCCGCCCCGGCACGGTGCTCGAAGCCTACCGCAGGGGCATCTTCCCTTGGCCCCAGGGTGACGAGGCGGACGACGGCGGCGAGCCGCTGGTCGCGTGGACCTCGCCCGATCCGCGCGCGCTCCTCCCGCTCGATCGGGAGCCTCCCTGGTCGCGCAGCCTTCGCCGCACACTCCGCCGCCACCCCTACGAGGTGACCGTCGACGAGGACTTCGCAGGCGTGATGCGCGCGTGCGGGGAGACGCGCGAGAGCACGTGGATCATCCCCGAGCTGGTGGAGGGGTACCTCGAGCTCCACCGCCTGGGCTGGGGCCACAGCCTGGAGGTGTGGGAGCGGACGTCGAGCGGGCGGGAGCTCGTCGGAGGCATCTACGGGCTCGCGATCGGCGCCGCATTCGTCGGAGAGTCGATGTTCCACAAGCGAACCGACACCTCGAAGATCGCGTTCGCCGCCCTCGCGATCCGCCTGCGCCGCTCGGGCTTCACGATCTTCGACGCGCAGGTGATGACGCCCCACCTCCGCTCGCTCGGATGCGAGCCCGCGCGCAGGGCGTCGTACCTGGCGCTCCTGGAGGGGGCCATCGGCCGCGGTGATCTGGCGATTTACTAGCTATTCCAGCGAGTTATGTCCGAAAAGTGGCCGCCCGCCTCGCCGCGTGGCACAATTTTCATGAGAACCCTTCTCAATATCGCTCCGAGAACTCAAATTCAAGCGGAAGAATCGCGCACGACGCGCGTTTCGAAGTTCGTCCTCCTCTCCCGGATTCGCCCCTCCCCCGTTGGGCGTGCCCGTCCCGTCAGGAAAATCAGCCCCCGCCCGTCTCCGAGCGGAACCTTTCCAGCCTTCGCCCGTCACATTCCCTCCCGCCTCACCGTTCTCCTTCCTGCTTGTTCTCCTCGTCGAGGAGCTGCAGCAGCGGCCGTAACGGCCATGGAAGCCACCTTGAAGAAGTCCACCGCCCTCCGCAAGCCCACGAGCGCCCCCCCCCAGGCCGGGGAAGGGTTGGAGTTCGACAGCATCCCTCCGCCGCCCGACCCTGGACGTGGGCCGAAGCTCGCCGTCCCCCCGCTCGTGCACGCCTCGGAGCCCGAGGAGGCCCAGGAGGCGGTGGACGTCTACTTCCGCAAGATGGCGCGCGTCTCGCTCCTCACCCGAGAGGGCGAGGTCGAGCTCGCCAAGCGCATCGAGCAGGGCGAGCACGAGATCCTCGACGCGATTTTCGAGTCGCGCCACGCCTGCGCCGAGCTCTCGACCATCGCCGATCTGCTCGTCCGCGGCCGCCTCAAGGTCCGCGACGTGGCGCGCAACATCGATGACGAGGCCGCGTTCGACGAGGCCACGGTCCACAAGCTCGTCCGCATCTTCAAGCGCCCGGAGAAGGACCTGCACGGCAAGAAGCTCGGCAAGCAGCGCTTCGCCGAGGCCAAGGCCAAGGTGTTCAAGGAGCTGGTCGAGATCCGCCTCGACCGCACCGTCACCGATCGCATCTCGCGCAGGATCCGCGCGTCGTTCCCGCGCGAGGACGTCGTCACGAAGAGGGCGCTCGCCCAGACGGTCTACCGCATCGAGACCAGCCGCCGCATGGCCGACCGGGCGAAGGCGGATCTCGTCGAGGCGAACCTGCGGCTCGTGGTGTCGCTCGCGAAGAAGCATGTGAACCGTGGCCTCCAGCTCCTCGACCTCATCCAGGAGGGGAACATCGGCCTCATGCGCGCGGTCGACAAGTTCGACTACAAGCGCGGCTACAAGTTCTCCACGTACGCGACGTGGTGGGTGCGGCAGTCCATCTCCCGCGCCATCGCCGACCAGGGCCGCACGATCCGCGTACCCGTGCACATGTACGAGAGCCTGCAGAAGCTCACGCGCATGAGCCGCTCGCTCCTCCAGGAGTACGGCCGCGAGCCCACGCCCGACGAGCTCGCGGAGACCACGGGGATCCCCGTCGAGAAGGTGCGCGCGGTGATGAAGATCGCGAAGGAGCCCATCTCCCTCGAGACGCCGGTCGGCAACGACGGCGAGTCCCACGTGGGCGAGTTCATCCCCGACGAGCACGGCACGGCGCCCGACGAGGCGTACGCGCAGATGCGCTTCTGCGAGCAGACGCGCCAGCTCCTGAAGACGCTCACCCCCCGCGAGGAGAAGATCCTCCGCATGCGCTTCGGCATCGACGAGGCGCGCGACCACACGCTCGAGGAGGTGGGCGAGAGCTTCTCCCTGACACGCGAGCGCATCCGGCAGATCGAGACGAAGGCGCTCCGCAAGCTGCGCCTCCCGTCCCAGCACCGCCGCATGAAGACCTACATCTCCGGCTCGTGACGCGCCCATGAACCGCGAGGCCAGGATCGTCCAGCAGCTCACCGCAGAGCTCGCGCCCGTGCACCTCGCCGTCGAGAACGAGAGCCACGCGCACTCGGTCCCGAAGGGGTCCGAGACGCACTTCAAGGTCGTGGTCGTGTCACACGCGTTCGAGGGGAGGTCGCTCGTCCGGCGACACCAGCTCGTCTACGGTGCCCTCGCCGGGGAGCTCTCGAGCGGCCTCCACGCCCTCGCGATCACGTCGCGCACGCCCGAGGAGTGGGCCGCACGGCCCGAGGCCAACGTGTCGCCGCTGTGCCACGGAGGGAGCAAGAGCTGAGCGCGCCGCGCGGGCGCGTCAGTTCGCTGAGCCGGGGCTCGGGGATGTGAGGACCTGGAGGTCCATCGCGTTGTTGTCGGTGTCGGTGCCGTTGGGCTTTCGGCCGATCGACTTGCCGGCGGGCGGGGACGGGGCCGCCGCCGTCTCGACGTAGGTGGTCGGCCCGCTCACGGTGCCGTACGAGACCGCGTCGACGACCTTCGACGTGGGATCCACCAGCCCCACGCGGCCCGCCGCCGCGGCGAGCCCGATGGACGTCCGGATGGCGGTCACGCCCGCGTCCCCCGCGAAGGCGCTCCCGACGATGACGAGGTACCCACCCGCCGGGATGCTGTGCGCGGCCGTGAAGGTCTGTATCGCGGTCGGTGGGGACCCGGTCGAGGACGAGTAGTTGAGCTTGTAGCCGTTGAGGGCCACCGTGCACGCGTTCGGGTTGAACATCTCGACGAACTCGTCCGAGGCGGTCGCGCCCTGCGACATCACCTCGTTGAGGACGACCTTGCCGCACGCCGGAGCGTCCATGCCGGCGTCCGCGATCCCGGTGTCGACCGGCGCGCTCTGGTCTCGCCCTGCGTCGACCTTGATGCCCGCGTCCTGCGAGGGCAGGCCGGAGTCGTCCGGCTGCGTACCCGTCTCGAGCGCCGGCACGTCCGCGTCGAGCGGCGGCTCCGTGGTCTCGCCGTCATCCGGAGTCGTGGCGCTCTGCGCGCACGCCACCGCGAGCGGCGCAAGCAGGGCGAGCACGGCGAAGCCACGCACCAGGAACGACGACGCCGGCCGCATCACGCGTGCAGCCTAGCACCGCGGGGTCAGGCCGACCGTCGCGATTCCCAGTGGAGGATATCGTCCAGCGCGTCGGCCATCGACTGTGCGATGCCCCGACGGTCCATGTCACGCCGATCGTCCACCTCGGGCGAGAGCAGGAAGTCGTGGCGGACCTTCACGCGGCGCTCGGAGATCTGCCGGCGGTCGGGAGTGGTTTGGTGATCTTGGGAGGCTTGGTTTCTCATCGAGGGATCCAGATGTCGTCAGAACGCGCGGTACGGCCAAGTATTGGAGGGATCGTCGCGGCGCGCGAAGTTCACATCAGGGAAACAGGGGGCAAACGTAGCAGATGTAGGAGAAGTCACTACCTGGCACGCTTGGTGCTAGGGCCCACCGCTCCTCTTAGCGCGGTTTCGGGACCGCGCCACAAAATCAGATGAAAAAATCGGGCACGAGATCGGCCCCAGGCACCACGGAATAGTGGCTGAAATCCGTGACGCCGGCCTCGCGGAGGACGTCCTCGTCGAGGACGAACCTGCCCGTGAAGGCGCGGCTCGGGCGGGTGAGGATGACGTGCGCCGCGTCGGCCACGATGTCCGGCGTGCGGCTCTGCGCAACGAGCGCGTCGCCACCGAGGAGGTTCTGCACCGCGGACGTCGCGATGACCGTGCAAGGCCAGAGGGCGTTCACGGCGATGCCCTTCGGCCGGAGCTCGCCGGCCATCCCGAGGACGCACAGGCTCATGCCGAACTTGGCCATCGT
>SXGR01082375.1_pt1 | contig 31310 bp, 22 predicted proteins | sample 3174711 | NCBI WGS metagenome assembly SXGR01 (sample SAMN11356860, study PRJNA531348) | freshwater metagenome | isolation source: freshwater sample F1-60 | place: China: Fuxian Lake, Yuxi | collected 2017-12-25 | reverse complement strand
CGGCGCGCGCCGCCGAAGGCCGCGTCGAAGCCGTGGTGCGCGAGCGCCTGCTTCAGCGCGACGGTCTTCATCTCGTGCGTGTAGCGCTGCGTGCCGTGCACGAAGGGGCTCATGCCTGCCTTGACCCCGTCCTGATTGATCCACTCGATCAGCTCGAGGTTCCAGTCCTTCACGAGCTGGTCGCGGAACGAGATCATCTCGCGGAACTTGTAGGTCGTGTTGACATGCATCAGCGGGAAGGGAATCCGACCCGGAGCGAAGGCCTTCTGCGCGAGGCGCAGCATCGCCATGGAGTCCTTGCCGATGCTGAACAGCATCACGGGCTTGTGGAACTCGGCAGCGACCTCGCGGATGATGTGGATGCTCTCTGCTTCCAGCTCGGCGAGGTGGGTCAGGTGGTACTGGCTCATGTCTGGTGGGCGAACAGACTAGCCCATGGCGGCGGGTATACTCAAAGGCGTGGCTACCGAGGAATCCCTGCAGCGACTGGCGCGCGAGGCGGGTCTCATCACCCCGCATGAGCGGCTCGAGATCCGCGAAGAGCGCGTCGAGCGCAGCGGCTATCCCCCCTGGCAGGTCGTGCTCACGCAGTCCGGCCCCTCCGGCCGGCATGAGCGCGTGATCCACAAGCGGCTCGAACAGGTGCAGGCGGCCGACCTGATCGGGGCGTGGCGCGACCACTCCATCTGCTGCGGTTGAGGCTGCTGCGGTTGAGGCGCGCGGCGTTAGAGTAGTCGCATGCCGCGAATGCTCCTGCTTCTGGTTTCCGCCCTGGTGCTGATCCCGCTCAGCGCCGCACTGCAGGCCCCGAATGAGGTGCCGCCGCAGGAGTTGCCGAAGGGCCGCACGGTGATCCTCGTGCGCCACGCCGAGAAGGACCCCGCCGGCGGCGAGGATCCCGGGCTCTCCGAGCGCGGGAAGGCGCGCGCCGAGGAACTGGCGCGGCTGCTCATCCACAGCAAGTCCACGCAGATGTTCGCGAGCAACTACAAGCGGACGCAGGCCACGCTGGCACCGCTGGCGAAGCAACTGAGCGTCGAGCCGCGCATCATCCCCGCGCAGGACAACGACAGGATCATCGACGCCTGCCGGCAAGCGCCTCCCGGCAGCACCACGGTCGTCTGCGGTCATTCCAACACCATTCCGAAGCTCGCGATGGCTTTGGGCGTGCAGCCCGAGCGCCTCGACGAGAAGCTGCGCTTTCCCGAAAACGAGTACACACGCGTGCTAATCGTGCATCTGCCCGCGGATCCCAGGCAAGCCTCCCCCAGCCTTACGGAGCTGGCGTTGAGCCCCTGACATGGCACGCGCCATCGATACCGTCCTGTTCGACCTCGACGGCACGCTGATCGACTCGATTCCGCTGATCCGCGCAAGCTACCTGCACACACTCACCGTGCACCGCGGCGGCGAAAGCGATCCGGAGCTGTGGCTGGCGGGGCTCGGTCGACCGCTGCGCTGGCATTTCGGCCAGATGACAAACGATCCGGCCGAAGTCGAGGCCATGATCGCGACCTACCGCGAGCACAATCACGCCCACCACGATGCCATGGTGCGCGCCTTCCCGGGCGCTGTGGAGGCAGTGCATGCGCTGGCTGCGCAGGGCATCAAGCTCGGCATCGTGACGAGCAAGCTGCGCAAGGGCGCCCACAAGGGCCTGCTGCACTGCGGCTTCGGACTTGAGCCCTTCGGCGCCATCATCGGCATGGATGACTGCGTCGAGCACAAGCCGCATCCCGAGCCGGTGCACAAGGCTCTGGCGCAACTCGGCTCCGCGCCGGAGCGCGCCGTGATGGTCGGGGATTCGCCCTACGATCTGATGAGCGGCAAGTCTGCAGGCACGGCCACGGCGGCCGTGGCCTGGGGCCCCTTCCCGCGCGCTCAGCTCGATGCGGTGCCGCCCGACCGCTGGCTCGCCCACCCGCAGTCGATTCGCGAGCTGGTGCTGTAGCCGCCCCGACCGGACGGGCTAGATTGGGCATCGCCATGCATGCCCGTTTCCTGCTGCGTTGTGTTCTCTTCGCCTTCCTGCTTCCGATCGCCGCTGGCCAGGAGACACAGCGCCAGCCGCTGAGCTTCGAGGAGGAGTTCGCGCTGAGCACGGATCGACGCAAGCTCCTCGAGAAGCTGATCCCCGGCAGCCACGAGTACTACTACTACGCCTGTCTGGAACGGCAGCATGCGGGAGACCTCGCGGGTGCTGCGCAGCTGATGCGCGATTGGCAGGAACGCCATCGCATCAGCCCGGATTTCGAGCGCATCGACAGTCGCCAAGCCATGCTCAACCCCCAGACGGCCTGGACCTGGCTGGAGCAGCGGCTGGCGTTGAACTTCAGCGCGCAGCGCAGCACGAGCGGCACCAACCCCGATCTTCCGACGCAGCTGGATCCGGCGCGGATCAGCGAGCAGGCTTGGCTGGACGTTGCACTCGGCGTCGGTCCCGACTCGGTGAATCAGCTCGGTCCTGCGGCGCTGGAGCGCTTGCTCGAAACCAAGCCTGAAAGTGCATTGTTCCTGCTGGCGCTGAACGGCCTGCACCGCGCAACGCACCCCATGGCCGTGGACTGGGCTCTGCGCGCATGGAAGGAGAAGGAGGGCGCCACTTTCGGGCAGTATGAAGTGCAGCGAATGCTGACGCTCGCGCAGCTGGAGGAATGCGCCGCGCGCGAGCCTTCGCTGCTGCAGGATGAACGCTTCGTGGGAGTCTGGCTGCGGCGTCTGGTGCCTGGCGAGGATGAGGATCCCGACGGCGATCTCCCGGTCCGCAAGGCCTATCTGGAGCGTCTGGAGAATTTCGCGCGGCCACTCAGCGCCGCGTTCAACACGCTCAAGGCACAGGTGCTGCACCACCGGCTGAGCCTCGATCTCGCGCTGGGTGAACCGGATCTGGCGCGTTTTCAGGCCTACCTGCGCCTTCCGCGGGCCTGCGCCTGGATCCACCCTCGCACGCTGGAAGGCGAAACGAAGCGCCATCTGTGGGTGAATCAGGACGTGGTCCCAGGCACCACGCTGCCGCCGATCGGCGCGGATGAAGCGCTGGTGCGCGCGCTGGCCGAAGCTTTCCTCGCCGATGCTCCCGATACCAGCGCATTTGATGAACTGATCGAACCCGCCTGGCTGCGACGCGTGTTCGCCGAAATCAAGATCCTGCGCGGTGTCGGCGACATGCAACGCTGGTACGCGCTGCTCGACGATCCGGGCTACTACGAGCAGCTCAAGAACCGCGTCGAGCTGCGCTTCACCCAAGGACAGGCCGAGCGCGTCCCGCTGGCCACGCGCACCGTCGTGCAGCTGGAGATCAAGAACGTGCCCGAGCTGCTGGTGCGCGTCTACAGGCTTCAGGCACTCAACTGGTACACATCGCAGCTGCGCGAGCCCGATCCGGAGATGGAGCTCGACGGTCTGGTCGCGAATGCCGAGCGCCGCTTGCAGGGCGAAGCCAATCCGCTGCGCCGCGTCACGCGCACCATCGAATTCCCCGAGTGCGATCAGCCGGGACTCTACATCCTCGAGTTCATCGGCAACGGCAAGGCCAGCCGCACCGTCGTGCGCAAAGGCGCACTCCAGCTTCTCGCCCGGCGGGGTGCTGCGGGCCACGCGCTGCGCGTGCTGGATGAATCCGGTGTGTGGCGCAAGGACGCCGCCGTCCACTATCAGGGCCGGCGCTTCGCCGCCAATGAGCGCGGTGAGATTGTGCTGCCCTACGGCGCTCGTCAGGAAGCGGTCACGCTGGTGCTCGAAGCGGGCAACCGCGCGGGGCTCGGCCGCCTGAGTCAGGTCAAGGAGAACTATGAGCTGTTCCTGAAGGTCTTCGGCGAGCGGGAAGCGCTGCGCGCCGGGGAGAACACGACGCTGATTGCGCGTGCCGATCTGCGGGTTCTGGGCAGTGGCGCCAGCGTGCGCCTGCTCGAAGATGCCGTGCTCAGCATCCGGTCGGTGGACCTCGATGGCGCGTCCTCGACGATGGATGTGCGCAATCCCCCCCTGAGCGACGATGGCGAGCTGCTGCAGCCACTGCGCGTCCCTGCCCGCCTCAGGGAAATGGAGATCACCCTGAAGGCCAAGGTGCGCCATGCCAGCACCGGCGAGCTGCAGGATCTGCAGAGCAGTGCCTCGCTCGTGCTCTCCACCATCCGGCAGACGAATGCGATCGCCTGTCCCGTGCTCGGAGCGGACGACAAGGGCTGGTTCCTCGATGTCGTGGGCCGCAACGGTGAGCGGATCGCCGATCGCGCCGTCAACATCGCGCTGTGGAACGCGGAGTACCCCCTTCCGCTGCGCTTCGCCCTCAAGACCGATTCGAACGGACGCATCGGTCTGGGCGCGCTGGCCAACGTGGTGCACATCGAGAGCGACGGTTTCCCCGAGGGCAGCCGCTCCTGGAAGCTGCCGGGAGTGCGCGCAAGCGTGCCCGACGTCCTGCATGGCCGCGCGGGCGAGACACTGCGGGTCGCATGGTCAGCTCCGGCGTTGGAGCGCGGCGAGAAGCTGAATCACCGGCTGGCATCGCTCTCCGAGGTGCGCAACGGTACGCGCTGCCGCGATTTCAGCTCCAACCTGCGCTGGAACGAAGGCATTCTGGAACTGACGAGCCTGCCTGCCGGTGACTACAGCCTGACGCTCGGCGATGGCTTGATCGCGCGGCGATTGGGAAGCACGCAACGCGAGCTGCCCGTGCGTATCACGGCCGGTGAGGCGCGCGACGGCTGGTTGGTCGGGAAATCACGCACACTGGAGCAGGTCGATTCGACTCCGCTCGCCATTCAGTCGGCGAAGTTAGAAGGGGCGGATGTGCTCGTGCGCCTCGCTGGTGTCACCAACGCAACTCGCGTGCTCATCTTCGCGACGCACTACCTGCCGGCATGGGATCCGTTTGCCAAGCTGGAACTCGAAGCGCAGGGCCGTCCATCCGCACTCGGACTCCAGGCACCGGAATGGGACTGGCTGACCGAACGAACTCTCTCGGACGAGTTCCGCTACATCCTCGATCGTCGCTCGGCCCGTCGCCATCCAGGCAATCTGCTGCCGCTGCCGGGTCTGCTCGTGAATCGCTGGTCGGCTGCCGAAAGCGAAACGCGTCAACTGCATTCGGGTTCGGGCGGATCGACCTTCGGCGGACGCAGGCAGGGTGGCGGCAAGTTCGGGCGAGCCGGCGGAGCCACCGCCGGCCGCGAAAGACAGGCACCGGAGGCGCAGAGCATCGCCGATCTCGATTTCCTGCGCGGCGAACGGCCTCTGCTCGCCAACCTGCGCCCGGGTCCCTCGGGCCTCGTGCGTGTTCCGCGCGCGCAGTTGGGCAATGGTCAGCACATCCACATCGTCGCTCTCGATGATGCCGCTTCTGCCTATCGCGATCTGAGACTGGCTGCAGAGGCTCCGCAACGGGCAGATCTCCGTCTCTCGCGCGCGCTGGATCCCGCGAAGCACTACCGCGAGACGCGCGGCATCGAGTTGGTGCGCGAAGGCGCCACACTCGAGGTCGACACGCGCCTGAGCGATGCGCTGCAGAGCTATGACACGCTTGAAGACGTGTGGGCGTACTTCCGCGCCAGCAATGTCGATCAGCGACTGGACGGCTTTGCGTTCCTCCTGCGCTGGCCCAAGCTGCCCATCGAGGAGAAGCGCGCGCTGTACTCCAAGTATGCCTGCCATGAGCTCCACATGTTCCTGCATGAGAAGGACCCTGAGTTCTTCCGCAGCGTGGTGCGACCGCTGCTCGCCAACAAACTCGAGCCGGACTTCCTCGACGCCTGGCTGCTGGAGGGGGATCTTTCGCGCTGGCTGGAACCCGGAGCCTTCGCCCAGCTCAACGCCTTCGAGAAGGCGCTGCTGCTGCGTCGTCATCTGGCGCGCGCCGCCGATGTGCAGCGCTATCTGAAGGAAGCTCTTGCCGCCCAGCCTCCGCGCGACCCCGCCATGATTGCGCTCGCGTTCCAGAACGCGCTGGCCGGTCGCGCGATGGACTCCGCCGACAAGGCGGGCTTCGCATTGCGCCCCGGGGAACCCGGTGAGAGCAAGGGTGAGGATGCGCTCAAGCCGGACGCCCCGATGACGGGCGCACCCGCGCCGGGGGCACCCGCTGCCGACGGTCCTTCCGGCGGAGGCGGAGGCGGCGAGGCGCGCATGCGGCGCGCGCTCGAAGAGGGCGAGAAGTTACGTGATGCGGAGGATCGCAAGGACCAGAACTCCAAGGAAGCTGTCGCCTTCGACGAGGACGCTACCATCCCCAACGATGCCGGTCTGAGCGAGGAAGCCAGTGCTCTGGGACTGCAGCGGGGCGATCTGGCCGATCGCGCGGAGTTGAAGAAGCTCTACCAGCCGATCGCGACGACCAGGATCTACTCGGAGAGTCGCTGGTGGCAGTTGCCGCTCGCCCTTGAGAGTCACGAGCGCATTCCGCTCAACGCGTTCTGGCTGGACTACGCGCTGGCAGCCGATGAGGCACCGTTCCTTTCGACGAACTTCCTTGAAGCGACCGGCAACCTCAGCGAGATGCTGCTGGCGATCGCCGTGCTGGACCTGCCCTTCGAAGCGGGCCAGCACACGACGAGCAGCGAGGGTTCCCTGCAGCGGCTCAAGGCCGCCAGCCCGCTGCTGGCGGTTCGTCGGCAACTGGAAGCCGGCTCGCTGGCGGCCGACAGCCGCGGTCTGCTCGTGAGCCAGATCTATTTCCGTCTCGATGATCCGGTCATCATCGAAGGCAACACGCAGCGCGAAAAGACCATTCAAGGTCCCCTCCAGACCGGCGCGGCCTACGCCATGCGCATCGTTCTGACCAACCCGAGCTCTCAGGCTCGCGAGGTGGACCTGCTGATGCAGATTCCGGCCGGGGCGATCGCACTGGGCGGTCAGCGGGAAACACGCGGCGAGCGCGTCGTTCTCGCGGCATACGGGACCAAGGCCATCGACATGGTCTTCTATTTCCCCGAGCCGGGCAGCTTCGCCCATTATCCGGTGCAGGTGGCCAGCGGCACGGAGTGCATTGCCAGCGCATCCGCGCGGACGCTGGAAGTGGTGCGCGAACCGGCCCGCGTACCCACGGACTCGTGGGAGGCTGTTTCGCAGGATGGGACGGAGGCGGAGGTACTGGCCTACCTCGAACAGGCCAACCTCGCCCGCACGGATCTCACGCGCATTCTCTGGCGCCTGCGCTCGCGCGAGTTCTACCAGTCGATGCAAGGGCTGCTGCGCCGCCGCATGTTCCATTCCGCTGCCGTCGCCAGCTACTCGATCCTGCACCGCGACGCGGAGGGCATGCGGGCGTTTGCGGCCCGGGATTCGCGCTTGCCGGAGCTCTTGGGTCCGGCATTCGTTTCGCCGCTTCTGACCATCGATCCGGTCGAACGCCATCTGCGCGAAGAGCTCGAGTTCGATCCGCTGGTGCTGCCGCGAGCGCATCCGTTCGGCTCTTACAGGGATCTGCTGAATCCGGCTTTCGCTCAGCAATACCAGCAGCTGCTGAAGATTCTGCTGTATCGTCCCTCGCTCGACTCCGCGGACTGGTTGCGCGTTACGCACGCCATGATCCTGATGGGACGCATCGATGAGGCGCTGGAGGCCTTCGCCCGCGTGCGCGCCGATCAGGTGCCTTCACGCGTGCAGTACGACTACCTCGCAGCCTATCTGGATTTCTTTTCGCCCAAGCCGGCGATCGCGCGCGAGATCGCCGAGCGCTATCGCGACTATCCGGTCCCCCACTGGCGCGCGCGCTTCGAGGAGGTGCGTCTGCAGCTCGACGAGGCGGATGGCAAGCAGCGGCCGGGCGGTGCTGGCTCCGGAGCGGCCGCGGAGGCCGTCCGCGAACCAACGCTGGCGCTGGAGTGGGAAGGCAGCAGCGCCCGCATCCGCTACACCAACCTCGAGAGCTGCGAGCTCGCCTACTATCCCATCGCAATCGAGTTCCTGTTCTCGACCAATCCCTTCGTCGCTCAGGACGCAGGTGCGGCGGCCTTCGTTGAACCCACCCTGCGGCAGACGGTTCGCCTCGCCGCCGGCGCCGAACAACAGATGCTCGAGCTGCCGGCGGCACTGCGCGGACAGAACCTGCTGATCGAGGTGCGCGCCGGCGGTCTCGTGCGGCGCCTGCCCTGCCTGCAGTCGCAGCTGCGCGTGCAGTATCTGGAGAATCAGGGCGTGCTGACCGTGCGCTCGAAGACCGATGAGCGCCTGTTGCCGGGCGTTTATGTCAAGGTCTACACGCGCGGCGCGGACGGCTCAGTGCGCTTCCACAAGGACGGCTACACAGACCTGCGCGGACGCTTCGGCTACGTGTCGCTTTCCGGCGCTCCCGCAGGCATCCAGCGCTATGCAGTGCTGGTCTTGAGCGAGACGGACGGAGCCGTGGTCGGCGAGGTGGCCCCGCCGGCGCAGTAAGGGCACGTGCTCGAGCGCCAGTGCTCGAGCGCCAGTGCTTAGGGCAACCAGGTGAAGCGCACCGCGTTCGAGAAGTTCCAGGTGGCGCTGGTGCAGAACGACGCGTTGTTGCGGTAGTAGCCCTGGTAGTAGCGCACACCGCCAGCCAACGGCAGCGCGCCACGCACCGAGATCGAAAGATCTCCGGCCTGCGGATAGCTCGCCGTGCCCGGGCCGCTCTTGACGGCGAGACGAATGACGGAAGTTCCCACGCAAATCAGGCCGTCTCCGTTGAGCGCTCCCAGACCGGAGCCGAGCACCGAGTTGCCCTGCAGGAAGATGCAGGTGGTCGGGTTGGGCATTCCGGAAAGGCTCAGGAGCGCCGTGTCGCCCGACACCCGTGCGAGGCCGCTCGCGCCCAGCAGAGCTCCCGCCGCCACTGCTGAGTTGGCGCATCCGCGCCCCGCCGTGCCATTGTTGGCGCAGGGACAGGCCGTGCCGGTGCCATCGCCGAAGCACAGCGGCACCTTCTCGCCGTCGGCGGGAATGTCATAGAACGCACCTTGCACATTGCTCGGTCCCCCTCCCGTGGTTTCGGGGTTCCATGCACAGACCACACGGGCGGAGCTTCCGCCGCCCGCCGAGTAGTGGCTCGCCAGCGCGACATTGACCTCGGGAACGCTGGTGAACGCGAGATCATCGCGATCCGCGAGCTGGAGCGCGCCTCCCTGATAGCGATACGCACCCACATACGGGTCGTAGTCGGTACTGCTGGTGCTGAACAGCTCGGACCAACCCACCACGAACCGGTCCTCCGTGACCTCGCAGGCGGGTCCGGCCTGCTTCTGCCCCGCATTGGTGATCTGCAGCGCCGAGAGATCGGTGCGGACCAGCAGCGTGCTGCCATTGAACAAGGCCGATTCGATGTTGTCATCGGCTCCCAGATCCTTGCGCCAGGCGATCATGTACTCGCTGCCGGGCAGATTGGGTGACGCCGAGGGCGCGTAGTTGACCTGACTGGCGTTGGATGCCGTGAACGGCGGGGTCACGATGCCGCCGCTCCACAACACCTGCGCGGCGCGGATGTCGCATTGGAACGCGGACAGCGGACAGAGGTCCCAGACGATGTTCCAGCGATCGCCGACATTGCTGCGCGACACGCTGACATCCTTGACGCCCGCAGTGCCTTGCAGAACGGTGGCCGTGGGAGTCACGAAGGCGCCCGCGGTGGTGACCAGACGATAGACCACCTGCTGCGCGCCGCTTACGTTGCGCTGCCAGCCCACGCAGAAATACGCCGGCCCGGGCGTATAGGAGTCGCCGCCGACGGTCGCATACAGGTTGTTGTCCGTCTCGGCACCGCTGATGTCGAGCGTGGCACCGTAGGAGATCGCCACAGCACCGGTCAGCTTGCCCTTGATGCGGCGGTTGACGCTGCTGGCGAGATCGCCCGTCGTCGCAACCACGAGGAACTGATCGTACGCGTTGAGATTCGCCACATGCGGCAGATACCAGACCTCGGTCAGCGTCTCGACATAGGTTGAACTGATCACCGCGCCTGCCGCGCTGACCAGAGCCGAGCGGACATCGAAATCGGTGGCGCTGAACACATCGGTGTAGACGAACAGCGAGTTACCCGTGGTCGTGTCGTACGCCACATCCGGATAGAGCGAATCGTTGGCCGTCTGATCGACCGGGAATCCGATCACCGGGTCGATCACCAGCGGCCACTCGGCCCGCTCGATCAGCGCCGCCGGGACGCGGATCTCAATCGTATCGCCCGTCCAAAGCGTGGAGACAGGCGTGAGCGTGCCATCCTTACCCACCACGGCCGCCTGGCTGTAGCTCATGTCCCCGCGCTCATGGCGAAAGGCGATGCCGGTTCCTTGCTGCATCGTTTCCAGTTCGCTCTCCACGGCAACACGCAGCACCAGATCCCCCGGCGCACTCGGGGCGGACTCCAGCACGAAGAGTTGCTCGATGCTGTCGCGACGCAGCTCATACACCTCATCGATCCAGCCGCGGTCGAAGCACACGCGCGTGCCCTCAACGCGCAGCTCATTCAGAGGCTGATCCGCCAAAGCCAGACGCGTGTAGAAGGTCTGGGGGGCATCGACGCCCAGAAACGGCGCCATGTGCGCCCCGCCCTCATCAAAGTGCGCCTTGTACCGATCCGTGCGCACCCACCAGGCACCCTCCTCGAACATCGGCTCCGGCAGGCGCGGCATGGTGGCGGGCAACAGGCCCGGCTGCTTCGAAGCGTGCGGACGCGGCAGCGCGCTGGCGCGCGCCGCATGCTCCTCGAAGGCTTCCGCGGTGATCACCGGGGGCGGCGGGTTGTCACCCCACGGGGATTGGGGCGGGGTCTGGCAAAGCAACAGTGCGGCGAAGGAGAGAAGGGGGGCCATGGGATCGAATCTACCCCAAGGTCCTCAGTTCCGCTTGGTAGTCTCTCCCGCCTGATGAAGACCACGCCCGATCACCACGACGCCGAACTCGTCCTCAAGCTCTACGACCTGCGCCGCGAGGCCGTGATGCGCGATTCGCGCAACGCCATCTTCGGCTTCCTGCCGAAGAGCTACGACGAGTTCGCGGCCGTGCTCGCGCCGAGTCATCCGCTCAATGCGGCCTTCCGCCAGACCTCGAGCTACTGGGAGATGGCCTACTCCTTCGCCAAGCACGGCGTGCTGAACCCCGACATGCTGATCGAGAGCAGCGCCGAAGGCCTGTTCCTCTACGCCAAGGCGCTCCCCCATCTCGAACGCCTGCGCAAAGAGTACTCGCCCATGATGTTCGCCAACGCCGAGTGGCTGGTCGCGAACTGCCCCGCCGCCGCGCGCCGGCTGGAGCTGATTCAGGGTCGCATCGCGAAGATGATGCAGGCGAAATAGCTGCTTCCTGCCCCGCAACCGAGCCAGCGCTCGTAAAATGATGCCTTAAGGACTCCCCGCATGCGCGACTGGGACTTCAGCCCCCCTCCCCCCTCCCCGCTCGGCGACCATGATGTCGCCCCCGAAGGCGCGCACCTTGCCGGCAAGCGCATCGCACTGCTGCTCAGCGGCGGCATCGCCTGCATCAAGGCGCCGATGCTCGCCCGGGCCCTGCGCCGACAGGGTGCGGAGGTCACGGTCTTCGCGAGCGAGGAAGCCCTGCGCTATGTCACCGAGGACGCGCTGGCCTGGTGCACCGATCGCTCCATCGTCAAGCAGCTCACCGCGCAGGCCGAGCACCTCTCGGACCGCACGCCCTTCGATGCCTACCTGGTCGCGCCCGCGACCTACAACACGATCAACAAGCTGCGCTACGGCATCGCCGACAGCGTCGTGACCTCCGTTCTGTCCTCCGCGCTTGGTCGCATGGAGCGCGGGCAGGCCGCCGTGCTCGTCGCCCCGACGATGCACGGCACGATGCACACCGCGATCCTGACCGAGTCGTTGCGCTGGCTAGATGCGCACGGCGTGCGCGTGATTCCGCCGCGCATGCAGAACGGCAAGCACAACCTCCCCGATGAGGATGTGCTGGTCAGCGAAGTGTGCCGCGCCGTGTCGAAGTCGCCGCTGCGCGGTGTGCCGATCCTCGTGACGGGCGGGCCCACGCCTGTGCCAATCGATAACGTGCGCCGGATCGTGAACCGTTTCACGGGCCGGTTGGGCTATGAGATCGCCAGAGAGCTGCACCTGCGCGGCGCGGACGCGCACCTCGTCATCGGGGGCTCCAGCCTGCGGCCGCCGAGCTGGTTGCCCCACACGCAGGTCTCGACATTTGATGAGTACCTTGCGGCCGTGATGCACCGGCTGGCGACGCACCCTACCCGCTGCGGCATCTTCTCCGCAGCCGTGGCCGATTACCGTCCGGAGACGGTCGCGCCGGGCAAGATTCCCTCGGGCGGCGCGCTGAAGGAGCTGAAGCTGGTCGCCACCAAGAAGGTCATCGACGAGGCGCGACGCGCGCATCCCGGTCTGCACATGGTGACCTTCAAGTATCAGGAAGGCATGGCGCACGATGCGCTGATCGAGTTGGCGCGCGAACGCGTCAAGCGCGGCGACAAGCTCGTCGTCGCCAACCGCGGCGAGGAGACCGGGCCGAACGGCGAGCAGGTCGTGCACTTCGTCACGAGCGAGCATGCGACCACCAAGATCGTCGGCAAGGAGCGCATTGCAATCGCGATGGCCGACCACCTCGAGCGCACGGTTTCGGCCTGATCTGAAGCATCAGGCACGCGACGCGTCGGAGGGATAGGCAATGCGGCACTGCCGCACTTCATGCCGACTTCCGCGGCTTGCTGTTGACGAGGATCAATCGATCTGCGCCGCGACTTTCACCGTCTCCAGCATTGCCGGAGCGCTCGACCAGCGCACGCGCGCCTGCAGGCCGCCGTGCTCGATTGCTGTCTGCACGGCCGTTCCCGCCGTGAAAAGGCCCTGCATGGCGTCGTGAAACTCCACGACATCCTGCTCGGTGTCAAAAACGACGACCAGATCGACGATGCGCACGCCGTTCTTCTCGATCATCAGCAGTCGATCGCCGTCCCAGCCGCTGGCCGCAGTGTTCGTGAACTTCATGCCGATCATGGCACCCAGATCGGAGGGATCGATGCCCTTGCGCTCCTCTTGCGGCATCGTCAGCAGCGCGAGGCCGACCTCGCCGAGCGTGTCTTCTCCGGCGATTTTCCAGCCGGCGGGCAGTTGGTCGAGGGCGAATCGGACGCGAATCGGATCGTCACGGCGGCCCGCATCCCAGTACTTCTCCGGGTGCAGAATCTGTTCGCTGGAACGAGGAGGGTTGGCGAAGGCTTCCGCAAGACGCGCCTTGCCGCCGGCATCGACGAAGCCCTGCCCGGCCGTGTACGCCGCCAGCGCGGGCTTCCAAACGAAGGGAGGCAGATCCTTCATGCCCGCCATGCCTTTCTTCTGGATCTCGGCCAGGGCCGCCGGATCGAGCTTCGTGGCGTTGGACATCATCCACTGCGTCATCGTGCTCATCGCGCTGCCTTCGGCCAGTGCGCTGAAGGCAAAGCCCGCATCGGACTCATGGCCCATCGACTTGGCGAGCTTGTCGAGATCGTGAATCTGATCATCGAGCGCGTGCACGAACTCGTGCGACATGATCAGGCGAGCAAGATCGCCGCCGAAGCTCTCCATGATGCGGAATGACTTGCTCGGCGGATCGTAGAAGCCCCCCACCTGCGCCGCGTAGAAGCTGTTGACCGCCTGGGTGAGGTTGAGATCCTTGCCGATCAGCCCCGTCAGACGCGCGTACTCCTCGAGGAAGCGATCGCGCTCCGGCGTCGTGTCCATGCGACGACGCTCCTCGATGTAGGCGAGCAGTCCCTTCTCATCAGAGACCCGCACATCAACGGGCTGACGAAACGCCTGCCCGCGCAGCTTTTCGATCTCGGCCTCGATCGATTTCGCCTGCGCCTCAAGGGCCAGTTCCGCTGCGGACCTTTTCGGGGTCGGCGGCGGCGGAGTTTCGCGGGAGCAGGCGGCGGAGGCGAGCAGCAGCACAGGCAGGACAATGCGCGTGGACATGGCGCGCACAGGATAGCGATCCGCTAGGCTGGTGTCCCCCATGCCTCCCCGTGCGCTGTTCTGGCTGCTCCTGTCCCTGCTGACACTCTGCGCGTGCCAGGGCCCGGAAAAGCGTCGCCGTCCGGAGGACTGGCTCAACACGCAGCGCTGGGAACGCGGCGAAATGCGCCTGCAGGGCTTTCTCGGCGCGCGCGTCATGGACCGCATCGAGCGCAATGACGGCGGTGGCGTCACGGACGGCTCGGATGAGCAGCTTTCGCAGCTGCCCTCGATCGGCGGCGGAGCCCTGTGGAAATTCGGCGGCGAGAAGATCGACTTCGGATTCGAAGGGCTCTTCAGCGCCAACTGGCGGACCAACGCTCTGGCCTTCAGCTCCAGCGGCGGTCTGGAAGTCGCCGTGGATGCCGACATCCTGCTGCTCGACTTCTACGGCGGCCCGTTTGTGAACGTGCCGCTGGGCAAGGACTGGCGCATCTACGCCGCGGGCGGACCTCTGATGCAGTACGCTCAGTACGCCGAGTCGGAGCAGGGATCGCCGGATGAGCTGATTGGAACCGGCTTCGGCACCGGCTGGTACGCGCGCGCAGGCATCGAGGTGCTGGTCGATCAGGGCCTGTACGCCGGGATCGGCGTGCGGCGCACCGGCTCCTCGATTTCGCTCTCCGAGGGACTCGGCACGCTTGAGCTGGAAGGCACCGAGTTCGTCTTCAGCATGACGCAGGTGTTCTGAACCAGGTTCGCGCACTTTTTTCCTGCGCTGGCGGCTCGCCGGATGTCGATGTCTTCAAGGAATGCCGCTCCCCAAGGTGATCTTTCTCGGCTGCGATCGCGGGCTCGCGAACCGCTGTGCGCAGGAGCTCGAGGGCCTCGGTGAGCTGGTGCGCGTGGATGCGATCACAGGCCTGCTGCAGGCTCTCGCCAATCCCAACGCGGCCGTCGTGATCGTCGATGCCGAGGAGAGCAGCGCGCCGCTGATGCAGTACCTGCGGTCGTTTCTGCCCGAGGTGATCGCCACGGGCCGGCATGTGCTCGTGCTGAGCTCGAGCTTCGACCGCCGGGAGGAGGCGCTCGCGCTCGAGGCGGGCGCCTGGGCGATGCTTCTGAAGCCGCTCGATCCGCAACTGCTGCGCGTGCACTACCGTCGCGCGCTTGCTGCCCGCGGTCCGGTACTGAGCGGACTCGAGGCCATCGCGAAGTTCGACCCTTGGCGCGTATCCGCCCAGAGGCGCCTGGAGCAGTGCGTGGCTGAAGGCAGCGGTTTCGGAGTGCTGGTCAGCATCGTGACTGCGCTGCGTGAGGTCAACGAGCGCAAGGGAGCGCAGTACGGCGATCTGCTGCTGCAGCGTTTCGTGCAGCGTGCGCAGAGCGAGCTGGGTCCGCAGGCCATCGCCGGACGGCGCCACGGAGCCACCTTCGTGTTCTTCGTGCCCGGTGAGAACTTCGAGAGCGTGCACGCCCAGGCGCGCAGTGTCGCGAAGGTCAGCGCGCCGCGACTGGACTATGAAGAGGAGTCACCGATCAGCGTGGCGGGACTGGTCTGGCGCGAAAATCCGCGCGGAGCGGACCTCGAACAACTGGTCGAATCGGCGATCACGGCCGCGCGCGCGCTGGGCGAGCAGCAACTCGGCACGCTGGCGCTGCGGGTCTTGCGATAGCGGATCTTGCGCGGGCAGGCACGCGCCGCTATTCTTCTGTTTGGCATTCCATCGGTGATCCCCTCCGATTGGGCTATGCCCGCAAACTCGCTCTTCCCTGACTCGCATGTCACTCATCCTCGCTCTCTCCCTTCTGGTCAACTCCGTCCCTCAAGCAAGCAATCTCGTCTTCGCGGATGGGGAGGTGATTTCTGGCAGCATCCATTGCCATACAATGCTGATTCCCAAGACCGCCACCGTCTGGATCAAAGCGGATACTTGGATTCAGGCCTCCGGTACCGTCCGCATTGATGGTCGTCTCCGCCTTTTCAACGCCGGCGAACTGGAACGGACACACGCGCCGCTTCTGGAGATCACGAGCCCTCTGGCGATCGACATCCCGGGCATGATCATCGGCGGTCATGGCAACGATGGCCTGGAAACCACGCTGGCAGGTGGAAATGGCTCACGAATTCGACTCGCCGCGCCCGTGGTCTACATCGACGGGTCCGTTACTGCCGGCAATGGTGGCATGGGTGGCAGCACCCGCGCAGGCGGCAATGGCGGCCATGTGCATGTCGAGGGTTTCTTGCTTGTGCGCCATTGGGATGCGCATGCTTCCATTCGTTCCGGCAAGGGCGGTCTGGGAAGTTTCCCGAGCGACAGTGGTGAAAGCGGCGATGCCATCGCGCGGGTTCCCGAATCCGTGCGCGCGACCATGGATGAGTGGCGTCCGCTTGTCGCGCAGGCACTGCAATCACTGCAGGGCAGCAGCGAGGACCCGGCCCTGTGCCCGCATGGCGCAGCGGGAGGTGACGGAGGCAACGTGAGTTCCGCCGATGGCGCCCATGGCGCGGATGGTGCAGCGGGCTCTCAGGCTTCCCCCGCAGGCAAGGATGGCCGGCCGGGCAAACACTCCGGTGATGCGATCGCCAGCGATGGTCTGCCGGGTGGCCACGGCGGGAATTGCTGCCCGAACGCAGGTGGCAATGGGGGCAAGGGCGGCAAGGGCGGCTCCGCCACTTCCGGCAAGGGCGGCAACGGCGGCAAGGGTGGCGATGCGTGGAATGGAATGGACGCCGGTGGCAACGGAGGCGACGGTGGCAACAGCGGTCAGGCGCGTGCCGGTCGCGCTGGCAATGGCGGCAATGGTGGCAAGCTCAACGGCCTGGGCGGCGCAGCCGGTGATTTGGGCACGGCCACAGCAGGCGCGGTCGGCAGCGGAGGCAATGGCGGCAACGGGATTCCGCCGGGTGTCGCCGGAGGATCGGGAACGCAGGGAGCTGTCTTGCAGGGTGCCGCCGGCACGGCGGGAACGGGCGGCGGCTCCTGTCCGTAGTCAGCAACTGTGCTTGCAGGAATCGGTGCGCAGAATTCTGCGCACCGTGCGAGCGTCAGGCACGCAGCGAGCGATAGATCTGCTCCAGATCCGCTGCGTCCTCTTCAAGGCTCTTGACCTTGGGAACATTCGCACCGAGTCGCTCCAACAGCGCGGGATCGTCCGCGAGCCGCAGCAGCGCCGCGCGCAGGGACTGCGCATCGCCGGCGCGGAAATGCAGCCCGTCGCGCTCGTGCCCGATCAGCTCGCGCATCCCGCCGATGTCGCTGCCGACCACCGGCGTGCGCTGGAGCCACGCTTCGTGGATCGTCAGCGGCGAGTTCTCGAACCACACACTCGGCACGACCAGCACATCGATCTCGGAGTAGACCTCGGCGATGCGGTTGTTCTCGAAGCGGCCGCGGAATTCGACGGCCTTGCCCTTGGCCAGTTGCTGCAGCTGTTCGTGGTGAGCATCGCGCGCCGGGTCAAAGGCTCCGAACACGCGCAGCACGGCTTTTTCCGGCGCGATGCCCTCGAAGGCGCGGATCAGCACATCGACGCCCTTGTACCAGACCAGCGAACCGACGAAACCCACGCGCAGACGGCCCTGCGGGTCGGGCTGCTTGGCGAGCACACGCAGGCCCTCGGTGCGCATCCCGTAATCGGAGTGAATGATGCGCGCGGGCTCGATGCCGCCGCTTTCGATCAGCTTGGCTCGCAGGAACTCACTCGGCGCAATCAGCAGATCCGCCGCCGCGTAGCCCGCCAGCACGCGCCTGTGACGCGCTTCCAGCGCCAGCCAGTCACCACAGCGCTTGGCCAGCTTGGAGAACGGACGCGCCAGCTTGGCCGAAGGCTGCGGGAGCGCTGCCAGGGGCCGCAGGCCGCGCGCACCCGCGCTGATCACGGGCCGCAGCGCCCGCAGACGCGGCTGCCAGGCGGGCGAGTGATCCTTGATGCACGCGTAGCAGCCGACGCCCTGATTGGATTCGCAGCGCACGCCGTCGGGTCGGATCAACTGCACCCGCGCGCACAAGGCCCAGTAGTCGTTGACCGTGAGCACGGAAGGAATTCCCTGCGTCCGGGTGATGCGCGGCAGGTTGCAGGACAGGTGCAAGAGGTGCTGGAAGTGCACGAGATCGGGGCGCAGCTCGCGCAGGAAGCGCTCGAAGAAGCGCTCCACCCACGGCGAGGAGTAGCTGTCCTCCACCGCGAGACCGTCGGTGCGCCGTGTCAGGCGATGCACGCGCAGACCCTGAAACTCCCCCGTCCGCAGGCTGCCATCCGGCTCGCCCGGGTATGACTGCGGCGCGCGCGTCAGGACATGCACTTCCAGACCGCGGCGTTGGAAAGCCTGCGCGAGGCCCAGCGTGTAGACCTCGGTACCCGCCCAGGTATCGGGCGGAAAACCGTGCACGACGAACAGCAGGCGTTGCATGCGCGCAGAAAAGACTACGGCGCACCCACTTGCAACGGCTCTTCCGATTCCGTATTCCCAAGCTCACGGGGGTGGGGATTCCCCGATCAGCAGTGGAAGAACTCGAACTGGTGCGCGGTTTGCGGGAGCGGCGCGAGGAGGTGGTTGCCATCTTCCTGGAGCGCTATCGATCGCTCTTTTATCACTGCATTTCGCACTTCGAGCCCGATGCCAGCTCGCGCGATGACCTCTATCAGGATGTCATCCTGTACGTGCTCCACCGCCTCGATGCCGACAGCTTCGATCCGGAAAAGGGCTCGCTGGGCACCTGGCTCTACCGCGTGGCCTGGTGCCGCTGTGTGGACCAGAAGCGCAAGCAGTCCAGCCAGCGCAGCCCCCGCCTGACGACGGTCGGCGAGAACATCCCCGAGAAGGTCGACCACTGCCCCACGCCGGGTGAGCAGGCCGGGGAAGAGGAGATCGGCAGTCTGGTCCGGCGCGGCATGGCGAGCCTCGACGAGCAGGAGCGCGCACTGCTCGAAATGCGCTTCGTCGACGGCTGCACGATGCACGAGATCGCCGAGCGGCTCGAGATCTCGCTGGAGCAGACCAAATACCGCCTGAAACGGGCCTCCACGAGCCTCAGGCGCGTCCTTTTGAACGAACTTGCATTGGAGGAGGCTGGTTGAAGCCCGAGCGCTCCCAAAAAGCGGATTTCCTGCCCCTGACAGGCCCCGATCCGACGGATGCCTCCCCGATCATGCAGGAAAAGGCCCCCCGACGCTTCGAAGACCCCCGCGAGGCCCTCGAGGCCCTCCTGCAGTGGGATGAACTGGAGCGCGAGGAACTGGCCGCGCTGGAGCAGCATCCGCAGCACGCCGAGCGCCTCCAGCAACTGCGCGCCGTGCAGGGCTGGATGGATCAGCGTCTGGCGACCCCGCGGCCGGGCATCGGTCCATGCCCCTCGCCCGAGGAACTGTACGACTATGGCCGCGGCGTGGGCGCGAACCCGCTCTCCGCGGAGCGTCGCGCCGAGCTGGAGTTGCATGTGCACCGCTGTACCGCCTGCGAGCATGCCATCGAGGTGCTCGCCACGCGCCCGCCCGCCGTGGTGATCTCCCCCCGCGAAGCTTCCTTGCCGCTCTCCGCACCCCTGCGTGCCTTGCCGCCGCGTCCCTCGCCGATCGAGGAACTGGATGAGGGATCGGCTACGCGGCACGATGCCCCCGCCCCCCGCAGCTTCTGGCGCCCGGCGCTGTCGCTGGCTGCCGGCCTGTTGGGTGGCTTGGCGCTGTGGACGCTGGTCGCCGACGAAGGCACGCCGCGTCTGCCCCAGACCCCGCAGCTGCGCGGCAGCCAATCGGGCGCGCTCCTGTTCCCGCGCGGCCTTCTGCTCGCGAATCGCGAAGCCCTGGGTGCGGCGGCACTGCCGCTGCGCATCGAGCTGGCCCCGCTGGAGGGCGGCGATGCCATGCGCGCGGAGCGCTGGCGCGTCGAATTGCTGCGCCATGCGGGCGGTGCCTTCGATGCAGGCCTGCGCGTTGCGGAGTACCAGAGCAGCCAGCACGAGATCCTGATCGAGGACGCTCTGGGCGTCGGGCACTACACCGCGCGCGCCTACGCCACGATCGCAGGCCTCGAGCGCGAGTGCGGCGCCCAGGACTTCGAAGTGAGGCATGACCCTCAGTTGCTCGCCGAGCTGGAAGGCACGCAGGCCGGCAACGAGCTCGACCGCACGCGTTTGAAGATCCGGCTCCTGCACGAGCGCGGCTATCTCACCGATGCACGCGAGCTCGCGCGCACGCTGCCGCCGGATGAGGATCGCAACCGCTACCTCTCGTCGGATGGCCTCGGCCCCGCGCGGGGTCGCTGAGCCGCACGGGAGCGGCCGCGTGCTGCGCGAAAACCGACTCTTCCTCAGCGCGCTGGCACTGTTCGCATTCCTGCTGGGATTCGCGTATTTGCGCCGCTCGGAAGTGCGCGCGGCCGTTGCGCCGGATCGGCCGCTGGAAGCCGAGCTGGAGGCGCTGCGCAACGATCTCGCGGCTTTCCGCAGCGGCGATGACACGCGACTGAAGGACCTGCGGGCCACCGCTGCGAGCCTGTGCGAGCGTTTCCTGCGCTGCGACGCGCGCGAGATCGTCGAGTACTACGGCGAACTGAGCGTCGAAGAGCGCCGCGCGGGCGTGCAGGGGGAGCAGCGCTACCTTGAGTTGCGCGAGCAGGTGCAGGCGGCGGCCGAGTCGGGAGCGGAGCACTGGCAGTCCGAGCGTCCGCGCTGCCTGCGGGACCTGGAACAACTCGCGCAGGCGGCCGGCGCGCTGCGCGATGCGGTCCCCGCCGCGCGCACGCATGCGCTGATTGCGCGACTGATCGCGGAAGAAATCCCCCCCCGCGACGATTCCGCGGCGCTGGAGGCCTGGGCCGAGGAGCTGCGTGCCGAACTCGAGGCCGCGCAGACCGGCTTTGTGCGCGCCGGCATGCTGCGGCCGCGCATCGAGCTGGAGTGGATCCGCGCGCGCCTCCTGCATGAAACAGGCCAGTTTTCCGGCGCGGAACGCGGTTTCGAGGAGTGCCTCGATCAGGCGCGACGCCTCGGCGAGCGCGAATGGCAGCAGCGCGCGCTGGATGAGCTGTACCGGCTGGCGGAAGCCAGCGGCGATCTGCCGCGCATGCGCTGCATCCTCGATCAGCTGGCGCTGCTGTCTCCCGGCGGAGCCGAGGCCCAGCCGTGGAACCTGCGCGCGCGTCATGCGCTGCAGCTGATCTGGCAGGATCAACCGCGCGCCGCCGAGGAATTCCTGCGCGCTCACCCGCCGCGCGCTGGAACAGGCCGCGAGGCGGAACACCACGCGCTGCTGCTCGGCCAATCACTCCTGCGTCAAGGCCAGCTCGAAGCGGCCCGCACGCAGTGGTCGCGCGTCGCGTCGGGCTCACCCTACTCGTCCGAGGCCCGTCTCAGCGAAGCGCAGGCCGATCTCGCCGCCGGTGAGACCGCGCGCGCGCTTTCCACCATCGCCGCTCACGCACCGGGAGCGCAGGCCGGCCCCGAGCGCGAAGCTGCGTGGCGCGCGCTGCGCGGCGAGGCCTTCCTCAAGGCCGGCAAGAGCGAGCTGGCACGCCGCGATCTGGAGCAGGCGCTGGAGAACATCCGCATCTGCGAGCGCACGCTGCAGGAGTCGCGCGATCCGCTGCGGGCGACCAATCTGTTCGGCGAAGTGCTCGGGATGCACGCGGTGGCTCTGCTGGCGCAGGCCTGGGTGGAGCTTGGCGATCCGGTGCAGGCTGCCTGCGTGATCGAAAGCGCGCAGTCGCGCACGCTGCGCGGCCAGCCCGAACTCTCGCGCGGTGATCTTCTGGCGTGGGCGCGCTCCACCGAGCGCGGCCTGCTGACCTGGATCGTTGCGGCGGATCACACGCTGTGCATCGCGGTGGCTCCGCAGGGAACCGCCCGGGCCGCGCGCATTCCGCACGGCCGTCGGGCCATCGAAGAAGGCGTGCGCCGGCTGCGCGAAGCCTGCTGGAGCAATGAACGCGCGCGCGTGGAGCGCCTCAGCGGAGAGCTCGCCCAGGCGCTGCTTCCCGAGGAAATCGCACCCTTCGCACTGCAAGGCAGCGGCCGCATCCTGCTGCTGCTGCACGGGCCGCTGGAAGCACTGCCGATCGAATGCTGGGAAGGCAGCGTGTGGTTCCCCGATGCGCTCACGCCACTGGTGCTGCCGGGCCTCACCGCCAGCGCGCCGCCGGCGGCGTTTGATCCATCGGCGCCCGCAACATGGACATTGTGCGGCGATCCGCACGATGCGCGCGGGCGACCGCGTCTGGAGCAGGCCGGTCAGGAGCTTATGGAGCTCGCCGAGCTGCTGCCGGGAGCGCGGCTCATGCGCGGCGCGCAGTTTGAACGCGGAGCACTGCGCGCGGCGCTTGCTGCGAATCAGCCGGTGCATATCGCCACGCACCTTTCCGCGGTCGAAGCCGAGCGCGACTCGCGCTACGCGGGGCTGGCGCTCGAGCTCGATGGCGGCGAGAGTCTGTCGGCTGCGGAACTTGCGCGGTGGACGATCCGCGCGCCGCGGGTCGTGCTCGCGGCCTGCGAGAGTGCCGGCGGCGAACGACTCGACGGCGAGGGCATGCAAGGTCCCGCGCGTGCACTGCTGGAGCACGGCGTGCCTCGTCTGGTCGTGACGCTGTGGCCCGTGGAGGATCACATCGCGCGCAGCTTCTCGCTGGCCCTGCACCGCAACCTCAAGCAGGGCCTCAGCCCCGCGCAGGCCTGCGCCCAGGCCCGTCGGGCGCTGCGAGCTCAGGGCGCCCAGATCGCCCAGTGGGCCGCTTTCCGCGCTTTGGGAAGCGATTGAGCGCAGGCCCCGGGGCCGCTCAAGCCCCCGGCACTTCTTTCCGATGAGCCTTCCCGTGCGGGGAACACCCCGCCACCAGAAGGAGATCGGATGTTCACCACTTTGGCCGCCACCTTGAGCCTTGCCAGCGCCCCGCTGCTGCCCGCGGAGCCCTCGCCGGCCGTCTTCGCGCTCGCCATCGAGCGCAACTCCCTGACCGCGATCAACTACAGCGACGACCCCCAGTGGCTTGTCTTCGAGAGCGGCTCCAGCACGATCATGCGCGCGATTGCGCCGCACTCTTCGCTGGCCTGGCAGTTCCCCGCCAGCTGCCTCAGCGATGTCGAAATCAGCCTGCTGCGCCCGCAGCGCGCGGGCTGGATGCAGAGCGAGCGCTGCTCCCTGAATGAACACAGCGAGTTGTACTTCTCCGCCGATGCGCGCGCCTACCGCGCGCAGGCCGGCGGTCTGGAAGCACTCGACTGCCTGCATGTGCCGGTGATCCGGCCGGAGTCCAGACCGAATGGCGGTCAGCCTCCCCACATCGGGGACAAGCCGCTGCCTCCGGTTTGATTTGAGTGAGTCGACAGAGAGAAGAGAAGGCAAGGCCGGGCTCCACGGAACCCGGCCTTGGCCTTTTCGGCGCAGCCAAGCCACAATGAGACGGCACACGCACCTCGGATGGAAATCCTGCGCACCGTACTGCCGACCGCGCTGCTGGCCCTGGGTTTGGGCCGCCTGGCGTTGAGCTTTCTGCCGCCGGGCCGGCTGGGCTCGCATGCCCTGCACGAATGGCCGCGCACGCTCGCCGCGAGCTTTCTGCTCGGATTGCTGATCGTGCGCAGCTACGCGGCCGTGTTCGAGATGTCCCCCGTTCCGCTCGCCATCGCCTGCGGTCTGCTGGTGTTCCTGCGCCTCGCCACGCTGCCCGGCGCGATGGTGCCTCCGCAGCCGCAACCGACGCGCACGCGGCAGCCGGCGGCTGTGCTGCTGCTGCTGGCGGCGGTGTGCTTGCCGTGGCTGGTGCGCGGCGAGGCCGGCTCACTGCGCACGCTGAATGCGCTTGCGGCCAGCGCGATGGTGCTGCTGCTGGATGGAGCGCTTGAGGAAGTGGCAGGCCGAGCATGGCTGCGGCGCAGCGCGCTCTTCGCGCTGATGCTCGCGCTGGTATGGCTGCCGCCGGGCGCCGGTCAGCAGGCCATGCCCTGGGGCGCACTCGGCTGGCTTGCGGGCACGGGGCTCGCCGCGGGCTGGTTCCTGCGCGCGGATCGCCGACAGGGTGCGCTCGCAGCGCTGGCGCTGGCCTTCGGCGGCGATCTCGAGTTGCGCGCCAACGCCCTGATCGCCGCGGGAGCGCTGGTGATCCTGATCCTGTGCACGGCGGCTCCCTCGCGGCGCTGGATCGCAACCGTCAGCATCGTCGCGTACGGACTGCGCCTCCTGCTCGCACAGGGCGCCACGGCGAATGCGGCTCCGGAAGGATTGGCGGTGCTGCTCCTGCCCGCGGTGCCAGCGCTGTTGCTCGCAGTCTGGCTGGCGCTGCGCATCCCCGCGCTGCAGCGGCGAGTGCTCGCGGCCGGGATCTGAGTTCGCATGAGCGAGTACAAGGCCCAGCTCGAAGCGTGCCTGCTCGCGCTCGCAGACGAGGATGCGGACCGGCTGCAGCTGCTGCTGCGTGAGGGGCGCGGAGCGTGGCTGTTGTGCGCGCGCACGCCTCCCGGGAGCCGCGCACTGTTTCTCGGTGATCCCCGCTCGGGCGCGGTCAGCGCGCTGGCCCTGTGCGGTTACAGCGTGACCGTCGACTGCGAGGATGAGCAGGCCTGGATTGTCGCCGAGCGCCGCGCACAGGCCCACACGCCCGGCAAAGTGCGTCGGCGCGCGCCGGGTGATGCGCAGGCGTATGCGCTGGTGGTCGCGGAGCAGGGCCGCGAGCATGCGGCGCCGCCTTGCGAAGAGCTGGTGCTGTTGTGCGACAACCGGCTGGGCTACAAGCGCTCGCTGGGCCGCAAGGGAGAATTCCGCGTGCCCACGCCGCTGCAGTATCTCACGCATGCCCTGCGGCCCGAGCAGGGCGAACGCAGCCTCGCAGGTCATCGCCGATCCCTGCGGGCCCGCGGCTCGCGCGTGATCGAATCCTTCGCGCTCTATCCGCACCGCGAGGACTTCTCGCATGTCGTCGCGCTCGATGCGCCGCTGCCCGCGCTCTCGATCGGGCCGATGGAGCGCAAGAACCGCTTCAAGCTGCTGGGCGCGCGACTGGGCCTGTTTCCGCTGCTGACGCCCTCTTACGCACTCTTTGCGCGCAGTTCCGCCGCCGCGCGTGCGCCGACGCGCCTCGAAGCCCTGCTGGAGAGCGTGGCCGGCCAGCTGGGGACCGCAACGCCTCGCGTCGAGACCATCGTGGCCACGCGCGGCAACAGCGCCGTGGTGCACACGCTCGATCCGCATTGGACGCTGCATGTGCCGCTGGCGCCGAAGAACTTCCCGCAGACCTCGCGCCACGCGGCGAACCTGCGCGAGCTGGAGGCGCGCTTCGCCCGCTTTCCGGCGCCGCGCCTCTTGTGGGCCGGAGAGACAGCGGGACTCTACGCCAGCGTCGAACAGCGGTTGCCGGGCTGGACGGCACCGCAGGCCTGCGGCGATCAGCCGCGTATCGCGCGCATGCTGCGCGAAACCGGCGCCGCCCTGACGCAGCTGTGCGTCGATCCGGGCCGCGTGTGCGACGAGGCGCTGTTCGCCGAGCAGGTCGAAGTGCGACTGCGACTGGTGATGCAGCATGCCGCCGTGCCTCAGACCATCCGCTGGTTGGAGCAGCTGCTGCACGACAGCTGGCAGCGCCTGCGCGGACAGACGCTGCCGCTGTGCTTCTACCACGCGGATCTGCGTGCGAAGCATGTCCAGGTCGATGCGGACGGCGCATTGCTGGGCGTGCTCGACTGGGGCACGGCCGAGCCGGTGGGCCTGCCTTATTACGACCTCCTGCAGCTCTTGTGCCACGAGATCAAGCAGGAGCACGGGCTGAGCATCGGAGCTGCCTGGCGCCGCCTGCTGCAGGGTGAACTGCGCGACTACGAGCGTGAGGCGCTCGAGTCGTACCGTACCGCGCTGCGCATCTCGCCGGCCGTCGCCGAGGCGCTGCACCGGCTGTACCCGGCGCTCGTCGCGGCGATGGCCGAGAAGAACTGGGACTACTCGCGGCCGCGCTGGCTGCACCGACAGTTCCAGATCTGAAACTCGGGTGAGAAGCCGCTGCGCGCTGCATCCGCGGACAAAGGAGCCGCGAACTGTGAGATGGAACTGGTCTTTGGCGCCACCCGCTGAAGAACAGGAAGAGAGAGGGCCCCGGCGTCTTCAGGAACTGCCGGGGCTCATTTTTTGACCGAGATCTCCCCCGAATCGGCCGATCCACGGCAAGAAGCCGGCCCGCCTCCGCTCACTTCCTGCTGCGAACTTCGGCAATCCACTCAGCGACGATGGTCTCGACGCTGGGGCTGTACTTTCCGTGCTGGAATTGGCGCGCGCTCTCCTGCTCGGTCGCAAAGGAGTGCAGCAGGTGGTCTGATTGCGGGGCGCAGACAAAGCGGCCCTGACCGGGGTGACGGCCGTTCACGATGTCGGCGATCAGCTGGTGGTCGACCGCATAGGCCACGAAGTCGCTCTCACCGTGGATCGCGAGCACCTGAGTGTCCAGGCGGGCCCAATACGAGGCGAAGTTGATCTCGTTGAGCTGCCTCCAGAACGCCAGCGTCTTTCCGTTGAACAGACCGCCGGGGAAGAACGCATCGACCCAAGGGGCGAGTTCAGGCTGCGCCTCCTTGACCTCTTCGGGACTGCGCCCGAGCAGCATCACTTCCGCCATCACGCGCGCGCCTTTGCGGGCCTTCTCATCGGTGTTGACGAAGTTGTCGCCGGCGACCAGTCCCTGATAGCGGATGGTGTCGAGCAGAAATTCGAACCACGTGCGCGCCGCTGTTCCGTAGACGGCGATGCCGCGGACCGGTTCATCCGCGACCACCATGGGGCCGAACGATCCTCCCATGCTGTGTCCGAATACGAAGACGTCCGGGTCCACGAAGCTCTGGCCCTTGAGCTGCGCCAGCGCCGTCCGGTAGATGCCGATCTCCTGCTGGTAGTCGAGCTCGGCGAAGGGTCCGCCTTCACTGTCTCCCACACCAGGCTTCTCCACGCGCATCGTGACGAATCCGGTGTCCGCAAATTTGTGAAGCAGCGGACCGTCGAGACTGGCGACATCACCCGTGGCGGTGGACAGCACGAAGTCGTAACTGACCGGGGAGAAGCCCTGAATGAAGAAGAAACCCGGGTGCTTTCCGGGTGTGCGCGGGCGGGTGATGATCGTCCGCATGCGCTGCCCGTCGTGCACGATGTGGCTGTAGATGACCTCGTAGCTGGCGGTGCCAGGATCGCGCGGCCGCTCCAGCAGCGGACCGTCGAGCTTGAGAACCTGGCCCGCGCGAACCACTTCGAGCGAGAGTGCGCTGCCGGCAGGCAAGCCGCGCAGGACGCCCTGGATCGTCGAGGAGCGCACGACTTCTCCGTTCAACCGCAGGACCCTGTCGCCGCTCTGCAGGCCGAGTTTCTCCGCGGAAAGTCCGGGAGCAGGCGTTCCGGCCACAAGCCCCTCACCGCGGGCCAGCCCGTGTTCCTCCGCCTGCTTGCCGGTGAGCGGAGTGAAGCCGACACCCAGCGAGCCGCGACGCGGAAGCGGATCGGCGAAATCAGATGGCGACGCAAGGAACAGAACCGGAATCAGCAGCGACAACAGCATGGTGACCGGATCCTATCAGCCGGCATCCAGCTACCTGTAAGTACCGATCACAGCTGCGGTACAGTCGAAGTAAGCCCAAGCTCCCGGCGCACGCCCGCCATGCGCTCGCCAAAGTCGGGCGAAGCCGGCACGCGATAGATACGCTCCCCCGTCGAATACCTCCCGACCAGCCCCTCGAGGATCGTCTGGAAGCGCAACTGCGTCCACGGATTGGTCGAACGCACTCCGTCATCGACCAGCGGCAGCACACCGTGCGGGAACAGCAGGATGCGGTCGTAGCCGCGCGCCTCCTCGACCATCGCCTGCACGAAGCGCTCGGTGCGCTGCGCGTCCTCGTGCAGCTGGTAGTGCAGCCAGAAGGCCGCATAGTCGAGGCTTGAGCGGTCGGCGACGAAGCCCTGCGTGCAGCGCTGCTCCTCCGCGCGCTGCGCGGAGCGATCACTCTCGATCAACTGCCGCCAGTCATCCGGAGTCAGCCGATGCAGGTCAAAGCCCGACTCGAGGCGCTGACGCATGCGTTCCTCAAGGAACGGCACGCCCAGTTCCTGCGCGAGCCGGCGGCCGAGCGTGGTCTTGCCCGTGCCCGCCGAACCCGAGAGCGCGATGCGCGGAGCCCGCAGCGCAGGCCGCGGCGTGCGCGGCGTGCTTTCCGGGACGAAGGTCCAGGGCCGTTCACCGAGGTTGTTGACGACGGCCCCCGCTTCGCTGAGGAGCACGTGCGTCACCGAGGCCGTGGCGGGCGCCAGACGCAGGGCCTGATCCAGCCCGATGCCCAACCACGCACACAAAAGGCTGCGGATCACGCCGATGTGCGTCACCAGCACGATGGCGCCGTCCTGAGAGGCGAGCTCGCGCCACAGCGGCAGCACGCGCGCCTGCAGATCCGCCAGCGATTCACCGCCGTCGGGGCGCGTGTGCACATAGTCCGCCCAGTAGCGACGCACTCGCTCGGGGTCATCCTCTGTGATCGCCTGCCACGAGCGGCCCTCCCACCGGCCCATGTGCTGCTCGCGCAGGCGAGCGTCCCAGGTCACGGGCCTCTGCAGGCGTTCGGCGAGATCGCGGCAGCGCACCAGATCGCTGGAGCAGACGCGCGCATCCGCTCGCAGGCGCGGCACGAGCCAGCGGGCGAGCGCTTCATGCTGCAACAGGCCTTCAGCCGAAAGCGGCGCATCGAGCTGTCCGCGCACCGTACGCGTGCCCAGAGCCTCGACGGCGCCGTGCCGCAGCAGGTGCACTTCCAGCACGGCTCGCGAGGGCAGAATGCGCGCCGTGGCCGCATCGACGCGGCCGTCGAAGGCCTGACCGCCATGCTCGCTCATCTGGGCGCGTCCTTGCCGTTCGACAAGGCTTCGTACTGGCGCAGAAGTTGCTCGGCGGCGTGCAGGATGTGGTGGGAATCCGAGGAGATCAGCGCGGCGCTGAGTTCGATCAGATGACCCTGCTCGCGCGCCCGCAGTGAACGCAATACCGGGGTTCTCTCCAGAACGTCACGCGTAGGCGTTCCGGCTTCATCGCGCGCCGGTCGCGCCATCACGATCCAATCCGGATCGATGGCAAGCAGCATTTCGAAGCTGCACACGCTGTGACCGTCGATGCCCGCACCGACCGCCGCATTTTCCATGCCTGCCAGCTCCAGCATGGTGTTGGCCGTGGTGTTGGCGCCGGCAGCCCAGCCGGTGGTGCCGTCGTTGGCGTAGACCAGCAGCTTGGGCTTGCGGCTCGGAGCGTGCGCCGACAAGGCGGCGACACGGCGATCCAGCTCGGCAACCGCGGCACGGGCACGCAGTTCGCGTCCGATCAGGAGCCCCAGCTGCAGCACGCTGCCGCGTAGCGCGCCGTAGCTCGTGCCGGAATCGAGCGAGAGCACCGGGATGCCGAGCTTGCGCAGTGTGCGGTTGGTATCTTCGCTCTGCCAGCGGTGGTTGACCACCAGCAGCGGTTCATAGGCCGCAAGCACCTCGGCCTCGTACTTGGCAAAGCGCGGCTTGTGCTCCCAGCCGTTCTTCGAGAAATCCTCGGCCGAGTAGCGATCGGCCTGTTCCGGCAGGGCCAACACGTCCTCGGGGTCCGCAATGAGACACAGGAGTTCGGCGGCTGCGGTGGTCGTCGGAAGCAGCCGGGCGCCCTTCACCTGCGTCGCGGATGCGCCAGCGCCCGCGGTGACGCCGGACGCGTGCGGCGCACCGGGGGTGCCGCCCGTCTCGCGCGAGCAGGAACTCAGGGCCGCACAGGCCAGCAGGAGCAGGGTACGCAGGATCATTCTCGGGATTGCTTGAGACTGGCCGGGCATACGCGCAAGATCCTAACGCAATGATCGCCGCGATTGCGCTGAACCTTTCTCCTCTGCTCGTTCTGCCTCTGCTGGCTCTGCTGGGCCTGATCCTGCTCTACCACGGGCAGGCCTTCCGGGCCTGGGCGTGGCCGATCGCGCTGCTCTTCGCCTGGGTCTACATGCAGGGCGAGCGGCTGGAGGGCGTGTTCCTCGGCTGCGTGATCGCCTACGCCGTGCTGGTGATGCTGTTCGCGCTCAAGCCGCTGCGCCGTGCGCTGATCGGCGGCCCGCTGATGAAGCTCCTGACGCCGATCTTCCCGCGCATGAGCGATACCGAGCGCATCGCGCTGGAGGCCGGCACGATCTGGTGGGATGCGGAGCTGTTCCGCGGCAAGCCCGACTGGAACGCGATGATGAAGTTCACGCCGCCGCCGCTGAGCGCGCGCGAACGCGCCTTCCTCGACGGTCCCTGCGAAGAGCTGTGCCGCATGCTCGATGACTGGAAGGTCACGCAGGAGGGCGATCTGCCGAGCGAGGTGTGGGAGCACATCAAGCGCAACCGCTACTTCGGCATGATCATTCCGGAGAGCTACGGTGGCTTGGGCTTCAGCGCGCAGGCCAACTCCTGCGTCGTCACCAAGCTCTCGAGTCGCTCGGTGACAGCCAGCGTCACGGTGATGGTGCCCAACTCGCTGGGTCCGGCGGAACGGCTGCTGCACTACGGCACCGAGGAGCAGAAGAACCACTAACTCCCCCGGCTGGCGCGCGGCGAGGAAATCCCCTGCTTTGCGCTGACCGAACCGGGCGCGGGCTCGGATGCGGGCTCGATGCAGGCGCGCGGCATCGTTTGCCGCGGCATGTTCGAGGGCCGGGACGTGCTCGGCATGCGCCTCACCGGGAACCAGCGCTACATCACGCGGGCGCCGATCGCGACGCTGCTCGGTCTCGCCTTCGTGCTGCGCGATCCCGACCGCCTGCTCGGCGGCGAGGAGGATCTGGGGATCACCTGCGCGCTGATTCCCGTGTCGACGCCCGGCGTGATCACCGGCCGACGCCACAACCCGCTCTCGGTGCCGTTCATGAACGGCACGACGCAGGGGAATGATGTGTTCGTGCCGCTCGATTGGATCATCGGCGGCCCCAAGCAGGCAGGACAAGGCTGGCGCATGCTGATGGAGTGCCTCTCGGCCGGCCGTTCGATCTCGCTGCCCGCCAACTCGGTGGGCGGCTCGCAGCTCGCCGCGCGCGCGATCGGCGCCTACGCATCGATCCGCGAGCAGTTCAATCTCGCCATCGGCCGCTTCGAAGGCGTCGAGACGCCGCTCGCTCGCATCGGCGGCACGCTGTACTGGATGAACGCGATGCGCTGGGTCACGGCCGGAGCGGTCGACGCGGGCGAAAAACCCGCCGTGATTTCGGCGATCGCCAAGCACTACGCCACCGAAGGTCTGCGCCGCGTGATCAACGACGCGATGGATGTGCAGGGCGGTGCGGGCATCTGCAAGGGCCCGCAGAATGTGCTCGCGATCGCCTATCAGTGGCCCATTCTGAATTTTGTTAAATTAAAATCTAAACAAGCGATTTTTGCATTTTCTATTTTTGTTATCTTTTTTTAAATTTAATTATTTTATTTTTATATATAAATTTTGTGTTGATG
>SXGR01006182.1_pt1 | contig 31327 bp, 30 predicted proteins | sample 3174711 | NCBI WGS metagenome assembly SXGR01 (sample SAMN11356860, study PRJNA531348) | freshwater metagenome | isolation source: freshwater sample F1-60 | place: China: Fuxian Lake, Yuxi | collected 2017-12-25 | reverse complement strand
CTTGCGTAGTAGGCTGCGACAGCCTTGGTCAGGTCGTAGAGCAGGCTGACCTCGATTCGGTATTTGAGATTCCTCCTTCCACTCCCCACGTAATCAGCCCACTGACGCGCGGCGAAGTCCAGGTGCCGCCGCAGCCGTCGCCCCATCGGCGCGGTCCTGGACTTGGTCTCCTCGTAGCTCCGCTTGTCCAGCTTGGCCCGGAGAAACAGGAGCCGGTAAACTTAGGGAAGCAGCAGAGCGATGACCCCCAGCGCCAGCGGCGATAGCATCAACGCCGTGTCCATCGCCGCGCGGATGGCGGACGCGATGAGATCGTGGTCAATCAAGGCCATGAGCCAAAGACAGGAAACCCAAAGATCAGGGGAGTTCATGGAGATGGAGTTTCCCGGAGGACGCTTCGACGCCTCCTCACGCTGCCTGCTCCAATGCCACGCCCTGCGGCAGCTTCAAGCCGGTCTCGTCCAGCTTCGCCAGCAGCTCGCCCACGACGGCGGTGGTGTCGGTGCGGTCGAAGCGCGCCTGGTAGTTGAGCAGGATGCGGTGGTTCAACACGGAGGGCGCGACGACCTTCACGTCCTCGAAGCCGGCGGTTGGGCGGCCCGCGACAAGCGCGTGCGCCCGCGCAGCTTCCGCGATTGCGATGGCGGCGCGCGGGGAGGCCCCGTAGTTGACGTATTTGTTCACCGCCTCGGTGGCTTCCGCCGCGCCACGCTGCGTGGCGGCGACAAGTCGGGCGACGTAGCGCGCGACGGGCGCGGGCATGAAGATGCGCTCCATCACGGCGAAGAGTTCTTCAAGCTGGCCCTTCTCCATCTGCCACGTCGGCTCCGGCAGTTCGCCGCGCCGGCGCTCGCTGATGATGCGCGTGAGCACGTCAGCATCCACGTGGTTGAAGAGCAGGCGGAAGAGGAAGCGGTCAAGCTGCGCCTCTGGCAGCGGATAAGTTCCTTCCAGCTCGATGGGGTTCTGACTGGCGAGGACGAAGAAGGGCTGCGGCAATTTGCGCGTGACGCCGAGGAGCGTGACGCAACTCTCCTGCATGGTTTCGAGGAGCGCGGATTGCGTCTTGGGCGAGGCGCGGTTGATTTCGTCGGCGAGGAGGATGTTCGTGAACACCGGGCCGGGCTGGAAGGTCATCTCGCGCTGGCCGGTGGCGGTGTTTTGGAGAATGTGCGTGCCGAGGACGTCGCCGGGCATGAGGTCGGGCGTGAATTGCACGCGCTTGAAGTCGAGCTGGAGGATGCGGCCCAGCGTGCGGATGAGCGCGGTCTTGCCCAGGCCGGGCACGCCCTCGAGCAGGATGTGGCCGCGGCTCAGGATGCCGATGAGCACGAGGCGATGCACGTCTGCGCGGCCCAGCAGGATGCGATCGAGCTGGTCCAGCGTGCGGGCGCAAAGGTCGGCGGCGGGTTTGAGTTCCTCGCGCTTTAGGACTGTCGGGGTGGTCATCGGGCGCGATGAAAACGCGGGCAGTTACCCCTGACGAGCAAAAATGCGCTGGAATAGGCGCGCGGCTGTGCCTTAGCTTTCGGCCCGTGAGAATCCCGCAGCACCACGCATGGACGACCTGGAGTTCAAGGTTCTGTGCGTTGACGACGACTTGAACATGCAGGAGACCGTTGCGAGCTGCCTGCTGCAGAACAATGTGCTCGTGACATCGGCCTTCGACGGGGCGACGGGGCTCGCGCTGGCGAAGGAGCAGAAGTTCGACCTCGTGCTGCTCGACCTCGGCCTGCCGGACATGGAGGGCTTCGCGGTGCTGAAGCAGCTCAAGGAGCATCCCGACATGCAGTCCGCGCGGTGATCCTGCTCACAGGCCGCAGCAGCACGGCGGAGAAGGTGCAAGCTTTCCGGCAGGGCGCGGTGGACTACGTCACGAAGCCTTTCGACATCGCCGAGCTGCGCGCGCGGGTCAGCTCGACGCTCGCCACCAACCGCCTGCAAAACGAGCTGACGCGCGCGAACAGGGAGCTGGACGCAGCCCGCGCCGCCGCCGAGGGAGCGACGCGCGCGAAGTCGGACTTCCTCGCCAACATTAGCCACGAGAGTCGCACACCGATGAACGGCGTGATCGCGATGACGGGCCTGTTGCTGGAGACCAAGCTCACGCCGGAGCAGCGGGAGTTCACCGAGACCATCCGCAACTCCGGCAACGCACTGCTGGCGGTCATCAACGACATCCTAGACTACTCGAAGATCGAGTCGGGCAAGCTGACGCTCGAGACGCAGCCCTTCAACCTCCGCGAGTGCGTTGAGGACTCGCTCGACCTGCTCGCCGCCAACGCTGCGCAGAAGGACCTCGATCTCGTCAGCCACATCGACGACGTTCCGGAGATGGTCGTGGGCGATGTCACACGCGCGCGGCAGATACTCGTCAACCTCATCGGCAACGCGGTGAAGTTCACGCACAAGGGCGAGGTGGCTGTGCATGTCAGGCACGCGAAGGGCGAGGACGGCACGGCGCCGGCGAAGGACTTTGGCCTGCCGGTGATGTTGCAATTTTCCGTGCGCGACACGGGCATCGGCATCGCGGATGACAAGCTGGACCAGCTCTTCAAGTCCTTCAGCCAGGTGGACGCCTCGACCACGCGGCACTACGGCGGGACGGGCCTGGGCCTGGCCATCAGCAAGAATCTCGCGCAGCTCATGGGCGGCGCGATGTGGGTGACGAGCGTCGCGGGCTAAGGCTCGACGTTTCATTTCACGCTCTCGGTGCAGCCCTCGCCGCCCCGCTCGACGGAGACGCCGCCGGTGTTGCGGGGGCTTACGACGCTGCTCGTGGACAAGAACACGACGCAGCGGCACTCGCTGGCGTCGCAGTTCGCGCGCTGGGGATTGAATGTGAAGGAGGCCAGCAGCTCGACGGAGGCGCTCGAATGGATTCAAGGCGGCGGGCGCTTCCATCTCGCGGTGATTGACCGGAGCCTGCCGGAGATGAATGGCGTCGCGCTCGGCAAGGAGATCCGCAAGTTCGCAGGCTTGGAGAAGGTGCCGCTTGTGCTGCTGACTTCGCTGGCTGACCGCAAGGATGATCTGGAGGCGACGGGCGGCAACTTCGCCGCGTGCCTCTCCAAACCCGTCAAGCACGGCCAGCTTCGCGACGCGCTCATTCGCGCCGTCATCGGCACGCCCGCCGAGTCGAAGGCCGCCACGAAGCCGCCCGAGGGCACGCTCGCAGATCGTTTCCCGCTTCGCTTCCTGCTGGCCGAGGACTACGCGGTGAACCAGAAGGTCGCGCTGCGTTTGCTCCAGCAGTTTGGCTATCTCGCCGATGTGGCGCACAACGGAGTCGAAGCCGTCGCCGCCGTTTCCACGCGGCCCTACGACGTGATCTTCATGGACGTGCAGATGCCGGAGATGGACGGCCTGCAAGCCACGCGCCGCATCCGCGAGTTCGAGCAGGTGCCCGGCGCGGCGCGAATGCAGAAGCACATCATCATCGCGATGACCGCCAACGCGATGGTGGGCGACCGCGAGCGTTGCATGGCCGCCGGGATGGATGACTACCTGCCCAAGCCCGTCCGCCCCGACGCGCTGCGGACGATGATCGAGAAGTGGGGCAAGACTCTGGTCCGTTTTGCTGAACCTGCGTCCGCCGCGAAGACTGACGACACAGCCATTTTCACCCGCAAGCCGGCCATGCCCGGGCATTTACCCAACATGACAAACCCAGCCAGCACCCAGCCGCCCGAAGAGGCTCCGCCCGTGGACATAGACAAACTCACCGACCTGGCCGGCGGCGAGGATGGACTGGGCGAGTTGGTGGAACTGTATCTCACGCAGACCGCTGGGCAGATCGAGATCATCCGCACCGCCAACGCTGAGGGCAAGGCGTCCGAGGTCCGGCGCGTCGCGCACAGCGCCGCCGGCGCGAACGCGACGTGCGGCATGGAGGGCGTGGTGCCTCCCTTGCGCGCGCTGGAGCACATGGGCGAGATCGGCAATCTCGACGGGGCCACCGCCGAGATCGAAACGATCACGCGCGAGTTTGCCCGCATCAAAGCCTTCCTGGAAAAGCAGATCAAGCCCTGACGCCGCCGCTCCATCGCGCATGAAGAGACTGCTCATCATCGAGGACGACCGCATCATTGGCAGCATCTACTCGAAGAAGTTTGCGGTGGAGGGCTTCAACGTCGAGGTCGCAGAGGATGGGCAGACGGGGCTGGAGCGAATCCTCGCCTTCCAGCCCGACATCGTCCTGCTCGACCTGATGCTGCCCAAGCTCAACGGGCTGGACATCCTCAACCGCGTGCGCGCGATGCCGGAGTTCCAGCGCCTGCCCATCATCGTCTTCTCGAACGCCTACATGACCAGCGTCATTGACGCCGCGTGGAAGGCGGGCGCGACGACGGTGCTGACCAAGTCCAGCACCAGCCCGAAGAAGCTCACCGAGACCATTCACGAGTTGCTCGCCCAGGCTGAGGTCGCACCGGCACCTGCCGCTGCGACCGCCGCTGCCCCGCCTGTCGCTGAAGCTCCTGCCGCCGCTCCGGCCAAGCCGGCTTCCGCGGACGACGATGCCTTCCGAGTCGAACAGCGCCGCCAGTTCCTCGCCCGCTTGCCGCAGTTCAACCAGGCCATCCGCGACCTCCACCAGAACTTCCTCAAGACCGAGGATCGCACCGCCAAGATCGCCGCGGCCGGCGAGCTGTATCGCCACATTCACGCGTTGACCGGCAGTGCGGGAATGGTCGGCGTGGACATCATTGCGCGCATCTCCGCCGCCTACGAGGCGCTCCTCAAGGAGATGCACGACAAGCCCGGCAACATCAACGTCTCCACCACGCGCACTTCCACGCAGACGCTCTTCTTCATCTCCGCGCTGCTGGAGAAAGCCGCACAGCTCCCACACCTCACGAGCTTCGACCCCGTCGTGCTCGCCGTGGACGACGAGGGGATTTCCCGCAAGGCCGTGATGCTCTCCATCGAGAAGGGCGGCGTGCGCGGCGTGGCCTGCGATAACGGGGCCAGCGCGCTTCTGAAGGCCCGCGAGACTCACTTCGATCTCATCGTGCTCGACGTGGACATGCCCGGCATGAACGGCTACGAGCTTTGCTCCAAGCTGCGGTTGCTGCCCGATTACAAGGACACGCCCGTCATCTTCGTCACCGGTCTGAGCGACTTCCAAAGCCGCGCACGCTCGACACTCAGCGGCGCGAATGACCTCATTGCCAAGCCCTTCGTCTTTGTGGAACTCAGCGTGAAGGCGTTGAGCTACTTGCTGAAAGCCCAACTCGTGGTCCAGCGCGTGATGTGAGAGGAGCTGTGGGAGCGCGGCATTCATGCCGCAGCAGGCCGTGTTTGCGAAAGGCTCGTCCGGTGGAAGGGAAAATTCCTGCGGCATGAATGCCGCGCTCCTCCCCGCTTTGACTTCCCCCCGTCCGCTCGCTAGCGTCCGCGCATGGACAGCCTGCACGCGCCGTGGCGCATCCAATACATTCTCGGGCCAAAACAGAGCGACGCCGATGGGCGCTCGCTCTTCGCCGCCATTGGGCAGTCGTCCGATGACGTGGCGCATCACGTCATCTGCCGCGCGAAGACTTCCTACGCCGTTCTCAACACGTATCCCTACAGCGCCGGGCACACTCTCATCTGCCCATATCGCCAGGTGGCCGACCTGCCGGAACTCACCGACGAGGAGACGATGGAAATGCAAGTCCTGCTCCGCCGCGTGCAGGCCGCCATCCGCAAGGTCATGCGCCCTGACGGATTCAACGTCGGCCTGAATCTCGGCAAGGTTGCCGGAGCCGGCATCGTCGAGCATCTGCACTGGCACATCGTCCCGCGCTGGCTCGGCGACACGAACTTCATGCCCATCACCGGCAGCACCGCCGTCCTTCCCGAGGCCCTGGACGAAACCGCCGCCAAACTCCGCGCCGCGCTGGCCGAAACCCACTGAGCCATGCCCTCCGAAACTCTCCATTACGAGAACGCGCGGTTCGCCCAGCAGCTTTTCCACAACGACCCGCGCAACCTCAAGGCGATCGAGGCCGAGCTGGGCGTCAAGGCCACCGCACGCGACGCGTGGATCAAGCTCGAAGGGGATGCCGAGCCTGTCGAGCGCGCACGGCACTTGTTCCGCCAGCTCGAAGCCTCGCTGAAGATGGGTGCCGCCATCCACCAGCGCGACTTCACATCCGCGCTTGAGATCGTGAAGACCGAGGGCGTCGCGGCGCTGCAAGGCCTGCACTCCGAGCGCATCCAGACTTCGCAGCGCAAGAGCACTGTCCTGCCCAAGACCACCGGCCAGAAAAAATACGTCGAGGCCATCCGCACGCACGACGTGACGCTCGGCGTCGGTCCCGCCGGCACCGGCAAGACCTACCTTGCGATGGCGATGGCCGTCTCCGCACTGCGCGAGGGCACAGTCTCGCGCATCATCCTCACGCGTCCGGCAGTCGAGGCGGGCGAGGCGCTCGGTTTCCTTCCCGGTGACTTGCATGAGAAACTCACGCCCTACCTTCGCCCGCTCTACGACGCCTTGCACGACATGCTGCCGGGCGAGGAAATCGAGAAGCACATGGAACGCGGCGTGATCGAGGTCGCGCCTCTGGCGTATATGCGCGGGCGCACGTTGAACCACGCGTTCATCGTCCTGGACGAGGCTCAGAACACCACGCCCGAGCAGATGCTCATGTTCATGACGCGCCTCGGCTTCAACTCCAAAGCCGTCGTCACTGGCGACCCCACGCAGACCGATCTGCCCGGCCACAAGACCTCCGGACTGCGCGAGGCCGTCAAGGTGCTCGGGAAAGTCGAGGGTATCGCCATCGTCGAGTTCACCCGGCGCGACATCGTGCGGCACCCGCTGGTGCAACGCATCATCGTGGCGTATGAGGAGCATCGCGGGAAAGGGAGTAACGCGTGATGCGTAAAACGTAAGATGGCTTCCGCACCCGCCGCTCCGCTTACGCGTTACGCATCACGCATCACGCTCCAGCTTCGCAATCGCCAGCGCGACCGCCGGCTCAACATACCTTTCCTCCGCAACGTTCTCCGCTACGTCCTCACGGAGCAATTGCGCGTCCCGACCGCCGACCTCTGCTTCCACTTCGTCACCGCCGAGGAGATGGCCCGCGTGAACTGGCAGTTCCTCCAGCACGAAGGCAGCACGGACGTGATCACCTTTGACTACGGCGAGCGGTCAGCGGTCAGCGGTCAGCGGTCAGCGGTGTTGAACGGCGAGGCATTCATCTGCGTGGCGGACGCGGTGAAGCAGGCGCGGGAGTTCAAGACGAGCTGGCAAAGCGAAGTCGTGCGCTACGCCGTCCACGCTGTGCTGCACCTCCGCGGTTACGACGACTTGCAGCCCGCGAGACGTCGCGTGATGAAGCGTGAGGAGAACCGTCTCGTGCGCGAACTCGCAGCCGCTTTCGACCTCGACCAACTCGAAACCCGAAACTCCAAACCCTGAACTCGGTTTCTTCCAGCGGCCTGATCCTGCGCACCCGTCCGCTGACGGAGACGAGCCTCATTGTCCACTGGCTCACGCCAGACTTGGGCCGCGTAGCGACGGTGGCCAAGGGCGCGCGGCGGCCGAAGTCTTCGTTTCGCGGGAAGCTCGATCTCTTCTACGAGGCGGACTTCAGTTTAGCCCGCAGCCGTCGCAGCGAACTGCACACGCTCCGCGAAGTCAGCCTGCGCCAGACGCATTCGCGGCTACGTGAGGACATGCACGCGCTTCAGCAAGCTGCCTACTGCACCGCGCTTCTGGAGCAGAGCACGGAGACGGAAACGCCGATCCCCAACATCCACGCGCTGTTCAAGGCATTACTCGGCGAAGTCACGCGCGGCGCGCCCGAGCCGCGCACCGTGCTGGCGTTCGAGGCGAAGCTGCTCGTCGAACTGGGCCAGCAGCCGGACATGGACGATGCGAAACTCAGTCCCGGCAGCCGGCAGATATACGCGCGGCTGGAGACAGAGGACTGGCCAGCGCTCACTCGGCTCAAGCTGAGTTACGGTCAGGAGATCGAGCTGCGCCAGTTCCTACACGGCTTCCTCATCTACCACATCGGCAAGATTCCGAAGGGCAGGGGAGAGGCGGTGTAGCGGTGGTCCGTGACCGCCGAATTTATGCGAGACAGCGGCCCAAGGCGCTCTCAGACCGCCGCTACCGGTGCTACATGTTGAACTCCGGGCCGAGGTAAATCTCGCGGGCCTTCGGGTCGTTCAAGAGGTCTTCCGCGTTGCCTTCGTAGATGACCTGGCCACGGTGGATGAGGTAGGCGCGGTCGACGAGCTTGAGCATCTCCCGGGCGCTGTGGTCGGTGATGAGAATGCCCAGGCCACGGTCCTTCAAGCGGCGGACGATCTTGCTGACCTCGTATTGCGCGATGGGGTCGATGCCCGCGAGCGGTTCGTAGAGCAGCAGCAGCTTGGGCGTGGTGACGAGCGCGCGCGTGATCTCCAGCCGCCGCTTTTCGCCGCCGCTCAATTGATAGGCCATGCTCTTGGCGAGCGCGGTCAGGTCGAGTTCCTCCAGCAAATACTTCAGCCGCACCTGCCGTTCGTCTTTGTCCATCACGCAGGTTTCGAGGATGGCGAGAATGTTGTCCTCGACACTGAGCTTGCGAAACACGCTGGGCTCCTGCGTGAGATAGCCGATGCCCAGCCGCGCGCGCTCGTGCATCGGGCTGTGCGTGATGTTGTGCCCGTGGAAGCGCACCGCGCCCTCGTCAGGCCGCACGACGCCGACGACCATGTTGAATGTCGTGGTCTTGCCCGCGCCGGTCGGCCCGAGCAAGCCGACAATCTCGCCCGCATTGACGTGGATGGACACGCCGTCCACCACGCGGCGGTGGCGGTAGGCTTTGGCGAGTTGCTTCGCGGTGAGCAACGGCTCAGTGCTGGCAGGCGTCGGCTCCATCGGCGTCAGGGTTTCTTGGCGGGTGCGTTCGTCTTCGCCGGCGTGAAGGTGGTGGTGCTCTCGCCGTAGGACTCGAACACTCCCTTGGCCCGGTAATACAAGAACTTCGGCGCGCGGCTTGTGAATTCTCCCCGGAGGACGCGAACATCGCCGGTCAGCTCGAAGGCGTCGTTGGTGGCATGGTAAACCACGCGGTCGGCGAAGGCCTGAGTGGAGTCCACCTTGTTCGAGAAGACCACGTTTCCCAGCGCCTCGGCCTCGCGGATGCGGCCGCCCATCGCGTTGAGCGGGGGCGTGTTGGTGCTGGGCGGCGACGGTGTCGCAGGCGGCTGGTTCGTGCTTTTCACGCTCTTCAAGTCGAGGAGCAGCCGGAGCGACTCGCAGCGGAGGAAGAACTGCGGGTCGTTCACGCGCACGTTCGTCTTGTAGGTCGCCACGCCGTCGGTGAGGGAGATGCTGGCGGGGCCGCTGGCGAGCACTTCGATGGGCTGCGGCCCGGCCACGGCCTTCGGCGCGATGGGCGCGGTGGTGGAGGTGTTGAACAAGGTGTTCTGCGCGCTGACGGCGGCGAGCCCGGCCATCAATGCGAGGGGTAGGAAGGTGCGGACGGTCATGGGTTCGTTGGCTTTGGCGCGTTGAAGCCTTCGCTGGTGATGTGTGTGGAGACGTCGTTTGAGATGACGAGGTGGGATCCGACCTGATGCCACTCAAAGCCGGTGCCGGTCATCAAGAAACTGCCGTCCGGGCGCGAGATGACCATGCGCTCGGCGGAGCTGGCGATTTTCCGGGCCGGGTCAATCAAGCAATGCGGCGCCTCAATCACGAAGTTCGTCGTCGTGCCGGCGAGGCTGTGTGTGTAGCTCTCCACCCGCAGGTCGCCGACGAGATACCTGCCACCCTCGACGGGCTTGGCCGTCCGGCCGAGCATGACGGAGGTGGGCTGCTTGGAGTCGCCTTCGTAGAACGGGATGCGGATGCCGCGCGCGGTGCCGAGGCCGGTCGCGTTGGAGACCTGGGTTTGCAGCGCGGCGACCGCGAGCGCCCCGGCGACGGACAGCCGCCGCTCATGCCGCTTCGCCAGAACGATCGCGGCGATTCCAGCGACGAGGAGCAAGCCCACGCCGAGAGCGATTAGTTTTGTCGAGCCAACGGTCATTTCGCGTGTCGTTCGATGATCGTCGCCCATTTTCCTTGGGCTTTCAAAATCATTTCCACGACCTCCCGCACGCAACCGTTGCCGCCGTTGGTCTTGGTGATGAAGTGCGCGAGCGCCTTTGCTTCTGACCGCGCGTCGGCGGGAGAGATCGCCAGTCCCACGCGGCGCAACACGCCGAGGTCCACCACGTCGTCGCCGACGAAGCAAGCGTCAGCCCAGCCCAGACCTGTCTCGGCGAGGATGCGCTCGACCGCAGGCACCTTGCCGTCGCGAGTTTGCACGATGAAGTCGGTCTTCAGCTCCTCCGCGCGTCGCGTGGTGATGGCCGAGGGCCGCGCGGAGACCCAGCCGACCTTCAGCCCCGCGTGCGCCGCGAGCCGCTGCCCGAGGCCGTCGTGGACATGGAAGCGTTTGAACTCGCCGTCGCCCGTGATGAAGATCGCGCCATCCGTGAGCACACCGTCCACGTCGAGGAGGAGAAGTTTGATGCGCTTGAGGCGGGAGCGGAGCTGGGAAGCGGAGAGATTGGGCATGGCGCGGGAAATGACCAGTTTTCAATGTCCAATGTCCAGTGAATGACCAATGCCCAAGGCCCGCCGTGGCCGTGGGTCCAGTCCTGCTTCATCCGACGCGCCATTGGTCATTGAGCCTTGGTCAATCATTGGGAATTGGACATTGGTCATTCTCACCGCACCGCCGCTCTCACCTTCAGGAAGCCCTTCAGCAGCCCCGCCATCTCCGCCAGCGGAATCATGTTCGGCCCGTCGCTCATGGCCTTGTCCGGCTCAGGGTGCGTCTCGATGAAGAGGCCGTCTGCGCCGGCGGTGAGGGCGCAGCGGGCGAGCAGCGGCGCGAACTCCCGTTGGCCAATCGTCCGATCACCGCCCGCGCCGGGCTGCTGGACGGAGTGCGTGGCGTCGAAGACGACGGGGAAGCCCGACTGTTTCAGCACGGGGATGGCCCTCATGTCCGAGACGAGGTTGTTGTAGCCGAAGGTCGTGCCGCGTTCGGTCACGAGAAGTTTGTGTCCGCCCGCGAGCTTCGCCTTCTCCACCACGCGGCCCATTTCGGCGGGCGAGAGGAATTGTCCTTTCTTAAGGTTCACAATTTTCTCGGTCGCCACGGCGGCTTCGATCAAGTCCGTCTGTCGGCAGAGGAAGGCCGGGATTTGGAGAATGTCCACCACCTCACCGGCGGCGAGCGCCTGCACCTCGGTGTGAACATCCGTGATGACCGGCACGCCGAGCTGCGTGCGAATGCGCTCCAGCACCGCGAGGCCATCGGCCAGTCCGGGGCCGCGGAAGGCTTTGCCGGAGGTGCGATTCGCTTTGTCGTAGCTGGCCTTGAAGACGTAGGTGATGCCCAGCCGCGCGCAGACCTTCTGCAGATGCCGCGCGATTTCGAAGCACAGCGCCTCGCTCTCAATCACGCACGGACCGGCGAGCAGGAAGAGCCGTTTGCGTGCCGCGAGAGTTTTCCAAAGTGAATCAGTGGTGTTCCGCACACAGAGTTTGTAGCAAGAGCGCGCGGAGCGGGGAAGGAGTGAATCAGTGCGAGGACCGTGGAGGAATATCTGTCCGCGACGGGCGAGGAGTCCGGGAGATGTCAGGGATTCACCGGCAGGCTGTTCGTCTTGCGATACTCAGAGTGGCCGTCGAAGAAGCTGTAGTTGCGACCGCCGCTGTGGGGCGGAGGGACGTTGTTGCCCAGATACAAGGTCGTGCTTAACGTGTTCGCGGCGTTGTAGTTGATGCCGTCAATGTCACTGATCATCCAGATGGCGGAGGGCGAGGAGACATCCAGCCCGTTGGCAGCCGTCGTCCCGGCGGAGCTGAGTTGTGCCAGTCGTTTGGTGGTCGTGACCGGAGCGCTGTTCGGGTCCCCGAACAAGAGTCCCGGCACCGTTGCGGATGCCGCAGCTCCACGGTTGTTGAGCACGAAGGAAAGGCGCGCCGGGCTGAGGGCGCTGCCCGCGATGACATACTCCATCGCCTGACGGTTGCTGGGGCAGGACCAGACGGTGTTGTTTGTGTTGCCGGAGCCGAGATAGCGGCCGAGGTGAGCTGGATTGCTCAAGTAGAGCGCGCTGGGGTTGGCACCGGGATGTCGGACGCCGCGCAATGCCGGACCTGGGAGAAAGCCATCTGCGTCCTCGGCATAGAGTGTGACGGCCAACCCGACTTGTCTGAGGTGATTGAGGCACTTCGTGGCGCTGGCCTTCTCCTTGGCCTTCGCCAGCGCTGGCAGGAGCATGCCGGCAAGGATCGCGATGATGGCGATCACCACAAGGAGTTCGATGAGCGTGAAGCCGGAGCTGGTGCGACTTGGCTTGTTCGCAGCGGGGGAACTTAGTTGCATCGGGCGGCAATGTAGCCGGGCCGGACAGTCCCGACAACTGCGCTTTTCGCCGCGAAGACAAACGATCCGTGCTGCCGAATCCACCCTTGCAGTTTCGCGCTTCGTTCCTAGACTCACGCTCCCGCTGGCGGCAGGCCGGCGGTTTGATGAGCGAGCGCCGGATTTTCTACTTCGACAATAACGCCACCACACGGGTCGCCCCCGAGGTCGTCGCGGCTATGACGCCGTTCTTCACCGAGCGGTGGGGCAATGCGTCGAGTGCCTATTCTTTCGGCAATCAGGTGGTGAAGGATTTGGACCTCGCCCGCGAGCAGGTGGCCGCGCTCATCGGTGCGGACCCGCGAGAAATCGTCTTCACCAGTTGCGGCACGGAGGCGAACAACACGGCCATTCACAGCGCGCTGGTGACCCAGCCCGGGAAGCGTCACGTGCTCACCACGGCGGTCGAGCATTCGGCGAACATAAAGTTCGGCGAGTATCTTCGGCGTCGCGGCTACGAGGTGACTTTCCTGCCGGTCGAGTCGGACGGCTCGCTTGACTTGCACCTGCTGGAGAAGTCCATCCGGCCCGACACCGCCATTGTCTCCGTCATGTGGGCGAACAACGAGACGGGCGTTCTCTTCCCGTTGGAGGAGATCGCCGCCATCTGCCGCAGCCGTGGCGTCCTCTATCACACCGACGCCGTCCAGGTGCCGGGCAAACTCAAGGTGGACGTGGATGCGTTGGGCGTGGACTTCCTCTCGCTCTCCGCCCACAAGCTGCACGCGCCGAAGGGCGTCGGCCTGCTCTACTGCCGTTACACCGCGCCGTATCACTCGTATCTGATCGGCGGCGGTCAGGAGAAGGGCCGTCGCGGTGGGACCGAGAACGTGCCTTACATCGTCGGCTTCGGAAGCGCGGCGGAACTGGCCCTGGCTTCGATCCAAGACGAGAACACCCGCATCCGCGCGCTGCGCAACCGGCTGGAGCAGACGATTCTCGCGACGATCCCCGACACCTGCCGCAACGGTGGCCGCGACGCACGCCTCCCGAATACGAGCAACCTCAGCTTCGGCGGCTGCGAAGGCGAGGGCATCCTGCTGCTGCTGGACCGCGAGGGCATCTGCGCCTCCAGCGGCTCGGCCTGCACCACAGGCTCGCTGGCACCCAGCCATGTGCTGACGGCGATGGGCCTCACCCCAGCCCGCGCAAAAAGCTCTGTGCGTTTCAGTCTCGGCATCTACACCACCGCCGAGGAGGTGGATTATCTGCTTGAGAAGCTGCCGCCAATCATCGCGCGCCTGCGTGGCGCGAGCGCGGAGGGAAGCCACGCGACGCAGACTCTCGCAGCCAGTGCGATGCCCACTCCTGTCGCAGCCTAGACGGCGGTCGCTGACCCGGCAGATTCGTTTTCCAGCAAGTGCTTGCCGTTGCGGGGCGTGAATGTTTAATCTCCCCGCGTAGCCGTTCGGCCCGGCTCGCCGGACTGTTCGGCAAAAATTGGCGGGCCGACGATCGGGCAGCGACCGGCGATCACATGCGAGTCATCTACAGTTATCAGGGCAAAGAAGAAGTCCGCACCTTCGAGCGCGGCGAAATTCTCATCGGCCGCCTCAGCCCGTTGAGCGCGCCTGATCTGGACTTCGGCGCTGATCCCACGGTTTCGCGCAAGCACTGCCGAATCAAGGTTTCCAAACACGAAGTCTGGATCGAGGACCTCCGAAGCACCAATGGCACCGTGGTGGACGGCGAGTATATCGAGAGCGCCCAACTCACGCCCGACAGCGTGGTCCGCACAGGGGAGAGCAGCCTGCGCATCGAGTTCACCCCGCCGCCAGCAGCCCCCGCCGCTAGGCCGACCCCGTCCAAGCCAGTTCAGCCCAAGCCTGTCTCCGTCCCTGCGCCTGCGCCCGATGGCAACATGATGATTCCGTCGGTGAACACGATGGCTCCCAAAGCGTCGTCACCGGCTCCCAGCCCCGCGCCGATGGGAATTCTACCGCCGAAGTCCGGAGTGCTGCCGCCGGGACCCCCGCTCGTTGCGAAGCCTGCACCGGCTCCTGCACCCGCACCCGAGGCACCAAAAGTTTCCGTGGTGGCCAGGCCCGCTCCCATTCCTGAGCCAGTCGCGGCACCAGCCCCGGTTCCGGTGCCTGCCGTGGCAGCGCCAGCTCCCGTTCCGAAGCCAATTGCTGCCGCTGCCGACACCGCTGCAGAGAGCGACTTCAAGCGCCGGCTCGCCAGCCTGTATCAGGTGCCGCTTACGTTCACGCCGGAGATGCGGTTGCAGGACATGCTTCAAGCCATTTTGGAGCGAGTCCTCACCCTCGTCCCCGGAGCCAGGCGCGGCGCGCTGATGCTGCACAACCCCGACACCGGGCGCGTGCAGGTGAGCGCGAGCATCCCGCAGGGCGAGGTGGTGGTGAGCGAGTCCCTCGCGCGCCGCGTCATGGACGAGGCCCACGGATTCATCCTCCAGCGCAGCAACGAGTCAGCCGCGCTGGATGCCCGGCTCGTCACCGTCGAGACCGGCATGTATGCGCCGATGCTGCTCAAGGAGAAGCCCCTCGGCGCGATCTACCTCGACGACCCGCAGCGCAGCGAGTCCTTCAGCGAGGACGACATGCAGTTCCTGCTCGCCGTCGCGCACTACGTCGGGGTGATCATCTTCAACCAGGAGTTGCAATCCGGCCTGCAGCACAACGCAACGCTGCTCGGCCGCATCTCGGTCAAGTTCCCGCCCCGCGTGCAGGAGCGCCTGCTGGAAACCGTCCGCCAGGAACGCCTTCAAGCCGGCCTTCAGAAGTCCGAGCTGCCCGTGCTCTGCGCCGACCTCCGGGGCTTTGCCACGGTCGCCGGCCTCGCACCCGCTGAGGCGGCCGCGATGTTTGCCGACTACCACGGGGCGGTGCTGGACGCCGTGTTCCGCTACGACGGCACGCTGCTCAAGTCCGGTGGCGAGGAGCTCGTCGCGGTCTTCGGCTCGCCCGAGGCGGACTTGCAGCACAGCGAAAAGGCCGTCTGCGCCGCAGTTGCGATGGAAGCCGCCGTCAAGGAGATCAACGCACGCCGCACCGCCCAGAGCGACCCGATGTGGCAGCTGGCCGCCGGCGTCCACATCGGCGAAGTCATCCACGGATTCGTCGGCTCGGCCGGACGCATGGAGTTCGTCGCCCTCGGCGCTGGCGTCACGCGCGCCGGACACTACTGCAAGGGCGCACACGATGGCGAAGTCCTCATCGGCCCCGAAGTTTACCAGAAGGTTTTCAAAATCATTGAGGCTGATCGCGCCACCGTCTCGCACAAGGAGTTCGGAGAGTTCCACTGCTACCGCGTCAAGAGCCTCAAGGGCGGCAAGCCGGCGTGAGCGAGCTTTCAGCGATCAGCATTAAGCGCTCAGACACGAGCCCGAAGGAAACCCCGCGCATTTTTTCGCTGACTGCTGACCGCTGGTAGCTGACTACTAACAACATGATCCACGTCGGCATTGGCTACGATGTTCACCAACTCGTCGAGGGCCGCAAGCTCATCCTCGGCGGCGTGGACATCCCCCATACGAAAGGTCTCGACGGCCACTCCGACGCCGACGCCTTGATGCACGCCATCACCGACGCCGTGCTTGGCGCGATTGGCGAGGGGGACATCGGCCAGTTCTTCCCGAACACCGACCCGCGCTGGAAAGGCGCGCCCAGCCGTATCTTCCTCGAAGAGGCTGCGCGCCAAGTCACCTTGCGCAAAGGCCGCCTTGTCAACGTGGACGCCACCCTCATCGCCCAGGCCCCCAAGATCATGCCCCACGTCCAGGCGATGAAGGCAAACATCTCCGACGCCCTCGGACTGGACCCGAGGAAGGTCGGTATCAAGGCCACGACCAACGAGACCATGGGTTTCATCGGCCGCGAAGAAGGCATCGCAGCGATGGCCGTGGCCATCGTGGACTTGCCGGAGTAAAAGCGAACCTCCGCGGCTGAACGCTGAAAGCTGACCGCTAACCGCTCCCCAGAATGGCCATCAAATCTGAAGTCGGCTGGACCCGCAGAAACGAGGACGGCACCAAGCTGGAAATCTCCGCGCGCCGCTTTGGTGGCGAGTGGCACTTTTTCCACCAGCTCAAGCGCGCCGAGGACTGGCTGCCCATCAAGAACCCGCCGCTCGAAGACTGGCTCGAACTCCTCGACTCCATCCGCCGCCGCATTAATCGCCGCCTCCTGACCCCAGACGAGGAGACCCGCGTGAAGAAGATGATTTACGACCGCTTCCCCGGCACGAAGCTCGACTGACCGACCCCCTATCCGCCATTCCCCATGCCCCACCCCCTGATTCTGGTCACCCCTTGCCAGCAGGCCGCCGGCACCGAGTTTGCCGACGCCTCCATCAGCCTCTCGAACCGCTACACGCAGGCCATCAACGACGCGGGCGGGATGCCGCTCGTCCTCCCCGTCACGGCCACGCGCGACCAGATCGCCGAGCTCGTCCGGCGCGCGGATGGCGTGCTGCTCACCGGCGGCGAAGACATCGAGATCAAGCACTACGCGCCCGACACGCCGCCCGAAATCGCGGCGACCATAAAGGACGTGGAGCCGGAGCGTGACGTGATTGAGTTCGCGCTCGTGGACGAAGTCTTCCGCCAGCGCAAGCCGCTCCTTTGCATCTGTCGCGGCCATCAGATGCTCAACGTCGCCCTGGGCGGCACGCTCATCGTGGACATCCCCGCACAGCTCCCTGGGGCGCTGTCGCACAAGCAAATCGAGCGGAAGTTCGAGCTGGTTCATGAGGTGGCCCTCGCGCCGGATTCGCAAATCGCCGCCATCCTCGGCACCACCCTCACCGGCACCAATACCACGCACCATCAGGCCGTCGCCCGCGTCGCCGACGCACTCCGCGTCACCGGCACCACCACCGACGGCGTGATCGAGACGATGGAGCTCAAGGACAAGTCGCTCCTGCCGTTCCTCCAATCCGTCCAGTTCCATCCCGAGCGCCTCTACGACTGTTATCCTCACTTCGCCGAACTCTTCCGCGCCTTCATCAAGGCAGCCGCCAAGTGAGTCGCGCAAGCGAAAGAGCAGAAGGACACGGGCCAAGAGGATTTACTCCCGCCACATTCCTAATTTTCCTGCCCTCAATCTTCCTGCCATAATTCCCCTGTGCTCTACTTCGACCACAACGCCACGTCGCCGCTCCACCCCGCCGCACGGCAGGCGTGGCTGGACGCGACGGAGCGCTTCATCGGCAACCCATCAAGCCTCCACCGCGTCGGCGCTCGCGCGGATGCCGCCTTGAGCGAAGCGCGGGAAAAGCTCGCGCGGATGCTCGGCTGCGACGCCCTGGACATCTTCTTCAACTCCGGCGCGACCGAGTCCGCGAACACCGTCTTCCACCACGCCGCGCGCACGCTCGCCCCGGACGCCGAAGTCTGGTTCTCCGCCATCGAGCATCCCTGCGTGACCGAGTCCGCGCGCCACCACTTCCCGAAACGCCACCGCCTCATCCCCGTCACGCGCGCCGGCATGGTGGACTTGAACTGGCTCCGCGCCCAACTCCGCAGCCGCCGAGGTAAGGCGGCGGACTCGGTGGGCCAGAAACCAGAAGCCAGAAGTCAGAATCCGCCTCCTCTCCTCGTCGGCTGCCCCGGCCTCATCGCGGTCATGGCCGTCAACAACGAGACCGGCGTCATTCAACCTGTGAACCAGTTGCTGAAACTGTGCCGCGCGCACGGCATCCCGTTCTTCTGCGACGCTGTGCAAGCCCTTGGCAAACTCCCCGCCGCAGGTCTCGGCGGCTGCGACTGGGTCAGCGGCAGCGCCCACAAGTTCGGAGGTCCACGCGGTGTGGGCTTTCTGAAATGCCCATCGAAAGGCCGCGTTGAACCCCTGTTACGCGGCGGTTCACAGGAAGCAGGCCGTCGCGCTGGAACAGAGAATGTCCCCGGAGTCCTCGCCATGGTCGCCGCGCTCGAAACCCGTGAGCAGGCCATGAGTGACGCGCGCGTTGCTTTGCGCACCAAGTTTGAGCGCCAGCTTCTGAAGGCCCTCCCCGGAGTCGAGATTGTCGCCACGAAATCCCCGCGTGGCTGGAACACCGTCCTCGCGCTCATGCCCGAAGCTGACTGCCGCGCGCGTTGGGTCGTGAAGCTCGACAAGCTCGGCGTAGCCGTCTCCAGCGGCTCCGCGTGCGCCAGTGGCAAGGAGGAGCCTAGCCCCGTCCTCACCGCGATGGGCCATTCACCCGCCGAGGCTCGGCGCGCCCTGCGTTTCAGCGCCGGCTGGGAAACGACCGAGGCCGACTGGCAGCAACTCCTCGCCGCCCTAGTGCAAGCCCACCGTGAGATGCAGCCAATCCGCCCGAAGTAGCGGAGCACCGGCCTCCGGCCCTGCACGCATTTCCTTCGTGTCTCTAGGTGTCCCTTCATGCTTTCCTCCCACCGTGAGCGATGAGCCGATCATTGACCTGCACAGCGACCATTACTTCATGGGCGAGGCGCTGCGGCTGGCTGTGCGCGCTTATGAGGCAGAGGAAATCCCCGTCGGCGCGGTCGTGGTGCGGGGTGGGCGCATCATCGCTCGGGCGTTCAACCAGGTCGAGCTGCTCAAGGACGCCACGGCCCACGCCGAGATGCTCGCCATCACGCAGGCGGAGGAGGCCGTCGGCGACTGGCGGCTCAACGACTGCACGCTCTACGTCACCAAGGAGCCGTGTCCCATGTGCGCCGGCGCGATTGTCCACGTCCGTTTCTCCCGCGTGGTCTTCGGCGTCAGCGATGCGAAAGGCGGCGCGGCCGGCGGCGCGTTGAACCTCTTGCAATTCCCCGGTCTCAACCACCAGTGCGACATCACTCGCAGCGTGCGCGAGGAGGAGTGCCGCTCGTTGCTCATCGGCTTCTTCTCCGAGCGCCGCGCAGCGAACAAGGCTGCGAAAGCCGGGCCCGACTCGGACAGTGGCCAAGCGGCCCAAGCCGGCGCGGGCGGCGAAGATTGATCGGATCGGTTCCGATCTCCGGCTGGAATATTCGCGCTTTCCCAAAGGCGGACTAGCCGCCATTCTTTTTCAGTGCGTCCACTCCGCTTTCTCCGTTTGCTCGTCGCGCTGGCCTTGACCGCCGGAGCCTCCGCCTCCGCCCAGCCCGCTCCCAAGACGCGCGTTACTTACTCCGAGGCTTACGGCAAGACTGGCGCGCCGCCGGAAGTGGCCGCGAAGGACCTGCCGCGCTTCCCGGCTGTCGAGCCGGCGAAGGCCGTCGAGACTTTTCAAATCAAGAAGGGATTCCGCCTCGAACTCGTCGCCGCCGAGCCGCTCGTCAACAGCCCGGTCACGATGGCCTTCGACGAGAACGGGCGGATCTTCGTCGTCGAGATGATTGACTACTCGGAGCGCCGCGATGAGACGCCGCACGCGGGGCGCATCCGGCTGCTGGAGGACACGGATGGCGACGGCAAGTTCGACAAGTCCACCGTCTTCGCCGACAACCTGCCCTGGCCCACCGCGCTGATTTGCTACGGCGGCGGAATCTACGTTGGTGCGACGCCCGACATCATCTGGCTCAAGGACACGAACGGTGACGGCAAGGCCGACGAGCGCAAGGTGGTCTTCACTGGCTTCGGCAGCGGGGCGACGCGGCTCAACGTGCAGGCGCTGATCAACTCGTTCAACTGGGGCCTCGACAACCGCATTCACGGCGCGACCGGCCCCATCGGCGGCAATGAGGTGAAGTCCACTGCGACGACAGGCGGCCCCGCGCTGGACTTGCGCGGACGCGACTTCGGCTTCGACCCGCGCAGCATGAGGATGCAGGCGGAGGCTGGCGGCGGACAATACGGACTCTCCTTCGACAGCATGGGTCGCAAGTTCGTGTGCAGCAACAGCGACCACTTGCAGATGCTGCTCTTCGACCTGCGCTATGCTTCGCGGAACCCCGCGTTCCCCATGCCCAGCCCGCGCATGAGCATCGCAGCGGACGGCGCGGCGGCAGAAGTTTTCCGCCTGAGTCCGGACGAGCCGTGGCGCATTGTCCGCACGCGCTGGCGCATAAGCGGCGTGGCGCCCGGCGCGGTCGAGGGCGGCGGACGGGTGTCCGGCTACTTCACTGGCGCGACGGGCGCGACGATCTACCGCGGCAACGCCTACGGCCCTGAGTTCGTGGACAACGCCTTCATCGGCGATGCGGGCGGCAACTTGGTTCACAGAAAAGTCCTTTCGCCCAACGGCGTCGCACTCACCGCGAAGCGCCCGGCGGATGAGCAGAACGTCGAGTTCCTCGCCTCGCGCGACACATGGTTCCGCCCGGTGCATTTCCAGAACGCGCCCGACGGCTGCCTCTACATCGCGGACATGTATCGCGAGGTCATCGAGCACCCGTGGTCCATCCCCGAGGCGATCAAGAAGCACATTGACCTCAACAGCGGCAACAACCGCGGCCGCATCTGGCGCGTCGTGCCGGAGAATTTTGTTCAGCCCAAGCTGCCCAAGCTGGGCTCCGCGACCATCCCGCAGCTCGTGGGCAATCTCGACAGCCCGAACGGGTGGACGCGCGACACCGCCGCGCGCCTGCTCTACGAACGACAGGATCGCCGCGCGGTCGTGGAGCTCGAACGACTGCTTGGCAAGCCGCTCTCCGCGCTTGGGCGCATCCACGCGCTCTACGCGTTGCAAGGATTGCTTGCGCTCGACTCGAAGCACTTGCTCGGCAGCCTGGCCGACTCAGACGAACGCGTGCGTGAACACGCTGTGCGCCTGAGCGAGTCGTTTTTACTGGGCGCGCGTGGCACCGGCCCGCTCGCTGACAAGCTGCTTGCCATGACCACGGAGCATTCGCCGCGCGTGCGTTACCAGCTCGCCTTCACGCTCGGCGAGGTGCGCAATCCGGCCCGTCCCAAGGCGCTCGCCGACATCATACGTTACAACTCGGACAACGCGCAGATGCGCGCCGCCGTGCTGAGTTCGCTGGCGGACGGGGCAGGGGAAGTCTTCGCCTCGCTTGTGCGCGATGTGCGTTTCCGCGCGCAGCCGGGCAGCGAGGAATTTCTACGCCAGCTCGCCGAGATGATCGGCGCGCGAAACAGCTACGTCGAGGCGAAGCCCGTGCTGGAGTTCGCCGCCAAGCCCGACCCCGCCGCGCCCGTCGCGACCTGGGTGCGCGCGCTGGGCGACGGTGCGGTCCGCGCCGGCACGACGCTCGCCGCGATGGACAAGCTGAGTCATCTCAAGGGCGTCTTCGCGACCGCCGCGCAGACGGTGGGCAACGAGAAGGCCACCGAGTCCGCACGTTTGCAGGCCGCGCAGTTGCTCGCACTCACCAGCTTTGCCGAGTCTGGTGCGAAGCTCATCCCCTTGCTCGACGCGCCGTCGGAGCCGCTGAAGCTCGCGGCCATCGGGTCGCTCGCCCGCTACCCAACACCGGAGATCGGTGGCGAGTTGGTCAAGCGCTGGGCCGCCTTTTCGCCCCGCGCTCGCACCGATGCTCTCGCGGCGCTGACGACACGCCCGGAGCGCGCGCTCGCTTTGTTGAAGGCCGTCGAGTCCGGCAGCGTGAAGCCGGCTGATCTGCCCACGGCCTCGGTGAAACTTCTCCAAACCAGCAAGGACAAGGCCGTGGCCGCGCTCGCCGCGAAGGTCTTTCCTCCCACACTCAGGCCGGAGGACCTCCTGAAGTCGTTCCAGTCCGCGCTCGATCTGCGCGGTGACGCAGCGCGTGGGAAGGCGATTTTCGTGGAGCGCTGCGCCTCTTGCCATCGCGCTGGCAAAGACGGCTTCGCGCTCGGCCCGGACTTCGTCACGGTAAAGACCGCCGGCAAGGAAAAGCTCCTGAGCAGCCTCATCGCGCCGAACGCGGAGATCGCGCCGCAGTTCATCGCCTTCCAAGTGGACACCAAGGATGGCGAGAGCTACACGGCCCTCATCGGCAACGAGACGCCGAGCGACGTGACGCTGCGGATGGCCAGCGGCCAGGAGATCACGCTCCCGCGCACAAAGGTCAAGGGCATGAAAAGCTCCGGCCAGTCGCTCATGCCCGAGAATCTCTCCGCCGGCCTGACGCCGCAGGCGATGGCGGACCTGCTGGAGTTCATCGTGACGGCGGATGCGCCGAAGTGAAGGCGGCGGGAAGTGTTCAGTTTTCAGTGGGACAGTGGGGATCCATCCGCCACTGAATACTGAATACTGATTACTGATTACTCTCCCTTGCCTCCTCAGCCACGGCACCCTCAACCTCCGCCATGCACGTTTACGACCACCCCACGTTTCACATGGCCTGCCGCCAGTTTGATCTCGTGGCGGACCACCTCGACATCCCGGCCAATGATCGGGACCGGTTGAAGTATCCCAAGCGCGCGCTCACCGTCGCCGTGCCCGTGCGGCGCGATGACGGCAAGGTGGAGGTCTTCGCGGGTTACCGCGTGCAGCATCACCTCGCGCTCGGTCCTACCAAGGGCGGCATGCGCTATCACCCGGACGTGACCGTCGGCGAAGTCGCGGCGCTCGCGATGTGGATGAGCTGGAAAGGCGCGCTGATGAACCTGCCCTACGGCGGCGCGAAGGGCGGCGTCGCGTGCGACCCGACTCAAATGTCCATCGGCGAATTGGAGCGGCTTACGCGGCGTTTCACTCAGGAACTCATCCACTTCATCGGGCCGCAGGTGGACATCCCCGCGCCCGACCTCGGCACCAACGAGCAGACCATGGCGTGGATGATGGACACCTATTCCGTCCACGCCGGCCAAGCGACGCCCGCTGTCGTCACTGGCAAGCCCGTGGCCATCGGCGGCTCGCTGGGTCGTCGTGAGGCGACGGGCCGCGGCGTCAGCTATCTCGCCAATCGCGCGATGGACACCATCGGCCTCAACGCGAATGAAGCGACCGCCGTGGTGCAGGGCTTCGGCAACGTCGGCTCCGTCGCCGCCTATTCGCTTGCGCGCTACGGCGTGAAGATCATCGCCGTCAGCGACGCGTTCGGCGGCACGCTCAACGCGCGAGGGCTGGACTTGGGCAAGTTGCAGAAACACGTCGCGCGCACGAAGTCCGTCGCGCACTTCCCCGGCGGCGAGAGCATTTCGAACGAGCAGTTGCTCGTCACGCCGTGTGACATCCTCGTGCCCGCCGCGATGGAGCGGCAGATCACCGCAGCGAACGTGAACCAGATCAAGTGCCGCATCCTCGCCGAGGGCGCGAACGGACCGACCACGCCCGACGCCGACCTCGTTCTGGACCAGCGCCCGGATGTGTTCGTCATCCCGGACATCCTCTGCAACGCGGGTGGTGTGGTGGTGAGCTACTTCGAGTGGGTGCAGGACTTGCAGAGCTTCTTCTGGAGCGAGACGGAGATCACCGACAAGCTCTTCCGCCTGCTGGAGAACGCCTTCACGCAGACGGTGCATCTGAGCCGGAAGCAGAACATCTCCATGCGCATGGCTGCTCTTTCGCTGGGCGTCGCTCGTGTGCGCGAGGCAAAGAAGCTGCGGGGACTTTTTCCCTGACCAATCTGGGGCGGCTGGCCGGAGGCTACTTGGGCGGCTCCGTCGGCTGGACCTTCGGCACCGCCAGCTCCTCCGGCAGAATCACCACGGCGATGCGGCGATTCTTCGCGCGGCCTTCAACCGTCGCGTTGTCCGCAATCGGATGAAACTCCCCGTAGCCCAGCGCGCCGAGCTGCTTGGGGTTCACGCCCGCGTGTTCGTGCAAGAAGCGCACCGCTGCCGTGGCGCGCGCCGTCGAGAGTTCCCAGTTGCTCGCGAAGCGGCTTCGTGCCGACGCACGGATGGGCACGTTGTCCGTGTGGCCGATGACGTGGAGTGCGCGGTTCGTGTGTGAGGCCAGGACGGCGGCGAGTCTGCGCAGGATTTCCTGTCCTTCCGCCCGGAGCGCCGCCTCGCCGGAGTCGAACAGCACGTGGTCGAGAATGTTGACGGTCAGCTTGCCCTGGAGTTGCGAGATCGTGATGTCCTTGGACTGGAGCGCGGCGCGCATCTCCTCTTCGAGCGTGCTCTTGGATTTCGATGCAGTTGCCATTTCCTTCTCAGCCTCGGCGAGCTTCTCAGCCAGCTCGGTCGCATCGGCCTTCGCAGCGTCGAAATCGGCCTTCAACGCGAGGGCTTGGGCGGCGTTTTGCTCGGCGGCCTTGCGCGCCTCTTCGAGCGCGGTTTGTGCGGCGGAAAGCTCGGAACCCCGCTTCCACGCGGTCCAACTCAGCGCTCCCAGGATCAGGAGCGCCGAGAGAATCGTCGGGACAACCCAGGTGCTCTTCGGCATGGGCGGAAGCTACTGGACGCGTCCGATGCGGCAAGCGGGAAGTATTTTGGTGTCGCGTTTCGCCGTTTCGTAATATTGCGCAGTCGTGCGCAACCAGCTAGCTTGCCCGGTGTTGAAGCCAGCAAACTTGATTTGAACATGAAGCGCGCGACTCAATCTGGATTGATCCTAGTCGTGGTTTCCTGTGCCGCGCTGACCGCCGGGGCCGACGCCGTCGGCGACTACAAGGTGATTTTGGAGCGCAATCCCTTCGGACTTAAACCGACGCCACTGCCCGTAAAAGTCGAGGCACCCGCCCCGCCAGAGACACCCACGAATTACAAGCTCACTGGCATCACAGCCCTGTTCAAGCCGCGGCGTGCGATGTTTGTAAATCAAGTGCCCGGCAAGCCTGTTCCCGAATACATCAGCCTTTCGGAAGGCCAGCGCCAGGGAAGCCTTGAAATCCTGGCCGACGGCATCAACGTCAAGGCTGGCACGGTGCGCGTGAAGATTTCCGGGGAGGAGCGCACGATGTCCTTCGAGAAGGACGGGCTGAAGAGCGTTGCTGGCGCACCTGCGATGACCGCGCCCCAAGCACCATTCAATCAACTCAATCCGGTGCCCGCCGCACCTGGCGGCAGCATCCCACCGCCACCGAATTTCCAAGGCGGTTACCAGAACACTCAAGGGTCGTTCAACCGTGGGGCGGCACCAGCGATGCTAGCCGCGTCCGCAGCCGCCGCGTCCGCAGCCGTTCAAGGAAGTTTCGGAGCTGGCGCTCCCAGCACCGCGCGCCCAGTGCGCATCCCGATTGGGGATGCAGCCCCGGGCCAATCATCGCCGCCGCCTGCGCCGATCGTGGATCCCGTAAAGCAGACAGTGCAGATAGAGTTGAACCGTGCTATTGACGCGCCGAGAGTCCAGCGGGGCGAACTCCCCCCCCTTCCTCCCACCGATCTGACGGGCAGGTGAAGTTTCGTAGCCGCCGGGGTAAGGAGGGGGATTCCCCCAGCAACCAGCGAAGCCCAATCCGCCTCCTCACCTCGGCGGCTACCGCGCAATCCATCCGCCGCCGACTACGAGGTCTTCTTGATAGAACACGCACGCCTGTCCCGGCGTGATGGCCCGTTGCGCTTCGTGGAGTTTCACCTGCGCCCCGCCGTCCGCCGTGGGCGTCACCGTCGCGGGTGTGCCGGGGTGGTTGTAACGAATCTTCGCCGTGACCCCGATGCTCGCTGGTGGTGTCTCGAAAGGAATCCAGTTGCAGCGCTCCACGCGAAACTCGGCACGGTCCAACATCGTCTCGTCGCCCACGATGACGCGATTGGTGGCCGCATCCAGTTCGACAACGTAGAGCGGCTTGGGCGCGGAGAGGCCCAGGCCCTTGCGCTGGCCGATGGTGTAGAACTCGATGCCGTCGTGCTGCCCGAGCTTGCGCCCGTGGACATCCACGATGTCGCCGCGATGCCGCGTGGCGAGCTTCGACTGTTCGAGGAATTTCCCGTAGTCGTTGTCCGGCACGAAGCAGATTTCCATGCTCTCCTCCTTCTCGGCGGTCTTGAGCTTGCACTCGCGCGCGAGGTCGCGCGTGTCCGCCTTCGTCATGTTGCCGAGGGGAAAGATGGTGCGCTCAAGCTGCCACTGTTTCAGCGAGAAGAGGAAGTAGCTCTGGTCCTTGCGTGGATCGCGACCGCGCTTGAGCAACGTGCGCTCCGTCGTCGCGCACTTCTCCGTCCGCGCGAAATGCCCGGTGGCGATGAGATGCGCGCCAAGCTGGTCCGCGCGGTGCAGCAGCGTGCCGAACTTGAGCCGCTCGTTGCACATCACGCACGGGTTGGGCGTGCGTCCGGCTTTGTATTCCTCCGCGAAGTAGGCGATGACCTGCTTCTGAAACTCCGCCGACTCGTCCACGAGGTAGTAGGGGATGCCGAGCTGGTGCGCCACGGCGCGCGCGTCCTTCACGGCCTCGGGGCCGCAGCACTTGTCCTCCGCGCGGTTCACGCAATCCTGCGGCCAGAGCTTGAGCGTCACGCCCACGAGGTCGAAGCCCTGCTCTTGCAGCAACGCCGCCGCCGCCGAGGAATCCACCCCGCCGCTCATCCCAATCATCACCCGCGTTTTCTTCGTCTCCGACACGGGGCGGAAGGTAGGCAGCAAGGGCTGAGGAGTAAAGCGGCGCGGCACCGAAGGCCTAATGTGGGGCGCATCCGCCACTGTCCCCGGAGCGCGGCGTTCACGCCGCAGAAGGCTGCGAGCGAACGAAACGCCCCGGCAAAGACAAGGGGTTTCGGGGCCGCCAATCCTGCTGCGGCGTGAACGCCGCGCTCCTTCGGGGGCAGGGCTGCCCGCGCTACGGGCACATCACTCCTTCGTGACCACTTCGTCCAGGTTTAGCAACAGGCTGCACAGCGCAGTCCACGCGGCGTGACTGGCAGTGTCGAGTTGCTCGTTGCGCCTCGATTCGCCGACGGCGAGGAGTTTCAACGCGGCTTCTTTGTCGCCGGAGTATTGCGCGCGAAGACGGGTGAGGCGGGCGGTGAGAATTTGCTTCTCCGGCGCGCTGGGCTTGCGGGCGGTGACGAGCCGGAAGGCTTGCTCCAACCGCGCGGCGTCGGTCGCTTCGCCGGTGAGCAGGACGCGCTCGGCCAGCGCCCGGGCGGCCTCGACGTAGGTGATGTCGTTGAGCGTGGCGAGCGCGTGGAGCGGGGTGTTCGTGCGTGGGGACTTCACGGCGCAGTTCTGGCGCGTGGCCACGTCGAAGAACACCGTCGGGCCGACGATGCGCCGCCAAAAGACGTAAACGCTGCGGCGATAGAGCGCGTCGCCCTTGTCCTGCACATATTTCTTGTTGCCGAAGGTGGCGTCCTCCCAGATGCCGGCCGGCTGGTAGGTTTTCACCGGCGGGCCGCCGAGCCGCTCGACGAGCAGGCCGCTGGCGGCGAGGGCTTGGTCGCGCAGCATCCACGAAGGGAGGCGATAGCGCGGGCCGCGCGCGAGCAGGCGGTTCTCGGGGTCGAATTGATACAGCGTGTCCGAACCCGCCCGCCTCCTGACCTCGGCGGCCACGGGCGCGTCCTTCGATGACTGCCGGTAAGTCGCACTGGTCACGACGGTGCGGACGAGCTGCTTCACGTCCCAGCCGGTGCGGACGAACTCGGTGGCGAGCCAGTCGAGTAGCTCGGGATGCGACGGCTTCTCCCCTTGCACGCCGAAGTCCTCGGAAGTCTTCACAAGGCCAGTGCCGAAGAACTGCTGCCAGAAGCGGTTCACGGTGACGCGGGCGGTGAGCGGGTTCTCCGGCGAGACGAGCCAGCGCGCGAGGTCGAGCCGGTTGGTGGGGGAAGGTTTGGAGTTTGGAGTTTGGAGTTTGGAGTTGGAGACCAGTGCGGTAGGAAATGCCGCCGCCGCCTTCTCGCCGGGTTTGTTGTAGGCGCCGCGCACGAGCATGAAGGTGTCGCGCGGCTGCTTCATGTCTTCCATCACCATCACCCGCGGGATGGCTTTGTTGAAATCATCGCGCGCGTCCATCGCCTTCACGAGTTGGTTCAGCAGTTGCGCGTAGTCGCGCGGTTCCTTGTCGGTGCGGAACTTCGCGAGACTGCGGAGTTGCGTCAGGTTTCGCACCGCGCCCTTCTGCTTCAGCGCGGCGAACGACTCGGCGGGGTAGTCCTTCACGTCCGGCGCGTCGGAGGACGGCTTGCCTGCGGGTCGCGGGAAGACCGTGAGCTCCAGCTTGTCCACGTCGTCGCCGAGGCGCTTCACGTCGTCGCCGAGCTGCTTGAGCTTCTCGACCTGCTCCGGCGTGGTGAAGTCCATGATGGGCGCGGTCTGCGGGCTGCCACCGCCGCCGGTGATGGACGTCTGGTTGAAGAACGCGACGAGGCCGTAGTAGTCGCGCATCGTGTAGGCATCGAACTTGTGGTCGTGGCAGCGCGTGCAGTTCATCGTTGCCGCGAGCCACACGGTGCCGACGGTCTCGGCCTGCTCGAAGAGATATTCGATGCGGTTCTCCTCCGCGATGCGCCCGCCCTCGCCGTTGATCATGTGGTTGCGCACGAAGCCGGTGGCAAGCTTCTGGTCGCGCGTGGCGTCGGGGAGCAAATCGCCGGCGAGCTGCCAGACCGTGAACTGGTCATAAGGCAGGTTGTCGTTGAACGCCTTCACAGCCCAATCGCGCCACGGCCACATCGTGCGCTCTTGGTCGCCTTGATAGCCGTTCGAGTCGGCGTAACGCGCGGCGTCGAGCCACTCCCAAACCATGCGCTCACCGTAGCGCGGCGCCGCGAGCAGGCGGTCCACGAGGGCTTCGTAAGCCTTGGGCGACTTGTCAGCGAGGAAGGCGTCCACCTCGGCGGGCGTGGGCGGCAGGCCGGTGAGATCGAGGGTCACACGCCGGATGAGGGTCTCGCGCGGGGCCTCGGGCGAGGGGCGAAGGCCTTCCTTCGCGAGTCGGTCGGCGATGAAAGCGTCCAGTGGAGGCAAGTAATCAGTCTTCAGTGGCTCAGTATTCAGTTTGCCGGCCTTGGACTGCGGCTGCTTCGACGGAACACTGGACACTGAATACTGAACACTGACTCTGGGCACAGTCGGCCGCACGGGCGGCGAGAAGGCCCAATGCGTCGCGTAGTTCGCGCCGGAGTCAATCCACCGGCGCATCGTCTCAATCTGCCCGGGCGTGAGCGTCTTCTTGCTCTTGGGCGGCGGCATCACATCGTCCGCGTTCTTCGTGATGAGCCGCTTGAAGAGTTCGCTCTGCGACGACTTACCGGGGACGAGCACGGGACTCTTGGCACGGAACAAACCCTCCTTCGTGTCCAGTCGCAGTTTCGCTTCGCGGGTCTGCTCGTCCGGGCCGTGGCACTGGAAGCAGTTCTCCGAGAGGATAGGCAGCACGTCGCGGTTGAAGTCTACTGCGGACTTCAGCGCGGGCGCGGCAAGGGCTGTGGACGCGACGGCGAACGCGGCGAGCGCGAGCAATCCTCGGCGAAGGTGGGCGAGTCGGGTCATCTTGATTCAGGAATCAGACGCGAGTGTAGCGGCGGGGCTTCCGGGGAAAAGCGGGAAGTTTTCGCGCGGCAGGAATCGGAGATTGCCGTTGACCGGCCAATGAAGCGTTCGGACTGTCCGAGCGTCGGCATACCAAAGCCGACCGCAACATTGACATGAAACTCACCGGCGTTCCTGTTGGAACAAGCGCGCATCGTTCGTGCCGAAGCGCTGCCTTCACGCTCATCGAACTGCTCGTGGTCATCGCCATAATCGCGATTCTGGCCGGGATGCTCCTGCCAGCACTCGCGAAGGCCAAGTCAAAGGCCAAAGCTACGCAATGCCTCAACAACATGAAGCAGATGGGCACGGCCTCGGCCCTCTACTCGGACAGCAACGACGACAAGGTCACCAAGATGATCGACAACTTCATGAACGGGGCCGTATCCGCGCTCATGCCGCCAGGCACGGTCATCCTCACAAACTCGGTTGCCGGGAATCCGGCCACTTGGTGGGTGGATCTGCTGCGCCCCTACTCCGGCGGGTCGTTCAAAAGCTCGCAATGCGCTGAATTTCAGCACGCGGGAAAAGGCCCGGCCTCGCTCGGCATTGGTATGGGGTATCCTGAACTGGGCATCTCGTATCAAGCCGGCTCGTTCAACGGTTCATATTCGGCGCCCTATCGCACGCATGATGTCAGCAAGCCCACGATCACTATTTATGTGGCCGACTGCGCAACAGCCGATGCTCCGAGCCTTACCAATCCCAATTCGGAGGAGTGGAAGGAGAGCGCCAGTCCGACGGCCCAAGCCGCTTTCTGGCTGACCCCGACGACGACGGTTCCGCCCTACTGGGGAACGTTTCCGGATCAAACCCGGATGTTCGCCCGTCACAACGGGCGCGCGAACCTCGCGAAGATGGACGGCCATATCGAAAGTGCGCGAGTCAACGAAGTTGGATGGCAATATCCCCGTGGCGACTCGCGGGCGATGTGGGCCAGGTAGTTTGGGAAGCCTACTGGTCAACGAGCTTCACTGACGACTTCTTGGCGTCCAGGACGTATTTCTTCCCCGGGGGTGGCGTTGGCAGTCGCTTCATGAATCCGGTCTTCACCAGGTCGTCCAGCGAGTCGGGTTCCTTCAGTTGGCCCATAACATGCGCGCGCACGGCTTCGTTCAGCGTCTTCAAGTCCACCTCCGGATTCGGCGGGGCGGCGGGGGCCTCGGGCGCGGTGGAACTCGAGGAAGCCTTCCGTTTGCAGGCGGTCAGCGGCAGCGCGAACAGGAGCGCGCAGAGCAGGAGGCGGTTCATGGCTTGGATCATTTCTTTGCGGGAGCAGGCGCGGCGGCTCCGGGCATCACGGCGTCGGTCCACTTGTCGGTGCGGAAGGGCGAGGCGGGGAGGCCGGCGGCGTTGGCGAGATTCGGCTCGGCAATCTGGTTCCAGCCGAAGCGCACGGCGACAGGCTTCGCGACGCCTTCCGCGCTGACCACGACGTTGTTGCCGACAATCTCCGCCTTGGCCTCGACGAACTTCTTGTCCTCGCCTGCGACGGTGAACCACGTCAGCGGCTTGCCGTCGAGCGACTTGAGCCCCGCCGCGTTCTTGAAGGAAACCTGCGCCTTGCTGCCCTCAACCTTCAGCGTCTCGAACACCGGGCTGGCGTAGCTGGCCACGGGCTTGTTGTAAGTCTTCGCCAGCGCCCACAGCGCGAGGCGCTGGCCGACCGTCTGTTTGTCGGGCGGATGGATGTCGCGGAT
>SXGR01040544.1_pt1 | contig 31367 bp, 30 predicted proteins | sample 3174711 | NCBI WGS metagenome assembly SXGR01 (sample SAMN11356860, study PRJNA531348) | freshwater metagenome | isolation source: freshwater sample F1-60 | place: China: Fuxian Lake, Yuxi | collected 2017-12-25 | reverse complement strand
TCAAGCGATGCGCAAACTCACAGCAAACTTGAACAAGTCGAACACTGTGGCGATTTTTATTAACCAGTTGCGCGAAAAGATCGGCGTCATGTTCGGCAGTCCCGAGACCACCACGGGCGGCCGCGCGTTGAAGTTCTACTCATCAGTGCGGGTGGACATTCGTCGCATCGGCGCCATCAAGGACGGCGATGCGGTCATCGGTGGCCGCACGCGCGTGAAGGTCGTCAAGAACAAAGTGGCGCCGCCCTTCCGCGAGGCGGAGTTCGACGTGATGTACGGCGAGGGCATTTCGCGCGAAGGCGACCTGCTCGACAAGGCGGTCGAACGCAACATCGTGGAGAAATCGGGCACCTGGTTTTCCTACGGCGGCGAGCGCCTGGGCCAGGGCCGTGAGAACGCCAAGGCGTTCCTCAAGGCCCACCCCGCCACGACGGATGCGATCGAAGCGAAGCTGCGGGTAGAAATGGGCCTGGCGCTTAATCCCGTGGCAGTAGCCGACGCCGGCAAATAGGCTAGACCGGACGTAATTTCTGCGGCTGGATCGCGCACACCGGGTGCCTGGTCCAGCCGTTCTTTTTGCGTGGCTGTGATAAAATTCGCCACATTCTTAACGCGTCCTCGGGCCGAGGTAGCTCAGTTGGTAGAGCATACGACTGAAAATCGTAGTGTCGGCAGTTCAATTCTGCCCCTCGGCACCATCTAAAACAGCCCGGCGCGATGTGCTGCGGCGGGAGGGGAAAGCTGAGATCGACCAGCCAACGCCGATACGCGACCGTCCACCCCGTTCGCCGGGGATAGCGACGGCCTTGCCGCAGGAGAAACGCCTTGAGCCGATGCTTGGCTTGGGTGCTCAACCCGACCGCAGCCCCACGCAGAGCTGGTGGGGATACTCGTACGGCGAGTTCAGAATGGAACGGTCGAAGAAAGAAGACGTCTGGGCTGGATGCGGAAACCTCCCCTCGTAGTTGGGGTCATGGGGTCCAGTAAAACCACTGGATTTTGCACGCGTCGATCACAGTGCCCCGAACTGCCCGGCGAAGCAGCGGTCATTTGGTTTGGCGCGCGGCACTCTTGCGAAAGGCCCGCAGACTCTTTTAGCTTCCGACGCGGCTCAAACGCCTGTCTGCCTGCCGGCCGGAGATCAGCGCCCCGCCAGCCCCTCGGTCAATTCAATACGCGATCCCGCCGGATCGATGAGGAACGCGATCTTCAGCCCGAGCGCAGACACGTTTCTAAACGGCGTCTCAAAGACCACGCCGTCGGCCGCGAGCTTCTTGCAAAACGCTTCCAGGTCCTTGACCTCAAAACCGATGTGATCCAGTGAGCGGCCTTTGGTCGCGACCTGCGCGGCGTCAGTCTTACGGAAACTGAACGAAATTCCAGGCACGCCCATAGCGTTCGCGTTCGCTGCCGTTGGCATCGACGCGCCGAAGTGTTTGAGGTACCAGGCGCGGAGCCCGTCCGGATCGGCGGTATAGAAATGCACATGAAAATGCTCGAGTGGAACGCTGATCGTGGGGGCGGCGTAGAACTCGACCTTCACCTTGTCCGGGAAGATCGCAACGATCTCCGCCGCATCATCGCGCGTCAGTGGGACCCCGGCCGCCAGGAGTTTCGCCCGGATTCCCGGCAGGTCCTTCGCGCGAAATGAGAAGTGGTCGACAGCCGACCCTTCTGACCCACCAGCGGATTCCGCTTTCCCGAGAATCAGGAAGATGCCGGGAAATTTGAGCAGCTCGAGTGAGCCGGCCTTCACCGTCTCGGCGCCAAGGATGTCGACCCAGACCTTCCGGTGGGCTGCCGGGTCAGTCACCATCATGTGCACGTGTCCGGCGGTCACGCCAGCGGCATTAGGCGCCGGCAACTGCGCGCGAAGGGGCGGCGCGAAATTCACGTTGTAGGCATTGCCTTCGCCCACGCCATCGAAGCCTGCGCCCGGTGTGGCCGCCAGCGCTGCCGTCTGGAACCTCTGCACCGCCTGATCGGTCTGATTGGCCTCAGGCGTTGGCAGCGCCTGTTTCACCCTGAAATCCTGGCCCGTGCTCACGGCAGATACCGGCGCGATGTCCTTCAGCGGCCGCGACGTGTCGTGCCGCAGGGCGGCGACCCATTCGGGCGGGCCCTCGGCGCTACTCTGGCTCTGGGCCTCAAGCCTCGATCCTGGGATCGCCGCAAGAATCACTGCGGCGGTAAGAGAACAAACGAAGACCGATGATGCTTTCATAATGTGGCGCTCCTGATCCGAAGTCCTGCAGGTTCCGCAAGATCCGTGCCCTGATACACAACAGGTGATGCACCTCTTTAACAGTGTCCAGATCCCACACCAGCATACGAAAGTCGCGGACTCGCTGACAACTCTGTCGTCGCGTCGGTATCAGCTCGTCGAAAACAACGTCATTGCCACGCGCATGAACGCGCGCGCCCACGGCTCGGGGTAAACCCCCATGAGGAGGATGCCGGCGACACATCCGCCAATCGCCACCATCAAGACGACGGGCACCGGAATGGGCGCAGGGTTCGTGGACGCCTCGATGTACATCCGTCGCGCCACCACCAGGTAGTAGTAGAGCGCTACGACGGTGAGCACCGCGCCGAGAAACGCGAGCCAGTACATCCCCTGCTCAACTACCGCCCAGAAGATGAAGAGCTTGGCCCAGAATCCGGCCATGAACGGAATGCCGCCAAGCGACAACAGGAAGAGCAACAGGCTCAGCGCGAGCACTGGCGATCGGCGGGCCAGTCCCTGATACTTCTCAATTTCATCGCTGCCCTCGGACGCCGCCACGGCCTGCACCACGAAGAATGCCCCCATGTTGCCGAAGAGGTACGCCACCAAATAAAACAGCACCATTCCCACGCCCGACACCGACATCGCAGCCAGGCCCAGCAGCAGATATCCGATGTGCGCCACGCCCGAGTACGCCAAGAGCCGCTTGATGTTTGACTGGGGGATGGCCATCAGGTTGCCGGAGACGATGGTCACACCGGCCAGCACAGACACAATCGGCACCCAGAGTACGGCGCCCTCTCCCACACCTTCGACATAGAGTCGGAAGATGGCGAGGAAGCCGGCCGTCTTTGGGGCGATCGAAATCCACGCAACGAACGGCGTGTTCGCGGCTTCGTAGGTGTCGGGCACCCACATATGGAATGGGACCGCCGCAATCTTGAACCCAAGGCCGCCTAACATCAGCGCGAGCCCGAGCAGCACCAACGGATTCACCGTTGCCATTAGTGCCGGGATGGCTGACATGTCGGTGGTGCCGGCTGCGCCATACACGAACGACAAGCCGTACAGAACGACCGCCGACGAAATGCTCCCGACGAGGAAGAACTTCATCGCCCCTTCGGGCGCTGCCTTCTCGCCCTTGAGGAACCCCGTCAGGAAGTACAACGGGATCGACATCAACTCAAACGCCACAAACAGGACGATCAAATCCCGCGCAGAGGCCAGCACCAGCATCCCCAGCAGCGACGCCAGGAACGCGACGTAATACTCGGTGCCGCGCCGGCGAAACGACGCGTGAGTCATCGCCTGAGTGGCGAGCACACTCAGCACACTGGCCACCATGAACAACCGCTTGCCGAACAGTGACAACTCGTCGAGCACAAAGGTGCCTTCAAGCGCCACGCGCCCGGGCTCTGCATTCCAGACGGCGATCGACAAGCCCACCAGCCCCGCCAGCGTCACCCAACCAGCCACTGCATCGCCTGCCTGCCGCCTGAAGAGGCCGAGGACGAAGATCACCAGCACCAGCGCGAACAACCAGCCTTCGATCACCAGCGGCCAGGAAGGATCCATCACGTGTCCTCCCATCACAGCACTCCCAGGCGCATCAGCAGCGGCACGGTGCTCACGTCAATCGGTGTCAACGCCAGGCCCGGCAGGACGCCAAACAGCACCAGCGCGCCTACAAGGATGACGATGGCCACCCATTCAGTGCCCTGGGCATCGGGCAGGTTCTGGAAATGGGGATCGGTGCTCTTCGGGCCCCAGAAGATCGCGCGAACGACGCGCAGCACATACAGCGACGTCAAAAACGCGCCAATCACGGCCGGGAACAACCACCAGGAATGGGCGGACGACCAGGCCCCGAGGAACGTGAGGAACTCGGCAACGAAGCCGGCCGTGGCCGGGAGACCCAATGACGACAGGCCGCCTATCGTGAAGGCCACTGCAATGCCCGGCATCATCGTGGCGAACCCGCCCATGCTGAAGATGTCGCGCGAATGCGCCTTTTCGTACACGAGCCCGACCAGAGCGAAGAACAGGCCGGTCATGATGCCGTGCGCGAACATCTGGAACACTGCGCCGTTCAACCCGCTCTCGGTAAGGGTGGCCGCGCCCAGCATCACGATGCCCATATGCGAGACCGAGGAATACGCGATGACGTACTTCAGGTCTTTCTGCGCCATGGCGCTCAGCGCGCCATAGACGATGTTGATGCAGGCGATGGTGCCCACCAGCCAGGCCCACTGCTGCGTGGCCTCGGGGAGCAGCCCCATGCCCAGGCGCACGACGCCGTAAGCGCCCAGCTTCATCAACACGCCGGCGTGCAGCATCGAGACCGCGGTCGGCGCCGACGCATGGCCATCCGGCGACCACGTATGGAACGGGAAGATCGCGGCCAGGATACCGAACCCAATGTAAAACGCGAGAAACACCCACGACTGAAGGCCGGGATCGAACTCCACCGCTTCGAGGGCCAGCAGTGAGAATGACGTTGAACCGGCGGCCACGTACAGCGCCAGCATGCCCACCAGGATGAACGCCGACCCGAAGAGCAAATACAGCGTGAGCTTCATTGCCGCGTATTCCTTGGTGCCCACGCCGGTACGGCCGAACGCCCATCCGAACAGCCCTTGCGGACGCACTTCCCCACTCGATCCCCAGATACCGATGAGCAAATACATTGGCAATACGGCGATTTCGTAGAATAGGAAAAACACGAACAGGTCGAGCGACACGAACACGCCGAAGACGCCGGTCACCAGGAGCAACAGCAGTGCGTAGAACTCCTGGTCGCGCGTCTTGACTGTCCACGAAGCGAAGACACCTGCCAGGATGATGATCGCCGTCAACAGCACCATCACCAAACTCATCCCGTCGATGGCGAGTTGGTAGCTGATGCCCATCGAGGGCACAAGGGGCAACTCCTCGTAGAACTGGAATCCCGCCGCGGCCAGATCGTAGTTGGCGTAGAGCCATAACGCACAGGCCATCGAGACGGATGTACCCAGCAACGCGGTCCAACGCACGAAGCCCGGGCGCGAACGCCCGAGGCCCATGATCAGTAACGCGCTCGCAAACGGCGCCCACGCGAGGATCGACAGGACGGGCCAGCCGGTCACATCGTCCCCCTCAGCCACCAGAGGATCGCCACCACACCGGCGCCCACCGCCAACACGTAGTCCTGCACCTTGCCGGTCTGGATGCGGCGCAAGCCGTCACCTCCGGACACGGTCCAGGCGCTGATGACGTTCAGCACACCATCGACGATGTAGCGGTCAACCCAGCCGACAAGCGCCGCCAGCGTCATCAGAATGCCGCGATAGACCGCGACGAACGCCTCGTCCACCCAGAAGCCGTGTGCGGCCACAGTGCGCAGGGGCCCCGTCGCACGCGCCAGCGACTCGGCGTTGATGATTTGACGCTGGAAGGTTGCCCATGCGAGCGCGATGCCGCCGAGCGCCACACCCGTCGCCACCGGCGCGAGCCAACCCGGCGCCTCGACCGCTTCTGCAGGGTGATGCAGCATGAAGTAGATGCCGATGGTCATCGACGCCGCAGCCAACACCCACAACGGCAATCCCATCGTCATTGGCGCGTCGTGCGGCGCATGACCGTGGCCGTGGCCGCTGGCGTGCGCCGGTTTGACGAAGAAGGTCAGGAACACGACGCGGAACATGTAGAACGCGGTAAGGAACGCGCCCATGAGCAGCATCACGAACGGGCCGGTCAGGCCCCCTGCCCACACGCCGGCCAGGATCTCTTCCTTCGACAGGAATCCCGCAAACAGCGGTACTCCTGCGAGCGACAACGTGCCGACGAGGAACACGATCATCGTCTGGGGCATGCGACGCGCCAGGCCGCCCATGTGCGTGATGTCGTTGGTGCCCACGGCGTGAATGACTGCTCCGGCACCGAGGAACAACAACGCCTTGAACACACCGTGCGTGAGCAAGTGGAAGAAACCGGCCGACGCGAATCCCGCGCCAATCGCGGTCATCATGTAGCCGAGCTGCGACACGGTGGAGTATGCAAGCACCCGTTTGATGTCGTTCTGGGCGCACGCGAGGATAGCAGCCATGAGCGCGGTGCCGGCGCCGACCCAGGCGACGAGCAGCAATACGTCAGGCGTGAGCGCGAACAGGAAGGCCATCCGCACCAGCAGGTAGACACCCGCGGTGACCATGGTGGCGGCATGAATCAGGGCGGAGACTGGCGTGGGCCCTTCCATCGCATCGGGCAACCAGATATGCAGAGGGAACTGTGCCGACTTCCCCGCCGCGCCAAGGTAAATGCAGAAGGTGATGAGGGCCAGGCCGTCGACGCCCACGAGGCCGGCGCCCGCCATCTGCTGAAGCTCACCGAAGTCGAAGGTCCCGGTGTGCCGCCAGAGCAACACGATGCCGATAAGCAGGCCCACGTCACCGGCTTTGGTGGTCCAGAACGCTTTCACCGCGGCGCGCGAGGCCGATGGCTTCTTATACCAGAAGCCGATCAGCAGATAGGAACAGAGCCCGACCAGTTCCCAGCAGATGAAGAGCTGCACCAAATTGGGCGCCAGCACCAGGCCGAGCATCGAAAATGCGAACAGCGACTGGTAGACGTAGTAGCGACCGATCGCAGGCGCGGGCTCATCGCTGAGATATCCCAGCGAATAGATCTGCACCAGGAGCGAGACCAGCGTTACCAACAGGATCATGATCGCGGACTGCTCATCCGCGAGATAGCCGACCGTCGCCAGCGCCCCCTGCGAATCGGGCAACCACGTCCACACCCGCTGAATCGGCGCATCGAGCCGGTCAACGAGGACCCAGGTCTGCACGGCAGCGCCAAACGTGCCCAGAGCCCCGAGGATCGAGATGAAGGCCGCGGGGCGGCCCGACCGCCGCAGTGGGGCGACCAGCGCCAGCAGCAGGAATACCGTGATGGGCGTGAGCAGGACTGTGAGCATCATCCCTTCAACCAGTCCACGTGGTCGGCCATCGCCGTTCGACGCGTGCGGAACAACAGAATGACAATCGCCAAGCCAAGCGCGACCTCGGCCACCGTGATGCAAATGGCAAACACCGTCAGCACCATGCCTGTGACGTCGCCGTGAAACCGGCTGAACGCCACCAGGTTGATGTTGACCGCGTTGAGCATTAACTCGATACCCAGCAGGATGCCCACGGCATTGCGGCGGGTCATCACGCCGAAGAGCCCAATGGAGAAGATCACCGCCGCAAGCGCCAGATAGGCAGACAGTCCCATGGCTATTCCTCCGGCCTCGCCAGGTAGCTCGCCGCCAGCAACGACACCAGCAACAGGACCGCCAGTAATTCAAACGGCAACAGGAATCGGGTCATCAGCGCCATCCCGATGAGTTTGGTTGGGTCCGCACCCATGGGGACCATCACCGGTGCGAGTGGCGCGCGAGCGAGGATGTCCAGCATCACGCCAAGGAACACGGCTGCCACCGCGCCACCAGCGAGCACCCGGCGACTGGTGTGCGCGAGCCGCGTGCCGACCAGGCGCTCGGTGACCACGATGGCAAACACCACCACCGTGACCACACCACCGGCGTACAGCAGAATCTGGACGCCTGCGAGGAACTCGGCCTCAAGCATCAGGAAAATGCCGGCTGTTCCCGTCAGCGCGAGTGCCAGCCACAGCACGGAGTGAAACAGGTTCTTGGTCAGCACCACCGCCAGCGCTGATCCCACCAGCAGGACTGCGAGGACCCAGAACCCGACAACTTCCAGCGTCATGCCTCTCCTCCCGCGTCGGCAGCTGGACTTGCCGCCTTCTCGGCCACCGGCTTCTTCGGCGGCGCCTGCATATCGCGCAGCCGGTTACCCGTGGCCCATGAGGCCTCGAACTGCTCGCCGATTTGGTGCAGGCGATCCTTGTCGAGCAGCAGCTCGCGCCGATCGGCCGTGGCCATATCGAACGACTTCATCATGATGATCGCGTCGGTCGGACATACCTGCACGCACAGTTCGCAAAACTCGCAGGCGTACAGTTCAAGCGTGAAGGCCTTCGCATAGTTGCGCCCCTCCGCCTTCAGCATCTCCACCTGGATCACCTGCGGCGGACAGACGAACTCGCACAGCCGGCACCCGATGCAGTTCTCCTCGCCCGTGTCAGGGTGATACGTCAGCGCGAGCAGTCCGCGATACCGGTCAGGGTACACCCGCGGCTTGTCCGGATAATGCACCGTCACCGGCTTACGCATCAGATTGACAAACGTCACCCGCATGGCGCGGTACACCGCACCTGCAAGCTGCGCCGTCTCACGAAGGAAGCCGGACTTTGTGTCAGACACCGGGGCCGCTCCTCCAAACCACAACGATCGACGTCGCAATCACCAGCAGCATCGTGAGGGGCAGCAACAGCTTCCAGGAAATCTGCAGGATCTGGTCCACGCGGATACGGATAAAACTCCACCGGATCCAGGTGATCAGCATGAACATGCCCAGAGCCTTGAGCAGGAACCACACGGGCCCGAGCCACTCCGGTCCTGGACCAGCCCACGCGCCCAGAAACAACAAGGCCCCGAGAAAGGACGTGCCCAACACGTGGGCATATTCGCCAAGCTGAATCAGCGCGAATTTCATGCCCGAGTACTCCACCCGGAATCCGGCGACCAGCTCAGACTCGGCCTCGAGGATATCGAACGGCACCCGGTTCTCGGCGGCCACGCTGGCGACGACAAATGCGAGGAATCCAAGCTGGCCGAGCACCGGATAGGCGATGAACCAGAGGCCGTCCTGAGCCACAGCAATATCCGACAAACGCAATGACCCCGTGAGGATCACGGGAATCAGTGCCGCGAGCAGGAATGGCAAGTCGTAGGAAATGATCTGGTTGACCGCGCGCATCGCGGAGATCAAGGCGTACTTGTTATTCGAACTCCAGCCGGCCATGAAGAGGCCGACAATTTCCATGGACGATACGGCCAGAAAAAACAGGATGCCGATGTTGAGGTCCGCCACGCCCAGGCCGGGTGCGAACGGAATGGTCGCGAAAATCAAGAGACACGGCACCAGAAAGATGACGGGCGCAAGATTAAAGACGCGCTTGTCCGCCTCGCGCGGGACAATGTCTTCCTTCATCATCAGCTTCACCGCGTCGGCAATCGGCTGCAGGATGCCGTGCCAGCCGACGCGATACGGGCCGATGCGCGACTGCATACGTGCTGCGAACTTGCGCTCAAGCAGCGTCACGTACGTCACGAGGCCGATCACAAACAGCAGCATGACCACGCCGGCCGCGAGACCGAGGACGGCTGGCGGCAAGGTGCTCATCGATCCACCTCGCCGAAGACGGGATCCACTGAGCCCATGATGGCCACCACGTCGGCCACGCTGTGGCCGGGAATGATGTGCGGCAGCACTGCCAGGTTGGAGAACGACGCGCCGCGCCACTTCATTCGGTACGGCCTGGGCCCGCCGTCACCCACCAGGTAACACCCCACTTCGCCGCGGGGGCCCTCCACGCGGGCATACATCTCGCCTTTCGGCACCCGGACCTGGGCCACGGCCTTCACGCCCGGGCGCGAGGAGATCGGGCCTTCGGGCAGGCCGTCCAGGATCTGTCGCACGATCCGGATCGACTCGCGGAACTCGACCATCCGGACTTTGTAGCGGGCGAAACAGTCGCCGGCGGTTTCCACCGGCACGCGGAACTCGAAATCTTCATACGACGAATACGGCGCTAGTCGCCGCAAGTCGCAATCCACGCCGGAGGCACGCAGCAACGGCCCTGAGATCCCCACGTCCAGCGCGAGTTCGCGGGAGATCACACCCACGCCCTTCGTGCGCATCATGAAAAACGCGTTGCCCTCGAGCATCTCTTCGTATTCGAGGACACGCTTTTCAATCAGGTCCACCGTGCTCCGGCACTCGGACGCCCAATTGTCTGGCATGTCGTACCGCACGCCGCCGACCTGATGAAATCCGTACAACAACCGCGCCCCGGTCAGTGACTCGAACAAGTCGAGCACCAGCTCGCGCTCGCGGATGCAATACAGAAAGATCGTCGCGCCACCACCCAGCGCACCGCCCATGTCCATGCACCACGTGCCTAACCACAGGCAATGCGAGGCCACACGCTGCAACTCACCCACCAGCACCCGCAGGTACTGCGCACGCTTCGGCACGTCGATTTTCGCCAGGCGTTCGGCCGCCATCACGTACGCCAGTTCGCTGGACATGGCCGCCACGTAGTCGGTCTTGGACGCGATCGACGGGTACTGGACGTACGCCAGCGTCTCGGCAAGTTTTTCGTGGCACCGGTGCAAATACCCGATGACCGCATCCACGCCGACAACGGTCTCGCCCTCAAGCGTCAGAATCGCGCGGAACACGCCGTGCGCAGACGGATGCTGCGGCCCCATGTTCATGGTGAGCCGCTCGGCACCGGTGTAGTCGATGTGCTTGACGACGAGGGGGACGTGTTCGGAAGCCATGGGAAACTCAGCGATACGGCGGGTACGGCGTGTCCACGGCGTACGACTTCAGCAACGGGTGCCCCACCCAGTCATCGTCGAGCAGGATGCGCCGAAGGTCAGGGTGCCCCTCAAACACGATGCCAAACATGTCGAAGGCTTCGCGCTCCATCCAGGCGGCTCCGCGGAAGATACGCGACAGCGACGCGCAGGTCGTGACGCCCGCTCCCAGGCGAGTTTTCATGAGCAAGGAAAACGGCGCGTCGATGTTATCGGCCCACACGACGACTTCAAGTCCTTCTTCCTTCCAGTCCACGGCCGACAGAAAGGAGAAGAACGTACAGCCGAGTGAATCCTTCGCAAACTCCGCGAGCATGGTCCACTGCGACGCGGGCACCGTCACCACGATGGCGGCGCCTTCGCCGCTGATCACGGCGTCGGGGTTTTCGGCGAGACGAGCGCGAGCCTGTGCAGCGTCCACGGCTAATCGACCTTGGGCGACGGAGCCGCGCGCTGGCCAGTCCGTCGGAAGTGAGAAATCTGATCCTGGAGCAACAGCAGGCCGTTCAGCAGGGATTCGGGCGGTGGCGGGCAGCCCGGCACATACACGTCCACGGGAATCACGCGGTCCACGCCCTTGACCACGTGGTAGCCATGGCGGAAGGGGCCGCCGGAGTTCGCGCACGAGCCCATGGAGACTGCCCACTTCGGATCGGGCATCTGATCGTAGATTCGCAACAGCATGGGTGCCATCTTGATGGTGACGGTGCCCGACACAATCATGAGGTCGGAGTGTCGAGGCGATGCCCACGGCACCATCCCCAGCCGTTCCACGTCAAACCGCGACGCAAATGTCGCCATCATTTCAATGGCGCAGCATGCCAGGCCGAAGCTCACGGGCCACACGGACGACTTGCGCGCCCAGTTGAGGAAGGCATCGGCCGGGGTCGTCACCACAAACCCGCCTGGGAAGCGATGAATACCATCAGTCAGCGATTCAAACAGCGCGGAATGTTTGTCGCCGGTCTCGGGTCTCGACTTGTGATGCTCCTGCCACTCCTGCAGGTCCTTGACGTCCTTCCAGACCGGCGCGGGCACCACCGGCACGGGGCGTTTTATTTCCACTCAAGAATCCCTTCTCGATAGGCGTACACCCACCCGAGCGTCAGGATTCCGAGAAACCCGCCCATGGCCCACAACGCACCGACCCCGAGGTCACGCAGCACCAGGGCAAACGGGAAAAGGAACACCGCCAGCGCGTCAAACACAATGAAAACGAGCGCCACCAGATAGAACCCCACCGGGAACTGCACCCAGGCCGTACCGATGGGTTCGGCGCCGCACTCGTAATTCTGTTCTTTGGAAAAAGAGGAGTGGGGTCGAGACGGCCGCAGGAGCCAGGCCGTGACCAAGGAAATCGCTGCGAACCCTACGATTAGCGCGAGATAGATAACGACGGGCAGGTAACCGGTCAACAGGGATTCGCGTCCTTCCCGAAAACGGGAAAAGTATAACACGCTACCTTGCGCTGCTCGCTCCACCTCCTGCGGCGCCACCACCACCGATCGCACCACCGTGAGACCCGGCGGATGTCGCCGAGACAATCACCATGAGGGCGGCCGATGGATCCGACAGGCCGGCAAGCCAGGCGATCGGGTGATCCCCGGACGCCTTCGCCGCTTTCAGCAGCGCAGGTGCCAAACCGAAACCAGCGCTCGCGGGCAACCAGCGGTCCAACTCTTCAGCTGACACCACGCCACGGGCGGTTTGTTTCAGCATCTTCTGGCGCGCGCGCCACGCCGCGGCTGCGGTCAGGCCGTCCACCGCGAGCACCGACATCGCCTGCCCAACGATCAAAAACATGACGCCTGATACGAGCACAGCGCCGGGCACCATCAATGGGGTCGCCCCCAGGTGGCCAAACACCAGGGCAAAGATCACAAGCCCCACCACGCCGAACAATGTGACCCACACGCCGGCAATTCGCAGTCCGCGCCCAGCGGCCTGACGCGCTGTGTCCAAGTAGCCGAGTTCGCGCAGTTCGCCTAACACGCCGCGTCGATATGCCCCCTGGGCTGCCTGGAGCAGCGTCCACGCCCTCTTCAGGTCGATGCTCCCCTGTTTCAACTGGGGCCACAACGCATCTGCCAGCGCCTGCTCGTGTGGTCGCAGGCCTGTGGGCGCCGCCATGACGATTTCGTAGGACTGTTGCGCGCCCTCTTCGCCAGCCTCCCGAATTTTCAGAAGCCCTCTCCTCGCGAGGTCCAGCAACGTTGCTTGCAACTGGGCGGGGCCTACTGAGACCCACGGGTGGACCAGTGCCGTGCCCACTCCAGGCGGCAGGGAGTCCGCGTCGGCCGGCAGCGCTGTCGCCACATCGATTTGTGGCCGGTGGTACCGGAACAGTGTCATGGCCACCACGCCCAGCCCCATGACAAGGAGCGTCACGGCGCCGATGAACAACGCCGGCCCCATCTGTTGCGCGCGGTCGGCATTGGTCTGCCACGCCGGCATCGCGAGCGCGACGGTCGTCAGGTCGAACGCATCGGTCATCGTCACGGTCTCGTTGACCCCAAGGCCCGTGCGTGTGGCCATCCAGCCATCAGGAAGCGCGCCGCTTACCCAGCGGGGATCGTCAAGGGTGGTTGGTTCCACTCGTCTCACAGACTCCGGGATCCGCCATTCCACGCGGGCTTCATCTATCGGATACCGATGACGTGACGGCAGCACCATCCAGGCGAGCGTGGCCCGCCCGGGTCCCACCGCCAGCGTCCCCATGGCCCGGTACTCCAGAGTAAAGGTCCGCTTCTGATCAACAGTGCCTGGAAAATGCCACGTCACACGAAGACTCCGGCGGCCGGTCCTGATGCGCACCTGGCCCTCGTCGCGACCCTCGGGGAGTGGCTTGCCGTCCATGTAGGCGCGCACATCAATAATGCCGTCGAGCCGGCGAAGCGGGATCTCGCGCTCGACTTCCGAAAACGTCCGTTCACGAAACCGGAACGTCACCGTTTCGCGCACGTTGATTGATCCGTCTGGCAGCAACGTCAGGCTGACGGTGAACTGCTCAGCGCGCAAGCCGCGCGTGGCCGACTGCGCGGAGGCCTTCGCTGGCCATAACCACAGCCCTGCCGCCAGGACAGCGACGATAACGATGCGCCGCGGTGCGCGCGTTCTTTTCACTACGTGGTCTCCCACCGGCGCGCCAGCAACCGAGATGCGGTCAGAAACACGCCGGTCAGCACAGTCAGCACCGCGATCTGGGGCCACAGTTCCCACATGGGGACTTCACGCCAGAAGACTTTCAGGTAGGCGTCCAGAGCCCACGCATTAAACGTCACCAACCCGAACTGCTGCATCGTGTCGCTCATCAAGAATCTGGGGAACATGCTGCCGCCGACGGCGGACATCGCCAGAATAACGATGGTTGACAGCCCTGACAACTGCGCGCGCGACCGGCTCACTGTGGCGAGCACCAATCCGAAGCTCGCCGCCGCGGCAGCGGTGAAGAGGGTGACGACAAAAAACCCCGGCAGATGACTGGTCAGCGGCAGACCAAACACCAACTGGCCCCACGCAAACATGACGGTCAGTTGCGAGATCCCCATGAGCATCAGGAACACCCACTTGCCGAAGAGGACGCCTCCCATGCCTGCGCGGGAACCAATCAGGCGATCGAGTGTGCCCGACTCTTCTTCCTCGAGCAGCGTGCCGCCTGCGCCCGAGCAGGAAAACAACAGGAACATCACGCCAATACCTGCAGCATAGAACGAGACCATGGAGGTATCGCCCTGCTCCGGCTGCATGACGTTGACGACTTCAACGGGAAGGCCCACGGCGGTGTCGCTGGTGGAGCCGGACGGAATCGCCGGCCCTTCGCCGCGCTTCCACGCGTCGACCATGTTGCGCTGTGCGTCGGTCATGGGCCCCGTGTACTTCTCGAACATCGTCATGCCTTCGACGGCCATCGTCTGCGGGGCGGCGGTGAATGCCACCTTCTGGAGCATCCCGGACACTACTTGCGGGGCCACCGGATCCGAGACATCAGCCAGAAGCAGCACTTTGGGTCGCACCTGGTTCGTGTCACCGGCCGGGAACATCCCCGCGGCGCCGATCCCTTTCGGAATGACCACCGCCACCGGCACATCACCGTTTCGCACGAGTGTTTCAGCCGCCGATCGGTCAAGGGTGGCGCCGTTGCCGCCTTCGCGTGTCGCTGTGACGCGCACGTCGAGCGACCCTTCCGCCATCAACGCTTTCATGAGTTGCTGCGAATAGGGGGTCTGATCCTCATCCACCACTGCGATCCGCACTTTGCTCATCGGATCAGACTGATTGCTGAATACCGCCGCGAAGATCGAGAAGAACATGATCGGCAGCAGAAACGTCAGCGCCTGCACGACGCGGTCGCGCTTCATGCCGATCCAGTGGATGCGAAGAAACGTAAGCAATATCATTCGCGCAACTCCCGGCCCGTCAGACCGATAAAGACGTCCTGCAGTGAGGCGCCCGCCAACGAAAGATCCTGCACGCGGGCGCCGAGTCCGGTGACGGTGTCGATGCGCGCCGCCACGCCGCGTCCGCCATCCTCCACCGCAACGGTCACGGTCAGGCGATCGGCCGACAGACTGAATCCTTTAGGCACTGCGATTCCAGCCGGCCACGCCCGTTCCAGCACCATGGCCAACGTGCGGCCTCCGGAACGCGCGGCCGCCAGTAATTCACCGAGGGTGCCGGCCGCTACGATTCGACCATGGTCGATGATGACAATGCGCTCACAGCGGCGCTCGGCCTCTTCCAGGTGGTGCGTAGTCAGGACGACGCCGACGCCGGATGCCTGGAGGCTCGCGAGCATTTCGTAGATCCGCTCGCGGCTCTGCGGGTCCACCCCCACGGTCGGCTCGTCGAGCAGCACGATAGCGGGCGAATGCATGAGGCCAATCGCGATGTTCAGACGACGCTTCATTCCGCCCGAGAATCGTTTGACGGATTCCTTTGCGCGGTCCTTCAGGTCCGACCACTCGAGCGCCCAGTCGACTCGGGACTTCAACTCCGCGCCTTGCACGCCGTACAACACGCCGAAAGCCTCCAGGTTTTCGCGGGCCGTGAGCAGGCTGTAGACGGCCAGCTCCTGCGGCACGACGCCGATCTCCGGCCGGGGGTCACGCGCGGTCACCGTTCGGCCGAACAACTGGATGCTCCCCGAGTCCAGAGCCACGCGGCCGGCAATTGCGCGAATCATCGTGGTCTTGCCGGCCCCGTTCGGCCCGAGCAGTCCGACCAACTCGCCTCTTCGTACTTCCAGTGACGCGCCGGCCAGTGCCTCGACGTCCCCGAACCGTTTGCGGGCATCGCGAACCAGGAGTGGTTCGCCCTGCTGTGTGGTTGTCATCGTGTCCTCCAGCGCCTTCGCAGTCTATCCGACGCCGGCGCACAGCCGCCGCCGGTCGTCGGTGAACGGCGGTTCGGACTCGGCCTTCAACGTCCGCGATCTTTCTGCATTGACTTGAGTGCCTTGCCTATGACCTTGCTGGCGCGCTTCTGCTCAAGGAGCGCGCGCTCGTCGAGGCGGCGCTCAAGCGCCGCGCGTTCGTCCTGCAGTTTCACGAAGCTGTCGTACCGCAACGCATCGAGCGTTCCGTCGGTTACGGCCCCCTTCACGGCACACCCGGGTTCCTTCAGATGCCGGCAATCACGGAACCGGCATCGTTCACCGATCGCCGCCACGTCGTCAAACGTTTCGGCCAAAGCCTGCTCGGTGCCCCAGAGCTGCAATTCGCGCATGCCGGGTGTGTCGATCACCAGGCCGCCTGTCGGCAACGCGATGAGTTGCCGATGCACGCTGGCGTGCCGGCCTCGACTGTCTGATTCCCGCACCGACCGGGTTGGCAGCACCGCCTCGCCCACCAGCCGGTTGACGATGCTTGACTTGCCGGCGCCTGACGAGCCGAGGAGCGCCACCGTCTGTCCCACGCCCAGATACGGCTGCAGCGCCTCGAAGCCCCTGCCGTCGGCCGCACTGATGGCGAGCACCGGCACGCCCTTCGCCATGTCGCCGATCATTGTCGCCGCCTCTGCCACGTCGTCGGCCAGATCGGCTTTGTTGAGGATGATCACCGGCCGCGCCAGACTCTGCTGCGCGAGCAGCAAGTAGCGCTCGATTCGGCGCGGATTGAAGTCACCATCGAGGCCCGAGACCAGGAAGACGGTATCGATGTTTGCCGCCACGACCTGTTCGTCTGTCCACTCGCCCGCGCTCTTGCGCGAGAACTTGCCAAGGCGCGGCAGCACGGCTTTGATGAGCGCCCGATCACCGGCATCCTCGATGCGCAACGCGACCCAGTCGCCCACAGCCGGCAATTCGTGGCGGCCCTCGGCCAGGTGCTTCATCCGGCCTGTGGCTTCGGCCAAACGTTCACCGGATTCGGTAATCACCCGATAGACGTGGTTGTGTTCAAGCGCCACCCGGCCGGGCAGAACGCCCGGGCCGGCAAACGCCTCGTAGGCCCGGGCAAAATGATCGTTCCAGCCCAGATCGTGCAGCGATGGCATCGCGACATGGTGCCACGGTCACCCAACTGGCCCAAATGGCCGTCAAAGCGGCAGACGAATTTTCTCCCCGGGGGTAGGCATCACCGCTTCCGGGATTCAGCTTTCCCGAAAGCGCGCCGCTTTCCGGAAATCGTTCTGGGGGTGACCAGCCGTTAAGACGATGTAAACGTCGCACTTCGGGCAAACATGACAAACATGTCCCGACTCTTGCATAAGATACGGGCATGGCGATGGATGTCAATCGCGACCCGGCGATTCTGAAACGGAAGAAACAGCGGCAGACCATTCTGGCTGTGATTGGTGTGTTGGGCTTGACCGGGATTTCAGCCTGGGTGATGAACCTCAAACCGGCCGCGCCCACCGTGGATGCCAATGCGGCCTGGACGGGCAAGGTCGTTCGCGGCCCCTTGGTTCGCGAGGTCAAGGGGGCGGGCACGCTGATACCGGAAGACATCCGTTGGATTACGGCGACGACGTCGGGGCGGGTGGAGCGAATTGTGCTACAGGCCGGCTCCAAAGTGAAGCCGGACTCGGTGATTCTGGAATTGAGCAACCCGGATCTGCGCGAGGCCGTCACGTCGGCGGAGTTGCGATGGCGGTCGGCGCAAGCGGCCCTGAAAAATCGCAAGGCCGACTTGAGCACGCAGCGGTTGCAGTTGGAGACATCGGTCGCGAACGCGCAGTCGGATCTGGAGCAGCAGGAACTGCAGTACGCCGCGGACCTTGAGTTGAACAAGCTCGGCCTGATTGCGGCCCTGCAGTTGAGGCAGAGCGAGGCCCGCGTGACGCGCACGAAGAATGCGCTCTCGCTCGAACAGAAGCGGCTGGCGATGAATCGGGAAAGCGAGGTCTCGCAGATCGCGCCGCAGGCGGCCGATGTCACCACTCTCAAAAACGCGTATGACCTGCAGAATCGCAACCTCGGCGACTTGCGCGTCAAGGCGGGCATGAACGGCGTGTTGCAGGTGGTGCCGGTGGAAGTGGGTCAGCAAGTGGGCGGCGGAACGAATATCGCCCGAGTAGCCGACCCGTCGCGGCTCAAGGCGCAGATTCGGGTGTCCGAAACACAGATTCGAGATGTGCGGCTGGGCCAGAAGGCGGTGGTGGATACTCGCAATGGGACGGTGACGGGCATCGTCGCGCGCATCGATCCAGCGGCGCAGAACGGTACGGTGGGCGTGGATGTGACGATGACCGGCGTGATGCCGCAGAGCGCCCGTCCCGACCTAAGTGTGGACGGGACGATTGAACTCCAGCGGCTCGATAACGTCTTGAAGGTGCAGCGCCCGTCGTTCAGCCAGGCTGACGCGACGATTCAGCTCTACCGGGTGGGCGCCGATAACGAGGCGATTCGAGTGCGAGTGAAACTCGGCGTGTCATCGGTTGCCGAGGTGCAGATTATCGAAGGCCTGAGCGAAGGCGATGAAGTGGTGCTGTCGGACATGGCCGCGTATGAGGCGTTCGACCGGGTCAGGATAGGCAGACGATAACAGGTAACGCGAGGCCACCCGTGGCCTCTTTGAGAGGGGGACACATGAATACTCCGGAACAGCCGCTGATCCAGCTTGATCGCGTGACGAAAGTCTTTTACACCGACGAGGTGGAAACCCATGCCCTGGCGGGAATCCACCTGGAAATTAAGCGCGGCGAATACATTTCGATTGCCGGCCCGTCGGGCTGCGGTAAGTCGACACTGCTTTCCATTCTCGGCTTGCTCGATACCCCCAGCGAGGGCACCTACATTCTCAACACCCGGCCGGTGGCCGACCTGCCGCTTTCCGAACGCGCCCGCATGCGCAATCGTGAGATCGGGTTCGTGTTCCAGAGCTTCAATCTGATCGGAGACCTCACGGTCTACGAAAACGTCGAACTGCCTCTCACCTACAGGGGCATGAAGGCGGCCGAACGGAAGGAGCGCGTCATGGTCGCGCTCGAACAAGTTGGCATGTCGCACCGCGCGAAGCATTTACCCAGCCAGCTCTCTGGCGGTCAGCAGCAGCGTGTCGCGGTCGCACGTGCCGTGGGCGGCTCACCCTCCATCCTGCTGGCGGACGAACCGACCGGCAACCTCGACTCTAAGAACGGCGAAGCCGTCATGGAGCTCCTGCTTGAGCTGCACAGAGAAGGCGCGACCATCTGCATGGTCACGCATGACCCCCGCTATGCCCGGCATGCGGAGCGCTCCATCCATCTCTTCGACGGTCGCGTCGTGGAGCAGGATGCCGCGCGGACAGGGCAGAAGCATCTCGAAGAAAGTGGGTTCCACCTCGGTCAGTGATCACCGTGATGACCGCGGGACGTTCCGTCGGTCTCGCACGCGAGACCGGGCGTTGCGGATAGCCGCAGTCGCCCTATTCGTTTGTTTGTAGCGCTATCCTTAGGGCATGGAATTTCTGAATCGGCTGATCGCCCAGACGCCCGCATGGGCGGTCACGTCGCTCAGTTCGGCTGTCCGCATGCTGCTGGTTGTTCTGCTCGCTCTGCTCCTGCTCCGCTTCATGCGTGCGGGCGTCAGGCGATTCGAGCATTACCTCGCCAACGGACGCGACCCCAGCGAGAGCGAATCCGACAAACGCGCGAAGACACTCGGCCACCTGCTCCGCAACGTCGCCGGCGCGTTGATCGTGGCCGTCGCCACGCTGATGGTGCTGCAGGAGCTGCAAATCAACATCATGCCCATCCTGACCGGCGCGGGCATTCTGGGCTTCGCCGTGGGTTTTGGTGCGCAGACGTTGGTGAAAGACGTCATCGGCGGGTTCTTCCTGATTCTCGAGAACCAGGTCCGCGTGGGTGACGTGGCCCAGATCAACGGGACGGGCGGGCTCGTGGAGGCCATCAACCTGCGCACTATCGTGCTGCGCGACCAGAGCGGCGCGGTACACGTGTTCCCCTGTGGGGGCGTCACCACACTTGCAAACCTGAGCAAGGACTACGCCTACGCGCTGCTCGATATCCAGGTGGCGTATAAACACGATACCGATGAAGTGGTGAAGGTGATGCGGCAGGTCTCGGAGCAGTTGCGACTGTCGGCAACGTATGGACCGGCCATGCTCGAGCCGCTCGAGGTGATTGGCATTGAAGGCTTCGGGGAATCCTCGGTGACGATTCGCGTCCGCATGAAGACGCTTCCGCTGAAGCAATGGGAGACGGCGCGCGAGTTTCGCCGCCTGATCAAGAAGGCGTTTGAAGGCGCGGGCATCGAGATTCCGTTCCCGCATCGCGACGCCCTGGCGCGTCACCTGGCCGCGGAAGCCGCGGTCACCGACCACGTCAATACGCGGACTTGAGGACCGGTGCTGGCGGGGCCGGCACGACGGGTTCGCCGCTGCGGGACTGCTGGACGATTTTGACGCCGGCGCTGGCACCCACGCGCGTGGCACCGGCCGCAACCAGCGCCTTGAGGCCTTCGAGGTCTCGCACGCCGCCGGCCGCCTTGACGCCCATGTCTGCGCCAACCACGCGGCGCATGAGCGCCACGTCTGCCACCGTCGCGCCCCCTGGACCAAAGCCCGTGGACGTCTTGACGAAGTCTGCCCCCGCCGCCTTTGCGAGCGTACACGCGGTCACCTTCTCGTCGTCGGTGAGATACGCGGCTTCGATGATGACTTTGCTCACCACGCCCGCGTCGCGACACGGCTGCGTCACCGCCTCGATGTCCCGCTCCACCGTGCGCACATCGCCGCTCTTGAGCGCGCCGATATTGATGACCATGTCCACTTCACGCGCACCATCGAAGATCACGCGGCGCGTTTCGTAGTTCTTCACATCCGACGTTGTCGCCCCAAGTGGAAAGCCCACAACCGTGCAGACGCCGACTGGTGTGTGCCTGAGTTGGGCGGCGCAGAACGCCACCCAGGCCGGATTCACACACACGGTAGCGAAGCGGAACTCGGCGGCCTCCCGGCACAGCTTTTCCATCTCCTGCCGGGTGGCGTCGGGTTTGAGCAATGTGTGGTCGATTAACCCCGAGACCACATCGGGTGCGCCGCCCACCGCATGCACGCCGAAGCGCACGGCTCCGGCGTCGATGGCTCCCTGCAGCCGTGTCGGGCAGCAGTCTTCGTTGACCGAGTGGCAGTCGCAATTCGTCGCGGGACGCCGCGACGCGGCCAGCACTTCTTCGGCAATGATCGCAATCAGCCGCGACAGGTCGACGGTATGCGTGTCCACTAGAAGTTCTCTTCCATGCGCCTGACCTTCAACAGGCGCCGCAGATACCGGGCTTCCTTCATCGGCGTGCTCAACCAGGTGTCCACAATCTCAATCGCGTCGGCGCTGCTGACGAGCGTGGCACCCAGCGCCAGCACATTGGCGCCATTATGTTCCCGCGCATATCGGGCTAGCGTCACTGTCTGGCACATGGCGGCGCGCACACCCCGGATCTTGTTGGCCGCCATCGCCGAACCCAGCCCGGCGCCATCAATCACGATGCCCGCGTCCGCTTCCCCACGCAGCACACTCTTGCCCACGGCCGCCGCAATGTCCGGATAGTCCACGGCCTCAGGTCCATCGGTGCCGACGTCATAGATCGCCAGGCCGGCTTTCCGCAGGTGCGCGACGAGCGTCGCCTTGAGCCCCACACCGGTGTGGTCAGACCCGATGGTGATCCGGCGCACCGGCGAAATCGGCGCCAGGTCTGAGGGCAACGCAGGGTCGGCGGTCCCGGCCGGCACCACGGTCACGCGACGCTCTCGCAGTGTGTCGGCCGCCAGCGGCGTGACATGCCCCTTCGCGTCCAGTTCAACAGTCGTTCCCGGCTCGATCTGCCGGGCGTCGCCCTCTGTGATGATTGAGAATCTGCGCACGGCCATGTCAGTCCTCTCCTACCACGCCGATGAAGGGCAGGTTGCGATACTGCTCGTCGAAGTCGAGACCATACCCGACCACGAAGCGGTCGTCGATGGTGAACCCCACGTACTCAACCGGCACGTCCACTCTTCGCCGCGACGGCTTGCTCAGCAGGCAGGCGGTCTTGAGCGAACCCGGCGACCGTGTGCGAAACACGTCCTGCAGGTACGACAGCGTGAGCCCCGTATCCACGATGTCTTCAACAACCACCACGTACCGGCCCTCAATCGATCGGTCCAGATCCTTCAGAATCTGGACCTGCCCTGTGGATACGGTTCCTGCGTAGGTCGAGACTGCGATGAAGTCACACGAGACCGGGCCGCCGATCTCGCGCATGAGGTCGGCCATGAAGATAAACGCGCCCTTGAGCACGCCCACCAGATGCACGGGCACGTCAGGACCGGCGTCTGCCCGGATCGCGCACGCCACGGCTTTGACGCGTTCGCCGATTTCGGCCTGGCCCAGGAACTGGGTCACTCGACTCACTGCCCCTCCTTGCGCGAGACTGCGGCGCGAACCTTGTCAGCCATCGCGGCGGCTTCCTGGAGCACGGCCGAGCGGTTGAGGCTGATCACGCGCCCCTGGCGCATCAACACCCGTCCATGGACGATGGTGTTCCGGACGTCGGTGCCGCGTGTCACGTACACAAGGTGTGACAGCGGATCGAACATCGGCGTCTGACGCGCGCTCGACATCGACACGGTGATGATGTCGGCCAGTTTGCCAGTCTCCAGACTGCCAATCCTATCTCCAAGTCCGAGCGCGGCCGCACCCCGGCGCGTGGCCAGTTCCAACGCCTGCTTTGCCGGCATCGCCCGAGGGTCGCCGGTGGCGTGTTTGTGGAGGAGCGCTGCCGCGCGCATGGCGTCGAACATGTCCAGATCGTTGTTGCTGGCGGCACCATCGGTGCCCAGCCCCGACGGGATTCCTGCACTCAGCCATCCAGTCACCGGTGCTGTGCCCGAGGCCAGCTTCATGTTGCTTTCGGGGTTATGCGAGAGACCGACACTCCGCGCGGCCAGCATCTTCATGTCGGCCTCATCCACCCACACCGCATGCGCGGCGAGCGAACGGCCGCCCCACAGGCCCAGGCTGTCGAGGAACATCGCCGGCGACATCTTGAACTGTCCCGCAATGATGCCCACCTCGTCGCGAGTCTCTGCGAGGTGGATCAACAGTGGCGCACGGTATTTGTCCGCCAGCGTGCGCGCGGCCTTCAGCGTCTCAGGCGTCAGCGTATACGGCGCATGCGGCGCGACGGCGGGCACAATGAGAGGGTCGTTCGCCCACCGCGCCAGGAACGCCTCGGTACGCGTGAGCCCCTCTTCCGGGGTCGCTGCGTCTGCCACCGGAAACCTGATGATGGTTTGGCCGAGCACGCCACGCACGCCCGCGGCCTTGGTGGCCGCCGCAATCTCCTCCTCGAAGTAATACATATCCGCATACGTCGTGGTGCCCGACTCAATCATTTCCAGGACAGCCAGCCGTGTGCCGACGCGCACGAACTCAGGTGAGACAGTCGCCTTCTCGGCCGGGAAGATGTACTGGTTCAACCAGTCCATCAACGCCAGGTCGTCGGCCAGGCCCCGAAAGAGGACCATCGGCGCATGCGTATGCGTGTTGATGAGGCCGGGCATGATGACCTGGCCGCGCGCATCGACGCGCTCGCGTCCCTGATACCGCGCGTCAAGGTCTGCCGCCGTTCCGACCGCGACGATGGTCGTGCCATCGATCGCTACCGCACCGTCGGGCACGACCGACCCGGCCGCGTCCATGGTCACCACGGTGCCCCCGGTGACGAGCAGGGAAATAGTCGTCCGGCCCAGGGGCAGCGTCCGCTGCCACACCAGGCCGGCCACACCCGCGAACAGAACCACTGCCACCCACGCCGAGCGCTTCATGAGTGCGATTCTATCGACCGGAACCGCAGGTGTATAGTTTCCCGGTGTCATTCCATCTGGTCACACACCCCGTCGCGCAGCATGCCCTGGTCGCGCTGCGTGACGCAACGACCGCGCCAGCCGAGTTTCGACAACTGGCCCATCGCATCGGTCTCATCATCGCGGCCGAAGCCACGAGGGACCTCCCGACCACCGCGGTCGCCGTCCAGACGCCGCTGGAAATGACCACTGGTCAGGCGATAGCCGGCGACGTGGTGGTGGTCGCCGTCCTGCGCGCCGGTTTGTGCCTCGTTGATCCGGTGCTGAATTTCCTGCCGCAGGCCAGGGTCGGCCATATCGGCCTGCGCCGCGACGAGCACACCGCCCAGGCCCACCAGTATTCGGGGCACCTGCCAGAGAGACTGTCCAACAGTGTGATTCTCCTTGTGGACCCGATGCTGGCCACCGGCGGATCGGCGGTCATGGCCATCGACATTCTGAAGGCTGCCGGGGCCCGCTCCATCCGGCTGCTCTCAATCGTCGCCGCCCCCGAAGGCGTGGAGGCGTTGGCGCGCGCACACCCGGACGTGGCGGTGTACTCACCGGCGCTTGACCGTGAGCTGAACTCCCAGAAGTTCATCGCGCCGGGCCTGGGTGATTTTGGGGATCGGCTTCACGGCACAGGAGTTGTCCACAAACAGGCGTAGACTATGTGCCGAGAGGTACTCGATGTTTCGTCCTTTACTGACTGCGAGTGTTGCCGCTGCGTTGCTGTTCTCCCAATCCCCTGTGCTGGGTCAGGCCAAGCCCGCTCCCGCTCCGGCCGGGTCCGTCGTGGTCCTCGAAACAGCCAAGGGCGTGCTTGAGATAGAAACTTACCCGGGTGAGGCTCCCAAGTCGGTGGCCCACTTCCTCGATCTGGCCAAACGTGGGTTCTATCGCGGCCAGCGATTCCACTGGGTGCAGCCCGGACTGGTGCAGGCGGGCGACCCGTTGTCGCGCGACATCACCAAGCAGAAGGACTGGGGCACGGGTGGAAGCGGCCCCAACCGGTCTAATAAGCCGATCGGTGTGTTTGAGCCGAGCAAGCGTAAGTTCACCCGCGGCATCGTCGCGCTCGCCTACCGGCCGACATGGAAGCCGGAAACGGCCGACAGCATGTTCTTCATCCTGCTGGGGCCCATCCCGGCGCTCGAAGGGAAGTACACCGTATTGGGCAAGGTCATCAAGGGCATCGAGGTCGCCGACAAGATCGAGATGAACGAGGTTATCAAGAACGTTACGGTCCGGTAGCGGGTGGTCATCCTTCGGGCGGCTGCGGCCTGCTTCATCTGGATGGGGCTTGCCGGCTCAGCCTTTGCCGGTGGCCTGACGACCGACGACGCGGGCACGGTTCGCGTGCGCGTGTCGGCAACTGTGGCAAGCGGCGCCGCGGCGATAGCCGTCAGCATTCACGCGGAACACGACCCGGCGTCGCGCCGGACCTCGAGCATCGCGGCCGGATCACACATCACATCTTTTTCCGGCCTCACGCCCGGGACCTATGTCGTGTCAGTGGGCGGTCCACCGACGCCGGCGACGACGCTCACCATCACCCTGCTGTCGCGTGAAATCCTCACGGTGCTCGCCCCACCGGCGCCGGGCCAGACACTCACGATCGCAGACCGCCAACACGTCGGCGAAGGTGCGGACTTTGACGAACGCTGGCTGCAGGACCTCCCAGCCGGTGGCAACGTCTGGTCGCTTATCGAGACGGCCGTTCCGTTTGTAATCGCGGACCGCATGGACAACGGCGGTCTGGGCACCGGACGCTCGGCCTTGCTCGGCAGCCGTGGCGCCTCGTGGACGACGACTGCAGTGACGCTCGGCGATGTGAGAGTACTCGCACCTAATCTGTTTGGCCTGATTCCATTCTCACTCGACCTGAATGCCATCGATACGGTGACAGTCACGTCCGGTCTGGCTGAAATCGAGGCTGAGAGTCCAGGCGTGCTTATCGGCCTCACGCCAAGGCGCGCCGGCGGCACGCGCCGTGGCGCCGTGCAAGGCTCGTTCACCGAACCTGGGATGGTCGATCTGAATCCCCTCCCTGGCGCGCCGTCCATTGGCCGGCTCGCCTCGTGGCGAGAGCTCGGCGCCCAATTTGGTGGCCCCGTGGGCGACCGGGCCCGCCTGATAGTCTCAGGTGCCTTCAGCCGTGCCCTACACCACGAGCGCGACCGACCCGGCTTGTGGACATCACAGAGTGGCTCCCTGTTCAGCCACCTGGTCAAGAAGCGTGACGACGGGAACCAGATTCGCGTGGTGGCTGCTGCGCAACGAGTGCGCTCTCCATACGACGGCCGTCGGCAGTTCAGGGACACCAACGTCTATGAGCGCGGCGCGTTCATTCAATCGAGCGCCGCCTGGGAACGTGTCGGCCCCACGGGCAACCGCGCTGGTGTCTCACTCGCATTTCAGCGCAGTGCCTTCACACCCGACGTCGCGAACAACGTCGAGGGCGGCACCGTTGACCGCGTGACGGAAGGGACGGTGCCCCGGCCGGCAGCGGACATGGTCTCCTCGCAGTGGGAAGCAGCGGCGCACGTGGCACTCCGACTGCTCTCATGGCGGAGCATGGCGCATGAACTGCGCGCCGGCATCACCGCACGTCGGGCCGCGGCCTCAAGCGACATGTTGTCGCTCCCCGTCGTCGCCGAGCAAGTGGGGGGAATCGCCGCCCGTGTCTGGCTGCCCTCAAGTCCAACGTCGGCATCGAGACGCAGCCTGCTCCACGGGTCGGCGTATATGGCGGACCGCATCGCGCTGGGGGCGAGCTTCACCATGGACGCCGGCGTGCGCGTCGATCTCACCAGAGGCTCAGCAAGGGGCGCAACCAACGGCATCAACTGGCGCACCGTCTCACCTCGGTTCTCGTTCCAGTGGAGCCGCGGTCCCATTGCCATCTTCGGAGGGGCCGGACGTTACGCCGATCCGCTGACACTCTCGCTGCTCGCGTACGGCGATCCCGGCGAAACTGTTTCGAATGTCCACCGCTGGTTCGACCTCGATGGCGACCGCAAGTTCGATACCGGCGAACTTGGTGTAGTGGTATCGCGCGCTGGTTGGGGCTCCTCGGTCGCGACGATTGACCCCGACCTTCGCGCGTCGCGGATGACTGAACGGACAATCGGCATTGAGATGCGGCATCGACAGGTATTTGTCTGGCGCGCGGCCGCCATCTGGCGCAATCAGTCGGCGATCCACGGATCGATCAACACCGGCGTGCCGGCGTCCAGCTACCGCGTCGTGTTCATTCCGGACGCGGCCGAAGACTGGGATGGGCCTGGCGACGACAAGCCACTCGCCGTTTTTGATCGCCTCCCTGAAAGTTTCGGCAAAGACGCCTTCCTGCTGACCAATCCTGCCGACGGAAACGCGAAGTATGAAGGCATCGAGACGACCTGGACGCTGTCCACCCGCCGCCTCCGGGTGTTGTTTGGTGTGATGGCGTACCGCACCCGCAGCTGGGTGGGCCACCTCGGATTCGGCCCTCTTGAAAACGATCAGAGCGTGGTGGGTGATGTCTTCGAGCAGCCGAATGCGCGACCGGTGGTGCAGGGCAGCTACTTCTTCGACCGCTCCTATGTGGCCAAGTGGTCAACGAGCTATCGAGCGCCCGGTGACATCCGCGTGGGATTTTCGGCACGCTACCAGGACGGCCAGCCATTTTCCCGCGTTGTCATTGCGCCGAATCTGGCATCGGGCGCACAAATGATCCACGCATACCGTATTGGCCGCACGCGGTTCACGTACACACTCACGCTCGACATCAGGGTCGAAAAGGGTTTCACGATTGCAGGCCGCCGCTCAGCGCTTCAACTCGACGTCTTTAACGCGACACGCCACCGCAACGAAGTGGAGGAAGACGTGCTCACCACGCCAAACTTTCGGCGCTCAACCGCGGTCCAGCCGCCGCTGACCTTCCGCGTCGGCTTCCGGATCGGAATCTGAGACAACCGCTACTGACGCTCCCATAACCGCAGTTCGTCGATCGCCCACCAGAGATTAGCTGGCCACGTGCCTCGTTCCAGCCCCTCAACCAGCCGGAGCGGCTTCAATGTGGACCCTTATATGGACCACCTGGCCATGCCCCCCCCCCCCGCGCGCATACTCAAGTAGCGTGATTCAGCATGCCCTTTGTTTGCTTAGGGTTAGGTTGGTGGGCGCTACTGGACTCGAACCAGTGACCCCCGCCGTGTGAAGGCGGTGCTCTACCAACTGAGCCAAGCGCCCAACCGAATCAAACCCGGGAAGCGTATCGCACCAGGCGCCCGCTCGCCAAGTCGCCACGCGAAATTATCCAATAAACAGCGCGTCGTCGTCGTCGCGGTCGTACCGGCCGCGATCCTGGCGCGCGCGAAACACGGCCAGCGCGGCCTTGACGCCGGCCATCACGGCCGCGCCCTGGCGCACGGGCCGGATGAGCATCTCCTGTACGGTCTGCATGGTCTCGTCAATCCGCAGGGCCGTGCTCTCAAACAACTGATCGACCCGTTCCACCTGAGTCAAGGCCAGCGCGCTCACCCGCCCCGCATCATCGGCAATCTTGTGTGCCTTGGCGATAAGTGGCGTCAGTTCGCGCCGCAGATCGCGCGTGGCCGACGACGCCTCGCGCGCAACCTGCGATAGTCGCAGGAGGACCACCACCTGCAGGACCGCCATTACGGCAACCGCGACCGCGATGACGCCCAGCCAGACGTCGGTCACAGGGTCTCCTTGCGCGTCTGTTCGAACGCCTCTTTCCCCCGCTCGACCGCGGCGCCAAGGTTGTCGCGCTGGCGCTTCAGGAACTCACGACTGTCACGCGCCACCGCCTCCGCCTTGTCGCGGCCCTCGCGCGCCTTGTCCTTCAGCCGCCGGCGCGTCTCTTCGCCCGTCGCCGGGGCGTACAGCAACGCCACCGCCGCGCCGGCCGCCGCACCCAACACAAACGCCATCAGCACCGGAACCCCCGAGTTATTGTCATTCGACATGATGTTCTCCTTCACTCGTTAGCCGCCGAAGATGCTGACCCTCACGGTCAGGTATTTCCTCGGGTCTTTCTTGATCTCTGCAATCAGCTCGTTGAGGCTGCTTACTCTTCATGTTGTCACAAAGGCGCTTGTCCTGCAGCAGTTGGCCAGCAGTCCCCTGACCCGCCGAGAGGCCGGCAACGAGGCTGTCGAGCCGGGTCGTGAGGCCGTCCAGTCGCGAATAGAGCTCGTCCTGGTTCAAAAGCTTGCCCACGATGCCCTCACCGCGGTTGATCCGGCCCGCGATGGCCTCCATGCTGGCGCTTGCGGCCGTCAGCGACTTGCTCAAGGCTGGGTCATTCATCAGCACGCCGAGCGACCCTTCACCGCGCCGGACCTTTGCCAGCATTCCCTCGAGCTCGGTCAGGGACGCGCGCATCGAGTCATGCGCCGACGGATCATTCATCAGGGCACCCACAGTCCCCTAGCCGGAATTGATCTGCAGAGTCACGGCATTGGCGGTCTTTGCCAGCGACATCATCTCAGCGTAAAGCGCCCTACTTTGAAACTGCTCGACAATGTCCCGAAAATATATGGGCCGTCCGGTGAGGCCCCGTGCAATCTGTCCAAGAAGCTTGAAGTAGTCCTGTACTTCGAGCAAAACCTTCTTGATGCCGTTCACCACCAAGGACGGCATTCAGGCCTCCCCGCCCACCAGGGCGCGGCCCGGGTCCCGTAATCGGCGAAGTTCGTCGCGAACACTCGCCGCCCGCTCAAACTCCAGGTTCGCGGCTGCGGCCTTCATGTCGCGCTCGAGCCCCGCGATCTTTCGGTCCAACTCGGCCCGTGAACGGAACGTCTCCCGAGGCTCCTCCACACGCGGCACCGTCAGGTAGTCGCGTTCGTAGACGCTCGACATCACATCGTCGATCTGCTTCACGATGGATGCAGGCGTGATGTCGTGTTCCAGGTTGTAGGCCTCCTGCACCCGTCGCCGCCGCTCGGTCTCGTCGATGGCCTGGCGCATGGAATTGGTCATGCGGTCGGCATACAGGACTGCCCGGCCCCGCGCATGGCGGGCCGCCCGCCCCATCGTCTGAATCAGCGCGCCGGCTGATCGCAGGAAACCTTCCTTGTCGGCATCAAGCACGGCCACAAGCGACACCTCGGGCAGGTCCAGGCCATCGCGCAGGAGGTTGATGCCCACCAGCACATCGAACGTCCCCATGCGAAGGTTGCGAAGGATCTCCACCCGCTCGAGAGTGTCGATATCTGAATGCAGATACCGCACACGCACCCCCAGCTCCTGGTAGTACTGCGTTAGGTCTTCGGCCATGCGCTTTGTGAGTACGGTCACCAGTGTGCGTTCACCGCGAGTGGCGACTTCACGAATCTCTGCGAGCAAGTCGTCCACCTGCCCCGCCACCGGCCGCACGTCGATGACGGGATCCACGAGGCCCGTCGGCCGGATGATCTGCTCCACCACCACCCCAGCGGCCTGACTCAATTCATACGGCCCTGGCGTGGCGCTGACATACACCACCTGACGCCGACGCGCTTCCCATTCCTCAAAACTGAGCGGACGGTTGTCGAGTGCCGAGGGCAGGCGGAATCCGTACTCCACGAGCACTGCCTTGCGTGCGCGATCGCCGTGATACATGCCCCGCACCTGGGGCACCGTCTGGTGGCTCTCGTCCACAATCAGCAGCGCGTCCTCAGGGAGATAGTCGAGCAGCGTCGGCGGCGGCTCGCCCGCGACGCGCCCGGACAGGTGCCGCGAGTAGTTCTCGATCCCGTGGCAGTACCCGATGTCCTTCATCATCTCGAGGTCGAACATGGTGCGCTGGTGCAGCCGTTGCGATTCCAGAACCCGGCCGGCGCCGTCGAGCTCGGCCAACCGCTCCGTCAATTCCGCCTTGATGCGCTCCACCGCTTGCAGTGTCTTTGATCGTGGCGTGACAAAGTGTGTCTTCGGGAACACGGAGATGCGATCGTGTGAGCGCATGACACGACCCGTGAGGGGGTCAAAGGTGACCAATTCATCCACCTCATCGCCGAAATACCCCACCCGAATGCCAATGTCTTCGTACGACGGATAGATCTCTACAATGTCCCCGCGCACCCGGAACGTGCCTCTGGTGAATTCGTGGTCGTTGCGCTCGTACTGAATCTCCACCAGTTGCCGCAGAAACGTGTCGCGCCCACGCGTGTCGCCCCTGCCCACCTCGACCACCAAGCCGTAGTACGCCTCAGGCGAGCCCAGGCCATAAATGCAGGATACCGAAGCGACGATGAGTACGTCGCGGCGTTCGAAGAGCGAGCGCGTGGCCGACAGGCGCAGTCGATCGATCTCTTCGTTGACGATCGATTCTTTCTCGATGTAGGTGCCCGAGGCCGGCATGAACGCCTCGGGTTGGTAGTAGTCGTAGTAGCTG
>SXGR01113330.1_pt1 | contig 31390 bp, 31 predicted proteins | sample 3174711 | NCBI WGS metagenome assembly SXGR01 (sample SAMN11356860, study PRJNA531348) | freshwater metagenome | isolation source: freshwater sample F1-60 | place: China: Fuxian Lake, Yuxi | collected 2017-12-25 | reverse complement strand
GCGCCGTCGGCAATCGCCCTTCACACTGGCGCAGGGCAAAAAGTCGATTGACAAAGTCGCGCGTCTGCTCGGCAGACGTACGGTCCCAGAATGGCCCGAAGTACGCCCGGCCGTCCGGATCGATGCCCTTGGTCAACTCCAGGTATGGAACCCCGTCGTTACCCGGGTCGGTAAATCTCAGGAACGTGTAGTGCGGGTACGTTCGAAGGTGGACGTTGTATGGGGGTTGGAAGCGCTTGATCAGGGTGCTTTCCAGGATCAGCGCTTCGACTTCAGAACCGGTGACATACCACTCAACCGTCGAAGCGCGTTTCGCCATGATCCCGGCCTTGCGTTCACGACCCGGTGCGAAATAGTTCGCCAGACGCGTCCGCAATGCAACGGACTTGCCGGTGTAAAGGATCAATCCGTCACCGTCACGCCAGACGTAGCACCCCGGTCCAACTGGTGCGTCACGCACCCCATCGCGGGTTGCAACTGTCGAGCCCGTCGAATGCACCTTGACAGGCAAGTCGGCAAGCACCGCCGAACTGTCGGGCAACAACCGCGCCAGACGCTTGATTTCCACGTTCCGTCAAACGTCCCCGGAGTGCCATCGGTCCTAGCAACGGCATGCCTCAATGCCATCTCGTCGACACGGAGTGACTGGCGGGGGACCTTGGGTGCGATCAGTATGCTTCACATGAGGCAGGTTGATCGCCAACGACCGGCGCATCACCGCGTTCCTCGCGACAGGGTGTACCGGAAACTTCCAATGTTCCAAAGACTTTTCAATCGAAATCAGCCCGACGACGACGCCTTACTGGGTACCGAACCGCGGGCAACCCTCGGTGTCCCCGCCACGTACGTTCGATGCGCCAATGTCCGTGACTTGCATCCGGGAGAAATCAAGCCGGTTCGGGTGCGCGGGGGGCATGAACTCGCACTCGCGATCATTGACGGGCGTGTCCATGCGTTTGAGGCATATTGTCCGCATCAGGCGTGGCCTCTGAAGTGGTCCGAGGCGGAAAATGGTGCGGACGGCGCGCCCAACCTGATTTGCGGCTTGCACGGATGGCGGTTCTGCCTGGACACCGGCGTCACAATTGATCCGCCATCAATGGCTGATCTCGCCGTCTACCCGACGCGGGTCACCGATGGAGTGGTGTATGTCGGCCTTCCCGGCGTCGTGTAAGTCGGGCACACGAAGCCCGCGAGGGTCAACATCAACGGAGGTTCCATGGCCGGTATGCATTCGCGAAGCCGTAGGCAATACATGCGGGATGTGGCCGTTCTGGTGGCACCAACGCTTGCGACTGCATGCGCCACCGGGAACCCTGCTTCGCCCGCGCCCACTCCGGGGGGATCGGGTGCAGTCTCCAAGCCATTGAACGGGTTCGAGTTCTGGCAACCATGGCCCATTGACCAACCCACCCACGGGGGACCGATTGGGTGGAAACAGCTCAGTGAAGCGTTCAACGCCACGACCACCAACAAGGTGCAAGTTTCAACGCCCGCCGGGGACTACATCGCGACCGTCCAAGCGTCTATTTCAGCGGGGACGCCGCCCGATGGATGGCAAGCCGACCAGCAATGGATGGTCGTCTACGCTTCGAAAGGTGCGTCTGCACCTCTCGATGACTTGATCAAGCGGGACAAGTGGGACAAGGCGTCGATCTTTCCGTCTGCTTACGAGACGATGACCTGGAACGGTCGCGTCTGGGGAATGATGCAGCATCCGGATATTGTGTTCATGTGGTATGCAACGGGCCTGTTGAAGGAAAACGGTGTTGATACGGCCAAACTGCCGATGACTTGGCAGGACCTGGACGTCGTCGCGCAGAAGGCAACCAGAAAGCAGGGAGACGGTTTCGACTTCGTCGGGTTTACTCCGCATCTTGGCACCGACTGGCAGGTCATCCTCGCCCAATCAAACGGAGCGAAACTGGTCTCCGATGATGGCAAGGTTGTGCAATTCGACGCTCCAGACGTAGTTGAGGCAGTCGAATGGATCAAGGGCCACGTGACCCGGCTCGGTGGCATGGGAACCATCGGAAACTGGCAGAAGCTTGTTCCGGGAGGCGATGGGCAGGCTCCAGGAACCCCAACTGCCGGCGCCGACATCTTTGCCCAGAAGCGAATGGCAGCTGTGGTTGGTGGAAACTGGACAGCTGACAATATCCGGCGTGCCAACCGGCGAACGTCGCAAACCCTGGAATTCGCCGTCGGCCCCGTCCCGAGTGGCCCGCAGGGTGCGAAAGACGTCAAGTCAAACGTCTATTCGGGAGGCATTTTGGAAGTTGCGCGCCGGGGTGGCGCGAAGATTGACCAGGTTTGGGAGTTCATGAAGTTCACTGCGACTAGGGAAGGTGGCCTGAACGTACAGCGAAACACAGCCGACGTATCGGCAAGCCGTGAAGCGGCACGGGACCCATCCATTCTGGGGAACCCGGATACGGGGCTTGGACGCAAGGATTTCTACGCCCTCTTCGACACCGGGCTTGGTAGCCGAACCATCAAGCACCCGGCGACGATCGAACTGACAGCCGAGTTCACCAGACCAATTTGGGCATACCTCGGCGACCAGACGACGAACATACGAGACGCCCTCAAGGAGGCATCGCGGGTCGCCCAAGCGAAGGTGGACGCGATCCTGGCAGCGCTCCCCAAGGCGTAGGACTGCACAATCAGGCGTCTCGGTATACCGATCAAACTATGGAAGCGGCACAATCCGGTACGCCCGACCGGCCTCGACATCGAAAGTGACGACGCAGCCTCCTTCGGTCGCGACGGTGCCGGGTGACCGCCGACCGCGACCGACCGCGCGCACGTTCACCGGTCTCGGTGCGCGCACGCGGCATGTTCCGGAAATCGTCGGCCAGACAGTTGCACCGGTGAGAACGCCATCGGCCCAGACGATGTCAACCTCGTAGCCTCCCTGTGCTCGCAGACCGTTCACACGGCCCTCGACCCAATCTGAGGCGGGCAAGGCCGGCAACAGGTGCACTTCGCCACGATGGCTTTGCACCAGCATCTCGGCGATCGCTGATGCACCGCCGAAGTTGCCATCGATCTGGAAGTAGTGCGGTGGATGGAGATCAAACAGGTTCGGCGCGGTAGAACCGGTCAGCAACGCCACGAGGTGGTGATGGGCGCTCCCACCCTCCTCAAGCCGTGCCCAGAAGTTCGCCACCCAGGCACGGCTCCACCCTGTCTGGCCACTGCCGGCAGCCAAACGCGCCTCAAGGCTTCGGCGCGCCGCCATCGCAAGTTCTGGTGTCTCCCGCGGCGTTATCTGTCCCGCAGGATGCAGCGCGAACAGGTGAGATAAATGCCGGTGTTCCGGCTCGGCCTCTCCGTAAGGCTCCAGCCACTCCTGAAGTCGACCGTCGGGGCCAATTCGGTCGGTGGGCAGTCGTCGACGCGCCGAAATGACCCGCTCACGAAACGCATCATCTACCGACAGGATCTCGGAAGCCTGGATGCAACGGTCAAACAGCTCCCGGATGATCTGTGAGTCCATCGCCGGGGACAGGCACAACGAGCCGATTGTGCCGTCCGGCAGGATGTAGCGGTTCTCCGGTGAAATCGAAGGCCCAGACACCAGCTTCGTCGGATCCGAGGGATGCGGCACGAGGTAATCGAGATAAAACTCGGCAGCTTCACGCAGCACCGGGTAGGCGCGTGTTTCCAGGAATTCTCGGTCACGCCCGAATGCCCAGTGGTCCCACATGTGAAGGGACAACCACGCCGAACCCATGGGCCACATGCCCCACTTCGCCCCGTCGACCGGTTCAGTGTGGCACCAGACGTCCAAGTTGTGATGAGCGACAAATCCTCGCGCTCCGTAATGGACCCGCGCAGTGCGTCTGCCAGACGGGCGGACTGCCTCCAATAGGTCAAACAGCGGTCGATGGCACTCACTGAGATTGCCGACCTCGGCAATCCAGTAGTTCATCTCCGTGTTGATGTTGATGGTCCACTTGCTGTCCCACGGAGGCGTGAGGCTGTCATTCCAGATACCTTGCAGCGTGGCAGGCAAACTGCCGGGACGGCTGCTTGCGATCAGCAGGTATCGCGCGTACTGGAAGTACAAGGCGAGTAGCCCGGGGTCTCGGTCACCACTCCGCACGGCGGCGAGGCGCGTATCGGTAGGTTGCTCTCGCGGACTGCGGCCGTCGGTCGGCGTGCCCCGCAGTTCCAGAGAGACGCGTCCGAACCACGACCGGTGTTCGGCGATGTGAGCCTCACGCAGGACGTCCATCGCTTCCGATGCACCGTGAAGCAATGCCGAGACGCGTCCATCTGGGTCGTCGCCGGCTTGATCAGTCGCAGCGGCGAGCCTCATGGTCACCGATGACGCACCTCTGACAACAATGCGCGCGCCATCCGCAACGGCAGTCCCTCCATTTAGTTCAACCCTGACGGTCGACTGGAAGGCCACACCATCGTCTACACCCGTCCGGCCGTGCATCGTCACCGCATACCCGGCGTCATCGGCAACTGCGTGGACATGTGCCCCTGCCTCGCGGGCTAGGTAAATATCGCAGTCGAGAAGCGCCGGACCATCAGCCGACAGGTGACTGACGATCACTTGATGAACCGCGGAAACAAACGTTTCACGACGATAGGACGTTTGGCCTAGACGGTACGTGACCGTTGCAATGGCAGTCTCGAGGTCAAGTTCACGCCGGTAGCGTGTTGGGCGTACCGCCGCGGGCAACCCCCCTCGCGGGAATTCGACGTAAAGATCACCCAGGGTCTGGTATGGAGGCATGCGAAGAGGCACGCTCATCATGGACGAGTTCGCCAACGCCTCGGCTTCGGCAGGCCGGCCTTCCGCAAGCAGCCTCCGGGCAGTCGGCAGGGCGTCTCGGGCCGCAGGGTTCGTGGCATCCCACGGACCACCGGCCCAAACCCGCTCCTCGTTCAACTGCAGTCGTTCGCGTGCAACGCCACCGAACACCATCGCGCCAAGACGGCCGTTCCCGATGGGCAGCGCTTCCATCCACGTCGCTGCCGGTTTCCGGTACCAGAGGAGTGTCTCGTCAGGCATCTTGCCACGTTTCCATCGTCAACTATGGGCAGTATGCCCGGTCTAGGGTTGTCCGGGCTGTTCCCCGCGACGGCTCAGTTCTGGTCCGCAACCGCAAGGTCCGGCATGATCCGGCGTACAAGGGACGTCACGTGGACGGCACCGGCCCGCATCCCGACGAGGACATTTTCGTGCGTGAGAATCTCCGGTACGTCGGGAAAAGCCAGGTTTGCGACCAAGGAAATGCCGAGCACCCGAGTACCTGCATGCCGGGCAACAATCACCTCAGCGCACGTGCTCATCCCGACTGCATCCGCCCCCACGACCCGCAGGAAGTGGAGTTCCGCACTCGTCTCGAACGACGGGCCACACACCATCACGTACACACCCTCATGCCAGGGCAAGCCCGCGTCGGTTGAATGCTTGCGCGCCAAGGCACGCAACGATGGGGTGTAGGCATCAACGATCGCCGGGAACCGCTCTCCAACATTGTCGTCATTCGGACCACGCAACGGGTGATGGCCCGCCATCCCCGGCAGAAAGATCTGGTCGCTGATAATCATCATGTCTCCGGCACGGTAAGCCGGATTGATCCCACCCGAGGCATTGGTGACCAACAGGGTGTGGATCCCCATTGCCTGCATGACACGGACCCCAAAGGTCGAATCCGCCATGGAATGCCCCTCGTAGAAGTGTGACCGTCCTTGCATGACGACGCACTGAACTCCGGAAATCGTCCCTAGCACCAACCTTCCGGCATGGCTCTTTACGGTCGACAGAGGCATGTCCGGGATCTCTTCGTACGGGATATGCACGGCGTCTTCGACCAAGTCAGCAACAGCTCCGAGACCGGAACCAAGGACCAACCCGGCCACAGGCACACGCGGATCACGGCGGCGGATCGCTTCAACGGCGCGCGCGACTGGACGGAAGTGGTTGCTGGGAGCGGTCTCGTTCAAAGCATGTTTCCTACGCGAACTGGCGACACAAAAGGCACCCTGACCGACGCCAGACGCGTCCCGGGGTGCCTCCATGTGTCAAAGCGTGTGCGTCGCAGCGGGCGTGGTCACTAGCGGATGATTGTCAGGTGCCCACCCGGTGACGTCGTCGGAGTTGTCGCGGGCGCATTCTGACGATACATCTGCGTGGTCGATATGCTGGCATGCCCGAGACGCTGCTGAACCTCTCGCAAGAGGGCCCCTCCACCGATGAGCTGTGCTGCAAAGGAATGGCGCAGGGTGTGTGGAGTGAGCGTGCCGACAATACCCGCGTCTTTGGCGTATCCCTTCAACACTAGCCAGAAACCCTGCCTCGTCAGGCGGTCACCGCGGTGATTGAGGAACAGTGCCCCTGAAGCCGCTTCGCGCGCCAGAAGCAGGCGTCCACGCTGCAGGTATGCCTGCAAGGGCGCGAGTACCCGTGGGTCGATCGGTAGCGTTCGGGCACGACCGCCACGGCCCATGCACTTGACGGTTCTTGAAGCGACATCGATATCGCCGACGTCCAGGGAGACGACTTCCGACACACGCATCCCCGTGGATGCCAGCAACTCAAACATGGCCTGATCCCTAAGGGCTTCTACTGTGCGCCGACCGGTAGGAGCGAGGAGGAGCCGATGGATTTCCTCGGTCGTGAGTGTGCGAGGTGTGAACGGACCAACGCGTGGGGTGCCGATACGCGCTGCCGGATCGGCACGCAGTGTGCCTCGACGCACCAGAAACGCAAAAAAAGTCCTCGTCGCCGCAAGTTTGCGTGCAAGCGAGGCAGGGGCGTACGCCTGATCCTTGAGCCACGCCACGAAATTGAGGACGGTAGGCGCATCGGTATCCCAGTCCTTGATGCCCTGCCGGTCTAGGTACCCGCGAAATTGTCGAAGGTCGTTGCCGTAGGCTACCAAGGTGTTCACAGACAGGCGCTTCGCTGACCGGATGTCCGCGAGAAACTCGTCAATGTCCGGGGACATTCCGACCGGCGACGATGGTGTCTTGGGACGCGTCTCCTGAAGTTCAACCGGAAGCAGGCGACGCGCCTCTGGTGGCAGCGTAGGCTTCGAGGCACGTCTGCGGTTCGAACGCGCCTGCGGAGCGGGCGCGGTATCCACCACCCCATGCTCGATCGTTTGCGCCATGATCCTGTTCCTTCTCCCGTCCACCCGGATCAGCGGCCTCCCGAAGTTTGAGGCTCGGATTGCCGCTCACCGCCTGACGTTGCCGGTTTGTCGCTGCCCCAGAGGCTGAAGTGCCCGGACCTTCGCGGCCGCGCATCTGGGAAAGCCCGTGTCACCGGGTTGGAACGCAGAACGCTGTTCCGTGTTCCGCGGGACGGCAAAGAGGCGCACCATAGGCCTTCCAGGACGGCGGGTCAGTCGGAGACAGGTCGTTCTCGGCGACGGGTACCCTTACGGCACCGTGATTGAGAATGCGGAGGAGTACCGCCTCACCCTGGAGGCACTGGCGGACGTCGAAGTACAGTTGGAGGCGGTCGACGAGACGCTTTGCAATCTGCCGGAAGCACTGCGGGACGTCATGCGTCGCGCCCTCGCCGACAATCGGGATGCGCTACTCAAGGAGATAGCGGACTTCGAGCAACTCGCAGGCATGCCCTTGGGTGACGTGGTATCCGGCCGCTCGGCACCATCCGTCGGGTCCTCTATGTGAACGGAATCCGGCGGGTCGATCGCACCAGCTACCGTTGATGAGACTGAACCGGCTTAGCCTGACGCGCACGGCGATAGGCTGGGGCATGCCCGGCACGGAATGCGGACCCACACCAAAGGCGTGTGCGGGGAGTCGATGAATGGCCGTCAGTCATCCGGCGCAAAGCCTTTTTGAGCGACGGTTCATCGCGAGAACTACGAAGCGAGTGTGCGACGCGCTCGCAGTTTCTTGGGCGGACTAGCCCTGAGGGTCGGTCAACACGGCGATCAAGATTGATGCTGCCTTCTGCAGGTCTGCGACAGCGATGTGTTCGGTAACACTGTGAGGTCCCATCATCCCGAAACCGAGATTTGCGGTCTCGATCCCGGCACCCATGAAGATATTGGCATCGCTGCCACCGCCCGTTGAGATGAGGTTCGCCTCGACCCCAACGGACGCCATCGCGCGTGACACTCTCCTCACAACTGCGCTGTCCGGTGACAAGTTGATTGCTGAATAGCTGCGCTCAACCCAGAAATTGACCTGTGCACCTAGTTCATTTGCGGCAAACTCAAAACACTCGCGCATGTGAGCGGTCTGGGCCGCTAACAGAACTTCATCGAGACTGCGTGCCTCACCACGCATCGTGACATGCGCCGGAATGATGTTGGTCGCCATCCCGCCTCGGATCACCCCGATGTTTGCGGTCGTTTCAGAGTCAATCCGGCCGAGACGCATGGCCGCAATCGCTCGTGCCCCCACGACAATCGCGCTGACACCCTGTTCGGGGGCAACCCCTGCATGCGCGGCCTGTCCGGTGATCTCAATCGTCATGGTGTCCTGGGACGGGGCTCGCGCGACGATTGACCCAACCGGCCCCGCGCTATCCATCACGATCGCTGTCTTGGAAGCAAGTTGCGAGAGGTCAAGGTGCTTGGCGCCGATCAGGCCAATCTCCTCCTGCACGCTGAAAGCGACCTCGACTGGACAGCACGACGTACCGTTCCCGTTTGTCTGGCGAAGCGCCGCGAGGATTGCGGCGACCCCGGCCTTGTCATCAGCGCCGAGAATCGTCGTCCCGTCACTGCGAACCACCCCATCCACAATCCGAGGCTGGATGCCGTGGCCGGGTTCAACGGTGTCCATGTGCGCTGAAAACAGCAGCGGGGGTAATGTGGAACCAGAACCGTGACCTGCTCGCCGTGCAAGGAGGTTTCCGATCGGGTCAGACCAAACCTGACAGCCTGCGTCCTGCAGGTAACCCCGCAGACGCTCGGCTACCGCACCCTCATCACCGGACAAGCTGTCAATCCGCACCAAGGTCAGGAAAGTATCAAGAACAAATTGGTCTGCATCCGCGGGCGGTTGGTCAAGTATCCCAGTCATCTGGACTAGTATAGGAGCCAGTGCGGGGCGCGCGACCACGCCCGCGCGTTCCATGTATCGCTGAGAGGCGTTTAGTGGGATGCACCACAAGGTGCTAGTCGCAAGGCTGCTTGGAAGTTTCTGGTGCAGATCGGGATCAACGCCCAAAAGCTGTTCGTCTCGCAGGACTACCGGAACGCCGGGATAAGCCGGTACATCGGCGGGATTTGCGCGCACCTCCCAACTACCCCGGGAGGAGAAGAGTTCCTTCTCTACACGAACCCACAGGTGCGCGAGTGGCCGGGTGTCACTGGGCCACGCCTGAAGCTTTCGCCGACACGCCTGCCAACCCTGTCGCCGATCATGCGCATCCTGTGGGAGCAGACAATGCTCCCCGCTTTGGCACTCCGCGACGGGATAGATGTACTGCACTGCCCCTTGAATGTGCTGCCCATCGCTTGCCGCGTGCCGGTCGTGCTCACCATCCACGATCTGACGTTCATTCGTTACCCAGACCGTTTCCACCCCGCAAAACAGCGTTACCTGGCTACCTTCACCCGCTATGCGGCGCGACATGCCCGGCGTATCGTTACTGATTCCGGCGCAACCCGCGCCGATGTGATCGAAGCATTCGGCATCTCGCCCGGGGTAGTCGATGTGGTCTATCCTGGAGTTGACCCCGACTTTCGCCCCGTTGATCCGGCAGATGTTGGGCAGGCCAGCAAACTTGCGTCATTCCGTGCTCGCCACAACCTGCCCGACAAATTGATCCTCTACCTTGGCACGCTTGAACCCCGCAAGAACGTCGACCGCCTCGTGCGGGCCTTCGCCAGTTTGGTTCGCAAGGGACTACCGCATAGTCTGGTGCTTGCCGGAGGACGTGGCTGGGACTTCGAAGCAATTGACCGGGCGGTAATTGAGGAGGGCATTGAAGACCGGGTACGTTTCCCGGGTTACGTCAGACGCGCCGAACAACCGCTTTGGTACAGTGCCGCAGATCTGTTCGTATATCCATCTCAGTATGAAGGGTTTGGCCTCCCCGTTTTGGAGGCGTTGGCCTGTGGTACGCCTGTCGTGACTAGTACAGCCTCGTCGCTTCCAGAGGTTGTTGGCGCCGCTGGATTGACTGTCAATCCTGATGATGAGAGGGCTCTCGCTGATGCGATTGCCTCGGTGGTGACCGACCGCGTCCTAGCCTCGGCCCTCAGCAGGGCGGGGCCTGAACAGGCGTCTCTGTTTACATGGGCGGCCGCAGCGGAAGGTTGCGTTCACGCATACCGGGCCGCAGGCGGTAAGAGCTTGGGGGGTGCCTCGCCGGGAACCCGCTCCACATTCTGGAAACCTGTGGACCCTTCCCCCCGTTCCGTCCCCGGACAGGTGCGAACTCCATGAGACTGCGCAGTCGGACGGGACGAAGGGACACCCCACGCGACCAACGCCTCGGTGCGGGGGCAACCTCCGGCGTTGCACCGGTCGTGATTGACCCTGCCTCGCCCCCTCCTCAATGGTCCGCACCGAACGAGGCGTGGCGCACACCCGCCGAGGCCGCACGTATCCCCACGAACGGGTCGCGCCTTAGGACCAAGCTAGCACTCCTTGCGACAGACTTCGCGATCTTGAATGTCGCCTTTCTCATGGCCTATTGGCTTCGCTATGACCTGCGCCTGTGGCCGGAAACTTCGGAGTTCTTCGACGCCCCCCTGAGTTCATACTTCACTGCACAAACCATCTTCGTTGGGCTATCCCTTGTCATGGTGCTGCGACAGGGCCTCTACCGCCTGAAGCGGACTACTCAGTGGCTCGACGAGGTCGGCATGATCGCGAACGCGGTCACGATTGCGATCTCCGTCTTGGTAATCATTTTTTTCCTTCTCCGTCCCGGCGTCACTTCGAGGGCAATGCTCGCGTACGTCTGGGTCGGGTCAATCGGGTTGCTTTCCATGTTCCGGTTGGTCCTCCGGTGGATAATTTCCCGCAGAAGGCGCGCCGGCATCGGCGTCAGCCGCATCCTGGTCATTGGGGCCGGACACCTTGGCAAGATGGTGATGCAGCAGATTGCCGGCAGGCCAGGTTTGGGATACGACCTTGCAGGATTCTGTGATGATGTCGCGTGTGCACAGGGGTCGAACTTCGGCCGATTTGAGTGCCTCGGTCCAGTGAACAACCTCCCGGGGGTGATCGCCACTCATCGCATTGACGAAGTGGTGATTGCGCTCCCCTCGGCAGAACACGCAACCATCCTCTCCATTGTCGGCCTGTGCGAACGCATGGGCGTTGAGTTCCGTTTGGTTCCGGAGACGTACGACCTCAGTCTGGGAAGCCTTGAAGTTGATCACATCGCAGGAATCCCTCTGATTGGCCGACGCGAAACAACAATCCGCGGAATAAACCTGATAGCCAAGCGGGCTATCGACATCGTTGTGGCCAGTGTCGCACTTCTTGTGTCAGCACCGGTCATCGCACTACTCGCAGTCGCGGTCAAGATTGATTCACCCGGCCCGGTCTTCATCCCACAAGTGCGAGTTGGCATGCGCGGTCGTACATTTCGTTGCTTCAAGGTTCGATCCATGCACGAGGATGCCGACCGGCGCCTTGCCGATTTGATGAAGGACAACGAGGCGGGTGGGGTCATTTTCAAGATGCGGGATGACCCACGGCGAACACGGGTTGGTCGTGTGCTACGCAAACTGTCGCTTGATGAGTTGCCACAGTTCTGGTCAATCCTGACCGGAGAGATGAGTCTTGTTGGTCCCCGACCACCGTTTCCGCACGAAGTTGCTCAGTATGAGGACTGGCATAAGCGTCGTCTCTCCGTGACGCCAGGCCTTACTGGGCTCTGGCAGGTGAGCGGACGCAGTGACCTCCCATTTGATGAAATGGTCATGCTTGACTTGTATTACATCGAGAACTGGTCACTCAGCCTTGACTTGAAAATCATCCTGCGAACGATCCCGACGGTCATTTCCGGTCGCGGGGCGTACTAACCCACCGGCTCTCGGATGCCAGTCACCGCATCCGGGGTCAGCCAACTGCGTCCCTGACTTGGATGAAAAACGCCTCCACCATGCGATTCGCGATCGTCCATGATTACCTCAACCAGATGGGCGGCGCTGAACGCGTCCTGATGGTGTTGCACGACCTCTTTCCGGACGCGCCAATCTACACTTCCATATATGACCCCTCGCGGGTTGATCCCGCGTTCCGCATGATGGACATCCGAACCAGTTTCATGCAGCGTCTGCCACTGGTTCACCGGCACCACCAACCGTTCCTGCCGGTATTCCCATTTGCGTTCGAAAGCCTCGACTTGTCCCGGTACGACGTGGTCCTTTCAATGAGCAGCGCCTGGTCGAAGGCCGTCCTGACGCGCCCTGACGCAATCCACCTGAACTACTGCCTCACCCCGATGAGATTTGCGTGGGCATTCGATGACTACGTACGCGACGAACCCGTATCGCGCTGGCAGCGGGCAATCCTCGCACCGGTCCTCTCGTGGCTGCGCCGATGGGACGTCATGACATCAAACCGGGTCGACGAATTCTCAGCGATCTCAACAGTTGTCAAACAACGGATTCACAAGTTCTACAACCGCAATGCATCAATCATCTATCCGCCGGTCGACACGACAACTTACGCACGAGTTCGCGCCACAGGCCGCGATGGTGGCTACTTTGTGGTTGCGTCGCGACTGATCCCGTACAAGCGGATCGATCTGGCCATTACCGCGTGTAACCAACTGCGGATGCGATTGAAGATCTTGGGCGAAGGACGTGACCGTGCACGCTTGGAGGCTCTTGCCGGACCCACGATCGAGTTCCTCGGGTGGGTAAGTGAAGCAGAAAAGCGGTCCGTGATCGCCGATGCCACCGGTTTTATCTTCCCCGCCGAAGAAGACTTCGGGATCGCACCGGTCGAGGCAATGGCTGCCGGACGGCCAGTCGTGGCCTTCGGTGCTGGTGGTGCCCTGGATACCGTCATCCCCGGGAAAACCGGCGCATTTTTCCACGAGGCGACACCTGAAGCACTCGTGTCGGTTCTATCCGAAGTTGGCAGACAGTCGTGGGACCGGGACGCGATAGCCTCTCACGCTGCCCGGTTCGACACGGAGACGTTCAAGGCGCAGATGCGTGCGTGGGTTGCCCATGCATTGAGCCGTTTCCATGACGGTGCCCCGGTGAGACGCGGGGACGGTCCGCACCCACCAAACGCAGACAGGATCACCCATGGAGTTTCGTGAATACGGACAGATTGTCTGGCGCCGACGGCGACTGATCACGCCCCTTGTCGTCGTCACATTCATTGCCAGCCTCATATTCAATCTTGTGATCCCGCCCATCTACCGTACGGAGATAACGGTCTACATCCAGGCGATCATCCCGACCCAAGCCCCCGGAGCAACGAATTACTATCCGCAAGACTATTGGCAGACGCTGTACTCCGAGTACTTGACCGACGACCTTGGCGTCATCATCAAGACCCAGGACTTCGCCGACAAGCTTGCACGGCGGATCGAAGCGCGCTACGCCGAGCGCCTCGAAACCAAGGACATCATCGAAGCTTTCCAGACGCGCAAACTGCATCGAGCCCTGATCATCACGATCACCACCGGCAAGGAAGCGCTGACGAGGCATCTCGCCGAGGCTGCGGATGACGTCCTGCGAACCGAAGGTGCAGCGTATTTCACGCGCGATGGCCGGCAACCGGTGAACGTCAACGTGATCGATCCACCGCGCGACCCAAAAGCGCCCAGCATCATCAGGCGTTTCCTTGATGTCGTGATCCAGGCGGCCGTCGCCTTCGTCGCTGGAGTTGGGCTCGCATTTGTCTTGCATTACCTTGACAATCGCATCCAGGACGCCGACGATGCAACCCGCACCCTCGGTTCACCGGTTCTCGGTGTGATCCCGAGTGACCTCCCGGAGCCACCGATCTTTGCGCCGACGCACCCCGTCATGACCGTCCTCGCTCCGATGTTGGGATGGATGCGTCCCGACCCGGCCGTGCCGGTGCGGAAGGGGGCCAACCTAGCGACGACACTGGATGGGAAAGCAACCAAGGCCCGAACCGGCACCGAGGCGACACGAGTAGCCGCCCGGGCGCGTGGCACATCCTGAAATCCCCGGGTAACCGAACCGGGGACGGATCGCACAGACGCTACAGTCTCACGCAGGAGGTGACCGCGATGGAGTTCAGCGCTTATGCGCGGATCGTGTTGCAACGTTGGCGCCTGATCGTTGCCTTGATCCTCCTCGCCACCGTCACCGCATATGTCACGAATGCCCGAGGCCCGGTCGCATACCGGGCATCCGCGAGCCTTTCAGTGACCCCTAGCATCGTTGAGTACTGGACCGGGCAGGCGGTGGAACGGCTGCTGAACAATTACGCCCTTCAAATCCGTTCACGACCCTTTGCATCGAGCGTGGCAAAGGCAGCTGGCTTGCCGGAGGATGCGTTGACTGGTCGGATCCGCGCCGTGGCCGCTCCCACTGAATTCCGACTTTCCCTCGAGGTTGAGGACGCCGACCCTGAACAGGCCTCGACAATCGTCAATCTGGCAGCAAACGCCTTCGTGTCGAAGATCCGAGCGGAAATTTCTGGCAGGGAGCGACAGGATATCCGGCTTGAGGTTCTTGAACCGGCACTTCGACCAGACAGACCCATAAGTCCGAATCCGGGCCGGGCCGGCCTTGGAGGAGCGTTTGCAGGGGCGTTGGTTGGTGCTGCCATCGCGGTCATTCTCACCTTCTGGGATGGTCGGATTTACACAACCGGTGACGCAGAGCGGTCCTGGAACGTTCCAGTCCTCGGAGCCATTCCATCGGGACCGTCGATGGACGGACGGCCGAACTCTGTCGCCCGCAGGGATGGACGCGCGTTCTCCCGTGCGACACACGCACGCCCTACGGGCACTCCGCCACTAGCCGGAACCCGCGTTTCAAGATAGTCAACCCGCCACTCCGACCCATTTGTTGGATGGGGCATTACCGCGAAGGGGTTTTCAATGACATCCACCAGTGGCGCCCCCGTTCCCTCAAGAACCGGCCCGGCCGTGAAGGGAACGCCCGACGTCATCGTCTACACCGACCCGCGTTCGCCCGCTGCAGAGGCCTACCGGACACTGCGGACGAACGTCCGAGCCCTAATCCTTCCCGCGGGAGGCTCCCCGCTCCGTCAAATCCTCATCGCTAGTGCCGGCGCAGACGAGGGGAAGTCGGAAGCCATCGCCTGCCTCGGCATCGCGTTCGCGCAGGCAGGAATGCGCGTGGTCATCGTTGACGCGGACTTGCGTCGCCCGGCGCAGCACCTCCGGTTCAATCTGCCGAATACCGACGGGCTTTCGAATCTCTTCGGAGGCAAGACACCCCGAACACCGCCTCTCCAGCCGACGACCGTTCCAAATCTGCATGTTCTGACCAGTGGGACTGAACCGGAGAGCCCAGCCGACATCCTGGCCTCGTCCGAGTTAGATCGCATCATGGACCAAGTTGCCCGTGACGCAGACCTGGTCCTGATCGACTGTCCGCCCATTTGCGCGGTCGCAGATGCATCAGTCCTCTCAACGCGCGTCGACGGCGTTATCGTGGTCGTCGGGGCTGGCGTCGTCAAGCGTGACCTCGCGAGACAAGCGCGAGCGCAACTAGACGCGGTCCGTGCAAATGTGCTTGGCCTGGTGGTGACGAATGCTCCATATAACGAGCGCGCGTTCGCAAGCTACTACGACGAGACCCCCGTCATCACCGCCTGATAGGGGGCGTCCCGCCCGCCGTTGAAAAGGTTCGCCCAACCCAAGGCGTCGCATTGTTCGGGGGTCATGATGCCTCTCAGCAACTTCCGCTGAAAGGGGTTGCCTACCACGAGGCGAACCTTGACGCTGCCTTCGAAGCTACGCTGGTAACTGAAATTGTCGCAATGGCCAATCGAGCGCAGGTAGCGTCTGGGCATCCAATGTCGGGGTTGGCAACGCCCGTCAAACACACCTGTCCGTGACCGATTGCACGATGGAGATTCCGGAGCGATTGCCAGACCTGATTGGTCAGGTCCGCTTGTAACGCAGATACACCGAGTGTCGCCACGGTCCCCACCATGCTGACAAACCCTCGGTCGCTGGGCAAGCACCCCAAAGCGTACTGATTGCCACCCCGGTTATCGACGATCGAATGGGGTGGTTTCGTTACGGGTCGCGTGGTCGGCTTGTCGCATGTCTTTTCCGGTCACGCACGCGAGTTGCATCGAGATTGCACGGGACTGATGGTGACGTCCAGAACGACTCGAGGAGTGCCGTGTTGCACACCAGTCATTCGTCGTTCCTCGGATGAAACACGATCGGTTACGGACATCGTCCATGGTGATAGAGACACGCATGCATACCACCAGATGCTAATCCAACGCCTCACGGCCCGAGCCTGATCCGTCATGACGGCCAAAGCGACCTAAAAATGACGTGTGAAGCGCTTCAAGGAAGCGTTGATGAAGTCGATGAACCGATACATCATCGCCTGCGAGGCGCTTGATGCTTCCGAGACCAAGCAACCCGAACTCCTGGAAGCGCCCTCGCACCCCGCCAAGGCCTGGGGCATAAGCTCTGTGTCACCGTGCGTTCGATACCGTGCGGTTCCGGTCCGCGTCAAGCCACCGAAGATCCAATCCGACCCTCCCGAGGCGGGCAAGACTTCCGGATATGCTTCGCACCGCAACCGTCCAAGTCGTGATCCATCAAGAAGCTTGGAGCCACATGAAGATTTCACGCATCACACCATGGCTAGTCCGCACCACCGGCTCATTCTGGGGCGAGTACTTCTTCGTCCAGGTTGAGACCGATGAGGGGGTGACTGGATGGGGAGAGATCACGACCACAACCCCCACGGCGAACCGGGCGGTTGCCGGAATGATCCGCCAACTCAATTCGATCATTGTCGGTGAGGACCCGGCCCTCATCGAACGGATCTGGAACAAGATCTTCAGATCGTTCACCTACCTCGGCACGCGCGGCGCCACGTGTCATGTCGTCAGCGGGGTCGATATCGCCCTCTGGGACATACGGGGGCAGGTCCTCGGCCTACCGATACATGCCCTTCTCGGCGGCAAGGTTCGCGAAGACATCCTCCTGTACACCCATCCACTGGGATCGTCTCTCCGTAATGATGAGACACTCGTCGAGGAGATCCGTGCGATCGTCGACTCCGGCCACACGGCCCTGAAGATCGATCCATTCCCGCACGCACCCGGCGAGTCACCGGCCAACGATGACTACCTCGATGGCAACATGACCCGCGCGGGGGAACGTCACGCCGTCCGCCTGACCGCCCGCATCCGGGAAGTGGCAGGACCAGACGTGGAAGTGCTGATCGATGCCCACGGGCGATTCAACGTGCCAACGGCGATCCGTCTTTGCCGGGCACTCGAGGACGCGGCCCAGATTGACTGGTTCGAGGAACCGGTCCCCGTCGAGAGCTATGCGGCGCTCGCGCAGGTGCGCGAGAAAGTCAGCGCACCGATCTGTGTCGGCGAACGTCTCCACACTCGGTGGGAGTTCGCCGCGATCTTCGAACAGAAACTGGCGGACTATGTGATGCCCGACGTTACATGGTGCGGAGGCATCTCCGAACTCAAGAAAATCGCGACGATGGCGGAGACCTACTACATCCCGGTTTCCCCGCACGATGCCAGTGGCCCGGTAAATGTCCTTGCCGGGGCCCATGTCATGATGACTGTCCCGAACTTCTACCGACTGGAAACGTCCCGCTACACGCTTCGCAAGTACGACGAATTCATCGACACCCCGCTCGACAATTCCGGTGGGCGGCTCCACCTCACCGACCGACCCGGGTTGGGGGTCACGATGAACATGGAATACCTGCGTGCGAACATCCTGGATGGGTTCGGCAATCCGTCCACCTGACATGACCACGCCGGCTCGTCCACACCTCAAAATACATATGCGTCTGTAATTGTTTTTACCATTTGCTTGTAACGTTTGATTATCGACAAAAACTTTGTACCGCTATGGGTAACCGCCCCGTTGTTCTCGGGAGCGAAGCAGTTGGGAAGGGCGTCGTGGCACAACTTGTCCGCCCAGGCACTGCGGGCGTCGTGGGCCGACGCAACGAGCCAACTGAACTCCCGGGTCGCGCTCAGTTCATCCGCACGGACGTCCTCGACCAGTATCTGGTCATGGAAGCGTGCCGGAATGCCATCCTGCTTGTCGACGCTTTCGGTTCCGAGAATGCCGGCAAGGTTTGGTAACTCGGTTAGCCGATTGCGATCGAAGCCGTCCTGTCGGGTTGCGAAGTTTCCGGCGCACGACTAGGCTCCTTAAATACTTCATGCATGTTTGGTTTACCGACCGGTTCGTTGCATGAAAAACTTGGCCTCATAACAACCGTCAAGAAGCCCGCAGTGCGTGCGGAAATCACCCGAAAGTGGGCAAGCCCCGCATCACGACTGACGGGTCCGGGTCGCTGCCTGGCGCCCCACAGATGTCTACGGCGCCGGGGTCCACGCATCGCACCGTGGCAGTAAGGTCATGGGCGCTACCGCTGTGGGGCAACACGCCTCCTTCGTCGCACCACTGGATGTGCCCCATGACTTCGCCTACGTTCCGGACATCCACCGGGCCGTCACATCGATTGTTGATGCACCTGGTGACGCTTTCGGTCAGGCCTGGCACATGCCCTGTGCCCCGACGGAAACCGTCCGTGCAATCACGATGCGCGCATTACGTGCGTTCGGAGGACCATTGAACACCAACGTCGCGCCACTTTGGTCACTCCCAATCCTTGGCATCTTCATTCCGTTGCGCAAGGAGATGGCAGAGATGCGGTCCCCGTGGACCGACCGATCCGTGTCGATACATCACGCTTCGACAATCGGTTCTGGGAAGATGCCACATCCTTCTATCAAGGAACACGCGCGACGATCGAGGCCTCCGCATCGGCTTCACGCTGACGGCCGATGATTGCTATAAAGACATCGAAAAGGTCTCGGTCGAACATGGCATTGGTGTTGCCACCGCGGGGCCACCGATGAACCGGTCGGTTCCCGACAGGCCAATTCTGCGAGATGTGGAAATGATGTTGAGCCGGTTACCCAAGTGGGTCTTGTACGTCGGTACCGGAGTGGCAGTAATCACGATTGGCCCGAGTGTTCTAAGCCTGGCATTACGTTTAAGTCTCGGGCTGATCACCATGGCAATCGGGCTGATCACGGCGTTCGCGTTCTTGGGTGTCGCGGCTTTCTTCGCCTACCTCGTCTGGCGCTTCGCGATTGACAAGTTGAACGGATGGTAACCGCGGTCTCCGCAGAGAACAGGGATCACAAGGAAGCGCCCTTCTCCCGTTCGATCCGAGCAAGGACTGCCAATTTCTCGTCCCGAGATGCACGGGACCACCGGGCAATCTCGATGATTGTGCGGTTACACCCAACACAAGTGTCGTGTTCGACGATGCAAATGTGGCGGCAGGGGCTTGGCACGTAATGATCCATTGGTCGGCATCGCACACACCATCGGTGCTCCGACCCCGTCAACATGCCACAACCTAGGCAAGTGGTCATTTCAAACCCTCATCAGAATTGCCCATTCCAAACAACCGGATTGACCACCCCTCACCGCGCATCATGGCCAGAACATCAACACCAGCCCGATGGCAAGGGTTACGACGAAAGTTCCGACCATCAGGAGGTGCATACGCAACCAAGCTGAACCCCTCACCCCAGACTTCCGCCCGAAAAGGTCTCTGAACGCATCGATTGGGAGCAAAACACAAGTGTATTCATGGGGGATGCGATTGCGATCGTTTCCAGGCCGTGTTCTGCCCGGAACCCCCCAATGCGTGGAAAGGAAACCGCAATGATTTTCCGCCTTCTACGGAGACTCGTAGTCATGTGGGTTGGCGCGTTCGTGTTCCGACTGATCACATCCGTGTTTCGGGGGGGCCGCCGGTAACCGCGATCGGAACCCGGTTTCTTGAGAAGCCACACCTAATCCTTTGGTTTGGCCCAGTCCGGCGTATTGGTGCGAAGTGGGACATCACGTCCCTCTTCGACGTCTATGAGGTCGGGCCAGGTAAAAATGTCGGTACGGCCACGACCGCGCCTCTCACGTGCTTCACGAAACCAATCGACTTCCTCGGTTCCCTCGGTCGGTGCGTTGCCCAGAAGAATGTCGTTGTACCCAGCAATCGCTTCGTCCGACTTGCTGGAAATTCGGTCCGAGACGAATCGAGCGACCCCAGAATCGTCAGCGCTACTGGTCACGGCGTTGAGGTACTCCGTGGCGTCCGCGCCGATGAACGCGAACAACTGCCGATCCATGGAGCAGTTGTAATCCACCTGGCCAACCACCCCAGTTGCAACCACCCGCGCCTTGTCGGCGGTCCGAGCGGCCATTGCAAGACCCGAAATCGTATCGCGGGGACTCCTGAGCGGCTTTACCGTGTCCATTGATCGTCCAAGCCTTCCTGATCCTGTGTTTGCCTGTGGACCATTGCATACGTCGACAACGTCAAAGGCAATGGCAGTGACCGAGTGTCCTGACTTCCAAGCGAGAACGCCGGTTCCAACTCCTTGGAACCGACGTCGAGGTCTGACGCATCAAACGTCACATTGTCGGTCATTGCGGGGGCTTGGCCCAGTCTGGAGTGTCGGAGCGATGAGGAACGTGAGGCCCGTCCTCAACATGGATGAGGCCAGGCTGCGTGAAGATGTCAGTGCGACCATGCCCAATTTTTCCACGGCCGGAGAGAAAATAGCCAACACCGTCAGCACCGGCCTTGCAGGGTGGCCCATCAGGTTCTGGTTGTAGGCGTCGACTTCTCCATGCGACGTGGAGGCGATTTTTCCGTGATCTGTTCCGGGACACCCGTGTCGTCTCTCGAACTCAACACCGCATCGAGGAATTCCGCACGGTCGGTTGCAAGAAGGCCTGAGTGCATGCGATCCATGCGGCAGTCGTAGTGATATTCACCCAACGTGCCCGCTGAGAATGCATCGCCCTCGTCAGCAGTACGGGCCTCGATTGTGATACCGGCAGTTGTGTCTCTGGGTCTCCGGGGGAAGGACTTGGTCAATTCCATGGTCCATTCATGTTTTAGAAACACACTGGCCCTGATGCGCTCGCATCACCCTTCTCCACTATGAATTCAATAGTGTCGATGACCGTGCCATCAGGCCGAGTTGCTTCGAACGTCGCCCAATTGTTGCGCGGTTGAAGGACACGGGTCAACGCCAAACGTTCTTGGTTTAGCCCGCATCGCAAACATGCGCGTACGAGCCTCCGTCGGTTGATAGGGCACACCGACCGGAGTCGTCCCAGTCCGATCAAGGAGCCCATAAGTGCCGGAACTACCGCGCCACGAATCGGAACCAACTGAAGAACGCGGGATACACACAGAACCTGACACCAAACCGGGTGCCGGTAGCCAACCAACTGACCCCGAGGCCCAAGCGGATATGGCAGCGCACAGAGGGGAAGGTGAACACGATCCAGTTCTGCCAAGCCAAACCCAAGACGACGATGTCCGTCACGCCGAGGTTGAAGCTACGCCAAAAGATGGAACCGGCATCACCGCGAACACATCGGTTGGTTCAGCGGCTCCGTCGACGCGGAAATCACTACTGAGTGCTTCAGACGCTTGGAACCGGGTCCGCCAGGTGCGCCCGCCAGTCCTGTGCCTTGGCTACGCGCCATCGTCGCACCGCATCCACGATGTCCTCGCCGCACTTGCAGCACGCCCGGTCGCGGCAGGTTCGGCACATGATGCAGCCGAACTTGCCGCAAACTCGAAGGCCATTCTGATTGACACAACCGCATCGGCCAGCGAACGTTGGGAACCGATCCACGTCATATGCCGGCAGGCACGGCGCGACGGGGTACCCGTCGTCTTCGCACCATCCGGTGTCGAACGGTCTGGGTGGCTTCTCAATGAGGCACGTCGGCTGGTCGCGGCGGTGCGCCCAGCGATCATACGCGGTTCAATCGCTGACCTGACGACGCTTGTGAACGCCCACGTGCCCAACTATCTCGCTTGGCCCGTGCCTCCGGACGCGTCAGCTAGCCGCGAGGTGGCAATCGCGACTGCAAGTCTGGCGGTACGGGTCGCCAAGGCAACTGGCTCGCTCGTGGTGATGACCGGCGAAACGATTGCGATCAGCGATGGTCACGAGACCTGGACCCGAAACATCTCTTCCGGACCAATCCGCGACTTGATCCCCAATCTGGACGGAGTGATCGACGCGGTCATCGGTGCCATTGCCTCAAGCGGGGTCGATCTCGCCTCATCGGCCGTCGCAGGTGTCGAGATCTTTGGCGCGGCCGTAGACGCTGCACAGTCAAAGGGTCCGGGACAGTTCTGGCCTACGCTGCTCGACACTTTGGCTGGAGTTGCCACCCAAAGCCATTTGGCACCAAGGCATGACTGGATACCGGATGCACGCGTCCGGAACGCCGTCAGGATTGTGCTGCGAGCTGATGCCAGTCTCGTGGCACCTGATCGTCTCCCCGACATTGTCGAACAGTCACTGGCCGGAGGCGTGACGATGGTGGAATTACGACTCGACGGCCTCACCGTCGGCCGAGGCGTGCTCCTTGCCCGTGAGGTTAGGGCGCGATGCCACATATCCGGGGCTCCGCTTGTCATTCGGGGACGCGCGGACATCGTCCTGGCATCGGCATGTGACGGGTTCGTCACGTCATTGGCAATCGACGACCTCGGTCCTGATGAGGCAACCCGTCTGGTTGGCCCCGACCGCATGATCGGCGTGGAGGTGGCTTCAGCCTCGGATGCCGAGACCGCAAAGCGCGCCGGCGCCAGATTTCTGATCGTTGGCCCGATGTTCGCACAGGGAAGCAGTGGCACGGGCGACGGACCGTCTGGCGTCTCGCTTCTCAAGCGGGTGCGGACCGTCTCGCAAGACCCTCTGGTTGTGGGCGGTGGCATGACCGCGAACCGAGCTGCGCAGTTCCTGCTCGCCGGTGCAGACGGCATTCGGGTCGGGTCCGCGATCATGCATGCCTCCGACCCTAAGGAAGCCACCCGGATATTCGCCAGCCTTTGGGACGAGACACGTCAAGCATCGTGAGCGACCGGCGTGGATGACGTTGATCGACGTTCGGTCGCCCGCGAAATGGCAGGCGGGTAATGCGAAACATGCATTGCACATCCCGCTCGGGTACCTCACCCGAAACCTGGACCTGCTTCCGAGGGATTGTGAGATCATCACCATGTGCCAAAGTGGCCGGTGATCAGCAATTGCCGCTATTATCCTCTGAAGCCGCCGGCTTGAACGTGTTTTCCCACTGAACGGCGGCCCTACGGCATGGTACGGTGAATAGGTACCGAGCGAGACGCGTGGCCTGTCGAGCTTGCGACGAGTTCGAGACCAGTTGAAGTTTAGCCGGTAGGGTTTCGCGCACCCGACACGGGCCGTTGCCCGGAACATAAAAGGAGACTCGAATGGCATTCAGTCACGTCAACAAGAAGGGACAGACCTACTTTCTTCACGGCAAGATGGTCACACTTCGCGGTGGTCGCGAGCAGAAGATCCACTACTTCGCGAAGGAAGCAAAGCCCGGTGAGGTTCTTCCCTCGTTGCCTGCGGGCTACGAGGTAGTTGAAAACGAGCGCACTGGCCTTCCCTTCATTCGCAAGCACGTTGCCAAGTAGAGCGGCTTCGCCCTCGAAAACAACCTGGCCCCCTTTTGGGGGCCAGTCCTGTTTCGGCACGGATTTCCCGAAACCTCACGCCTTGGGAGCGTCAGGCACCTTCCCCAGAAGCCCTTCTATCATCCCCGCGATAGACGTCAGGGCATCCTTCGCGGTAGCTTTGCCCGCGTAGACTGGTGCCATCGCCTTCGTGATTTCATTGCCAACATTGCCCCAGTCACCGCTGATTGGTTCCGGCTTGGCGTATGCGAACGCATCCAATGCGAGCTTGGCGTTCTTGGGGGCGGTATCAGGCTTGAGAACCAAGGGACTCGAAGCGACCTCCTTGTGCGTTGGTATCGTCAATCCGAGTTTCGCCCAGTGTTCATAGGCTGGCTTGCTGCCAAGGAACTTGAGGAACTCCCACGCGGCGTCCTTGTTCTTTCCGGCCGCGGTCATGCTGTGGCCCGCCGACGCGGTGCGAGTCACGCGTGACTTGCCTTTCGGTATCGGTGCAATGTCCCATTCGAACGTCGCCTTGTTGAAACTTGAATAGACCGAGATTGACGGCACCATGCCGATACGGCCGGTGTTCCAGGCTTCGGCCATGTTCTGGCCCGGGAAGGTGTCACCGAATGGGTGCACCATCTGCTTGTTGATCAGTTCGGCAATCCACTGCATCTGTTCCACCGCAGGTGACTGGTTCAAGGTGAATTTCTGGCGGGTGGCATCGACGATGTCGCCCCCCTCTTGCCAAACCTTGATGTACGGGTAGTAAGGAGCAGCACCAACCCCGGCCCATCCTGCCGTGCCCCATGTTGCCTGTGCGCCACTCCCACCGGTCATCTTCCTGGCCGCGTCCAGATAGGTTTCCCACGTCCACGTCTCGTCCGGGAGGCTGACACCGTTCTTTGCAAACAATTCCTTGTTGTAGACAAGATTCGTTGTCGTGGCCTCGCGGGGCAGACCGTACTGCTTGCCACCGACGTTGTAGTCCTTGGTCGCCGCCTCGAAGAAGTCGGTCAGTTTCACGTCCTTGTCGGACGCGAGGTACGGACTGATGTCGGACAGCAGGTTGAGCTTCTGCAGGTTCGGGGAGATATAGGCGTGGGTCCAGAACACGTCAGGCGCCGTTCCCGATGCCACCAAGGCAATCAGCTTCGCCTGCGCGTTTACGGCACCGCCACCCGCGTCACCCTGAATGATGTCGACGGTTACCGCCCCCTTCTTGTCGTTGAAGAGTTCTCCCAATGGCTTGTAGCGCGCCTCATCCGAAGGATCGGTTCCCTGCGTCATGAACACGACCTTGCCCTTCGCCCCCGCGAGTGCAGGCACGGCAGTCGCGGCGGGCTTGGTTGCCGCGACCGTCGCGGCAGGAGCCGTTGTCGGGGCGGCTGCTTGAGCCTTCGTTGGTTCTGCCTTCGCTGCCGGGGCGACCGGCGCGGGGTCGCCACCGCAGGCCGCCAGGATGCTCCCGACGCCGAAGGCACTTGCCAAGGCACGGCGTCGCGAGAAGCGGGAACCGGGATCGTTCAATCTTGCAGTCACTGGTTGTCTCCCCTTGTCTTGTGGACCCACGATAGCCGCGCACCACTGCATTAGCCAATCGGCAGTAAGGCATCATCTGCCCAAGACCGTCAGGCTATCGAGCATCCGCAGCTCCGGTGAATTGTCATCAGCACCGACCCATCGCAAACGCGCTGACGCAAGCAAGTCTCGACCCTCGGTTGGTCGACCCGTTGAGGCGAGGATTCTCCCCAACCAGAACTGATCCCTCGGACGAGGCTGCGCATAGGCACCGACCCTGTCACGCAGGATCCGTTCTGAGTGCACTCGCCCGCCGGAGTGCCACTCCGCATCGATCAAGGTGTCCTCGATTGCCGCGAACTGGCCGGGATAGTCTGTCAACCGCGACAGGGCAGGCAGTGCCTCTCCAAGTTGCGTTGCTGCAACGCGGGCATCACCTCGCCACCACGCGCGCAGGCCCGCTGAAACTGAACGCACCGCATGCACACGTTCCCCCGACGGCAATCCTTCGGCCGTCGCGGCAGGGTCAGTCAGGGTGGCAAGCAGCGCATCAACATTGGCGTCATCGGATAGTGCAATCAACGGAATGATGCGCACGATCATTTCTGACACATCAAGACGAAGATGGGAGGCGATGGGTGCCGTTGGCGCAAGTTTCCTCCACGGCAACACTCGTCCAGAACTCCGGCCAAACCCGAAGACCTCGGTTTGCCAGAGGACGCTGACAACTCCGGGGTAGGACATTGGCTGACCAGGTGCCGAAGGGACCATCACCCGTTCCTGCCACTCAATCGAGGCGCCAGCACGCCCTAGTTCCATGAGGAGCGAAGCGAGATGCATCGTGTTGTGGACATTTATCCCATCGAAGGGATCGTTCATGGTCAAGTAGGCGATTGCCCGCTCAACGCCTTCCTCAAGAGAACCTTCATCAATGTGCAGGTGTATTTGGGCATGCGTGCCAAAGGGGTCGGCAGCATCCAGACGCTCGATGCGTTCCAACACCTTGCGGGCCTCGCCAAACCGCCGGCTGCGGATCAGGCTGAACGCCGCCTTCACCAGAGGCTCGATATCGGGCGCCGGCAAATCGCACTCGGCCCTCATTCTGGCTCCATCAGTTCAATCACGAATTTCAGTACAGCAATGCTTCGAGCAAACTCCACTGCTCAGGCGGAAGATAGGTCGAATCGGGGAAGACTGCGCGGGTGTTCAAGATGAGCAACTACGTCGGCGGTATGGATGTACCAGTCCAGCAGCCGATGCTCAAGCTCACTTCTCACCGCTGCGTACTGCGCCTCTCCATGGACGTTCCTCAACTCCATGGGATCCTCTGCAAGGTCGTAAAGTTCGGAGACACCAAGTGGCCGACGGACCAAGCGATGGGTCATGGTCCGGATCGACGCCGCCCGGCACACACTGAGGGGATGATCCTGTTGCGCACGCCCTTTCGGGTAATAGATTTGCAACGGGTCCCGGAACACCTCGCCCGATTCTGGCCGGCCCTCGAAGGCGTGCGGTTCATGGGGGTCATATCCACCCTCGCTGAACGCAGCGCGGTCAGGGTCGCCCGCGGCACCGGCCAGTTGAGGAACAAATGAGCGCGCAAAGTGCGAATGTGTTGGAACGATCCCGGCCAATTCCAGCGCTGTAGCCATCACATCGAAGAGTTCGACCGGTTCGGCGACGACGTGCCCTCGTGCGAACCCATCTCCAGGAACTCGAGCAATCAGCGGAACACGGGTCAGGCAATCGTCCAGTGCCGATGGCCACTTCTCGACCAGTCCGTAATCGCCTGCCCAGTCCCCATGATCGGCGAACAGGAACACCGCGGTGTCGGAGGCGTGCCCGGTCTCGTCGAGCGCGTCCAGAAGCAGGCCCAGCAGTGCATCCGTCACTCCAATCATGCCTAGGTACACGGCATGGAGTTCCCGGAAAAACCGATCATCGAGTTCGCCAAGCCGACGTGTCTTCCTGATCAGCGCGTGGAAATCCGGCTTGCCGGGGAGACCCGGCGGGCGTAGTGGGCCTATCTGATCGGCGGAATATCTTGAGTGGAACGGCTCGGGCGCGTGGTACGGGCAATGCGGAAAGCTCAGCGGCAGGTACAACGCAAACGGTCGCGCGCTATCGTGCGGACGCTGCTGCAGCCATTGAATTGCACCATCGACGTGTTGGAAGTCACCGACGGTCTCGATGCCACCAGACATAGCGTCGTACAGGAACGAGTAGTAGCGTGGGTCATCCGTCGGAAACGGCGGTGTACCGTGCCCGGTCGGACGCGCACGGGTACTGAACCGCCCGACGTCCCAATCCGAAACGCTTTCGGCAAACGCTCCGGGTGAAAGCAGGTCGTTCTTTCCACCCCAGATGACGTCATAACCGGCCTGCTTCAGGTACTTGAGAAGGTTTGGATCCTCTGGACGAAGCATGTTCCATAGGGTGCGATGCCCACGGACGTGCGGGTACCACCCAGTCGTGAAACTCGTCCGCGATGGCGTGCACACGGTGTGCTGCACATGGCACTGATCGAACCGGGTCCCTTCGGAGGCAAGGCGGTCGATGTTCGGCGTCAACGAAACCGGATCTCCGTAGCAGCCGACGCTTGATGCGCGGAGTTCATCCGGAATGAAGAAAATCAAATTTGGACGATGCGTTGACGTGGTCATGGTGCCCCCAAATTGGATCCTCGATCCATCACGAGGGTCCAACCAGTGCCGGTGCCGACACAATCTCAGCCATGGCCGAAGGTGTGCGCAGCCTCCAGGACGCGGGCAAGCAATTTCACGGCAGCATCGATGTCGGTCACGCTGGCCATCTCGTTGACTGTATGCACGTACCTGACTGGCACGCTGAAGGTAATCGTAGGTCGGCCTCCGTGAACGCGCTGAAGCATTCCGGCGTCAGTGCCACCGGCCGGCAGGATCTCAAGCTGGTACGCGATTTCATGTTTCGCAGCAATGTCACGTGAGAACCGCACCAGCTTGGGATCGCTGATCGACGACGAGTCCATCACCTTGATCGCAACCCCCTTGCCGAGTTCGGTGACCGCATTCTCGTCACTTCCACCCGGGATATCAACCGCGAGCGTTGCATCCAACGCAATCGCGATGTCGGGGTGCCAGTCGTGCGCGATTACCTGAGCACCGCGCAAGCCCACTTCTTCCTGGACCGTCGCAACGGCGATCACCTCCACCTCATGGTCCCCGAGTGCGCGGAGTGCCTCGAGCATGACGTAGACACAGGCGCGGTCGTCAAGGCACTTTCCGGATACGTGGTCACCAACGTGTTCAAAGGCACGGTGTAGCGTCACCATGTCCCCGATCTCAACCTTTGCGTGCACAATTTCGGCAGGCAATCCCAGATCAACGAACAGTTCGTCGACCTTCGGGGCCTTCGGTTCCTCACCCCGCATGAGATGGATGGGCTTGCCCTGCGGCATGAGCAGTCCTCGCAGTTGCTGCCCATCACGGGTAGTTACGGTGACGCGTTGTGCAACAAGGTTTCGCGGGTCAAAGCCGCCAACCGGGTTCAGGCGGATGAAGCCCTTCTTGTCAATGTGACGTACGAGGAACCCGATCTCGTCCATGTGCGCCGCGATGAGAACCCGCCGTGCCGGGGCAGACGACCGAGCTTGCCCGCGTGGATGCCGGATGCCAATGGCGTTCCCAATTGTGTCGATGCGAATTTCATCCACCAACGGGCGCATTGTCTGGACGATGACCTCGCGGATAGCCTCCTCACGCGACGGAACGCCAGGCGTTTCAGAAAGTGACTTAAGCAGGTCGAAATCAAGCGTCATCGTTTCTTCTCCCACGGGTCGCGCTTTTAACCCTGACCCGATGGTACTGGGTGCAATCCCCCGCCATGTTCTGGGGCGGACCTGCGCACAGTCCCCCAGAACGAGCATCGGCGTGACCCGTCCGGCGACACGCCGGTTGTCACGCCGATTTTCGAGGACGGCTTAGGCGGGATCGGCGTTACTTCAGGAGCTGCAGGACGAGGGCAGGGGCTTGGTTCGCCTGAGCAAGCACCGAAATCCCCGCCTGCTGCAGGATCTGGGCCCGAACCAGCTCACTCATGCTGCTCGCAACGTCTGCGTCAGCAATCCGGCTGTTCGCGGCGGCCGTGTTCTCTGACGCGACGCCTAGGTAGTTCGTGGCAGACGACAATCGATTCTGCATCGCGCCGACATTCGCCCGATAGGTGCTCACTGTGTCAATTGCGGTGTCAAGTGCCGAAATCACTGCACTGGCCGTGGTCTGGTAGCCGACTGACAGCGTATTTGCCGAGTCCATGGCGACGAAGGCCGCATTCAGGCTTGTGGCCTTGGCACTGCTGATGGTGAACGTGAGGGCATCGGTCGAGTTCGCACCTATCTGGATCGACATGCCAGTGACCACGCTGCTGTTATCAAGCAGGACAGTACCGGCAAATTGGGTTGCACTAGCGATACGGTCAATTTCAGCATAGAGGGCCGTGAACTCGCGTTGTGCACTCGCCCTGTCGCTGTTTTGCAGTGTGTCATTGCTTGCCTGCACCGCAAGTTCACGCATCCGAGCCAGAAGAGAATGCGTCTCGGTAAGAGCACCTTCGGCGGTCTGCAGAAGGCTTGACGCGTCCTGAACATTCCGCTGCGCCTGATTGAAACCGCGGACCTGGTTCTTCAGTTTTTCGCTGATCGCCATGCCCGCGGTGTCGTCTGAGGCCTGATTGATGCGTAGCCCAGATGCCAACTGCGCCCCGGCGCGCTGCCCCAGCATTTCCGCCACGCTGAGACCACGCTGCGCCTGCAGTGACGCGTAGTTGAAATTGATCCTTAGCGCCATGATTTGACCGATCCCTCCCTGTAGTTCGCCCGGAAGTCGTCCGCCAGTCCGTTCCGCCAGCACACCCGCCTGGGTGCACGCTACCGGTCACGATCCCGGGATCCGATGCTTGGTACAAGTCGCGTGTCGGCCAACACGCCCGAAATGCCGTCGACTGGCAGGTCTCTAGCAATCCGGTTAGCTCTGCAAACCCATTTTCGACGCCTGCCATCACGACCCACAGTTCACAGGGACCAGATGAGCGATTCGCAACTTTTCCCGCAGTCGCCGCAACGCCGCGCACTTCGCTGTTAACGCCCAACACCCAATCTGAAGCATTGTCTACGCTGCCGCGCGACATGCGGCACTGGCGGCCATCATTCAGGCTTACAACATTGAAGAAAATAAGGCGCGCGCGATCATGCTGCGGCCCGGCTCAGTCCCGAGAATACGCGGGCACCCCCCTACGAGTGGCCGGCAACCGACGCAACTCCCTGTCTGGATGCGTCGGATTAGGTGGCCACCTGGTTGCATGCGAACACAGGCCGGACCGAACAGAGTGGAGCTAGCAAGAGGATCAATGGGCAAGGCAGGTAGTGAACCAGGGGCGGGGCAACGCCATCTAACATGCCCTCACAATCCGGTTAGGTCAGTCACCGGCGGGTTAGACGTCCATCCGCGAGCATCGCTACCTGCCACTGGTTGAACAGCTCGCCCGGCCTGTCCTGAAGCTTTCGACAGCTCCCGGGGGCGGGGGGGCGCCGACCCCAGTTAATCCACGATACGACCACAAGCCATTGCCGGAGCTAGGCCTACAACGGTGAGAACGCTTGGCGGTGGGGCAGCCGACCATTGCGCCTGAGAACAATGGAGGAGACCAACGAGAATGTTCAGCGTGTCGGTTGACCGAACGCCGCGGCTGCATGGCGGGCCCGTTCGACCCCCTTGGTGGCTGCCTCACACACCGCCGCCACGCGCAAGGCTTCGTTCTCAGCAGCGCACCACCGGCGACCTGCGAGTTGCCGTTCGGATGACCCGCGCGGATAGTCTCGACGGGCCGATTCGTATCCCTCCCTCGCGTACTGAAGTTCGGCCTGAGACGCGACGTACGCTTCTCTTGCCGTGGCAAACGTGATCTCGGCCTTCTCCAAAACCTGTCTCAGCCGAGCCTCCCGATCAAGTGGGACACGGACGCGCTTCGTGTGCAGTGTTGGCATGCGAACATGCTATCGCAATCCGGGTCCGGCGTGAAAGTGCGAACCACCGCGAAAGTGGCAGAAAAAGTCAACGTGTGTCGTAAACGGGCCTGCCTACGAAGGAAAGCTCGACGACGGCCGACACGACACCAACCCGGCAACTTGACCTCTAAGGACCAAAGTCCTTTCCGATCGGGCTGGGGTGCATGGG
>SXGR01038492.1_pt1 | contig 31428 bp, 32 predicted proteins | sample 3174711 | NCBI WGS metagenome assembly SXGR01 (sample SAMN11356860, study PRJNA531348) | freshwater metagenome | isolation source: freshwater sample F1-60 | place: China: Fuxian Lake, Yuxi | collected 2017-12-25 | reverse complement strand
TTGCGTACTTTATTCTGACGCGCAGCCTTGATGGAGGAATCGAGAATTGGCATAGGAGTGCACAGAGCTTAGAGATGAGGTAGAGTGATGTCAATTCATCTTATGTGCGGAATTTTCGGATACATCGGCCCGAGGACCAGTGCAGGGGTCGTTGTCATCAAGGGTTTGAAGAATCTTGAGTATCGGGGATACGATTCTTGGGGAGTCGCGATGAGGCTGCAGGATGGTTCAGTACACGTTGAGAAAGAGGTGGGAAAGATCGGCGCAGTGCGTAATGAGGATTTCGACGCACTCAGCACCCTTGCGATCGCTCACTCGCGCTGGGCAACTCATGGAGGCGTGACCAAAGAGAATGCACATCCGCATCTCAGCGGAGATAAGCGCATTGCGGTCGTTCACAACGGCATCATCGAAAATTTCGAGGCGCTGCGTGACGAGCTTTCCGGCAAGGGTCACATCTTTCATTCCGAAACTGACAGCGAGGTGATCCCTCATCTCATTGAGGAGCTCCTGAAGAGGAAGGGCACAACGCTCTCAGAGGCGGTGAGAGCAGCTTGCAAGCGTTTTACAGGAAGGTACGCCATTCTCGTATTGGATCGAACATCGCAGAGTCTGGTTGCCGCTCGCACCGGCTCCCCTCTCATTGTGGGTGCTGGAGAAAATGAATTCTTTATCGCTTCCGATATTCCTGCTTTTCTCGAGTACACGCGCACGGTCGAATATCTCGATGATGGTGAAATGGTGACGGTCGAAAACGGGGTGATTCGTTTCCAGAACATCGAGACCGGTGAGGAACGTCCGAAGCGTCTTGTGACGATCGATTGGACAGTGAAAGATGCGGATAAAGGAGAGTATGAGCATTACATGATGAAAGAGATCATGGATCAGAAGGAGTCGATCCAGCGTGCGGTGCATCAGGATGATCGGCAAATTAAAGAGGTTGCGAAGGCGATCGAGACGTGTCTGGGATGCATTCTCTCCGCGTGCGGCACGGCAGGGAAGGTTTGCATGGCGGCCGATTACTTCTTTTCCGTTGTTGCGAAGCGTCACGTGAACTTCGCTCCAGCGAGTGAGTTCCCGATCTACCACCACTTTCTAAAGCCTGAGAGTCTCATCATCGTCGTCAGTCAGTCCGGAGAGACTGCGGATGTCCTTGAGGCGATGAAGGTTGCAAAGAAAGCGGGGTCGAAGGTTCTTGCAATCGTGAATACCGAAGGCAGCTCGATTGCGCGTGCTGCGGATTTCACCCTCCTTATCAATGCAGGTCCGGAGCGAGCGGTTGCATCGACGAAGGCGGCAACCGGACAGATGGCGGTGCTCCTCCTTATCGCACATGCGGTCGCAGGCAAGCTGAACGTCGGTCGAACATTGCTTCTGGAAGCGAGTGGGCAGATCAATGATATGTTAAACCCGCGCTATATCGATCACATTCAGGGGATCGCAAAAAAAATCTGCAAGCACGAGAACATGTACATCATTGGCAAGGGCTGGAACTATCCGATGGCGCTTGAGAGCGCGATCAAGATTCAGGAGGTCAGTTACGTTCATGCCGAGGGGTTTGCCGCAGGAGAGCTGAAGCATGGGCCGATCGCACTCATCGAAGAGGGAACGCCATGCATTGCACTCATGGGGAATGACGAATTTACGGCCGATATTCTCAGCAACATCATGGAACTGAAGGCTCGTGGCGCGTTCATCATCGCCGTTTCCCCCGTTCGTCATTCGGTGTTCGATCTCTGGATCAAAGTCCCGGACGCAGGTGCCGCGCAGCCGATCGTGAATATCATCCCCATCCAGATTTTGGCGTACAGCCTTGCGGTTCTGAGGGGCAAGGATCCGGATATGCCGAGAAACCTTGCGAAGTCGGTGACGGTGAAGTAATCCTTTTTATTACTTCTCATCCGGTGGTATCCCGTAATAATCAAACAGCATCTGTGCGATGTCTTTGAAGAGCGGTGCCGCTGACTTGCTTCCGAAGTCGTCTTTCTTCGGGCGATCCAGCTTCACGAGAATCAGAAATTTCGGATGATCCACCGGTGCGTAGCCGGCGTACGTCGCGATCGTCGATCCTGTGCCGCTCTCGTACTTTCCACCCGGACCAGCGATCTGCGACGTTCCCGTCTTTCCTGCGATTCGGTAGTTCTTCACCTTGCCCGCTTTTGCAAATCCGTTCTGTGCGCTGTTGACGAGCATGGCGGTGATGGTCGCGGACGTCTCGGGTTTGATGACCTGACGGATCACTTCGGGCTTCTTCTCCTCGACGGTGCCGTCGGGATGCCGTATCTCATCGATGATCGTCGGTTTCAGAAGCCTCCCACCGTTTGCAAGTGCTCCCCATGCCGCAGTCATCTGTATCGGCGTCACGGTGATTCCCTGTCCGAATGCCATGGTCATGAGGAGAGCCGGACTCCATTCCCTCCACGGCTTCAGATCACCCGGAACTTCGTTATCCAGTTCGATGCCCGTCACGATTCCGAAGCCGAAATTTTCGAGGGCGGCATGGAACAGGTTTCGTCCAAGCTTCAGACTGACGCTCGTCATGCAGGTGTTTATCGAGAAATTGATGCAATCGACCATGGTAACTTTTCCGTAATACTTGTTGAGTGCGTTCTTAATCGTATAGACGTCGACCTTCACCGCACCGGTATCGGTGTAAATGTCCGATGGCGAAACCTCGCCCTGATCGATCGCGGTCGCCATCGTGATCGCCTTCATGACGGATCCTGGTTCGTAGACCTCCTGCACTGTTCTGTTCACGTACGACCCCACTCCGATGTTGTTTTTGTACTTTAGCCACACTCCCCTGCGGTCTGTCGGGAAGATCTCCCGTCGGTTGTTGTCGCCGAGGTAGAAGTAGTACCTCGAGATCGCCTTGAGATCGTGGAGCGCTTCCAGTTCGGTGATGCGCTCCTGTGCTTCCTTGCTCAAAGAGACTCTGTTTTCGGGAAGAATATCCCTGAGATATGCCTTGAGCACTCGTGCGTTGTTCTCGGGATTGTAGATTTCCACAACCACGGTTTTCTCACGTTCAGGGTCGATCGCGATTGCCTCCTTCGCATACACCGATGCGTACGAGTTGTTGTCGAACAGAGGTGCATTCGCCATTGCGAGGATTCTTCCTGTGAACGGATCGATGACGATCACCTGTCCGCTCTCCGCATCGATTTTCTTTACCATCGCATCCAGAAGTTCTTCAACATTGCTCTGGATGAAGCGGTCGATGGTGAGGACGATCGTGGATCCGTCTCTCGGATCGATGAATTTCTGATCGGACGAGACGATCTGGCCGCCAAAAGGGTCGCTGACGGACGCGATCAATCCTTCCTGTCCGCGGAGTATGGAATCGTACGCGCGCTCGATACCATATTGCGGTTCCTGAAGGGCGTTGATGAATCCCACGACGTGCGAGGCGATTTTTGTATCGGGGTAGAAACGCCAGTGCTCCGTGATGAGCGTCACTGCGCGGAACGGGTCGATGATCTGCACATTCTTCTCGTCCTTCCCTTTGTTTGCGAATGCTTTCTCTCTCGCGGCGACGGATTCCTTTTCCTTCACTTCGCGAATTTTCACACTGAGTTCCGGAGGAAGTTTCGCCATGATCGGCACGTACCGAAGAGGCCGTCTGATGAGTCTCGCCTTGATCACACTTGGGTCGATGATGAGGATGGGTGAAAGCGAGCGCGATATCGCAGATATACTTGATTGATCGATCTGGTCCGGGTTTGCGGAGATTAGGGACTGCGCTTCATTGACGAATACTCCGGTGATTCCAAGTCGCAGAACACTCTGCTGTTGTTTCTTGTTTGCTCCGTACAGGAGCGGCACAAATGTCACGGTCTTCTCCCGTATGCGATCTTCGATGGAGCGTGCGAATTGCCGCTGCAGTTCCGGTCGATCCGGAACGAGTGTGCCTTGGACTCCGATGCTGCTTCCGGTCAGAACGGCGACTACAGCTCCCGATGCACTGACTGCTTCCACGATGTGCACTCTGGCCAGGGGATCGAATGCAGCTTTGTAGAAGCGGATCAGCTCCGTTGGACACGACGGCTCGCCACGTCTGCACAGCGAATCAAATTCTTCCGTTAGGAGGATCTGCGACAGAGTATCCGCGACTCTCTCGTGGTCGCTGTCGATTACGAGCGGATCGATGTACACGAGATCCAACGTCGTATTGGTTGCAAAGATGCTCGTTTCCTCGGTTTTACTGTTTCTGCTGAGGATTTCTCCTCGTTGCGCGGACAGAACCACGCCGCCGTACTGCTGCTCTTGTGCGATGCGGTGATAGTCGCTGCTCTTCACGATTTGCAATTCGATCAGTCGACCGACGATCACCAAACAGACCGCAAGGAAGATTCCATGGATAATGATGATGCGACGCTCGAACGAGCGTCTCTTCTGCGATTCGGACACGGTGGAGTAGCTGCCGGAAAGCACCAACGCAGCATAGCTGCGAAGGGAAAAGTTAAAAGTTAAAACTTAAAAGTCTCAAGTAAAAATTTGTTGTGAGAATTTACTTTCCACTTGTAACTTTCTACTTTTCACTCCGTCTCAACGGACAATCATTTCCTCTCTCCCCTGCCCCGTTCCGATCAGCCGAATTGGCACGCCGATGCGCTTCTCGATGAACAAAATGTACGCCTGCGCGTTTTTCGGAAGTTTCAAAAATTCCGTGATGCTCTTCGTCGACGTTTGCCATCCCGAAAGTGTTTCGTAGATGGCTTTTCCGTTTGCATCGACTCCTACACCGACTTGAATTTCTTTCTCGGTATCAAGCACATCAAGTTTCGTAAGATTGATCGCCGTGAAGCCGTTGAGGAGTGCGCTCCGCTTCAAGTCAGGAAGATGGATCCAGCCAGTTCGACGCGGTCTGCCGGTAACGGAGCCGTACTCTCCTCCTCTCTCCCTGAGCCTGTCCCCCGTTTCTCCCGTGGTCTCGGTGAGGAAGTCGCCGGCACCCACGCGCGTGCAGTACGCCTTTGCGATGCCGATACAGGATTTCAGTGTACTGGGTGGCAAACCGAGTCCTTGCAGTGCGCCTGCTGCTGTCGTTTGGCTACTCGTGACGAATGGATACGTGCCGTGGTCGAGGTCGAGAAGCGTGGCTTGTGCTCCTTCGATAACGATTGTTTTACCGGATGCCAGAAGTTCATGCAGCATTTCCGGCATTGCGTTTACGACTCTTGGCACGAGTACCTGTGCATGTCTCAAATTCGCAAGTTCCTTTTCGACATTCACGGTCACGCCGAACATCGTTTTCACGGCCGCTGCCTTCTCCTTCAGTTCGATCGAGAGATCGTGACTGAGATGTTCCATGCGGATGCCCGTGCGTGCGGCTTTGTCCATGTACGCGGGTCCGATACCTTTCTTCGTCGTACCGATGCCGTTTGCACCTCTCTTTTCTTCGAGCGCGGCATCGATGTCCTTGTGAAAATCGAAGAGAATATGCGCGGCTCCCGAAATCCAGAGGCGACTCAGGAGCTCTACTCCCGATGATTTCAGTATTTCGATTTCCTCGAGGAGTGTCGGAAGATGGATCACCATGCCGGAGCCGAGGATTACCGGCTTTCCTGCATGCAGGCATCCTGCAGGAAGCAGTCGGAAGACGTGCTTCTTGCCGTTCACGACGATCGTGTGTCCGGCATTCGCGCCTCCGCAGGCGCGCGCGATGACATCGAAGTGCTCACCGAGAATATCCGTCACTTTCCCCTTTCCTTCATCCCCCCACTGCGCACCGATGATCGCTGTGACGAGGCCAAGGTCTTTAAGAAACTGTTTCACGAGGAAAGCATATCACAGATTTCAACTGATGCTCTGACTTGTTCCGTTCGCATTTCCACCACGACTCCGACGCAGTTGGCATTTCCCCGTGCAGCCATCAACAGTGGCCGAATGACATCAAGTCCGTCGCTTCCTGCGAAGAGCGCTTTGTGCGGTTCGAAATCATGCACGGTTTTTTCGAGGATCGTCTCTTTTGGAATATACGGTGGATTACTTACGATCAGAAACGGTCGGTGAAAATTTCGCACGACGTTCGTTCCGTCGGCTCTCGTAAATTGCACCGTCTGAGCTCCGAGATTCTTCGCGTTCTTGATCGCGATGCGAAGTGCGCTATCCGATGTGTCGACGGCGATGATCGGCAACGTTACTCCTTCGAGCGCGAGCGTGATCGCGATGCAGCCGGAGCCAGTGCCGATATCGAGAACGGCTTCAACGGGAGTGTCCTGAAAACGGCAAGAGTATGCGGAAATTTCACTATCTATTTCATGCGTTATCGGTGTCTTCCCTTGCAGAAACTGCAGCGAATCTGTGATCAGTGCTTCGGTTGCTGGTCGAGGAACGAGCGTATCTCTCGTGATGAGAAAATCACGGCCGTAAAATTCCTTGCTTCCTGTGATGTACGCAAGCGGCTCACCACTTCTCCTTCGCTCAATCTTCGTGCGAAGTAGTTCAAGACGATCGCTATCGATTTCTTCGTTGCCGTGAGCAATAACGAAGCTTCTCGGTTTTCCGAGCACGTATGCAATGAGAAGCTCCGCATCGTTTCTATCGAGGCCGCCATTGTTGATGAGGTCACCGATCGTCACTGCCCAATGCTACACTGCTTTCATGCGCTCCATCGGAATCGATTGTCGTTTTGCCTCTGGAAACGGAGGTCTTGGAACGTTTACGCGCTCCCTCGCTTCCGCTCTTTTCAAAGACGATGGCTCCACTTCCTACGTCCTCTTCGTTCGTTCTAGAACCGAGGCGTGGCTTCAGGATCTTCCGGTGAGCCGAGTTTTGACGATTCAGGAAGCGCCGTACGAGCAATTTTCTTTTGCAGAGCAGACGAAATTTCCTGCACTCATCCGTTCTTCCGGTTGCAATATTCTGTACTCGCCCTCGTTTAATATTCCGCTCTTCTGCCCCGTTCCCTTCATCGCCACGGTTCACGATCTCATTTTGCACCGTTTTCCGAATGAAGCAGGTTTTATCAGGCGTTTCGCATACCGTTTGTTGTTCGGTCGAACGGTGAAACGCGCCCGCTCCATCATTGCGGTCAGCGAGACGACGAAAAAGGATTTGATTCGTCGTTATCCGTCTTGCCGTGGCAAAGTTACCGTTTCCTATCCGGGAGTTTCCAACCTGTTTGTTCCTGCATCGGAAGGAACAGTCGATGTTGTTCGTTTGAAATATCACTTACAGAAGCCGTTTCTTTTGTACGTTGGCAATTGCAAACAACACAAGAATGTCCCCCTGCTACTCGAGTCGTTCAGGAAAGCGAATCTCGGAGACGTCGAGCTTGTTCTTGTGTGCGGCGGTAGGGAATGTGGTTCCCTTCATTCTCATGAAGACGTGAAAAGAATCAGCGATATTGAAACTCGCGACTTCCCTGCTCTCTATACTGCATCTCTTGGGCTTGTGACTGCCACCCTCGACGAAGGATTTGGCCTTCCGATGGTCGAGGCCATGGCCTGCGACTGTCCCGTTCTTGCAACGACGTGCGGATCGATCCCCGAGGTGTGCGGAGCGCATGCTCTTCTTGTAGAGCCGACGGTCGCTGCTCTTGCTGCGGGGATGCACAGGATCGTTAATGATCCGAATATACGAACACCCGTTCGATTGTCTGCGGCGAGGGAATGGGTGAAACGGTATAATTGGAAGACATCTGCCGAAGCACTCTCTTCTATATTGCATGGTGCAAATAGTGACTAACAAAAGATACTATGTTATAATATTTTCATGGGTACAGAAGAACAGGCAAATGTAAGCAATTCTTCCGAAGTTGAGACAGATACCTCGGCTCTCAGAAAACTCCTTACGTAAATGGATGCCACATTGGAGAGGAAGGCACGCCAAGTTCGTCTTGCTCGTCCCCCTCCCTTCCACTACACTCCCCCAGCATTTACCACTCATTTACACGTTCTTATGCTTGTGATCCGCCTTCAGAGAACCGGTCGAGAGAACACCCCCACGTTTCGGATCGTCGTGTCTGAGAAGACCAAAAGCGCGAAGAAGGGCACTCTCGAGATCCTCGGTCACTTCATCCCGAACCGAGAAACACCGGCCTTCGATTGCAAACAGGACCGCGTCGAGTACTGGATCAGTAAAGGAGCTCAGCCAAGCGATACCCTCGCCAGGCATCTGAAGCGTGTTGGCATGAAGAATATGGATAAGTTCATTCTTCGTTACGCAAAGCAGAAGTCGAAGAGTGAGGTTCCCGCTGCTCCAGCACCGGCTGCGGCACCCGCAGCTCCAGCCGCTGAGGCGGCTGCCTAGTCCGTACATCACCACGCGTGACTTTTTTTCAGTCTACGCGTATTCTTTCAACCGTTATGACGCAACAAGATAGCAGCACGCTTCCAGGGTATGCCTTCATCAAGACGGTTCTCGAGATGCTTGTCGAAGACAAGGATCAGCTCGTTGTCGATGCGAGATCAGACGAGCTTGGTATTTTGATCACGGTGAAAGTGAGTGACAGAGATATGGGCAAACTGATCGGAAAGAACGGACAGACGATTCAGTCGATTCGCACCCTCCTTCGCACGATTGGCGGAACGGCGAATCAGCGGGTAAACTTGAAGGTCTTGGAGCCGAACGAAACTCTTGCAGTTTAATTTTTCTTTTCTCCCCTCACTTCCCATGATCAGAGATCTCATCGAGAACGGATCCGTCGTTCAGATCGTCGCGACCGTCATCGCATTCGGGTTGATTCTGGCATCGGTTCTGAGCCTTGTGTACATCATCGTCGGAGGCATCACCTTCATCCTCTCCGCCGGCAATGAGGAGAAGATTAAGAAGGCTGTTCACACCGTTCGTTATGCCATCATCGGCCTCTTCGTCAGCTTCCTGGCTTTCTTCCTCGTCTCTTGGGTTGCGAAGCTTCTCGATGTTCCGTTCGATCTTTCATTCTCGACAGTGCTCGATCTGATGAATGCGTTGTTCGAATCTTTCCGATAAATCGCTTTCATTAAGCAAAATAAAACCCCGGTTTTCCGGGGTTTTTTTATTGATCGAAGTGAGAAAGGTTAGGCAATGAATTTCTTCTGCATTGCGGCGGCACCCATCGAGACAAATCCAAGCATCATTGCAAGTATCGCATCCATTCCTGCTCCCGTTTCAGGGAAATCGGAAAGCACGCCTGCTTGATTTGTACGTACTCTCTCCGTTAGCGATAGTCCGTCGACATCGGCTCCGCGAAGGGTTGCCACGTTGTCGAGTTCCATACCGCTTGGAGTGTTCTCGGAAACAGACAGCACGTAGCTTGTATTCCATGACTCTCCCGGCTTCAGGACCGGAACCGCCCAGATCATCTGCGAGTCGGTGCGACTGACGAGATTCTGCGCGTTCTCGACGCTCTCGATTGACAGGTATTTTCCGTCGAATCGGTCGACGATGCTTGCATCGGAGATGACGTGATCGAGGGTGTTCTGGATGTAGAGCCTGTAGCGGATCTTTCCTCCCGGAACCGCTTCGCCGCGATCGGAACTTTTCCTGAAGAGAATAGTGTTCTCGATCAAGCCGTTCTCATTGCTCTGCAATACGACTTTGGTCGTGTCGCGAGACATTGAATTGTCGGCATTTGCACTTGCTGTCAGAACCGATTCCATCGGTGCATCTGCGCGAACGCGCACGCTGTACACGAGGGTCCTCGTGTCTTTCGGAGCGATTTGGAGCACTAGCCAGCGTACGTTTGTCCCATCCCAGTATCCTCCTTCGGTTGCGCCGACGAATTCTCCGTAGATCGGGAAGCTGGCTGTCACCGGAACGCTTGTGGCGACCTGATTCGAGTTATTCGTCACTTTCACTGTGTAGTTTAGGACTTGGCCGATCTCGGCAGTTTTCCTGTTGTCGCTGATGGACGTGCTGATCGAGTTGTACGGCAAGCCTTTGCGGGCAACAGTTTGGTCAAGCGCAATGACGGTTCCTGCGTACGCTTTGGTTCGAAGCAGAACTTTGTCGTTGGTTGTGGGATCGGTTTGAACCGTTGCCGTAAAAGTCTTCGAAGCATTCGGCTCGAGAGTGACTCCTTTCCACGTTACGTTATAGGAATCGCGCCGACCCTCGTCGGATGCAGAAATGAAGTAGGAATCGTATGGCAGGGCAAGGCGGACGTCGGTCGTCTGAGATTTCTCGCTCAGGTTCTTGATACGCACGGTATAGGTTGCCTGCTCGCCCGGCCAAATGAATTCACGCCCGTCCGAAACGGTGAGAGCGAATAGGCTGCCATTATTCTGGACGTCACTGGAGATGAGTGTCGTGTCCGTTGTCTCGGCACCTTCCACGAGTGCGCGTGCGACCATGTATTGTCCGGGAGCGGCATCCGGCTTTACGTTCACGTTGACGGTCAAGGTTCGTGTGACATTCTTATGCACGGAGACATTCGTCCATGTCACACTGTTTGGGTGAGCATCCCCGCCGTCTGATGCGGACACGATGTTGGCCTGATTCGGGACATGGAACGAAACGTTGACGTTTCGAGTGTCCTGTCTCTGCTGCTTGAGCGTCAGGACGTAGACCATTGAGCCTCCCGGTGCGACGGATTCACGCTCGTCCGTGAGAGTGATGAAATTTCCGCTCGTATTTACACCCTCATAGTCGTCGTCCAGAGAAGAACATGCCTCATCCTGCGGATAGTCGGTCTTTCCTGACCTGTCGTTATCGAGTCCATCGGAACATTCTGAATGATTGGCGAATGTTTCTCCGGAACGGATTGAGAAAACGGTCACGAATATAGCGCTCAGAATGATGAGTGCTGAGGCGACGGAGGCGATTTTCTTAAGCACGGGAATAGGGGGGAGTAAACAAAAAGGGGATATTTATAAACCTTTTTAGCACTCTTGTCAAATATATTCTCTTTATAAAAGCATTCTCCTACTTAAATCGCTTGAAAGTGGTCTATTTAGCCTTTTGGCGATGATTCACCTTCTTTCCTGCGCCCAACCTCAGGTGCATTGGAAGTACAGCGGCACTCTTTATCCCCTCTATGCTCTCGATCAGACGTAGATCCTCTATAGCGATTTTCCCGATATACAGCTTCTTCTCATCACCTTTCTGCTTCACAAATTGCTCGATGGCACGCAGTCCTCGAAAGTAGACGAGTGATTTCGTGAATGCGCCATGCTCGCTCGCCCGGGTGAATCCTCTCTTGATGTCGATCGTCTTCGTCAGCGCTTTCTCCGGTGTGCATTGAAGTTCTCTGCCTAGGTACTTTCTTGTCTCGGCAAACGAATGGTCCATCGCATAGGCCACTGCCAAGACGCTCTTCGCGTGCAGGAATCTTTTTTCGTGATTCGGTGGAAGCACACGGTTCTGATTGAAGATCGCCAGGCCTTCCTGCGTATCCAGATAATTCGCACATCCTCTTCGGAAGATTTCGTACGGTTGCACTTTTCCATTCTCCGCAGTCAGAACGTGCGTCTCGATTTCATGTGCAATCAGCGCTTGCAGGTGATCCACACTGAACATGCTCCCGATGCGGATGAGGACCTTGCTATCGGAGACTGCACAGTCTGCAACCATTCCCTGCTTCAGTTCCACAGACCAATCATGCAAGCCGTAACGCGAGAGCGCTTCTTCAAACACCTGTTTTGCCCCTTCCGCATCGATTGCATCCTGCTGAATTGTTGTTGCAGGCTTTGTCTGCTGCTTCAGGTACTCCGATGCGAAGCCGATCAATGCTGTGCTGGGGGCTCCGAAGAGAGCAAGGGATGCGGCAACAAAACGCTCTTTGTTCCCTCGCGAACGAATCAGGTCGATCTTTAGAAGCAATTCGCGCTTCTTCTTGCTGAGCAGAATTCCAAGAGGACTCTCGTCGGACTCGATGGTTCGTAGCGTTCGTTCTATGTCGCCAAGATCGAGCATGCATTCTCTCATCAAAAAAATGGGCTCGTAGCTTTCGTCTCCTGCAAGCCTTAGCCTCTCTTCCGTTAGATTTACGGGTCGAAGATATTTCAACAGTGCAAGTTCCTTGTCGATCGTGCACAGGATTCGATCGACTGAACGGAGGTCTTTTCGCACTCCTATCTGTACAGGGTTTCTAGGGGATTTGGATGGATCGATTAGAAACCCCTTCAAATCGCGGCTGCCAATGCATGCTCTCAGGCCTTCGACATCGATTGTCCCCTGAGACACAACGGTCTGAATGCGTCGCCCGCCCAGTGTGAATTTCACTTTGAACATCTTCGACTTTTCCTCAAGCGGCTCTGCAACCTTCAGTGTGATCAGCTCTCTGATGAAGGACTCTGAAAAAACCGTTGAAGACTGATCGGTGGCAATGACGCATGCTTCCTCGATCAGTCCGCCCTCTCCGGTGATTTCTATCGTTTCTCTGAGGCCGAGTATGTGCGCTTTCTTTTCCCCGAAGTCTTTCTTTCCTCGTTCGCCAAACAGCTCCTGAGAGAGCCGAACACCTTTTTCAGGTGAACCGACGCTTAAGCCTTCGACACGTTCCAGTCTCGATCGCAGCGGAGCAAGATTCGCTACCTGGACCATTAGCCCTGCTCTTGCGTTCACTTCCAGAAGAACGGGTCCAAGTTCGCGGTCGATCGTCAGATCGACTGCTAGATATCCGATATTCGTGATGTACTGAATTTTCGAGGCGATGAGCAGGAGCTCCTGCCAGCGAGGAAGTTGAATACCGCTAACCGAACCGCCGTGGGGAAGTTCGGTAATCATCGAGTGGTGCTGTGCGGCATGTGTTGTCGTGCCTTTCGCAACATCAATGCCGATGCCGATGCCCCCCTGGTGAACATTGGCCTTGCCGCCACTTTCGGCGGTTGGAATTCTCAGCATCGCCATCACGGGTACGAGGTTAAAAACGATAATCCGGATATCCGGAAGCCCCGCCGGGCGAAAGGGTGCGAAGCACTCGTCCGCGATGAGGATCTGCTCGAAGAATGCGGTGTCCTGAAGACCGTTGACGGAGAATTTACCATCGAGAATATCTTCGATGTGTTCCTTCAACCTATCAGTGCTGATCGGGTTTTTCCCCTGCTCAAGGAATTTTCCGTTCCTCCTTCCTTTCAGGATGATGATCCCCTCTCCTCCGAAGCCATAATTCGGTTTCAGTACGCAGACATCCGGCAGCGATGAGAAATCGAAAGATTGCAACTGTCTGCGCGTTTCGATTCTTGCGAAGAGTTTTGCTGTCGGTATCCCTCGTGCTGAGAGAAATGCCTTCGTCTTCATTTTATCGTCGGCGAATGCGACGGCCTTCTTCGGGTTAAACGGTTTAATGTAGAGAAGGCTGCGTGCATTCAGCCCGAGAATCCCGCAGTTGTTGAAGGGAAAAACCATAGGTGCAGGCGATCATTCTTCTTCAGCCAGATGCTTGAAAATCTCGCGGAAGCGGAAATATTCGACGAGACGAAGCCCCGTCCATCGTCCGAGAAAAATATTCAGAAGAATCGTCAGCAGGATCAATTCTGGATAGGCCAGCACGAGGGATTGCAACAATTGCCATTGGACGATCAGCACGCAGAGGAGTGCACCAGAGACTGTCTCCGTGATTCCGAGAATCGCTGACAGCCATCCCTCTTCTGATTTCAGGTTCAGGAAGTTTTCCGCCTGCGTCGAGAGAATTAGGAGAATGAACACCGTCTCTCTTGAGAAAGAGAGTCCTGCCCATGTTCCGAATGCCACGAGGGCGAGTAACGCGAAGCTGAGGACGGCAACGATGATGGCGACTTTCGGAATGTACAGCAGTCTCCACCGCTTCATGAACGTGCGGGCGCCGTAACCGACTGCGAGAATGAAGAGGAGGAAGAGCAGGCCGATCCACCATCCGAGCGCAAGGAAGCTGAGAGCGACGATGGACGGCGTGTACAAGCCGAAGGTTGTAATTCCAACGACCTGCTTCAGGAAGGAGAAGATCGTTGCGATGACCGGGAGCATCAAGAGGAGAATGACCGTCTGTCCGGATACTCCATGTGAGAGCAGGTAGTTTACGAGAATAGAAACGATGTCCCAGAACCGGAGACGGAATGTTGCCTCGTTCACCGCCAGATTTTCGATGCCCCGCTCGGCCATCGTCTCGGAAAATGCTGTCGAGTTCTCCGATGCGATGAGGGGTTTCATTGCTTCTTTTCTGGAGATGATGATCTCCTTCGGTTTGAGAAAGGAATAGGCACCCCTTGTCGATCTCGCCAGGATGCCAAGACTTCGATTCGTGATGAGGACAATTGACTGGTTACCCATCGCAATCGCGGTATCGGGGTCCGCTTTCGCTGCTCTCATCAAGGCCTGCACGCCTGCGATTCCATCGCTCCAAATGACGATCGACGATGCATTGAGGAGCATGGTTTTCTGCTGTGCCAGTTGACGGGTGATATCATCTTCTGCACCTAGTGTTCCGGTCGTTTCCGGAGAGCGAATAATTTTCAGGAAGACTCCCTCCTCCTCCGCAAAGACCTCCGACATTAGCATTGCTTCTACATCGGCGGATGCATCGGCGATCAGCACGATTTTCTTCCTAAAAACGACCACCGGATGCAGTGAAGAAACCTGCTCAGCTTTTCCACTGAGATCCGTACTCTTCACAGTCAGGCGAAACGTGAACGTGCCCGTTTTCTCCGGGGTGAAAATAGCCTCGACGTTTCTTCCGATCACCTGTTTCGTCTCTTCGATCGTCCAAACGTACTGCGTCCTTTCTCCTGCCGTATGACTTGCTGATGCATCCAGAATGATCGTGCGTCCGACGGCAATATCATCGGGAGCGCTGATGACAGCAGTTGTTTTTATCGAAGAAATACTTTCTCCGATTTCCGGTACGGAAGCTGCCGGGGCAATCCCTACCATGAGAAAACATCCGAAGACACTTCCAAGAATGATAGGCAGTTTCTTCATCATGGAGGAAGTATACACCTGATGAATGTTTACTGTTCAGCATCCGGTACGAATCGAAGTGCTAGTCCGTTGATGCAGTAACGAAGCCCAGTCGGTTCAGGTCCATCCGAGAATACGTGTCCAAGATGCCCTCCGCATTTGCTTCTGACTTCCGTTCTCTTGATTCCCGCAGAATTGTCGACGGCTTCTATGAGGGCATCCGGTTTGATGGGTGCCCAGAAGCTGGGCCATCCTGTTCCCGAGTCGTACTTCTGTTCAGAGCGGAACACAGGCTCTCCGCAGTCTGCGGAAACGAAGGTTCCTTTTCGATGCTCATCGACAAGCGGACTTGTAAACGGTGTCTCGGTTCCACCGTCGCGGAGTACAGCGATTTGGTCCTCTGTCAGATTGTTGCTCCATTTCCTCGATGCGGAAGAGGAAGAAGCCTTTTTCTCCTCCATCGCACTGTCCTTTTTCTCCATTCTTTCCATCATCGCAGGTGAGGATGTCACAGCTTCTTTCTCCTCCGGCACTGAGGAACTTGTTTCCTGGTCTTTAGAAGGCATCTGTTGCTGCATGGGAGCCGAACAGGCAGCAAGAACGAGAGCAAGTGAGAGAAGAAGGGTGGAGCTGTTTTTCATTTGAGTGCGGGGGAAAAAGAAAGAGGGCGGTTTCCCGCCCTCTCATGTTTGAAGGCAATTATTTATTTCGGGAGAAGGACTGCATTGATGACGTGTGTCACACCGTTACTGGAGATCACGTTTCTCGTCGCGATGCGAGCGTTATTGATCCACACGTTGCGACCGCGCTTCGTTACTTTCAGCTCCTGACCGTTGACGGTCTTTAGCATCATGCCGTTCGTAAGATCGGAAACTTTGTAGCTTCCTGCAACCACGTGGTAGGTCAGGATACCTGTGAGCACCGCCTTGTTCTCGGTTTTGAGAAGCATCTCCAGTGTTCCGGCAGGGAGACGTGCGAAGGCGGCATTGGTCGGAGCAAATACGGTGAAGGGACCAACTCCACTGAGAGTGTCGACGAGGCCTGCGGCCTTCACTGCTGCAACGACGGTCGTCACGTTCTTTGCATTCACAGCGTTCTGGACGATGTTCAGGTTCGGAACCATCAGAGCGCCGCCGACCATCACACCGGACTTCTTCATCATCATTGTGTCTTTCTTCATCATCATGGAGTCATCCTGCATCATCGAATCCCCTTTCATCCCCATGGCTGAGGCGGAGAGAACGGAGAGACTCATTGCTCCGATCGAGAGGAGCGACGTAACAGATTTAACTGACATACGAAGAGGGAGGAGAAAATAAACGCTGCAATCATATTCAGAATGAAAGTTTGGGCAATGCTTGCAGACTGCATTGAACGATTTTTTGCAAAAGAAGAGAATTCTCCTATAATGAGAATCATGTTTCTCCTTGACCCGGTTCACCCCATCTACAGCACGATTGTAGAAGTCGTCTCCATCAATCCGGGAGTGAGTATCGCAGATCTGCATTCCATTCTTAGGAAGAAGATGCGCATGAGCGTTTCTCTCGCCCACCTCTATAGGATTGTGATGCGCATGATCGACACTCAGATTCTCATCAAGGTACATGGGAAGATCATGCTCAACCTCATGTGGGTGTCGTACGTCGGATTCGTGATGCAGCGTGCCGGTAAAATCGCCTCGCATGCAGAAGGAATCGTTCTGAAAGAAGGAGAGAAGCGAGTGTTCGACGCACACTCGCTCTTCGAAGTCGAAGCGATCTGGAACCATATTCTGGTTTCTCTCTACGGCATGCTTCGGCAAAAGAAATTGCATAAGTACTACTCTCATGCGTGGTGGCAATTTGGCGCGAATGCGGAGGACGCAGTCTTCTATCGATCATTGAAGGAGAAGGGCATCGAATGTAGGTGGATCTTTGGAAGCAACACGTTTTTGGACTCACTGGCGTCAAAAATCCTAAATGAAACGTTTGAAGCTGTTGTTCTTAAAGAGCCTCCCTTCCCCAAAGAAGGATACAGTCTCAATGTGTACGGCGATTACATCATCGAGAGCTTGCTCCCAGATAGCATTGCCAAGCACTTCTCTCTCTTCTTCTCTAGCGTGAAAGTCATCAAAGATTTCGATCAGGCATTGTTCACTGATCTTTTCCTTATGCGTGGGAAGTACAAGGTAACTGTCTGGCGAAGCCCAAAGCAGGCCGAGCTACTTCGTGAAAAGCTCAATCGTTACTTCAGGGTCACTGGCTCTCCTCGCAAACGTTAAGGTAATCTTCGGGCATGTCATCCGTAGTTTTTTTGGATCTGGAAGAGCAGGACCGGATTCTGGTTCGCGCACAGCTCCCTGATGCGGTTTTTCTTTCCTGCAGGAAAGCTGAGGATATCATTTTGCAGTGTGCAGATGCGGAGGCAATTTCGACGTTCATCACGACTCCGTTCCCTCGAGATGTTCTCTCGAAACTTCCGAAGCTCCGCCTGCTTTCGACTCGGTCGGTCGGTTACGACCACATCGATGCCGATACTTGCAAAGAACGCGGTATTCTCCTTTGCAATGTTCCCGATTACGGGTCACACGTCATTGCCGAGCATGTCTTCGCGTTGCTCCTATCAACTCTTCGCCATATTCGTGAAGGTGAAGACCGCGTCGAGAGCGGTACCTTCGACTATCACGGACTCAGGGGTATTTCGATGAAGGGGAAGACGATCGGCATTCTCGGGACGGGAAAAATCGGACGACGAGTTGCTAGAATCGCTCATGGATTCGACATGACGATCCTCGCGACGGATCAGTGCAGAACATTGGAACTTGAGTCTCTGTATGGCGTTCGATATGTCGCCCTTCCGGAACTTCTCGCTTCGAGTGACATTCTCACTCTCCATATCCCAGCACTCCCCGGTACGGAGCATTTCCTCGACTCGAAGGCATTCGCTTCGATGAAGGACGGCTCAGTACTCGTGAACACCGCGCGCGGATCCCTGATCGACTCCAAAGCGCTGCTTTCAGCTCTCGACAGCGGCAAGGTTTCTCATGCGCTTCTCGACGTGCTTGAGCATGAGCAGAATTTCGAGGAAAATAAGAAGCTCATTCGACATCCTCGAGTCGTTGCGACTCCGCACATAGCTTTCTACGCGGACGACAGCATGAAGAACATGTGTACCGATTCGGTACAGAGCATTCTTCAGTGGAAATCCGGCAAGAAGCCGGACCATGTCGTGCATCCGCTGAATGTGGTGTGCGATCTCCCTCCGGTCAAGCGCTGAGATTGCTTGGTGTCTGAGCCATCGCTTCCTGAATGAGGTGCGCGATGTGGTTCGGCCGAGGAACTAGATGTATCGTCGCTTTGTCGGTTTCAAACATCAGGGTGCCGTAGTGAAGGAGATTTTGCAGGATTCCCCGTTTCTCGGAATCCACGGTCTTCATTTTCTCGAACGACACTTCGAGGAAGTCTTCATGGAAGATCAGTCTGCACTTCGTGCGGATCAGCCGTTTGTTCGTGATGATGATCCCATCGAGTGCTTCCCCAAGCAGCGTCATGAAGAACCAGTGGTGCGTGAAAAGCAGCAGCGCCATGCCCGTGATGAATGACATGTGCGATACCCACATTTCATGAATCGCACTCAGTCCAGCCAGAAAGAGAAGAAAACCTGCAATGGAAAAAAGGCAGATTGCGATCGTCACCGGCAGCACATACTTGATCCAGTGTTCACCAGTTACTTTGATCAGCCGTTCATTCTGATTGAGCGCAGTCATGCTAGAGAAGGTGGGGTTGAAAAATGAAAATAAGCAAAGACGCGAGCGTGATGACGACGGTTAGCACGATGTAGGTGGGCAGTAGGAATTTCCCCGGCGTTCCCCATGCTTCGGCATTGCCGAGATTTCTGACGAGACTCCTGTACTTGCTTCGCTGTGATCGGAAGAAATGAACGATGACCAGCATCATCAGAAGCGACAGAATTTCCAGAATGATGACTGCTGCAAGCACCGTGGTCATGCCGGATGATGCAATCGTTTCCATACAGAGATAGCATACGCGTTTTGTGGAAACACGGCCGAAGAATTTTCTGGTATCATTACGCTTACGTTGGGGAGTCCCTCCTACGCTCCTGAGGGAGCTTCGGCGGGCAGGCGTCAAGCCCTCCAATCTGCAGTACTTCTTCAGATCTTTCTCTGCGCATTCATTGGGGAGTCGCCAAGTGGTAAGGCAGGGGCCTTTGAAGCCCCCATTCCATGGTTCGAATCCATGCTCCCCAGCCATGCACTACTCGCTGCGCTCGAGTGCATGCCGGCGTGAGGCTGCATTATTTTTTGCGGTTTCCTGCTACCATGCTGTCCCTACTTCTTCCCACTCCACCTATGGTTCCCTCCATGATGAGCGGCAACGGTTTTGGTTCGGGGTTCGCTCTCTTTCTCGTTTTACATATTCTTTCGGTTTTCATTTTCTCTTTTGGGATTCTGTTTCTTGTTTTCTGGGCCTTCAAGTCGCTCTCGGGACAGGAGCTCCTGAAGTGGGGTTGGATCTTCGTGGTCAGCGCCACCATTCTCTTCCTTCTCTCTGTCATCGTTTCTCCGGTTCGATCGATCGGGTTCCGTTCCGGTTGCGATGGAATGAAGATGAAATGGAGTGGTGGGTGTTCCTCCCATGCTCCTGCGATGATGCCGATGATGAATGCCGATCGAGGTGCTATTGGTGCAACAGACGAGGAGGATCTAAAGAAGGATTTAGAAGCAGGCAAGTCTCTTTATGAGAAAGTTTCTTCAAAGAAAATGAAGTGCACGGGGTTGACGGACGAAGATTTTGAATTGATCGGCGAGTACAGAATGAGCGAGGTTGCAGGTGCAGACCATCTTCGGATGAATGCCATGATGGAACAGAGAATCGGACACGAATTCGAAGAGCAAATGCACTCCATGATGGGAAGGAGTTCCGTGAATTGCTCGCAGGCAACCGCCAAGTAAATTTCTCTCATGTCTTCCTCCATTCATTTCATCTACGCTTCTACAAGCGGAAATACGGAGTTTGTGATCGACGAAGTCGTCAAACAACTCTCCTCGAAGTTCCCCGATGTTTCGGTGGAATGCCAGCGGGCGGAAGCGGCGGCGCCTGAAGACCTTCTTCGCGGCGACTTCTTGATTCTCGGCTCAGGCACATGGAACACGGGAGGAACCGAGGGGCAGCTCAATATGCATATGGATGCGTTCCTGAAGGAGCGTGCAAAAGACATCGATCTTCACGGGAAAAAGATTAGTTTCATCAGCCTTGGTGACGAACGGTATTATTTTCGAACACGCTGTACCGAGCACTTTCTTCGTTTTCAGCGCGAGCACGGCGGTGCACTGCTGCTTCCGCCCCTGATCATCGTGAACGAGCCGTTCGCTCAGGTCGAGAAAATTCGCATCTGGGCTGATAAACTGATTACTGCGATCCACGCGAGTGACCATGCGATCGCTTCCTCGTAGTTTCTCTCAATTTCCTTCCCCATCTTTTATGAAGAAATCTTGTTGCTCCACACTGTTCCTGATTTTTATTGCCGCAGTTGCGGGCTATGCAGGTGGATATCTTGGTTCGATGAATGCCATTCCCGGAGGCGACGACCTCATTCGGGATTTCTATGCGACCGAGAACGCTGTGCATGTCAGTCCGCACGGCCTGCGCAAGAAAATTCAGAAAGGCACGACTGATTTTATTCTCGTAGATCTTCGCAGTTCCGAGGAGTACGCCAAGGAGCACATTGTCGGAGCCGTAAATATTCCCGCATACAAAGACAAGGATACGTCTGACTACGGTGCAGTCGATCGCATCGTCGGTGCCTTCCAAAATTTACAGAGCGACAAACACATCATTGTCTACTGCTATTCGATCCCCTGTATGACGGGACGGAAAGTCGGACAGATGCTCGCCGAGCACGGGATCTACGTGCAGCATCTAGGCATTGGGTGGAACGAGTGGCGTCATTTCTGGACGCTCTGGAACCATGAGCATGAGTGGAAGGCGACCGACGTAACGGACTACGTCGTTGCCGGCACTGAGCCAGGATCGTTTAAGGGAACTCCATCCATCGAGCCTTGTACTGCCGGTCAGTTCGGCTGCTAAGATGATGTTGTATTTTTCCCCATTCACTTTATGAAGAAGTCTCTATCGCTTCTCTCTCTCGTTCTGCTTCTTTCCGCTTGCGCTTCGCAGCCTTCAGATGAATCTGTTCCCATGGACAGTGCAATGCCGGCGATCGATTCCGACGTTGACGAGATGATGGTCAAGGATGACAAAGAAGAAACGATGGATTCCGACGATGCGATGATGCCTTCTAGTTCAGCGATGATGAAGAAAGAGGACGGCGCCATGATGCGATCAGAGACGAAGGTCGTCACTGTCACCGCTACCAACTTTGCTTTTACTCCGAATATGATTCGCGTGAAGAAGGGAGAGAACGTTCAGTTGAATTTTGCCGGTGCTGAGGGATCGCACGGCGTTGTGATAAAGGATCTTGGAATCAATGTCTCCTTTGCAGCAGGACAGACGAAATCAATCGATTTTCCTACCGACCAAGCTGGAACATTCGCTTTCAAATGCTCCGTTCCGTGCGGATCCGGTCACAAGGACATGATCGGAACGATCGTCGTCGAATAGTTTTGCGATTAATGTTTCGCTTCGATGATCTCCTTCATTGCAGCGGTAACGTACTGAAAGCAGGGCTGAAGCTTCTTCAGCTCTTCTTTCGTCATGGTCGAGAGCACCCAGGTCGCGAGATCCGTTCCCTCAGGTTGCGACCCCAGACCTATCCTAAGCCTTGGGAAGCTTTCACCAAACGTATCGACGATCGATTTCAGTCCGTTGTGTGTGCCGGGCCCTCCCGTCATTCTCAGTCGATGTGTGCCAGGAGTAAGATCGATATCATCGCAACAGACGAGGATCTGCGTTGCGGGATCCAACTTATAGAAGTCGGTCAGCTTTCGGATCGCCTCTCCCGACCTGTTCATGTAGGTCAGAGGCTTCACCAGAAGCCCTGGCACTCCTTCGCATTCCGCTTCGGAGAGCAGGCTGAGAAATCTCGGCTTCTCGCTCCACTCCCCTGCCTCCAGCGTTGATGCTGCAGCATCGATCGCCAGCCAGCCCACATTGTGTCTTGTCTTCGCATACTGCGTTCCGGGATTCCCGAGGCCGATGAGAAGAAATTGTGGTTTCATTGTTTTTTATTCTTCGCCTTGACTTGTGACTGCGCATGCTGCTTCTGCAGCGTCCCTGCGACGAATTCGGCGAGAATCTCCTGCACCGCCGTCGCGTCCTTCAGGTTTTTCGTATGCATGTATGCCTCCATGTTTTCGAGGATGACGCACTCGACCGTTTTAGGATTTTTCACGAAGTCCATGCTCATCGTCGTTCCGGTCGAAATCTTTTCGATATCCATGTGACCATACCTAAACATTGTGCCGATGATGCCGTTGATTTCGTAGCTGACGCCCTGCAAGTCACTGAACAGCACCCGTGTCGATGTCCGATGAAACCAGCCGTGCCACTCCAGATCGATGATGCCGCGATTCGTGATGACCCACGCATCCAGATAGTAGTCCATGAAATTCCGGATCCACCAGATCAGCACGAAAAGGTCGGCGAGTGCCACGCCATAGAAGATCGGACGACTGGGAGAAAAGGCCACGATGCTCCAAATGCCGAGGAACAGGAGGGATGGCCAGAACAGCGAGCGAAGCCCCATCAGCCAGTGTTTGTGCACGACCATCGAGATTTCCTCCTCATCGTCGAGATGCCGTGAAAAGAAGAAGGATTCGAGCACGGAGGAGAGTGTACAACAACTTCGATATGCCATACACTTCTCTTCCGTATGGCTGCATCCGTCAAGCGATCTCTCTGGTTTCATCTTTTCGACGTCACGCTGAATATTGTGATCATTGTTGCGATTGTCGCTATCATTCGTACCTTTATTGTTTCCCCGTTTCAGATCGAAGGAAACTCGATGATCGAAACCCTTGAGCATAAGGAATACATCGTCATCAACAAATTTCGCTATCTGTTCACCGCTCCCGAACGTGGGGATATCGTCGTGTTTCGACCGCCGACTGATCCGGGAAAGTATTATGTGAAGCGTGTGATCGGTCTTCCGGGTGACACGGTCGTTATTCGTGACGGTTATACATTCGTTCGTGATGAGAATAAGGGCGATATCAAGCTTGATGAATCGTATCTTGGCTCATTGAGCTCAGGGAAAACCTATCGGTACCCCGTCAACAGTGGAGATACCAGTGAGGAAGTTTTCTTGGTGCCAGAGGGTGAGTACTTCCTCCTTGGTGATAATCGGCAGGGCAGTCTAGATTCCAGAAGTTTTGGACATCTTGGGACGGATGAACGAACGTTTGTTCCCGAACGAAACATCAAAGGAAGTGTTTGGTTTGTTGCATTGCCTTTAACAAAAATTCACGCCTTCGAGGCTCCGAACTACAATCTGTAGACAGTGACTTCAAGGCGAATCACCTTGCCTTGCAACGGCGTTTACAGTACTATTGTTTCAGCCGACCGCTTTTTTGGCGTAAGACGGCACTTGTATGAAAGCCTTTCTCACCTACCTCCGCGGAAGTCTAGAGGAACTTCACCTCGTTCGATGGCCCACGCAACAGCAGGCAACGAAGCTCACGATCATCGTGATCGGTTTCATCGCGGTGACTGCCGCATTCTTTGGTATCATCGATGCTTTCCTTGTAGAAATTATTCGCATTACGCTCAGGTCCTAACCTTAGATTCCTTTCTTATCGTATGGCCAAACAAGACCCATCAGCTGGACGAAATTGGTACGTCATTCATACGTACTCCGGCTATGAAGATAGCGTGAAGAAGTCCATCGAGCAGCGAGCCGAAACTTTCGGTATGAAGGACTACATTTTTTCTGTGGTAGTCCCGAAGGAGAAGCAAATCGTCTTCAAGAAGGGGGAGCCCATCGAGGAGGAACGGAAGCTGTTCCCTGGCTACGTGCTGATCGACATGATCGTGACCGATGACAGCTGGTACATGGTCAGAAACACCCCGAATGTCACCGGATTCGTAGGCTCCGGAAACATTCCTGTTCCCGTGACGCCGGAGGAATTCGGCGTTGTGGAGAGACGCATGGGTGAGGAAACCGCGAAATTTAAGAGTGACTTCCAGGTCGGCGATCTCATTGTCATCATCGACGGTCCGTTCAAGAACTACGAGGGTACAGTCGATGCCGTGGACGTCGACAAGGGCAAGCTCACTGTGCTTGTTCTCATCTTCGATCGCGATACACCTGTTGAGTTGGATTTCACTCAGGTACGGAAGAAGTGATATTCTATCAGCATGTTTGGCGAGAAAACTGTTTTTGGCGGTGAACTTTCGGATTCTCGCCATATTTATAATGCAGGCGAGCTTACACTCCAGCAATTGAGGGCAATGGAACGCTCAGCTGCTTCTGGGACCGCAGTTAGGGAAGTTGCAGAGAAGTCTCATTCTCGATTTCAAGCTACTTTGAAACTGCCTCGTAATAATCATTAGTTTTCCCCATTTTTTATGCACACTTTTCGTTTTCTTTCGATTCTTGTTGTTGCGACGCTCTTTCCTGCAACTTCATTTGCTCTCGAAGGTATTGGTCCCAGAGTCAGCGTGACGGGTACCGTTGTTGAAGTTCGTATGACAGAGAAACAGAAATTCGATCAGATCGGTGGAGAGCTGATCATCAAGGCGACGAACGGACAGATTGTTACGGCCACGATTCAGGATACGGCGCGAATCATTTCCGAAGGACGTCTCAGCAGGAAATCCTTGATCACTGCCAACATACAGGCTGGGATGCTTGTGAGAGTCGTCGGTTGGAGAGTCGACAGAAAGACCGTCTCAGCTTCGATGGTGATCATTCAAAATATCGAGCTGAACCCGGTTCTTAGTCTTAGCGGAGTTCTGCAGTCGATCGACGGAAAATCGATCACCGTTCTCACGAGTGACGGGAAGACACGCACCTTCACGATAACGAATGAAACAACCGTCAGCATTAGTTATGAGCTTACGGGTGCGGAAGCGCTGTCGCTCATCAATAAGCAAGTTCTGATGACGCTGAATCCGAATAATTCATCGAATATTCGCATCCTCCGCATCACCGGCAACAAGGGAGTCATTCTGCAGAAGTAACAAGGAGATCAGATTCTCTTTCGGAGCATGATGAGAAGTGAGCTCCCTAGAAACACCGACTGCGAGACTTGTGCGATCACATATGCAATCGCAAGTGCGAACACGCCGAAATTCGCGAGGAGCATCGTTCCAGCGGTTACCGCAATCGCACAGCTTATGATGCTGCTGAGAGCGGGAAATAATGTATTTTTGAATGCATAGAAAGAACGAAGCATGATGTGGTTGCTGCTCTCGAATGGTATTGCTATGCAGTAAATGAGCAGAGAGTCAGTGAAGAGAGGTACTGACGAGGGTCCCAATTGCAAAATCCATGCTGCGAGTCCTGCGAGCATTGCCAGTGCGATTGCTCCAGGCAGAGCCAGTACGAGATTGAACGTAATTCCCTGTCGAATGGCTCGTTTCACGGATGCATGATCTCCTTTTGCAACGGACTGGCTGAGCATCGAGAATGCGGATTGTGCGATCGAAATGCCGACGATTCCAGGGATCACCGACTCGAAATTGCTCGAGAATTGATTGAGCGCAACCATGCCGGATCCAAGACCGGATGCGAGGCGGTCAAGAAGTAGCAGTTGAAGCTGCAGTGCGCCGAGAGCGGCCATTCTTGGAACAATCAGAAATCCCATCTGCTTCAGATCGCCATGCAGTATTCCATCGGAACCCAGAGAGAAATGGAATCCGTGCTTCCTGACTCCGAAATACCGAACGATGACGTAGATTATCGTTCCAATGACCGTTCCGACCATCGGTCCCATTGGTCCGATGAGTGGAGTCAGCAGGTATGTTCCTCCGATGGTGCCGAGTGCCCACAAAACTGGCGTCATGCCGTAGAGCCAGAATCTCTGAATTGTTATGAGATACTGTCCGAGCGCATTGCCAAAGACAAACAGGAAGTTGGTGAACAGTGCGATTCTTCCAAAGCGAATGTATAGGTCGAGACTTTCGCCTTCGAACTTCACGAGGTGTGGCGCAAGCATCGGGAAAAAAATCGCCAAGAGAAGGGCAATGAGACCGAAGGCGATTCCGAAGACAAGCATCGTGCTTGAGGTGACAGCATTCATTTCTTTCTGTTTTCCGTGTGCAAGATGCGAAGCAAGGAACGGTACGAGGACGACACTCAGGCAGGACATGACAAAGATCTGAAACAGCAAATCACTCGGACGGAATGCGGCGATGTAAATGGATGCCACTCCGATCGGGTCGTGATCGAGCGGAAACATGATCGAGAACGCCTGATCTCTAAGGAAGCCGCATCCGGATGAGAGAAGCTGTGTCAGTGCAAGTACTGCGGCACCGCCAGCGATGCGTTTCTGGTTCAAAAGCGATACAAGTAATTTCTTCATTGTTCCAAGCATAGCAAGCAGAATTGAGAATGTAGAATAGAGTCTGTAGTATTTCGTCATGTCTGTTCCGACTCTCCCCTTCTCCGACATGACCGATGAAGAGGTGAACGTGTGTCTCAAGAAAAATCAGATCGGATTGACCGTCGAGGAAGCGAGGAAAATCCATGAGATGCTTGGTCGTGCGCCGACTGTCACAGAAGCAACGATTTGGGGAATTCAGGGAAGTGAGCACTGCAGCTATAAATCGAGCCGCAGATTCCTCAAGAATTTTCCGACGACGGGGAAGCACGTCATTCTCGGCCCAAAAGAAGACAGTGGCATCGTTGCGATCACCGATTCCCCGAAGGGGAAGAGGTGGGGACTGGTCGTCAGCCATGAGTCTCACAATCATCCGTCGCAGATCGTTCCTTACGAAGGTGCGGCAACGGGTGTCGGGGGTTGCGTTCGCGATGTCGTGTGCATGGGTGCTCGGGTGATCGGCTCGCTCGATTCCCTTCGACTCGGGGATCTGAAAACGGATGAGAGCCGTGCGATTGCGACCGAGGTGATTCGCGGAGTCGCCGGCTACGGTAATGCGCTCGGCATACCGAACCTCGGGGGTGACACTGTTTTTGATGCCGCGTACAACAACAATTGTCTCGTGAACGTTGTCTCCGTCGGTATTCTTCGTGAGGACGAGATCATTCATAGCTACGTCCAGAAGGAAGCAGGCACAGTCGGCTATGACATCATTATTGTCGGGAAACCTACGGACAGAAGTGGTTTTGGCGGAGCTTCTTTTGCAAGCTTGACGATTGCCGATGATGACAAGGAGAAGAATTCAGGAGCTGTTCAGGAACCAAACCCCTTTCTCGAGAGACATTTGCTTGCCTCCACCTATGCCCTGTTTGACTGGTTGGTTCGCGAGAAGAAGATGGAGAAGGTCAGCTTCAAGGATCTCGGTGCAGGTGGCAACGTTTGTGCTTCTGTCGAACAGGTTGCACCCCTCGGAATGGGGGCGGAGATTGATCTCGATGCGATTCATACCGCTCTTTCGAATCTTCCTTCTCAGGTGATTGCGTGCAGCGAAACACAAGAGCGTTTCTGTTGGATCTGTCATCCGGAACTGACTCAGCACATTCTTCGACACTATAATGTCACGTGGGATCTTCCGAGCATCGCGAAGGGTGCGGGAGCGTCTGTCGTAGGCAAGGTGAACGAAAGCGGAATTTACACACTGAGACATAACGGCGACGTAGTGTGCTCGGCATCGTCGGAGGACATCACGTCGGGCTTGCAGTACGTTCGCCCGACCAAGGCACCGATGACTTCGTTCACTGAACCGAGCATTTCATGTGACAAGGCAACGGTGAGTGTCGCAGGTCAGAGCCTCGGCCTTGACGATATTTTTCTTTCACTGCTTGCAAGCCCGACTCATGCGAGCAAGTCTCGTGTATTCAGGCATTACGACAAAAACATTCTCGGCAATACCATCATCGAACCCGGTGAGGCGGATGCCAGCGTGATCATGCCATTGACCGATCTTCAGAGTTACGAGATCGACGGAGCACATCCGGATTGGGAAGAAGCGCTTCAGCCTTCCGATCGCTTTGTTGGAGTCGCACTCGCGTCCGGAGGCAACGGCCGCTACGGTCGTATTTCACCGTACCTGCAGGGAGTGAATGCAGTCGTGGAAAATGTGTGCAATATTGCAGCTGTCGGTGCGCTTCCGAGAGCGATTACCGATTGCTTGAATTACGGCAATCCGGAGATCCCAGAGCAACTCTGGGCACTTGAGCAGGGAGTTGCGGGAATCACTGCTGCCTCCAAAAGCATTGCGATTGAGGACGACAGTATTCCTGTCATCAGCGGCAACGTTAGTCTTTACAACGCAACGAGTGAAGGACCGATCGATCCGACTGCAGTCGTTTGCATCGTCGGCGTCATGCCCGATGCGCGGAATGCGATTTCCATGCAACTGAAGTCCCCAGACTCACTACTTTTTCTCGTCGGAGACAGGAAGAATGAATGCGGTGGCAGCGCCTACTATTCGATTCTTGAGGAACTGATAAGGTCTCCGCTGAATGCATTGCTTGGCTCCAATGTTCCGAATCCCGACTACAAAGTGTTACGGAGCGCAATTGGCCTCCTTTCCTCCGCCATTGGAAGCAAGCTTATTCTCTCTTGTCATGACATCAGCGAGGGAGGTCTGGCACTCGCGCTGTACGAGATGACTCGTCCTTCGAGGAGGCAGGGGGGATTGGTTGGCGTTTCTGTGGATCTTTCGACAGTCGGAGAGAACCTCCGAAACGATACGGTGCTTTTCTCGGAGACCAGCGGTTTCATCGTGGAGATTTCAAAGACCAATCTTACTCTATTGCATGATCTTGCTCAGAAGCATTCCTGCACGTTGTTGCCAATCGGAATGACGAGTGCGGAGCCTGGGTTCACAATCAGTCGCAATGGATCTGTTCTTCTTTCGCAAACTCTCTCGAAGTTAAATGCTCCGTACGAGCAGACGCTCAGCCGCATTCTCGGTTCTGAGTAAGCAAGTCAAAATGCTTGTCGAAGGCGGCTGATTTTGATTGAATATGAAAGATGAATTCGCAACGCGTCGCATCTCTCGGGGGTATCGCATTCATTCTCTGTCTTTCTTTTGCCGGCAAGGGTTTTTCCGCAGTGCAGGCAAGCGTTGTTATTGAGCAGTTGTCTGGTACGACCGTGGGTTCATGGACGCTTATTTCGGGTAACGGGGGTTCCACTCATACGAGCGCCGATACGGACAACGGCAGAATGCGTGCTGCACTTGCTTTGACTGAATTTGGCCCCACGACTCTGAGCGTGAAGATCCCACAAGGCATGTCTGTGAAGATTTCCGTCTATCGTGGCGGGACGCTTGTAGAAAGTGTCGAGACTCCACAATATTCCTTCACGCTTCTGCCAAACGATTCTTACCGCTTCATCGTGCAGTATTCACTCAGCAGATTGGGGTCGCTAGGAGTCACCAGTCTTCCATCTGGGCTTCGCTTTCGCCTAAACAGCGAGTCTGGAAGAACACGAACGGCAACGACTCCTTTTACGTTCACGAGTCTTCCGGCCGGACGATATTCCGTTCACATGAGCTCGCTTAGGGATTGCCTCCAGCCCGCTCCCCAGTCCGCACTTGTCATCCCCGAGGAGCGAGGCACGATTCACGTGACGATGAATTGCGATAAGGCGGAGACGCCTTCGACGACTGCGACCTTGAGAGGTCCAAGCAAGAGATCGCTCGTGGAGTACGCACGAAAGAGAGAGTTCAACAGAAGGGGCGAAAGGAAATAGTATTCGGTGTTTCTTTCAGAGATTCTTCATCAGAAGATCACTGAGCTTGGTGCTGTCGCCGGCTCCCATAACGACAATGACATCCCCCGACTTGGCAGCATCAGCGCAAAGTAATTGAGCGGCATTGGAGATACTCCCCAGAACATCGCAATTCTTGCCGCTGTATTTTGAAATGTCAGCAGCCAATGAGGCAACGTCAGCCTTTTTCGTATCTTTTTCGGCTCTCGCGCCGTAGACATCCAGAAGCATCACTGCGTCAGCATCGCTAAAGGCTTGCGTAAAATCATTCCACAATTTCAGGGTTCTGCTATGAGTGTGCGGCTGAAATACTGCGACAATTCTTCTTTTTGGATACGCACTTTTCATCGCGGCAAGTGTCGCTCCTATTTCAAGCGGATGGTGAGCATAGTCGTCGACGATCGTGATGCCCTGCACCGTTCCCCTCTCTTCCATTCTCCGCCATGAGCCAGCATACGATTTCAGGGCCCTCGCGGTAATCGTTTCAGGAATTTTCAACTGATCGGAAAGTGCAAGAACCAACTGAGCATTCTTTTTCATGTGTTCGCCGGGGACGGAAAGAACTGGCATTTCAAAGAGGTCTGCATCCAGAAAATTCCGCCTTGCCTCTCGGACGATAGTCATCGATTGAACATCATTCCCGTGCACAATGATGGTTCCCGTTTCAGGCAGGCCAGAAACAAACTCGATGAATGCATTGCGATAGTCGTTCGCATCATTGAAGTAATCGAAATGATCTCCGTCCGCATTTGTAAGCAGTATTGTATTCGGCTTCAGGTGAAGAAAAGATCGCCGATATTCACACGCTTCGACGATCCACAGATCGCTGAGTCCCCTTCTCCAGTTTCGTCCATCGAGAGACGGAAGCTTGGTACCGACAATGATGTTCGGATCGAGTCCAGCTTCGATCAGCAGCGAGGCAGCCATTGCCGTCGTGCTGGACTTCCCGTGCGTTCCGCAAACAGCAATGAGATTTGTTCCCGACGTCAGTTCTCCGATTGCCTGAAAATAGGAGATCCTGTGGATCCCTCTTCTTTTAGCTTCCGCACGCTCCGGAGAGTCCTCAGGAATTGCCTCCGAGTACACGAAGAGTTCTGTATCTTCGGGAATACTTGAACCGTCCTGCGTTAGGGAAATATTCATTCCTTCTGCTCTCAACACATCAAGAAGTGCAGAATCTGCTGCATCCGATCCCGATACGGCGTGCCCACGCTCCCTCATGTGGGATGCATATGCCGATAGTCCTATTCCTCCGATGCCGGAGCAGAAGATTTTCATGCATGAAGAATATATACTCACTCCATGCAGTACAACGACATCACGCCGATTCCGAAACGGATGGTGATCCTCACAGGTCTTTTTGTTGTGGGTCTGATGGCGTTCGGACTCGCTCTCTCGTACTACAAGAACATTCTGTTCGATCGTCAGCTGATTGTCATGCAGCAGCGCAATGCGAAGCTTCGTGACGATGTGCTCAGAAGCTACATGGAGCTTCGATACCGTCAGTCGACGCAGTACAAGGACAAGTATGCGAAAGAATATTTCAATCTTCTGAGGCCTGGGGAGAAGGTTCTCTATGTTAGGATGCCACCCGAAAAGGTTTTATCGACGACTATTCACGAACGCACACCGGAGGAGATCGAGGCGTTGTATGAAGAAAATCTTCGGAGCATTCGTGTCATCGATCATTGGAATCTGTTCATCTTTCATCGTGATAAGATCGAGGAGCTGAAGTCAGCGGCCTCATAGCAATGGTTGCGGGGGCAGGATTTGAACCTGCGATCCCGCGGGTGCGGGATTATGAGCCGAACTCCGCCATTAATACC